>OGKG01002053.1_pt1 | contig 22152 bp, 23 predicted proteins | sample 1572201 | NCBI WGS metagenome assembly OGKG01 (sample SAMEA2582146, study PRJEB24529) | metagenome | biome: Human gut stool | place: China | collected 2011 | reverse complement strand
GGGGGATGGGGGCGATCCGCCCCTCGGCAGGATGGGACTGCTCACCATCGATGTGGACATCCTCAATTTCAATATTTTTAGCCTCATCCAGCCGCAGTGTCAGCTCATACCCTCGCAGAGCGATCTGGATCGGGTCCCCCATGGGGGCTACTTTTTGCAATACGACTTCCGTTTTGGGCGTCAGGCCCATATCCAGCAGATGGTGCCGAAGGGCCCCGTCTCCGCCGACTGATGTGATCCAGGCCGATTGCCCCGGCCGAAGCTCATCCATGGTCATCTTTTTCTCACCTCATTGAAATCAAAAGCGAATGGTTGATGTGAATATTATATCATTGGAAGAAAAAGTGTGCAAGATGTTAGCAATAGATAACTTTTTGAAAGGAAAAGGCAAGGACTGGTTCGCAATGACTTTTGATAATTTCAAAAAATCCACTTGACAGAATAGGTCTAACGTGCTAAACTTCGATCATAAGGTTTAGCTAGTTAGACCTATTCTCGTTACAGAAAGAAGGAATCCCCATGAAACGTACCCTAGCTCTGATTTTGTGCCTGCTTCTGCTGACCGGCTGCGGGAAGCCGGCGGCAGCAGAGACCACCCAACCGGAAACCACCGTCCCGGAGACCACCCAGCCGGAGACCACCTTGCCCCCGGAGACGGAGGCCGAAACAGAGGCCCCCACCACCGAGACCGTGGACGCGGTGGTGGTTGCCCAGGCGGACCCGGTGATCACGGGACAGCAGAACACGGTGCATGTAGCCACTGTGGATGAATTCCTGAACGCCATCGCTCCGGACACGGAGATCGTGGTGGATGCCGCCCTGCTGGACCTGAGCCAGGCGGCAAACTACGGCAAATCCGGCGGGAAATACTACCGCTGGGAAGACCCCTTCGACGGGCCGGAGCTGATCTTGCAGGACCTCAGCAATTTCACCATCCGAGGCTCCGGCCAGGGGCGGACCGATGGGGCCATCAGCGCCGTGCCCAGATACGCGGACGTTTTGACCTTTGAAAACTGCGCCAATATCTATGTGGCAAACCTGACCGTCGGCCACACCCAGGAGCCGGGCTACTGCATGGGCGGTGTGCTGCACTACATCAATTCTCAGAGCATCCTGGTGGAAAACTGTGACCTCTACGGCTGCGGCACCATGGGTGTCAACGGGGACAACTCCCTGGATATCCAGGTGTACAACTGCTACATTCACGATTGCAGCGTCTCCGGGGTGGAGTTCACCGAGTGCAAGAATGTCCGGGTGGACAGCACCACCTTTGAGCGGCTGGGAACGGAAGAATTCAATTACGATGCCCCCATCTTCCGCATCTATGGAGGCAGCAACATCACCCGGGACGGGGTAGAGGCGGTACCGTTCCAGTAAAAAACCCTCTCCTGGGAGAGGGTGGACCGGGCGCAGCCCGGGACGGGTGTGGGGCGGCAAGCAGACCTGCCTGGTACCGCCCCCCATCTGCCGCCTGGAGGCGGCACCTTCTCCCGGGGAAGGCAAGAAAGGAGAAAATGTTATGGAAACCCCGAAGGTATTTGAAAGCGAATATCGGTTCTGCCTCCTATTATGGGAGGTTGAGCCCATCAATTCTACGGCTCTGGTAAAGCTCTGCAAAGAGAAGCTGGATTGGTCCAAGGCCACCACCTACACGGTGATCCGCCGCCTGACAGACCGGGGCATTGTGCAGAACGAGAACACCATGGTCTCCACCTTGGTGACCAAGGAGGAGGTCCAGCGCTCCCGCATCGATGAGATGGTGAAGGAGACCTTCCAGGGCAGTGTCCCCGCCTTCATCGCCGCCTTTTCCAAGACGAAGAAGCTTCAAAAAGAGGAGATCGACCAGCTGCGCCAGCTGATCGACAGCTACCCGGAGGACGAATGATGGAAAAACTGCTCCAGAATCTCCTGACCGCCGATCTCCACGGCAGCATTGTGATTTTGGCGGTGCTGCTTCTCCGGGCGGTCCTTCGGAAAACGCCCAAAAAGTACATCTGTTTCCTGTGGATGCTGGCGGGCCTCCGGCTTCTGCTGCCCGTTCCTCTGGTCAGCAGCCTGAGCTTGCAGCCTTTGAGCCTGAATATGCCCAGCTTTGGCAGATTTCTGCCGGTGATTGCCGTTGCCTATGGCCTTCTGGCCCTGGTTATTCTGAGCTACAGCCTGATTTCCTATCTGAAACTCAGAGCCCAGGTGGCTGACGCGGTGAAAATCCGGGGAGGCTGGGAGTCGGACAAAATCGAGACCGCCTTTGTTCTGGGCTTTCTGAAGCCGAAGATCTATATCCCCGCCGGGATGACCGAGGACCAGCGCCGCCAGATCCTGGCTCACGAGCGGACCCACCTGGATAAGGGGGACCACTGGATCAAGCTCATTGGCTTCCTGGCCCTGGCTCTCCACTGGTACAATCCCCTGGTGTGGCTGGCCTACGCCCTGCTCTGCCGGGATATGGAGATGGCCTGTGACGAGCGGGTGGTCCGGTTCATGGAGCCCGCCGAGCGGAAGGCCTATTCTTCCGCCTTGCTGGAGTGCAGCACAAAGAATGTCCACTATGCCGCCTGCCCCGTGGCCTTTGGGGAGGTCAGCGTGAAATACCGCATCCTCTCCATTCTCAATTACCGCAAGCCCAGCTTCTGGGTGAGCCTGCTGGGAGTCTGCGCCGTGGTGTTCGTGGCCTTGTGCCTGGGCACCAACCGGGCGGCCCCTCCGGAGGACCCGGAAGCCCCCCTCATTGAAAGCAGCCGGGAGACCCCGGAGACCTTCACTCCGGCGGTAACGCCGGAGCTGCCGGAAAATCCGGACTGGGGCGTAACGCCCCGTGTGGACGGCCTGACCCCCACCGGCGGGCGAATGGTCATCGCCGTGGAGGAACGGTTCTGCCAGCAGTCCGAGACCATGGAGATCCGGGACTCCTCCCTGGAAGTCTGGAAGGGCACCGCTTGGGAGGAGGTCCCCAGCCTGTCGGATCAGCGGGAGGTGCTGAAGCTCAGGATGGGCTTTGCCCAGTCCCGGGCTCAGAGCAAAACCTATGTGTGGGAGGACATGGACTGGACACTGAACTACGGTTCTCTTCCCGCCGGGGACTACCGGATCAAGATGACCATTGCCGGGGACAGTCAGTCCGGCACCTTCTATACCCCCTTCCACATCTACCGGGAGGCCCTGCCCAGTCAGGAGGAGGCGGCTCTGAGCCGCTGCGAAAAGGCCCTCCAGGCCCTGAAATCGAACAGCTACTCCGTACTGATCCGGGAGAAAAACGACTACAATGACAGCCTGTCTCCCAGAATGCGCCTTACCGCCGATGGCGGCAGCTACCGGATCGACTACTACGCCGGGGAATTTTTGGCCTCCAGCTATACGGGGACCCAGTTTTCTCCTGGGCTTCAGAATTGGGATCAGGATTTCTCCCTGAACCAGAACCGGAAATTCCTCTTCCCGGAGGGCGCCTCCAAGATCGAGCAGGACGAAATTTCCTTCTGCTCCGTCTGGACGGACACCCGGGGCACCGCCTACCAGGGCACGGACAGCTACCGGTTTGACGAGAAGGGGAATCTCTGCATTGCGGACCGGCTGGTGACCACTATGGATGGCACCGTAGTATCCCACAAGCAGCTGGAGTCCATCAAAGACGCAGCCTGGAGCTATATTCAGGAGGCGGGAAGCTACAATTACAACAGCAATACCGGCGGCTTCGGGGAATCCCCCTGGAATATCTGGCTCCGGGTGGACGACGACCGGCTGAGCCCCAACGGCGGCGATGTCTGGACAGCCTGGGAGGGTGCTGGCGTCAGCGACTACTATATCGACAGCTGCTTCTGGCTGGAGAAAAAGAAGGACGGCGGCTGGGAGCGGCTCCTGGGAGAGGATGTGACGGCACCCTTTGTCCCGGCATTCCGGAAGCTTTCCAGCACCACACAGACCCAGTATATCGACTGGTCCGGCACCTACGGTTCCTTGAGCGCCGGAGTCTACCGCATGGGAGCCAAGTTCTTCCACGGGGAGGAGAGCATGATCCAGTATTCCGAGTTCTCTATCCGGCCTACCGGCGGCATCTTCGGCACCGGCGGCCAGGAGGCCATGGCCCGGGTGGACGCTGCCATTGAACAATTGAAGGCAGGCAGCTACCATACGGTGGAGCTGAATTCCGATCCCAATCTTTCGGATGAGGCCTGGGTGCTCCAGGAGTATTGGCAGTGCGGCGGGGAGCTGGCTGTGGACTTCTACAACAAAGCCGGTGCCTACAGCCACAGCGTTGTGGAGCAGCTGGGGGATGCCATTATGGATGACTGGTACCGGTATTCCACCTCCTTTGTAGAAGGGGACCCCTATTCCAGCGTCTATTTCCCGGAGGGAAACAGCGTCATTTCCGATGACGAGATCACCTTCTATTTCTCCTACAGCAGCACCGCCGGAGACGACCCCTGCATGAAATATACCTACCGCTTCGACGACCAGGGCCGGATCGTGGAGGTCTGCAAGGTCTATTCCGGACTTACATGGGGCGGCTTCGTAAGCCGCTTCCTGGTGGATTACCTGCCGGAGGACCAGATCCAAGCCCACATTGATTCCGTCAGGAGGTAGAGACAAAATAGGAGAAAAGCCTCGGAGAAGCGGCCACCGGCCACTTCCCGGGGCTTTTTTCAGGCAGACGAGGGTTGACATTTTCGGAAAAGAGCGTATAATCTACCTCAGCACACTGTGTGCTGAAAACGGGGAGGTGAAAAATCGTGGAACTGATCCAGGATGCGCTTTGTGAGCAGATCGTTTCCGCCGCCGAGAGGCTGGCCCAGGGAAAGGACCCGGGGAAGCTGACGGTGCGGGACATTCTGAAAGAAATGGGAATTACCAACCGGGTGTTTTACAACCGGTTTCACAGTATCGAGGAGGTCCTGTCGATTTTGTATGCCAGGTCCGTTTCGGCTGTGCGGAAGAGCCTGTCCATCCCCTGGGACGGAACAACCGGCTTCGAGGAGCATGTGCGCGCCGTGGCGGTCAGGACCCTGGAACTGACCTACGACAGCAGGGGAAATCTGTGCCGCTATGTGTTTGAGGCGGACAGTCTCAGCTCCTCTAATTTTCATTGGTGGACCACGGAGATCAAAAAGCTGATCGCCGAGGGGGAGAGAATCGGCTATTTCCGGGAAAAGCTGGATGAGGATGCGGTCAGCTACTCCATCTGGTGCTTTATCCGGGGGTTTGCCGCAGATGCCATTGCCAGAGAATTGCCCAGGGAAACTGCCGTGAATCAATTTGTCTATGGCTTTGGCTGCTTTTTGAAGGGCCTGAGAGCCTGAGCGGCGGGATCACGATTACAGCACACTGTGTGCTGGGAAGGAAAGAAACCATGAAGCGTTTGAAAAAAATCTATTGCAGAGCCTACCAGCTCTGCTTTCGGCTGGCTCTGCCGGTGCTGCCCTATCGGACGCCGGTGCGGCTGGATTCCGTAAGCCAGATTCCCTCCCTGCTGCAAAGGGAAGGGGTGCATTCGGTCCTTCTGGTGGTGGACGGCGGGGTGCGCCGCCTGGGACTGACGGAAGAGCTGGAGCAGGGGCTGGCGGCGGCCTGCATTTCATGTGCCGTCTATGAGCAGCTGACACCGAACCCAACCATTCGGGATGTGGAGTCTGCCCGGTCTGTTTACCTGCTGGGCCGGGCCCAGGCCATCATCGCCCTGGGAGGCGGATCCACCATGGACTGCGCCAAGGTAGTGGGGGCACGGATCGCCCGACCGAAAAAGAGCGTTCAAAAAATGAAGGGGCTGCTCAGGATCCGGAAGCGGACTCCTTTGACGATTGCGGTGCCCACCACAGCCGGGACCGGCAGCGAGGTGACTCTGGCGGCGGTGATCACCGATGGAGAGAAGCACCACAAGTATCCCATCAACGATTTTGCGCTGATCCCGGACTATGCGGTTCTGGACCCGAAGCTGACCCTGGGACTTCCCCCTAAGGTCACGGCCACCACCGGACTGGATGCGCTGACCCATGCCGTTGAGGCATACATTGGCGGCTCTACCAACGCCTTTACCCGGGCAAGAAGCATAGAGGCGGTGGAAAGAATTTCCCGCAGCCTGACCGAGGCGGTACGAAACGGCCAGAACATGGCGGCCAGACGGGATATGCTCCAGGCGGCGTTCTGCGCCGGAGAAGCCTTCAGCCGGTCCTATGTGGGCTATGTCCATGCCCTGGCCCACGCTCTGGGAGGGCGCTACGGCATTGCCCACGGCTACGCCAATGCGGTGATATTGCCGATTTTTCTGCGGGAATACGGTGCCAGCTGTCAGAAAAAACTGGCGGAGCTGGCAAAGAAAAGCGGTGTCGTGCCGGAGCATCTTTCTCAGGCCCAGGCAGCGGAGAATTTTATTCGCTGGATTGAGAGCCTGAACCGGCAGTTTGGCATTCCAGAGGGATTTCCGGAAATCCGGCGGGAGGATATTCCGCAAATGGCCCGGTTTGCGGATAAGGAAAGCAACCCCCTATATCCGGTCCCCAGGCTGATGGATGCCGAGGAACTGGAGGATGTCTATCTGCGCCTGTGCAAAACCAATCAGGAGGAGCTGGCCCATGCAAATTGAAGAACTGGTGCAGCGTCAGAGAGCCTTTTATTCCACAGGAACCACACTGCCTGTGGAATTCCGGATGGAGGCGCTGAGAAAGCTGAAAGCGGAGATCCGCGCCATGGAGCCGGAGATCGATCGGGCGCTGGAACAGGACCTTGGAAAAAGCGGGATGGAGAGCTATATGTGCGAGGTGGGTATGACCCTGTCGGAGCTATCCCATCTGCTTGCCCACACTCCCGCCTATTTCCGCCCCCACAGAGCGGCCACACCCTTGGCCCAGTTCCACGCATCCAGCTTTACCCTGGCGGAGCCCTACGGCGTGGTGCTGGTCATGTCCCCCTGGAACTATCCCTTCATGCTGACTCTGGAGCCTCTGCTGGGGGCCATTGCCTGCGGAAACTGCTGCGTGGTGAAGCCCTCCGCCTATGCGCCCAACACCTCCGCCGTCATCAAAAAGCTGGTAGAGCGGTGCTTTCCCCCGGAATATGTGGCCGTCGTGGAGGGGGGACGGCAGGAAAATCAGGCGCTGCTGAACCAGCGGTTTGACTATATCTTTTTCACGGGAGGCCAAAGAGTAGGCACAGAGGTCCTGCGCCATGCCGCGGAATATCTGACACCGGTGACTCTGGAGCTGGGAGGAAAGAGCCCCTGCGTGGTGGACCACACCGCGAAATTGGATCTGGCGGCAAAGCGGATCGCCTTTGGTAAGCTCCTGAACTGTGGGCAGACCTGTGTGGCTCCCGACTATCTCCTGGTGGAAGGGTCTATTGAAGCGGAATTCATCGAAAAGCTGAAGACCGCGCTGGAGCAGATGGTGGGAAAAGAGCCCCTGAAGAACAAGGACTATGTGCACATGGTCAGCAGGAAGCACTATGACCGGGTCATGGGGCTCATCGACAGGGAAAAGGTGGTCTGCGGAGGCAGAGGAGACCCGGAAAGCCTGCGCATAGAGCCAACAATCCTGCGCAATGTGACCCAGGAGGATCCGGTTATGCAGGAGGAGATTTTTGGCCCCCTGCTGCCCATTCTTCCGGTTGCGGATGTGGAAGAGGCGATGGAAATCATCAAAAGCCGGGAAAAGCCACTTGCCTGCTACCTGTTTACCGAGGACAGAAGGGTACAGGACCGTTTTTTGCGGCAGGTCCCCTTTGGCGGCGGCTGCATCAACGATACCGTCATTCACCTGGCGACCAGCCACATGGGCTTTGGCGGTGTGGGGGCCAGCGGCATGGGCAGCTATCACGGAAAGAAGAGCCTGGAGACATTCAGCCACAGCAAGAGCATTGTGCGAAAATCCACATGGATGGACCTGCCGATTCGCTACGCGCCCTATACAAGGGCAAAGGAAGCCCTGCTGAAATTGTTTTTAAGATGAGAAAAGTCCCCGGAAGCGGCTGCTTCCGGGGACTTTTTTGAAGATAGATTAGCCGTTGGCACGCATCTGAGCGAAGCACTCGCTGCAGAACACGGGACGGTCGGACTTGGGCTGGAAGGGCACCTTGGCCTCGCCGCCGCAGCGTGCGCAGGTAGCAGTGAAGAACTCACGGGGACCACGGGCGTTGTTCTTGCGAGCATCACGGCAGGCCTTGCAGCGCTGGGGCTCATTCTGGAAGCCGCGCTCTGCGTAGAACTCCTGCTCACCGGCGGTGAACACAAATTCCTTGCCGCAATCTTTGCAAACTAAAGTCTTATCTTCGTACATTGAAAATACCTCTCTTCGGTTATTTGCCCCGTGAAAATCTACCAGGAAATGGTTGTAACGCAGGGTGGATATAATACGCGGCACTCAAACACCGCACGTTGAATTATACACGTTGGCATGGGCTTTGTCAACTCTTTATAATAATTTTTCTCCGCAAATAAAAGATTTATGCAATGTTTCTATAAGCGGACCTTGTAATTTGGTAAAAAGGACCAGGAAATTACAGGCTAAAGGAGGCCTGCCCCTCATAGGGGATGTGCAGATGGTCGTAGGCCAGGGGGGTGACGCAGCGGCCCCGTGGGGTCCGGGTCAAAAAGCCCAGCTGCATCAGATAGGGCTCGTACACATCCTCCAGGGTCACCGCCTCTTCGCCGATGGTGGCAGCTAGGGTCTCCAGGCCCACGGGACCTCCGCCGTAGTTGCGGATAATGGCAGTGAGCATCCGCCGGTCGATGGTGTCCAGCCCCAGTTTGTCCACCTCCAGCCGCTGCAGCGCCAGGTCGGCGGCCTCCTTGGTGATGGTGCCGTCCCCCATGACCTGGGCAAAGTCCCGGACTCTCCGGAGGAACCGGTTGGCGATCCGGGGAGTGCCCCGGCTCCGGGAGGCGATCTCCATGGCCCCCTCCGGGTCGATGGACATACCCAGAATGGTGGCGGACCGGGTGACAATGGCCGCCAGCTCCTGGGGGGTGTAGAGCTCCAGCCGCAAGGACACGCCGAACCGGTCCCGCAGGGGGGCGGAGAGCTGTCCTGCCCGGGTTGTGGCTCCTACCAGGGTGAATTTCGGCAGGTCCAGGCGAATGGAATTGGCACTGGGGCCCTTGCCCACAATGATATCAATGGCGAAATCCTCCATGGCGGGATAGAGAATTTCCTCTACTACCCGGTTTAAGCGATGGATCTCATCGATGAAGAGAATATCCCCGGCGTTCAGGTTGGTCAGCAGTGCCGCCAGGTCGCCGGGCTTTTCAATGGCCGGGCCGGAGGTGATGCGGATGCCTGCCCCCATCTCGTTGGCGATGACACCGGCCAGCGTGGTCTTGCCAAGACCCGGAGGGCCGTAAAGCAGCACATGGTCCAGCGGTTCGCTGCGCCGCCGGGCCGCCTCAATGTAGACGGAGAGATTTCCTTTGGCCTTCTCCTGGCCGGTGTAGTCCCGAAGAAGCTTGGGCCGCAGGCCGATTTCCGCCGCGTCCTGGGGGGTGTAGGTGGGCAGGACCAGAGTATCCTCCGGCTCCTGAGAAAATTCCAGACTCATAGACGTTTATCCTTTCATGACCATGGCCCGCAGGGCGTGGCGGACCATATCCTCTGTGCTGGCCTGAGGGTCTACACCCTTCAGGGCCAGGGAAATCTCGGCAGGGGAGTAGCCCAGCTCCTGCAGGGCCGCCGTAGCCAGGGCCAGACTGCTGCCGGACTGGGGAGCGGCATTCACAGGGCCTGTGGAGAAATCCAGCTCCACGTTGGAGCCTCCGATTTTGTCCTTCAGCTCCAGGATGATCCGCTGGGCGATCTTCTTGCCCACGCCCTGAGCGGCGGTGAGCATTTTTTCGTCCCCGGTCATGACGGCCAGGGTGAAATTCTGGGGGCCGCCGGAGCTGAGGATGGACATGGCGGCCTTCGGCCCCACGCCATTGACGGCGGTGAGAAGAGTATAGCACCGCTGCTCTTCCCGGGAGGCAAAGCCGTAGAGCTCGTAGGCATCTTCCCGGATGGATTCGGTGATGTAGAGCTTGGCGGTGGTGTTCAGCTTTAGCTGGGCGGCGGTATAGGCCGTGACCCGGCAGCCGTAGCCCACCCCGCCGCAGTCGATGACGGCAAGGCCGGGCTCCAGAAGGGCCACGGTACCGTTGAGGTAGTATAGCATACATGAATCTCCTTATTTTTGAGCAAGGGCCAGCAGAGAGGTGCTGGATCGGGCGTGACACAAGGCGATGGCCACGGCATCGGCGGCGTCGTCCGGCTTTGGTACGGCGCTGAGGCGGAGAATGCGTTTCGTCATATCCATCACCTGATGCTTGGAGGCATTGCCGTAGCCCACCACGGCCTGCTTGACCTGCATGGGCTTGTATTCAAAAATGGGTACGCCCGCCTGCTGGACGGCCAGCAGGATGACGCCTCTGGCCTGGGCCACCTTGATGCCGGTGGTCACGTTGTTGCCGAAAAACAGCTCTTCGATGGCCACCGCATCGGGCTTAGCCAACCCCATAAGCTCCGTCATGTTGTTGTAGATCTCGCCTAAGCGCCAAAAGAAGTCGGTATTGGGAGGGGTGGTAATGGCTCCGCAGCGCAGAAGCTTCGTCTGCCCCCGCTGGGCCTCGATCAGGCCGAAGCCTGTGATGCCGTAGCCCGGGTCAATGCCGAGGATCCGCATTACAGGCCACCTCTGGCAATGGCTACGATCTGATAGATCACAAAGCCGATAAAGAGTACAAGCCCCAGCCGGGCCAGCCAGACCTCGGAAGCGGGCCGGGGCACATAGCCATCCTGCTTTTCTTCATTCGTTTCTTCCATGGATTTCACCTCACCTGGATATCATACCATATCCGAGAAAAAATGCAAACAGGTTTTCGAATACTTTTTTCCATTCCGGACATACTTGCCATAGAAAAGGCGGTGGGTGAATGGAAGAATTCTCGCTGGGCACCCGGGTGGTTGCCGGGGCCGGGGCCATAGGTGCGCTCAAGGAGCTTGGGGCAAAGCGGGTCTACATTGTGACGGACCCTTTCTTTTTCAAAAACGGTCTGGCCCAGAAGGTGGCGGAGGCTGCCGGAGGCTCGGAGACGGCTTATTTTTCGGATATCCAGCCGGACCCGACTGTGGAGCTGGCGGCCCGGGGGACGGCAAAGCTGAAGGCCTTTGCCCCGGATCTGCTGGTGGCCCTGGGGGGCGGCAGCGCCCTGGACTGCGCCAAGGCCATGGCCTATTTCAGCCAGGGGAGTTTTCCTCTGGCGGCGGTGCCCACCACCTCTGGCTCCGGATCTGAAGTAACGGACTTTGCCGTACTGACCCACGGGAACACCAAGTATCCGCTGGTGGACAAGCGGCTCAGGCCTGACCTGGCGATCCTCGACAGCGACTTTCTGAAGGAATTGCCCCCCGGACTCATTGCGGACACGGGCTTTGACGTGCTGACCCATGCGGTGGAGGGCTTTACGGCGGCAAAAGCCGGGGCTTTTACGGATCTCTTTGCCCAGGAGGCGTTCCGCATTGCCTATGGGAGTCTTCCGGCTTCCTTCGCCGGGCGGCAGGAGGTTCGGCTGAAGCTGCACATGGCCTCCTGTATGGCGGGGGTGGCCTTCTCCCAGGCGGGGCTTGGGCTATGCCACGCCATGGCCCACAGCCTGGGGGGCCGGTTCCATGTGCCCCACGGGCGGCTGAACGCCATCCTCCTTCCGGCGGTGATCGAGAACAACGCATCCAGCTGCGGAAAGAAATATGCCCAGCTGGCCCGGGCGGCGGGGATGGGCGGCAGCGCCGACACGGTAGCCCTGCGAAATCTAAAAAACGGCCTGATCCGCCTGCGCCGGGAGCTGGGACTGCCCCAGAGCCTGACCCAGGCGGGGGTAGCCCCCGGAAAAATTTGGGGGGCTATGGGACAGATCGTGGAAAGCGTCCTGGCGGACCCGTGCTGCAAAACCAATCCCATCCCCGTTGAGGATTTCCAGGTCCGCCGGATCCTGGAGGAGGTGACGGGTCATCTGTGAGATGCTGAGCGTGGGCCTGGATGTGGGCACGACCTCCACCCAGATGGTGGTGTCCAGGCTTCGGGTCCGGAATAAGGCCTCCGGCTTTGCAGTGCCGGATATGGAGATCACAGACCGGGAGATCCTCTATCAAAGCCCCGTCCACTTTACGCCCTTGCTGGATGAAAGCCATGTGGACGGCAAAGCCCTGGAGACGCTGATATTGGAAGAATACCGCCGGGCCGGTATCACCCGGGACAGGGTAGATACCGGAGCCGTGATCGTCACCGGAGAGACCAGCCGGAAGGAAAACGCCCAGGCGGTGACGGAGACCCTGTCCCGGCTTTCCGGGGATTTCGTAGTCACTACCGCCGGGCCGGACCTGGAGAGCAGCCTGGCGGCCCGGGGTTCCGGGGCGGTAAGCTACAGCCGGGAGACTGGGAAGACCCTCCTGCATATGGACATCGGCGGGGGCACCGCAAACCTGGCCCTCATCCGGAAAGGAAACATTGAGGCCACCGGCTGCCTGAATGTAGGGGGCCGACTGGTCAAGTTTGCCCCCAATGGGGAGAGGGTCTATGTCTCTCCGGTGCTGGAGGGGCTGTGGCAGGGGGGCTCTACGGAAGAGCTGACGAGGCGATTGGCAAAGGTTCTGGAGGCGGCAGCCGGGCTGGGGGAGGACCCTTGGCTGAAACCGCTTACGACCTCCGGGACTGCAAGGCTCCCGCTGAACGCCCCCGGGGAGAGGGTCATTCCCTCCTTCTCCGGCGGTGTGGCGGACTGCATTCGGGCCGACTACCCGCCCCGGGCCTTCGGGGATATGGGGCCGGAGCTGGGAAGGGCCATCCGGGAAAGCAAGCTCTGCCAAGGGGAATACTACCTGGGGGAGCACACCATCCGGGCTACGGTCATCGGGGCCGGATGCCACAGTGCCCTGCTTTCCGGCAGCACGGTATTTTGCCAGAACGGGAGACTCCCCAAGCAGAATCTGACGGTGATCCGTCTGACGGAGGAGCAGCAGGAGAGAATTGGGGATTGCTTGCCCCAAAGAATTTCCGCGGTAGAGGGCCCCTGGGTCCTGGCGCTGCCGGGATATGCGGCGCCGGACTATCAAACCGTGGCGGCTCTGGCGGACAGACTGTTCCCCTTTGCGAAAAGGGGCCCCATGCGCATCTGCCTGGAGGCGGATATGGCCAAGGCCTTGGGTCAGGCCCTGGCCTTGCGGGTGGGCCAGCATGCGGAAATCGTCTGCATTGACCGGGTGAAGCTTTCGGAGAATCAGTATCTGGACATCGGTCTGCCCCAGGGCCCGGCTTTCCCGGTGGTGGTAAAGACTTTAGTCTTTGGAGCGTAGCAAAACCATCTCCTGGGAGAGGGTGGCACGCCAAAGGCGTGACGGGTGTGGGGCGGAACGCGGAACCGTCTCGGTACCGCCCCTCATCCACCGCTGCGGCGGTCCCCCTTCCCCCAGGGGAAGGCTAGGGGAGAAAGGAAAACAACATGAACAAACAGGAACTTACCGCCTTGGTGGCGGAAATACTGGGGGACATCCGGGCAGAGCCAGCGGTGAAGGCCAGCGATTACCACGCCGCCGTCCCAGGACCCACACAGAAGGAGACGGCGGATCCCGGGGAATTTGTGCCGGATGTGACCAAGCTGGACCTGCGGCGGCTATACCTGACGGAGGACCCGGAAAACAGAGAACGGTTCGCCGACATGAAGCTGAAAACCCCGGCGAGGCTGGGCTGCGGCAAAGCGGGAGCCCGGTACAAGACCCTGACCATGCTTCGCTTCCGGGCAGACCATGCCGCGGCCCAGGACACGGTATTCAGCCAGGTGCCGGAGGACTTTGCCGTTAACCACGGCATGACGGCGGTCCAGACCCGGTGCGCGGATAAGGATGAATATCTGACCAGACCGGACCTGGGCCGGTGCTTTGACGAAGAGAACAAGGCCATTCTGGCCCGGCTTCCCAAGGGGAAGCCCATCCAGCTGGTGATAGGGGACGGCCTGTCCTCCGCAGCCGTTCTGGCCAATGCGCCGGACTGCCTGGCGGCCATTGAAGACGGACTCAAGCTCCGGGGCATTGACTATGGCCAGCCTGTTTTTGTCCGCTATGCCCGGGTAGGAGCCGGGGACGCGGTGGGAGACGTGACCGGGGCCCAATGCGTGTGTATGCTGGTAGGGGAGCGGCCGGGGCTGGTGACGGATAAGAGCATGTCCTGCTATATCACCTACGGTGCCCGGACCGGGGTACTGGAATCCGCCCGGACGGTGGTCAGCAACATTCACGCCCAGGGCACCCCGGCGGTGGAGGCCGGGGCCCACATTGCGGGGCTGCTGGAAACCATTCTCAGAAAGAAGACGTCTGGGGTGGCCCTCCACACGGAGGCGGGGGCATGATCCCGGTGAAGGTCCTGGCGGCCCGGGTGCTGCCCAATGCCCCCAATGCGCTGCTGGGGGCGCTGGATACGAAATACCCCTGCCTGGCCCTGCTGACCACGGACTGTGACGATGCCACCTATATTGCCCTGGACGAGGCCACGAAGGCGGCAAGAGCCGAGGTGGTCTATGGCCGGAGCTTCTATGCCGGGGCGGACAATGCCACCCAGCCCAACACCGGGGAGGTCATCGGTATTCTGGGAGCGGAGACGCCCGGGGATGCCAAAAGCGCCCTGGAGGCGGCTCTGAGCGCCTTGGAGCACATCGGATTTGAGGATGCAGGAGGTGTCAGCTGCCTGGCCTATACCGTCAGTTCCTGCGGCACCTATCTGGCAAAGGAGGCGGGGGTAAGCCTGGGCAGCGCCCTGGCCTACCTCATTGCCCCGCCCTTGGAGAGCATTGTGGGCCTGGATGCCGCTATGAAGGCGGCGGATGTGGAGCTAAAAAAATTCTACGGCCCGCCAACGGAGACCAACTTCGGCGGGGCCCTGCTCACCGGCACCCGGTCCGCCTGTGCGGCGGCCTGCGAGGCCTTCCGGGAAGCGGTGGAGGCAGTAGGGAATGACCCACTCCTGGGAGGCGGCAGGGCGAAGCCCTGAGAGGTGTGGGGCGGCTTGTAGAATCTGGCCTGCTCCGCCCCTCTTCCGCCGCCTGGAGGCGGCACCTTCCCCCAGGGGAAGGTAAGGATTTTTAACAAGGAAAGGAAATCATAGTATGGATACCAATTCTCTTGGAATGATCGAAACCAAAGGCCTGGTGGGGGCCATCGAAGCGGCGGATGCCATGGTAAAGTCCGCCAATGTCCAGCTGGTGGGCAAGGAGCAGGTAGGCGGCGGCCTGGTCACCGTGATGGTCCGGGGAGATGTGGGCGCCGTAAAGGCGGCTACGGATGCCGGCGCGGCGGCTGCGGAGAAGGTGGGAGAGCTGATCTCCGTCCACGTGATCGCCCGGCCTCATGTGGAGGTGGACAATATCCTGCCAAAGCCCCGGGCCGCCGGAACAGCCCAGGGCAAGTAACCCATGCTCTATACGCTGGAGCAGGCGAAGGCCAATATCCGCACACGGGAAGGGAAAAGAGTGTTTTTCTTAGGGGAGGGGGATACCCTGACCAGCGCCGCCAAGGATCATCTGGCGGCGGAACGAATTCCGATTCTCCCGGCCTCCCAGGCGAAGATCACCCGGTATGTAGGGCTGGACGGGGGGTATTATGACGAAAAGCCGGAGCACATGACCCAGCTGGAGGGAAATATCCTGGTGCCCAAGACCCACCCCCGGATCACCTTCCGGGGGAAGCTGGATACCCTTCAGGCCCAGGCGATCCTGCTGGCCCTGGAGGAGCCGGAGCTGAAAGAGCCTCTGACGGAAATCCTGGAATTTCTTCGGCGGATGCTTCGCTGTGAGGTCTTGGGGGAGCCCTTCTCCTTTGGAACGCTTTTCGGAATGCCGGAGGACAAGCTGCGCAGGATCAGCCAACTGCCCCAAAAGTATCTGGGTACCCCCCACTTTATGCCTGGGCCGGAGGACGGGAAGACCCTTGCCAGACTGAATGTCTTTCGAACCCAGGTGCGGGAAGCGGAGCTTCTGGCGGCGGCGGCCTTCCCATCTGGCAGGGAGGACATCCTGAGGGGGCTGAACCGGCTCAGCAGTGCCGTCTATATCCTGATGCTGAAACAAAAAGGAAGAGGAAGCTTATGAAATTACAAACCACCCTCCTGGGAAAAACATATGTGTTCCGGGATCTGAAGCAGGTGCTGGCCAAGGCCAACGAGGAAAAAACCGGAGACAAGCTGGCGCGCCTCGCCGCCGAAACCGCCCAGGAGCGGGTGGCGGCCAAGGTGGTGCTGGCCGGGGTGACCCTGGAGGAGCTCCGTGAAAATCCGGCGGTACCCTATGAAGAAGACGAGGTGACGCGGCTCATCCAGGATGACCTGAACGAGCCTCAGTACCAAAGGATCAAGGGCTGGACCGTTTCCGACCTGCGGGAGTGGATCCTGGACGAGGACACCACCGGGGCGGACATCCGCCGCCTCAGCCGAGGGCTGACCTCGGAGATGGTGGCGGCGGTGTGCAAGCTCATGGGAAATCTGGACCTTATTTATGCGGCCAACAAGATCCGGGTCACAGCCCACTGCAATACCACCATCGGCTTGCCTGGAACGCTGAGCTGCCGCCTACAGCCCAACCACACCACCGATGACCCGGAGGGCATTACCGCCTCCCTGCTGGAGGGCCTGAGCTTTGGGGCCGGGGACGCTGTCCTGGGCCTGAATCCGGTGACGGACTCCGCGGACCAGGCGGCGAAGATACTCAGGCGCTTTCAGGAGATCAAGGAGCATTGGCACATTCCCACCCAGATCTGCGTACTGGCCCATGTGACGGCCCAGATGAAGGCGGTGGAGCAGGGAGCTCCCTGCGATCTCATCTTCCAGTCCATTGCCGGAAGCCAGAAGGGCAACGAGGCCTTCGGCTTTACGGCCAGGACGCTGGAGGAGGCGAAAGCGCTGATGCTCCAGAAGGGCACGGCAGAAGGGCCCAATGTGCTTTATTTTGAGACGGGACAGGGGTCGGAGCTTTCCAGCAATGCCCATTTTGACACGGACCAGGTGACCATGGAGGCCCGGTGCTACGGCTTTGCCCGGCATTTTGCCCCCTTCCTGGTGAATACGGTTGTGGGCTTCATCGGTCCTGAGTACCTCTACGATGCCCGCCAGGTCACCCGGGCGGGACTGGAGGATCACTTCATGGGCAAGCTGACAGGTGTCAGCATGGGCTGCGACTGCTGCTACACCAATCACATGAAGGCGGACCAAAACGATATTGAAAATCTGGCCGGTCTTCTGACTCTGGCGGGCTGCAACTATTTCATGGGGATCCCCCATGGGGACGATATCATGCTGAACTACCAGACCACCGGCTTCCGGGAGACTGCCGCCCTGCGGGAGATCACCGGAAAGACCGCCATCCCGGAGTTTCAGCGGTGGCTTGAGCAAATGGGCTTTGTGGAGAACGGGCATCTGACGAAAAAGGCGGGGGACGGGTCGAGCCTGTTGTACTAAACCCCTCTCCTGGAAGAGGGCGGCACGCCGGAGGCGTGACGGGTGTGGGGCAGAACCGACTGGGTGCCGCCCCCCCATCCACCGCTGCCCCCAGGGGAAGGTCAGGAGAAAAGGAGTAGGATTATGGAACTGGATACGGATCTTCAGGCCCGGCAGGAGGCCCGGGACCTGTCGCGAAGGGCAGGGAAGGCCCAGAAGGCCTTGGAAACCTACCCTCAGGAAAAATTGGACGGCATTGTTGCCGCCATGGCGGCGGCCTTTGAGCCGGAGTGTGCCTCCCTTGCCAAGCTGGCTGTGGAAGAGACCGGCTTCGGCAACACCCAGGACAAGACTGAAAAGAATCTGTTTGCCTGCAAGGCCGTCTTGGAGGCCATCCGGCCTATGAAGACCGTGGGCTTTCTGCGGGAGATCTCGGAGAAGCGGCTGTGGGAGATCGGGGTGCCTATGGGAGCCATTGGAGCCATTGTGCCCAGCACCAACCCCACCTCCACCGTGTGCTACAAGGCCCTGATCGCATTGAAGGCCGGCTGCGCCATTGTGTTTTCCCCCCACCCAAAGGCGGCACGCTGCACCCGTCAGGCGGCGGAGCTGCTCCACCGGGCGGCGGTGGCGGCGGGGGCTCCGTCAGGGTGTATTGGCTGCCTGACTCAGAACCAGATGGCAGGGACCCAGGAGCTGATGGCGGCTCCGGAGATCAAGCTGCTGTTGGCCACCGGGGGCCCGGGGATGGTGAAGGCCGCCTATTCCTCCGGCAAGCCCGCCATTGGAGTAGGGGCGGGGAATGGCCCGGCTTATATCCACTCCTCGGCGGATGTGCCCCGGGCTGTGGCGGATATCGTCCGGTCTAAGACCTTCGACAACGGCACTGTCTGCGCGTCCGAGCAAAGCGTCATTGTGGAAAAGAGTATGGAGACCGCCGTCCTTTCCGAGGCGCAGCGCCAGGGCATCTATCTGATGAGCAAGGAACAGGCGGGGGCCCTGGCAAAGCTCCTTTTTAAGCCCACGGGAGGGCTGAATCCCCAGATCGTGGGGAAAAGCGCTATTTATTTGGCGGAAAAGGCAGGCTTCTCCGTGCCCAGAACCACAAAGGTCCTGATGGCCCGGGAGCAGGAGGCAGGGCCCACCCGGCCCTACTCCATGGAAAAGCTCTGCCCGGTGCTGGCCTTCTTTGTCATGGACAGCGAAGAGGCAGTGCTGGAAAAGAGCATTGAGGTCCTGAGCCACGAGGGCAGCGGCCACACCTTCTCCCTCCACGCAAGAGATGAAGAGGTGGTCCGGCGGTTTGCCGCCAGGGTCCCTGTCTCCCGCTTTCTGGTCAATGCCCCGGCGGCCCTGGGGGGCATCGGTGCGGTGACGGGGCTGTTCCCGGCACTGACTCTGGGCTGCGGGGCGGTAGGAGGCAGCAGCTCCTCCAACAATATTTCACCTCTGGACCTCATCAATATCCGCCGGGTGGCCTGGGGGACGGAAGATGGGCCCCATGTGCCGGAGCCCCCGGACAGTGAGCTGGTGGAGTTGCTGACCCAGAGGATCCTGGAGCGGCTGGGGTAAATGGGATGGAACAAAAGGAACTGACAGAAGCCATTGCCCGGCGGCTTTTTGTGGAGCTGGAGGCCTCCGGGCGGCACGTCCATGTGACAGAACAGCAAGCAGAGATCCTCTTCGGTCACGGCCTGACCCCGGAGCGGCCTCTGTCTCAGCCGGGGCAGTATCTGGCTCGGGAGCGGGTGACGGTCCGTGGCCCCAAGGGGAGCTTTGAACATGTAGCGGTGCTGGGGCCGGAACGGAAGGAAGCCCAGGTGGAGCTGTCGCTGACGGATGCGCGGGTTCTGGGAATCCAGGCCCCGGTGCGGCTCTCCGGAGACACGGCAGATACCCCCGGGGCGGAGCTCATGGGTCCCAGGGGCCGGGTGACCCTCTCTCAGGGAGTCATTGCGGCCAAGCGCCATGTGCACCTGACTCCGGAGGCGGCGAAAACCTTCGGTGTCACCGACGGCCAAAACGTGAAGCTGCGCGCCCTTACCGCCCGGCCTGTGATTTTTGAGGATGTAGCCATACGGGTAAGCCCCCAGTTTGCCCCCTATGCCCATCTGGACTATGACGAGGCCAACGCCTGCGGCTTCCAGAAGGGCGATTTTGGGAGGATCCTGCCATGACGGCACTGCTCATTGGTGCGGAGCCACCGGCGGCTCTGGGCTATACCTATGTGAAGCAGCCTCCCTATGATGCCGTGGTCATTGGCTCTATGACCCTGGGCCAGCTGCTTCGGTTCCGGGACGAGCGGGTTTTAGAGGCACTGTCTCAGGGAAAGCCTGTGAGCCTCTACACCCCGGGACTTCCTCGCAGCGACAAAAACCGGGCCCTCAGCGGCAGTCTGTCCGCCGCCCAGCGGGAGCTGAAAAACTGGGGAGTTCTGTTTACGGACGGCGGGCGGAAAAAGCTCATTACGGCGGAGGAAGCCCGGATATTAAGGGCCCAGGGCGCTGCCCCCGGGGCGGGGGCAGTGCTGACGCCGCTGGCAAAGGAAATTTTGGAGGGTACGAAATGAAGATCGGAAATGTTGTGGGTTCCATCTGGGCTACCCGAAAGGCTCAGTGCCTCCAGGGTCAGACCTTTTTGGTGGTCTGCTCCGGTGCGGAAGAGCTGGTGGCGGCGGACCAGGTAGGGGCCGGGCCTGGGGACCGGGTGCTTCTGGCTACCGGCACGGTGGCCTCCCGATACTGTATGGATGCCCCGGTGGATGCCGCGGTGGTGGCAATTTTAGACAGTAAGAAGGAATAGAATGTCATTTCATGAAGTGCTCATCGACATGATGGCGGTGTTTGCCCTGCTGGGAGGCCTGGATCGGATCCTGGGGGGCCGCTTTGGCCTGGGGAGCCGGTTTGAGGAGGGCATTCTCTCCATGGGCTCCCTGGCCCTGGCAATGGTGGGGATCGTCTCCCTGGCTCCGGTGCTGGCGGGGATACTAAAGCCCATTGTGGTGCCGGTGTACCGGCTTCTGGGCGCAGATCCAGCCATGTTCGCCGGGACCCTCCTGGCCTGCGACATGGGTGGCGGCCCGCTGGCAAGGCAGTTGACGGCGGACCCTCAGGCGGCAGATCTTGGCGGCGTTATCACCGGCTCCATGCTGGGGGCCACGGTGGTGTTTACCATTCCGGTGGCTATGGGGATCCTGGAAGAAAGGGACCGGCCCGCCATGGCGAAGGGAATTCTCTGCGGCATGGTGGCCATCCCCTTCGGCATCCTGGCGGGGGGCTTGACGGCAGGCTATGCCTTTTCTATGGTCCTTCGCAACCTGGTGCCCATTGTGCTTATGGCCCTGCTCATTGCTCTGGGACTCTGGCGGGCGGAAAAGGCCATGGTGGCAGCCTTTACGGCCTTTGGGAAGATCCTGGTGGCGGTGGTGACGGTGGGACTTTCCGGGGCCATCATCCAGGCCCTGACGGGCTTTGCGGTGATCCCGGGGCTGGCCCCCATCTCTGAAGGCTTTGAGACCGTGGGCACCATCGCCATTGTTCTGGCAGGGGCTTTCCCACTGGTGTATGTGCTGACCCGGGTGCTGAACAAACCCCTGATGGCCCTGGGGAAGCTCTTAGGCATTAACGAACCGGCTTCGGCGGGACTCATAGCGTCTCTTGCCAATTCCATTGCCACCTTCGGCATGGTGAAGGACATGGACGACCGGGGGAAGGTGGTCAATATCGCCTTCGCGGTACCGGCGGCCTTTGTCTTTGGGGACCACCTGGGCTTCACCGCCGGGTTCGCTCCGGAGCTGCTGCCTGCCATGATCGTAGGGAAGCTGGTAGGCGGCGTGGTCGCCCTGGGAGTTGCGCTGGCGCTGACCCGGTAGGAGGGGGGCAGGGCAGACTGCTGCCGCCCCTCTTCCGGCCGCTGGGGCGGCCACCTTCCCCCAGGGGAAGGTTATGGGATTTTCTCCTTGACAAACCCGGTTATAACAGGCTATAATATTCCCTAAGTACAGGCAAGGAAGAGAAGAGTAAGCCGGAAAACCATTGCAGAGAGCCCCCAGACGGTGGAAAGGGGTATGGGCCGCACGGCTGAACATGGTCTCGGAGCCGAGGGGTCGATAGGTAGGCTTCTCCGGGGTGCGCCCGTTAAAGCGCCAACGAGTTACAAATCAAGGTGGTACCGCGTCAATTTTTGTCGCCCTTGGGATCCCAAGGGCGGCTTTCTATTTTCAAGGAGGTTCTTCTATGTGTAATGCCTGCAAAGGAAAGTTTTACATTACCACACCCATCTATTATCCGTCTGCCAAGCTCCACATTGGCCACACCTACTGCACCGTGGCCACCGATGCCATGGCCCGCTATAAGCGGCTCCAGGGCTACGATGTGATGTTCCTCACCGGCACCGATGAGCACGGCCAGAAGATCGAGGACAAGGCCAAGGAGGCAGGCTGCACCCCCCAGCAGTTTGTGGACAACATCGTGGAGGGCCCCGGCGGTGTGCTGGACCTGTGGAAGCTGATGAACATCTCCAACGACCGGTTCATCCGCACCACCGACGACTACCATGTGGCCGCCATCCAGAAAATTTTCAAAAAGATGTATGAAAAAGGGGACATCTACAAGGGCAAGTACGTGGGCAAGTACTGCAAGCCCTGCGAGTCCTTCTGGACCGAGACGCAGCTGGTGGACGGCAAGTGCCCCGACTGCGGCCGCGAGGTGGTGGATGCCGAGGAGGAGGCCT
>OGKG01002052.1_pt1 | contig 22160 bp, 19 predicted proteins | sample 1572201 | NCBI WGS metagenome assembly OGKG01 (sample SAMEA2582146, study PRJEB24529) | metagenome | biome: Human gut stool | place: China | collected 2011 | reverse complement strand
GCATGTGTTAAGCCTGTCGCTAGCGTTCATCCTGAGCCAGGATCAAACTCTTCATTGTAATAGTTAATTTCAGAAATTTTATTCCGGCAAGGGTCATGTGTTTCATGAATCCCGACATCTCGTCGGCTCGATTCACGCTCGCTACGTTGTTCATTTCAATATCTTAAAGAACTCTTCTTCTATCGTCTCCTATCGCCCCTCTATCCTGCCCTCCGGCCTTCATCGTGAAAGCGGCTGCAAAGGTAATGCTTATTTTTCAACCTCCAAATTTTTTCAAGCTTTTTTCAAAACTTTTTTTCGGCGGTTTCTAAAACCTCTCGTTCCAGTATCTCGTTTAAGCTTCTCGCGTCGCCCGCCCTCTCTCTCGAAAGCGGGTGCAAAGATAAGCGAAGAAATTCCCTTTTTCCAAATTTTCTGACCACTATTTTTAAAGTTTTTTACAACAGGCTAGATTGCAGCACGTTGGAAACATCAAACCCGACAACACCCCGGGGGATGTCTATCGTTGCTCTAGGGTAACAAGCGTGCAAAGACTCTCCTCCATCGAATCAAAAACGCTTACATGCGTTCATGCCACGAACATGCTACGTTTATGCTACGTTCATGGTATAGCCCAACCATAGGGAAAGGTTGGGCAAGAGAGAGGGAGACCTAATTACAAATGCTTAAGTGCCAATTTTATTAACTCTTCCACGGATTCCACTCTATTAGTAGCCAAAATTTTATCTAATGTTTTAGCCACCTGTGCCCGAGCAAAACCCAACATCACTAACGCTGCTTGAGCTTCCTCCCTAACGGCACTTGAAGGTAAATTAATACTCTCGACAGCAACGCCCTCTTTTCCGAGTTTATCTTTCAATTCAATAATCACGCGCTGGGCAGTCTTGATACCTATTCCCTTCACGCTCTTGATCGCGTTCACATTTTCCGTGAGAATTGCCCCGGTAATTTCCTCGACCGTCATAGAACTCAACATCACGTTTGCCGTGTTCGCTCCAATACCGGACACGGAAATCAAAGCCCGGAACAGCGTTCTCTCTTCTTTCGAGAAGAAACCATATAATAAATGTGCGTCTTCACGTACAATCTGATGAATATAAAGCATCACTTCCGACTGTGCGGCAATTTTCGAATACGTGTTCACCGAAACATGAATAGAATACCCTATTCCCCCGCAATCCACGATAGCACACGCCGGAGTTACTTCAACCAGAATCCCTTTTATATACTCATACATACAATTGAAAATTGAAAATTGAAAATTGGAAATGACATGCACTTCAATTTTCAATTTTAGTCATTTACTAGCGAAAACCGATAAGTTTACGCACTTCTTTCATGGTAGCAGAAGCACTGGCACGGGCTTTTTCGGCTCCATCGGCAGCTACTTTATCCAAGTAATCCGTGTTGGCGGCATATTCCAGAATCCGCTCCCTGATCGGGGTACAGAAATTAACGATATCTTCCGCTAATTGCTTTTTCAAATCACCATAACGGATCTCGCAATTATTATATTTCTCGTCAAAATAATCATACACGTCTTTCGCGGACATGATTTCCAACAACGTGAACAGATTGCGAATAACTTCAGGTTTCTCGCTATTCGGCTCCGTGGGTCCGCTATCGGTAACGGCTTTCATCACTTTCTTGCGAATTGTCGCGGCATCGTCGATAAGATAAATCGCATTCCCCTCTGATTTTCCCATCTTCCCCGAACCATCCAGTCCCGGGATCTTTATTCCTTCCCCGGTGTAAGAGAATGAAGCCGGCTCCGGAAATAATTCATATCCATATATCGTGTTGAAACGACGAGCGAATTTCCTCGCCATCTCCATGTTTTGCTCCTGATCTTTACCCACCGGTACTTTGTGTGCCTTATGTATAATAATGTCTGCAGCCATCAAAGTAGGATAAGTCAGCAAACCGGCATTAACGTTATCCGGCTGTTTACGCGCTTTTTCCTTAAACGTGGTAGTACGTTCCAACTCTCCGAGATAAGCATTCATATTTAAAAAGAGATACAACTCCAAAATCTCTTTTATATCACTTTGCACGTAAATGGTAGCTTTTTCCGGATCCAAACCGCAAGCCAGATACTCTGCCAGAATCTTCCGCACGTTCTCCACCACGTTCCCCGGGTGAGGGTGTGTCGTCAACGAGTGCCAATCTGCAATAAAAAAGAAGCATTTGTACTCATCCTGCATTTTCAGAAAATTCTTCATCGCTCCAAAATAGTTCCCCAGATGCAAATTACCCGTGGGTCTGATTCCACTTACTACTGTTTCCATTGTTTACTTGATATTTACAATTATACACTACAAAGATACGCTTTTATTCTTTCCGTACAATAATTTCTATTTCGTTCCGGTAAAACACTCCCTTCAAAATACACAATAATATGTTATATATCAATATTTTATATAGCAAAAGAACATACACGTGTAATCTCAAACGTTTTCACACAACTAAGATATTGATAGACAGAGGTAAAAAAAAGTTCCAAAAAACGATGTTGTTGGTTTATTTTTTCTACTTTTGGTGCGCAAAGTCTAATTAAAATTTTAATTTAACATGGAAGGTTACGAAAAGAATGAAGGTATGGAAATGAATGATCGGGACGAGATCTATTCAAAACCGGTGAGAGCGGGAAAAAGGACTTATTTTTTTGACGTGAAAGCTACTCGTAATAACGATTACTATCTGACGATTACCGAGAGCAAGAAAAAATTTGATAAAGACGGTTCTCAAAATTACGAAAAGCACAAGATCTTTTTATACAAGGAAGACTTTGATAAATTCGCGGAAGGGTTGGATGAAGCTGTCGCTTATATCAAAGCAGCACTTAACGGAGAAACAATGGAGATCAGTGAAGAAGTTGAGGTAAACGAATTTGATGACATTGATTTTGACGATTTAGCAAAATAAATAAAAAAGCTCTTCGGTTATCGAAGAGCTTTTTCTTTATTTCATATACCCGTAAGGGATCTTTGCAAGGCCTTCCGCCAACTGCTGGATACCTTTTTCCAGTTTACCTTTCAAAAGCATCTTGAACATCATATTCAACTCTGCCTCAAAAGTAATTTTCATACGTGTATCGTAAGGACCGTTACTCAACAATTGAATCCACAGGTCGAAGTCAAAAGGCACTCTGCCATCTCCTTTGATCTTGATCAATTTCGACTCCTCTCTCTCCACGATCTGCAATCCCATTTCACCAAGACCTTCCACCATAAACGTGCAAGTATCTTCCGTCGTTCTCACGTCCTTTATCTTGCTGGCTATCTCCGGCATTCCCTGTTGCTGCCCCGCACCCATCTTGGCGGCCATTTCGAACATTGAACCGAACTTGGCAAAATTGGAAAGAAACGCATACACGTCATCTATGGCACTGTTTATTTTTTGAACCTCACTAACAACTCGTGTAGCCATATACTCAATATTTAAAATACACGAAATTATTTGTAAGTTTCCGGACTAACTCTCCACTCCTTCAATTTTGCCACTTCTTCCGCTTTCACGTACCCGCTCTTCTGTGCCAAATCGATCATGGCATTGTAATTACTCAACGTGTCCAACTCGCAATGAGCGTTAGCAAAATTATCTATCGCTTTCTGGAACCCGTAAGTAAAGATAGCCACCATACCCAACACTTCACAACCGGCATTCCGCAACGCTTCCACGGCTTGCAGACTGGAACCTCCGGTTGAAACCAAATCCTCGACAACGACCACTTTTTGTCCGGCCTTATACTCTCCTTCTATCAAATTTTCCAATCCATGACTTTTCGCCGCAGAACGTATATACACGAACGGCAATCCCATTTCTTGAGCCACCAACGCACCCTGTGCAATCGCCCCGGTAGCCACCCCGGCAATCAATTCGACTTGCGGGTATTTCGCGCGAATTAATTCCACGAACTGATCCCGAATGTAAGTCCGCACCTCCGGGTAAGACAAAGTCTTACGATTATCACAATAGATCGGTGATTTCCAGCCGGATGCCCAAGTAAAAGGATGATTAGGCTCTAATTTTATCGCTTTGATTTGTAGCAAATGTGACGCTACTTGTTCTGCAACAGTACTCATATCTGTTTTATATTTAATAGTTATTCATTTATTTCAACACGCGAAGGTACAAAGTATTTTTCAAAAGCCATTCCTATAACTCGCCGAATCTCGGGATAATCCTCACCCAACTTTCCACTCTCGAACAAACGGCTAATTCCTTGCAATCCCGGAATAATGGAATCGACAAAATGCCGTTTCCCCTCGTGCAAGCCCCGTAAACCGAACGCTCCCATCGCTTGTAACAAACGAATTAAAACGAAATGATAATACAAATCACGAAATCTTGTATCTTTATCGAATACCTCCAGATTCCTTATATAATAATCCAACAATTCTTCTTTCTGCCTTTCCGGCATTTTCACCACGGCATCATAAAGCAACGAGGCAACATCATAGTGCAGCGCTCCTTGCCGACCACCTTGATAGTCGATAAAATACACCTCATCCCGAAGCACCATGATATTTCTGGATTGAAAATCCCGAAACATAAAGTGTCCAGTGTCTGCGACCAATAATGTTTTTGTCAGAAGTTCAAAATCATCTTCCAATTTATCCTCGTCCGCCTCGACTCCCGCCAAACGCAAAAAACAATATTTAAAGTAATTCAAATCCCAACGGATACAACGTTCGTCAAAAACAGGGCGAGGCAAACAACCCGTGTAATCCAACCCCTCGTGTCCGAACAGCTGAAACCGCAACAACTCGTCCAACGCTTTCCGGTACAGGTTCATCGCGTGTTCGTTCAACATCTCGCCTTCCCGTTCCCGCTCCACAACATCCAGTAACATGTCACGTCCCAAATCCTGTTGCAAGTAAACCTTCCCGTCATCCGACACCCGGTAAACTTCCGGGACATGCAAATCTTTCGTTTTAAAATGACGCGTGAAGTCTATAAACAACTTATTCTCCCGTAAGTTTTCGTGATATACCCCCACGTAACTTCCCTCGCTATCTTGAATCCGATAGTATTTTCTACTGGAACCTGAAAGCGGAAGCGCTTCCACGTGATAATCAGTTCCTCCCTTGTAACGCTCGAATAGTTCTATTACCTGCTCTTTCATAACGCTTTATATTAAAAAAAAGGAAACCGATACTCCCGTATCGGTTTCCTTTCATGGTGCCCAGAACAAGACTCGAACTTGCACAGCCGAACGGCCACTACCACCTCAAAGTAGCGTGTATACCAATTTCACCACCTGGGCATTTTTCTTTTGACGGTGCAAATATACACATTTTATCCTTACAAAGAAAAAACTCGGCAATTTTTTAATCAAGATTTTTTTCCCACGTGCTAACGGCAAAGCAATGAGTCTTATCGCCTGCTTCATTTCTCACCCGGTGATAGACCTTCACTTTTCCATCGCCTTCAGTCACGTGGTTTTCCGCGTTGACTCTGCTATCCGGTAGCACCTCGTGCTCGTAAACAATCTCCAACTCCCTTAATCCATGCTCTTTCAAAAACTCGTAAGATAACGAATTCGTTACCCAACGCACGTATGTTGCTTGTGTCACATGTTTGTTAAAATCAATATTATCGTATGTCGCCGTGAAGCAACGGGTATTTTCGTATTCCTCCGGCATATTTTTAGTATCCAACTCAAAAGGAATTTCCCGAACGACATCCACGCAGGAAGCGGCATTCTCGGTGACACACGCGGGCAATCGTACCGGACGACGACGATTGATATCTATCACCATCCATTCCGAAGTTGCGCGAATCAAGAGATCTCCTTTTCCCGAGAACATGCTGAAATCGCGAAGGGCAAACAAACGATCAATACCGGAAGGCCACGTTTCCAACGTCACGATTTCCTCCTGCTCCGGCATTCGGTTCACAATAATACGCAACTTATGCAGCATCCATGTCAATCCTTGGGTATTCAACGTGGGCACATCAAACCCCAATAACAAAGTCTGCCCGTTCGCCACATCATTAAACAAATCGCAAAGCGACTTCACGATCAAACGTCCTTGCAAATCCGTGTAATGCCCCCGAATCTTTATTTCTTCCGAATACTTCACCATTTTAATTTTAGATTTTAAATTTTAGATTCCTGCCACACAAGGCTAACGCTCACTGATTTAATTTTTTTTCAAATCAAAAATCGTAAATCATAAATCACTAAATAACATAGACTTCCGGCTCCAACCAAACTCCGAATTTGAGAAACACGGATTTCTTTATTTCGTTAGCCAAGTGAGCAATTTCTATGCCACTTGCCCCTCCTTTATTCACTAGCACAAGAGCCTGCTTGTCATGTACGGCAGCATTCCCGATGCCTTTCCCCTTCCATCCGGACATCTCTATCAACCATCCCGCGGCTAATTTCACGTGCTCATCATCCACCGGATAAATCGGCATCCCCGGGTTCTCCGCCAACAGGGCATCTGCCGCTTTTCGTTCAACTACCGGATTTTTAAAAAAACTTCCGGCATTCGGTAACACGTTCACATCAGGCAACTTTGCCTCCCGTATCCGTATAATTGCCTCCCGTACTGCCTTTAACGTAACTTCTCCTGCGCGGGTTACTTCATCCCGCACACTTCCATATTGTAACCTGAAAACAGGTTGCCTCGTCAGTCGAAATGTCACGTAAGTCACCACGTGGCGGTTCTTCCACTCGTGTTTAAATATCGAATCCCGGTAACCGAACCGACACTCGGCAACGTCGAACTTCACTTTCTCGGCCTTCACTATATCCACCGCCTCCACCGTCGCGATGCTCTCTCCCGCTTCCATCCCGTAAGCCCCGATATTCTGTACCGGAGTAGCCCCGACATGCCCGGGAATCAAGGAAAGATTCTCTATTCCCCCGTAGCCGTGTTCTACCGCCCAAGCCACGAAATCGTCCCAAACGACACCACTCCCCACGCGCACGAGAACGTCGTGTTCATTTTCCTCCACAATCTCGTACCCCTGCATCATCGGGTAAAAAACAACCCCATCAAAGTCTTCCGTGAAAAGAAAATTACTCCCGCCTCCCAAAATCAACACTTCCTCGGGCTTCAACTCGTAAGAGCCGACAAACTCCAGCAAATCCTCTTCCTTCTCGCATCTCACGAAATACTTACACGCCGCGTCTATATGAAATGTATTATATTCCCTTAAATTAAAATTCTCGTAAATCTCCACTGTCTTCTAATTTTAATTTTCAAATTCAGCCTACTCGCATTCCTCTCCTCCTTCTCCCCTTCTTCTTATCCCGAACGAAGTATATAAAATCTTTATATCTACAATAACTAAACTCTTCCCGGCAAAGTTAAAACATATCAACAAATAAATCATTAAATTTGTCGCCATAATCCAAAATGTTTATGATTTCATTACCACCAGCATTTATCGAGCGCATGAACCGAATCATGGGGAACGAGTCGGAAGTTTTTTTTGAAGCGTTAAACTCCCCCTCTCCGGCAACAATCCGGGTAAACCCAGCGAAGACAGTAACACCCCTTCCTTTCCCCGAATTAATTGACGGGCAAGTACCGTGGTGTTCCGATGCCTACTATTTGAGAGAACGTCCGGTCTACACGCTCGACCCCTATTTACATGGCGGAGTCTATTACGTGCAGGAAGCCTCTTCCATGTTTCTACAGTCCGTGTTTCGGCAAATCGCCGTGGACAAGCCCCTCCGGGTACTGGACCTATGTGCCGCTCCCGGGGGAAAATCAACACTGTTGGCAGCCAATCTCCCGACAGGCTCCCTGCTGGTTTCCAACGAGGTAATCAAATCAAGAGCCTCCATATTAAAAGAAAACATTATAAAATGGGGATACGATAATATCGTGGTCACGAACAGTGACCCCGCTCGTTTCTCGGGGATGAAAGGAGCGTTCGACATCATTCTGGTAGATGCCCCCTGCTCCGGCGAAGGCATGTTCAGGAAAGATGAAAAAGCCATCGAGGAATGGAGCGAAAACAACCTGCGCCTGTGTGAAGAACGACAAAAACGGATTATAGCGGACATATGGGATGCCCTTGCACCCGAAGGTTATCTGGTGTACAGCACCTGTACCTACAATCCCAGCGAAAACGAAGACATGCTTTCATGGGTACTCGACAATTTCGAGGCCGAATCCGTCGAAGTCCAACACGACTACCCGGGAATAATCCCCACCCCGACATCCGTTCACGGCTATCATTTCTATCCCCATAAATCTGCCGGAGAAGGTTTATTCATGGGGGTTATCCGAAAAAAAGACGGACAACCGTTTACCTTGAAAAAGGAAAAACGGAGTTCTCAAAACCAGACACCCAAACTCCCGACCGACATCTTGCCGCTTTTACCGGATACCGCGAACCACACGCCCTATCTGGCAGGAAGCACGCTCGGCATCATCCCCACCCGTCACGCGGAATTCATCCAATACCTGGAATCTAAAGCGGGCGTTATCTACAAAGGTTGCGAGATAGGCGAATCCGTCAAAGGCACAACACGCCCGGCACATTCGTTGGCTATGCTCCACAATCTTCAGATACAGCACATCACCCGCCAAGAAGTAGACCTCCCCACCGCCCTCCAATACTTACGCAAGGAAGACATTCGTTTCGATGCCCCAAGAGGAGCGTGGGTTTTAATCATGTACCAAGGCATCGCACTCGGCTGGGTAAAAGAAGCCGGCAATCGCCTGAACAACTATTACCCGAAAGAGTGGAGAATTAAACGATTTTAGATTTTAGATTTACGATTTTAGATTGAAGGATTCGGTGATTAACAAAAATAACCTGTAACCTTCAACTTGCCGCAGGCAAATTCAACCTGCAACTTATCAAACGTTATTACTCCTCCACGGAACAATAACGTTTGATAATACTGTAAGCATCCGTCAGCCCAAGTTCGCCCGCCTTACTCAAATCCACGTTGGCAGCACTTTTATCTCCTTGATAGATATGCAATAACCCGCGGTTAAAATAAGCTTCGGCAACATCTTTATCCAGTTCCAAGACTTTCGTGTACATATCGATAGCCTCTTTTATCTTCCCGCTCTTGGCATACACGTTAGCAATATTGAACATGGCAAAAGCGAAATCCGGATCAATCTCCAGACACTTGTTATTACCTTCCAGCACGAGTGAATAATCCACCACGCGTTTCACTTTCTCTTCCTCACCCACCACACGAGAAGTCTTTTCTTCAATCGACTCGATATAATCGTACATTTTCGCCCGTGCACTAGCCAAATTCATTAAAGCGAACAAATGTTTCGGATCACGTTCCACTACCGTCTTGAAATCCTCTATGGCCTTCGTGTAATCCCCGCGATTCAAGTACAACGAACCTCTCAACAGCAACGCATCCACATCACTTCTGTTCCTCCGTATCTTGGAAGATAACGTTTCAATATACTCGTCCTCGAATTCCCTCGGGTAATCGAAACGTTTGTTGGATATCGTCAACGCCGGGTTATAATTATGCTCTTGGTTAAACTTCATAATCCGCTTGTCGAAATACTGCACTTTCCCTTTGCGCAAGGTATCTAAAGCCAAATATTGCACGACAAACATATCCTGTAACTCGATAATCACGTTTCTATCCTGTATACGCCCGTTGATCACGTCCTTCATCCGATCATCCCGGGAGTTTATATCTATCAACCGCCGGAAATTTTCCGTCGTATCAACCAACGCATTTTTATCCCCCTCTTGCATCCTCTTGTAGCGATCCATGATCTCCTCCGCTTTATACCTGTCCTGTCGGGCTGAAGCGAAATCGTCCATCTCACCGCTCACCGCGGCTCTTGCCAGATAAGCTTTCACGAAATCAGGATACAGCGAGATACTTTCAGAGAAGTCATTGTAAGCTCCGGTATAATCCCGAATCTCCATTTTCAACAATCCCCGGTTAAAATAAATCAATATATTATCCGGGTTCATCTCCAACACTTGATCGAGATCATCAATAGCCTTATTCGTTTCCCCGATCTCCGCTCTCAACAATGCCCGGTTGTAATAAGCGTAAGCATAAGTGCTATCCACCTTCAACACGGCAGTATAATCTTCCATCGCCTCCGGGAATTTTTTCATCTCGTACCACGTGATGGCGCGGCTCATTAATATACGCTTGTTCTGCGGATTAATCTTCAACGCCTTATTATAATCCTCGATAGCATCATGATACTTTTTCTCTTTAAAATGCAAGTAGCCCCGCAACCCGTAAGCATCATCCGAGAACATATTCAATTTGATCGCCATATTGCAATCCTCGATAGCTCCCTCCCAATCGTCCAGCTTCTCCCGCATAATCGCGCGATTCAGGTAAGCCGGCAACAACTCTTTATCTATAATCAACGCCTTCGAATAATCTTTCTCCGCACTCTTGTAGTCTCCCATATCCGCCTCCGTTATCGCCCGGTTGGCATAAACGTATGCCTCTCCCGGGTTAATCGAGATAGCCGTGTTGTAATCATTCATGGCATCCTCGTACCGCTTCATGTTGTGGTAAGCGATACCCCGGTACATGTAAGCATGGAAATAATTCGGGTTCAACTCTATCGCCTCCGTGTAATCCCGTATCGCACCCTCGAAATCGTCCAAGTTCAGCTTCGCCAATCCCCGGAAAAAATACGGTTCCGATAAACGAGGCTTCACCCGAAGGATATTGTTGAAATTCTCTATCGCACTCACGTAATCATCAAACATGATCGCACTCTTCCCCGCGCGCAACATATTCGCCGTGTTCCACTGTGCCGACACTCCCAAGGTCGCCAAACAGAAAAATATAATAATACTAAACTTCTTCATCCGGAATAATATCAATATTTGGGGCATAAAGATAATAAAAATTCTTACTAGCACATGTATCTAATAGATACCTCACCAATAAAAATGGATAAATAAACCGAACGAGTCCTTCTCTCGTTCTTGTTTCGTTGTTGCCCCGATGTTGCGACAGTAAACATTGAGGCAACAACGAAATAAAAACGGGAAATAAATGAACAGGAGAACTTATCTGTTGAGTCATTCTACTTTTCTATTCCGGCATTTTTGTTCAAACACGACACATCCGTTAAACTGGCAATAACCTAAGGTACTCCTACCCCAATAATACCTCACGACACTTACCACCCGCTAGCACTCCCCTCGCACCACCCTTCTCGACGGGGAATGAAACAGTAAATAAAGTAACCAGTAAGCGACATGAGGTATTATTAGGATAGGATTAGGGTAGAATACCCCTAAATATACAGAGAATCCACTGTAAAACCGGAGAAGATTATCCCTAATAATCCTCCTTTTCCGTTCTCACTCCATTTCCCCTGTTATGTTGGCATATAAAAGATTATGACAACATAAGAGTGGGAACAAGGCACAAACGAACGGGAGAGATTATTACACCGAATTTACCACGGCTTCAGTACGGCTTTTCTGTTTTAACATATACTTTATTGGCTCCGTAAAAATTATCTAACTTCAGTGAGCAATTTGCACGAAACAACTACCTATAAAATCTTTTATATTTTTATAATGTTGCAAAAGACAAATATTTTTCATAAATTTACAAACATCATAAAAAAAATGACATTAAAAATCGTGTTTCAAACAAGAAAGGAGGCATCAACATCAAGAAACACTAAACATGAATGACAATCCCGTAATCTTCACGAAAATAGCATATTTACGCTTCTATATCGGGAAAATCAAAACAATTTAAAAACAAAGATTATGAGAAAAATCAGCATTTTAATCGCTTTGATCATTGGTGTTATTTACGGATGCCAAAATTCAGACTTGGAACTTGCTTCAGCAGAAAACTTGACAGGGGATGAACAATTTATCCCATTAAGAGAAACTTTTGATTTCACCTATAAAGGGATTACTTATTCCTCTCCTTACCACATGGAGAATGATACATTGATGATTTTGGAAGACGAACAAGTTGCATCAATTTACGATCAACTCCAAGAGTTACCGGAATTAGCTACTTATGTGACACCGGAAGGTGATATTGAGTATTTTGATACTTATAACGAGTTACAGAAAGAAAAACCTGCAAGAATCAAAAATAAAGCCTTAAATTTTACTCCCATTAGTACCCTAACAATATATGAACATTCCCATTATAATCTAGATAAAGCTGGCATTCAAGTTGATTACAGATTCTATAGCGAACTTCTCATGCCTCAAATTGAACAGTTAGACGAGAAAATATCATCTGCACGTGTACATTCTGATGGTTTAGGATTCCCATGTTGTAGTCGTGTTACATTCTTTAGAAATATGCATTTTCAAGCACAATCAATAACTTTTGACTTTCATGACGGAATTTATGATGCTGAATTTACAAAAGGCCTTGTTGTTTATTATAATTTGAAAGTAAACAATTTTAAAAACTACAAAGTTAAAAGTGGTATCAATTGGAATGATCGAATTTCATCTTTCAAAATACTAATGTAAATTCCCCGAGTAGCAATTACATTCTCAATTAGTTATTAAAATAAATAAGCGGGTGACTTAGAAAAGCCACCCGCTTAGCCCAAGCAATAACTTTTCCTTTTCATGCAGTTATATTCGATAAATAGTTTCCTTATAAAGAAGTAAACTACTATTTCAAAGTAAAAAATTTCAAGAATTATAAGATGCTTGCCGCAAACTTTCTTCAAACTCCCCACCTCAGCGTACTCTCTTGCCTTTAGACCTCCCTATATATTTGCATTGAACACTTTCACTCATTAACATACGTTCGTATTGAACAAACAAAAAGAGGGTGTTTTACACACCCTCTTTATTTAAGATTATTCTAATTCCTAGTAATCATAGTCATTTGCACGATCTTCTTTCACATCGGGTATAAATCTCCAAGTTGAATTAGAGAAATTAGAAGATGCATTACTTGAACTGGCAATCGGATCAATAGAACCACCACCCGTGGTATAATAACCGTAACCATCGACAACAAAACTTACAGCTCCGACAAGCGAACCACCCACGATATTTTCCATCTGATGCCATTGGTCTTTTTTATGATTATATTTCCATACAGTCTGAGGGTTATTACCTTGACCAGTTGCAATATAAGCATAGTTCTCTCCATTTTTACCTCTATTGGAAATAAAGCTAACAGCATACCCTCTCGGAATTCTCCCGTAATCTTTATCTTGCTTTACACCCGGTTTATCAGCCAAAGCCTGCATAGGTTCCCATTTTACTTCTCCATTAGCATCAATAGTACATTTGGAAACGTCGGTTCTTGGAGAACTGCCACTCAATCCCAAGCACACATAAGCTGCACCATCAACAACGAATGCTGTGGCACCATATCTCTGACCACCGATGAAACCTAAATCACCAGACCATGTATCTGTTTTGGGATCATAACGATAAAAATCCTTGAACATTTCCGCATTATCAGCACGTCCTGTTCCCACGAAACCATATCCTCCTAATGAAAAAGCCACAGCATCTCTACGCGCTGTTCCCGGAAAATCTGCCATTTGTTTCCAAGAATTTGTCTCCGCATCATAGCGCCACAAATCCTTCAAATATTCTTTCGGTCTAGTTTCAGTGTTTTCTCCATTTCCAGTTGTTCTCGAAGTGATATATCCTAATCCAACGTAAGCATAGGTTTTACCATCCACCTCTGCCGTAAAAGCTATTGCACCATGGCGTCCTTTCGCTTTCTCCCCATCCCTATCTACAGCATCTTTAAATGTATCCTCAACATCATACCAAGTCATGCTTTTCATATCGAAGCGTTTGAAATCCGTGTATTCAGAGAGATCTACACCATATCCTAACCCGACATAAACATTATCCCCTATAGTAAACGACACTGCCTGATTTCTCATTTTTCCACTATATTCAGGAGCTTTTCCCCAGTCTCCCAAATGATCATCATCATCACAAGCGACAAAAGCAAACCCTAAAATGGCTAGTACTAATAAACTAAATTTTCTCATACGTTCTTCAACTTGATTTATTTATATTTTATCCGTTAAACGTCCTGCTTCAAACGTTCTTTATTTCGATAGGCAAAACTACATATTTTATCCTTAAATCCAACAAAAAAAGAAAGAAATGTACCGTCTTCTTTTTTTTTAACCTCCTGTTAGATAAAATACAATTCTAAATGCCGATTTTTTGGAAAATAATTATACCTTCGCCCCTTGTATTTAATCAAAATCAAGAAACATGAGAATATTCTTTATCGTGAGTTTTCTGTTACTATTATATGCATGTGACAATAATCTTTCTTCCATGGGAGGAGATTTAATTTCCAATGAAAATTTCATTGAAGTCAAACGTTTCGTAATGGAAGAAACCTCAACCGTGAGGTTGGATTCGTTTCCGACATCCAATATATCCAGTTCGACTTCCTCGCTATCACCTCTCACCATGGGGAAAGTTACGGATAAAGTTACCGGTTCCATTACAGCTATTCCTTACTTTCAAGTAGCACCTCAAGGTTTAGTTTCAACGGTCACATGGGAAAGTAATTGTACATTTGACTCCCTTATTCTGCAAATACCTTACGTTAAAACATTGGCAGGAGATTCAACGGCATTCCAAGTATTTGACTTGTATCAAACTACGGAGCCTATACGATTCGATCGTTACAACCCAATTCTTTGCAATATCGACTCGTTGACACGAGGGAAGAAACTCGCGACACTGCAACTTTACCCGCAAAAAGATAATATCGCACAGGCTTATTTCAAACTGGATTATGAATTCGGACTCAAGTTATTCAACCGCATGCGATCAAGAGATCATAGCCTTGATCAAATAAATTACCTTGAATTCATCGAAGGTACCAACGATATCGAAGCTTTTAATGCTTTAGCTATCATTCCTCGTGAAGATAATTCAATTTTAATGAGCATTGACCCTGCCAATCTTGCGTTAAAATTCCATTATCATATTGGAGCGGTCGAAGCCGCAGATGGAACGAGTTTCAGTTGGCCAATTGCTTTACCAAGCACCACATATACCCCGGTGGAAACGATGTATGCTTTTACGCATTTAGGTTATAAGCCCACGGAGAAATTCGAGGATATCACACTTCACAAATCGAAATCTTTCGAGAATCTTGATATGGCGGTTATTGAAGGAATGAACGGGCTTATGACAAAACTAAAGGTTCCTTTTATTGCTGATGCAGAAGCTTATCAAACGATCATGAAAGCCGAGATTGAACTCCGCATAAACACGGATCTATTAGAGAACAATATCCCAGAACCCCGATCTTTAGGGGTTTATATTGTTACCAAAGACAATTTTATCAAGGGACTTTTAACTGATAGATCTTCACAAGGTAATATTATTTATGGAGTACTTTCACAAAACTCAATTGACCCTAACGAGAGATCCTATATTATTGATATCACGGATTATTATACCAGCTTAGTAGAAGGCATACCTCCCATCGTGCCGGAAATTTACCTATTAATTGGTTTGCCGGGAGGTTATTACAGTTTATTAGATGATCCCTCGTACCAAATATTCACGGGAAATGTAGCCAATACATTACAACGAGTGGTACTGAAAGAACAACCGATATTAAATATTTATTATAGTCACTACAACTAATACAGAGGTTTCAAATATAAAATTTATGAGAAAGATATTAGCAAGCGTCACCCTATTATTAATAACAACTTATGTGTTCGGTCAGAATACTTCCGGTACACCTTATTCTAAAGAAGGATTCGGATTACTGCCGGACACGTATGGAGCGTACATCGGCATGGGTGGAGTTTCTGCCGCTATGCGGGACAATTATAACATCAATTTCTTGAATCCTGCATCTTACACGGCATTAGATTCCGTGCGTTTCTATTTTCAAACCGGAATTACCGGAGAATACGTTGATATTTCATCCCATAAAACACATGCAAATTACAAAGTAGCACAAAATGGTGCCGTCAGCATGGCTTTCCGTGCATATAAAAAATTATTCATGTCTTTTGGTATTTTACAACGTTCTAACCGGGGATTCGACGTGTATTATACAGACGTGGTTAGAGGCGATCTTAATCAATACTGCACACAACAAGTTGAAGGAAGTGGAGGTATAAATGAAGCTTATCTAGGATTGGGATATCAATTGGGTAAATTTTCAGTAGGGGTAAACGTGTCTTATTTATTTGGAAAAGTAGATGATCGTTTAACAATGATATTGCTTCCCATGACAAGTGGGTACTATTTGAAAACTCAATCTATCACTCAAATGAGTGCGGCATTGTTCACATTGGGAGCACAATTACCTTTAAATATTGGTAAGAACTCAAGTTTCACGTTAGGGACGAGTTTTAATTTCGGGACACCACTACACGCAAGAAAAACATTCCAAGCCTACAAAACAGGTATATCAACCGGTAATTCAATTCTTTTAAATGATGAAGCAACCAAAAACGGTACGATTTTTTATCCTTTTAGAATCACTACAGGAGCGTCATTCCAATATAATAAAAAATGGTTCTTTGCCGGAGATTATACTTTCCAAAATATGTCGCAATATGAAGAGTTCGGGGCAAATAAAGAATATCAAAATTATCACAAAATAGCAATCGGTAGTTTTTATCAACCCAATGCTCAAGGACGTTATTGGTGGCAAAAAAACCAATACATGGCTGGAGCTTACTTTACCCGCTCACATTTGGAGTTTAATTTAACCGACATCAACACATATGGGGTGACAATTGGTTCACAAATTCCGATTCGCTTACCTTACCAAGAACTGATGTTGGGAGTTGCCGTCGACTTGGGAATGAGAGGTACGCACCGCAATAACCAAATACTGGAAAAATACGTAAAACTAAGAATAAACATTGCCTTTAAAGAGTTGTGGTTTATGAAAGCCAAGATTAATTAATGGCATATTAAATATCTATTTAAGAAAACTAAAACACATGAAAAAGATTTTATTATCAATCGTTGCTGCTAGTATGACTCTTGCAGCATGCAACGCACAAAGCGGTTTCAAAGTAACCGGAAACGTTCAAGGGATACAAGTTCCTAAAGCTGCACTTGTAACTTTCGCGGATAACAAAGTGGATACTTTGGCTAAAGCAAATATCGCTAACGGCGCTTTCGAATTCACCGGTAAAGTGGACGGAATCACCGCGGCTTATATCGTTTTCCCCGGTCAACAAGGCGGTATTCCGGTTATGCTTGAAAACACAAACATCACGGTAAACGCGGATCAATCCGGCTTGAAAATAGAAGGTGGTGAGGCTCAAAAATTGTTCAACCAATTCTCAGAGATCAACCAAGGCATCATGCAAGAGCAAATGAGATTGAATGGCGAATATCAAGCAGCCGCTCAATCTCAAGATCAAGCTAAAATGCAAGCTATCCAAGAGGAATTTGGTAAAATCGTTGAAGCCGCTCAAGCAAAAGAACTTGAATTGCTCAAAGCTAACTCTGACACTTATGTAGCCGCTTTCGTGATTGCATCTGCCATGGGACAAATGGAATACGAGCAATTGAAAGAAAGATTCGCTCTCCTTGGCGAAAATGCAAAAGCAAGCACTCAAGGAAAAGCGATCGCTGACCAAATCGCTAAACTGGAAAAAACGGCTGTCGGACAAGTTGCCCCGAACTTCACGGTTACAACCCCGGAAGGAGAATCTATTTCACTGTATGACATCAAAGGTAAAGTGAAATTAGTTGATTTCTGGGCATCATGGTGTGGTCCCTGCCGCGGAGAGAACCCGAATGTTGTTGCTCTTTACAAAGAATATCAACCGAAAGGATTGGAAATCTTCGGTGTTTCTTTAGATAACAACAAAGAAGCTTGGGTAAAAGCAATCGCTGACGACGGTTTGATCTGGAAACATGGTTCAGACTTGAAAGGTTGGCAATCCGAACCGGCTAAATTATATAGCATTACCGGTATTCCCGCGACATTATTGTTAGACGAGAACAACAAGATTATCGCCAAAAATTTGAGAGGCGAAGCATTGAAGCAAAAAGTTGCTGAACTGTTGAAATAATCTATTCGGTTAGTATAGAAAAGTGCGGCAAACAAGATTGTTTACCGCACTTTTCTATACTAACCAAGTTACAAGTTACATTTACCTACGGCAAGTTTCAGGTTACAAGTTATTTTTGTTAATCACTGAATCTTAAATCTAAAATCGTAAATCTAAAATCTAATGCGTTTTTTCCTGTTTTTCGGTTTAATTTGTTTACTCGTTTGTCCCTTGGCAGGACGCTCACAATCACAATGGGTCGATTCAACCTTAAATGCCATGAGCTTGGAGGAGAAAATCGGACAATTGATCATGATTGCCGCGTACAGCAACAAGGACAGTTTGTACGAGAAGCAATTGGGTGCAACAATCGAGAAATATCATATCGGTGGTATTATCTTCTTTCAAGGCACTCCAAGTAAACAAGCCGCGATGACCAACGACTACCAGCAACGGGCACACATTCCCCTGATGATCGGGATGGACGCGGAGAGTGGCGTGGGATGGCGTATAAAGCCGGCTATGGAATTCCCGAATCAAACCCTGTTAGGTGCTATTCGCGACACGAATCTGATATACCGCATCGGGCAAGCCATCGGCAGACAATGCCGCACGATGGGCATTCATGTAAACTTCGCTCCCGTTGCGGATATTAACGTCAACCCTAAAAATCCGGTTATCGGTATCCGCTCGTTCGGGGAGAAAAAAGACGAGGTAGGCAACCGCTCCCTGCAATATACCCGAGGTCTGGAATCCCAGCAAATCATGCCGGTAGCGAAGCATTTTCCCGGACACGGGGATACCGACACGGATTCGCATTTTGCCCTACCTCTTATCAGACATTCGGTCGCCCGTATCGACACGGTGGAATTATACCCTTTCCGGCAATTGATAGCCGCGGGCATCCCCGGTGTAATGGTGGCGCACTTGAATGTTCCCTCTTACGATTCGGCGAATATCCCCGCTTCCCTTTCCCGTCACATCGTAACCCAATTACTGCGGGAAAAAATGCATTTCGATGGACTATGCTTTACCGATGCCATGAACATGAAAGGGGTAACCAAAGGAAATTCTCCCGGTGAAGCTGATGTCAAAGCCCTGTCGGCAGGTAACGACATCCTGCTTTTCCCCGAAAACGTGGAAGCCACGGTAAAGAAGGTAAAAGCAGCCATACACAAGGGTATTCTCACGGAAGAAGATATTGACGAAAAATGTCGCCGAGTCCTTGCCGCGAAAGAGAAATACGTGTTGCCCAACGCCGGCATGATTGACACGACCATGCTGTCCGCCCGGTTAAATACCCCTGCCGATCAAGCTTTATTACAGGAAACCTACGCGGAGGCTATCACGCTGATACAGAACAAAGACTTATTACTTCCTCTAACACATCTCGATACGTTGCGCATCGCATCCCTCAATTTTGGCGACAGGAAAGCCAAAGCGTTTGAAGACATGCTGGAAAAATACGCACCTTGCTCTCATTTTTCCATTCGTGCAGGAGCGAGTAAAGAGGCCATAGAAAAATTATTGAAAGATTTATCCGATTACAATTGCGTGATCGTGTACAATAGCGCCGCACGGAACACCACATCCCGACAGTTCGGGGCATCGCAAGCGTTATCGAATATACTGAAACAATTGAAAGGGAAACGGGTCATTTTCTGTCACCCGGCAACTCCCTACGGTTTGGATATATACAGTTATCTGCCCTTGGACGCCATCCTAGTGAGTTATTCCCATGACACCCCGGCGCAAGAATTTGTCGCACAAGCGATTTTCGGGGGTATCAACGTGAACGGGAAATTACCCGTGAGCATCAACTACTATTTCCCCGTCGGGACCGGACTGTCAACTCCAAAAGTACGCTTGGGATACCATAAACCGGAAACTAGCGGGATGCAATCGGAAACGTTACTCCGCATTGACAGCATTTGTCAAGTTGCTATCCGGGAGAAAGCGACACCCGGTTGTCAAGTGCTCGTGGCTAAAGACGGGTACGTGGTATATAACAAGGCTTTCGGTTTCAATACCTATGACAAGAAAAAGGCAAACACGACGGATAATATATACGACATCGCATCCATCACGAAGATCGCTGCCACTCTCCCGGCCGTGATGATGCTTTACGATCAACAGACAATAGCTCTGGATACACCTATCGCCCGTTATTCTTACGCGATATCACAGTCCAACAAAAAAGACTTGACTGTCCGGGAATTATTATTGCACAACGCGGGCTTAAAAGCTTCCTTTTCATTCTTCCATCACGCGATTAACTGGGAAAAGATGCAAGGAAGATTATTCACGACCAGATACACGAAGACAAACACGAAGAAACTCAGAGATCGCTTGTACATTAATCCCAACTTCAGATACCGGGACAGCACATTCAGCTTTAAAGGCGGGGAGGATTATCTTATGGTTTCCCCCCATTTCTATATGCACCGCCATTTCCAAGACTCTATCCATTCGTTGATCTTGAACACGGACTTATTACCGCAAAAGAAATACACGTACAGCGATCTGGGGTTTGTCCTACTTAAAGATATCGTGGAGGAACAAACAGTCACGCCTTTCGATATGTATCTTCGGGATCATTTTCTGAAAAAACTGGGAGCCTATAACTCCGGTTTCAACGCCCATCTGAATCTCGACATGGATCGGGTAATTCCATCCAGTAATGACAACGTATTCCGGAAATCGGAATTAAAAGGCTACGTGCACGATCCCCTTGCAGCGTTAATGGGAGGCGTATCAGGCAACGCGGGATTGTTTTCCACGGCAGAAGATCTGGCAAAAATCATGAGCGTGTATCTAAATCACGGTCAATACGGTGGCGAGCGGATGATAGACTCGACCACCATCGACCTTTTCACTTCTATTCAACTATCCCCCGAACAAAACCGGAGAGGTTTGGGGTTCGACAAACCGGAAACTCTTCCCGATAGAACAAGCCCTACTTGTGACGGAGTCCCCTGCACGAGTTACGGACACACGGGTTTTACAGGTGCTATCGCATGGAATGATCCTGAAAACCAATTGATTTACATATTCCTTTCCAACAGAACTTATCCTAACGAGTTCAACACCAAACTTATGAAGGAGAATATCCGCACAAAGATTCAAGAAATCATTTACGAATCGATTGGAAGATAGAGTTTGTAAAGTTCATAAAGTTTATAAGGTTCATAAGGTTACGGGTGTCCTTCGGACAGAGTTTAACGGCAGCTATGCTGCCGTGGACAAAGCGCCCCGCAGGGGTCCATTACTTTATAAAGTTTATAAACCTTATAAACTTTATGAACCCATTCATTAGAGAAAAAATTCTTTATATTTAGAATGATTTTAAAATAGCTTTAGCGGTTCAAAATGACAGAAAAAAAGATACTTTTGTGCACGAATACAGAATACAAATAGTTATCAAATAAATAGATCTACATTATGAGCAATTTCTTAACATCGTCGATTGGGAAAAAGATGCTCCTGAGTATTTCAGGTCTTTTTCTTATTGCGTTTTTGTGCGTTCACTTGGCACTAAATCTACTGTTGATAGTAGATAATAGTGGAGAGTTATTTAACATTGGAGCCCATTTCATGGCAACGAATCCTATTATCAAGATCGTGGAACCGATTCTTGCTATCGGATTTATCTTCCATATCGTGCTGGCTTCTATCCTGACTCTTCAAAACAGAGGTGCACGCCCTATCAAGTACGATCGCCGCAGCCAAGCAGGTAACTGTACTTGGTCGTCCAGAAACATGTATATTCTAGGCGCATTAGTACTAATTTTCCTTGTAATCCACTTGTGGAACTTCTGGTGGAATATCAAATTCCCTTCATTAGGAACGCCACTAGCCGAAACTATCGTGGACGGGGTGAAAATGGAAAACACTTACGCGTTAGTCGCCGGATTATTCCAGTCAAGCGTAATCTATTGCCTGCTTTACATTTTAGGCGGTATTTTCCTTGGACTTCACTTGACTCACGGTTTCTGGTCAGCATTCCAATCCATCGGTTTCAGCAACCAGATATGGAGAAAGAGATTAGAGTGTGTTGCTAAAATTTTCGCTTTCATCATTGCAGCAGGATTCAGCATCATTCCGCTTTATTTCATGCTTGGACTAGCGAACTAACACAATTTTAAATTTATAGATTGTAGATTTTAAATTGCAGGAATCAAC
>OGKG01002051.1_pt1 | contig 22176 bp, 21 predicted proteins | sample 1572201 | NCBI WGS metagenome assembly OGKG01 (sample SAMEA2582146, study PRJEB24529) | metagenome | biome: Human gut stool | place: China | collected 2011 | reverse complement strand
GTAATGCCTATAGAAAATGGATTATTATTTTTTTGACCAACACATAAAATATTACCACCTAAATTAATTAAAGCACTGTTAACCTTATTTTTTAATAGATCGATACACTTTTAATAACTGTTCCGCCGTATGTTGCCAAGAGAATTGTTTAGTTCTTTCCAAGCCATAAGCGATCTGTTGTTCACGATACGCCGTATCTTGTTCCAGTTTCAATATCTGTGCGGCAATCGCGTCGGCATCCGTCGGGTCTACCAGTATTGCGCCCTCTCCTGCAACTTCGGGAATCGCGGAGGTGTTGGACGTGACGACCGGGGTACCGCACGCCATTGCTTCCAACAACGGAATCCCGAAACTTTCCCGCAATGACGTGTAAAGGAATATTTTAGCGCCATTGTAAATTGCCGGAAGGTCAGAATGAGTGATATACCCGGGGGAATAGAGCATAGGTTTTATTTCTTCAATTCCTTCCTGTTTTAATATCTGATGGATGACTTCTTCTTTTAAATCTGCGATCAACAAAGGGAGAGGATTTGAAGATTGTTTCACGTAAATGCTATATGCTTTTAGTGTGCATGGAGTATTCTTTTTCGGATCGGTGTTACCGAGGAAAAATAAATATTCTTTAGCAGGTATATATTTTTTCGTGACGGTATAAGTTTCTTTCAAAGGATGGAAGCGGTTACTAAAACCGTTATGAATGGCGATAATCTGTTCTTCCGGCAGATGTAATGTTTCACGAATCCTGTTGCATTCGAACTGTGATACGGTGATGATTTGTTTGCATTTTGCCAATACGCGGGGAACAACAAAACGGCGATAATACCAGCCCATATTCTGGTACATGGATTTATTGTTGTGTGCCCTTTTTTCAAGGAAAATGATATCATGCAACGTGAGAACAAGTGGCGCCGGACAGAATAAAGGGGCGGTGTTGCTTGTGCAGTGTATGATATCCGGTTTTATCTCGCGTATAGCCGAAGGCAAGGCGACTTGTTCCCACAAGGGATAAGTCGGGCATTTTATTTCGACAATATGGACATTGTCCGATGCCTGTAAGCATCGGTCTTCTCCGGGAGCGACCAGTATATAGTACTCGTTCTCGTGATCAGTCTTCTGTAGTTCCCGAATTGTTTCGAGAGCCACGAAATCCATCCCGTGTTTATTTGTCCGAAAAATCCGTTGTGCTTCAATTGCTATTTTCATGGGCATAATATTATAGGGTGGAAGAACCGTTTTTTTCGGTGGTGACAAACTTTTTATTCATGCCTTTCATCCGGAATAAATTAGCTACCATCATGATAAATAACAGGGGGAGTTTGTTGATTGATTTTTTGAATTGCTCATCAACGAGTTTATCCGGTATGGCGAGGCATAGCGTGATGCCCATGACGAGAAACAATCCCCACCATTTCAGTGCAAGCGGCCAATCTACAATTTGCATAATGCATCCCATCACGATAATTCCACCAAACAAAATTAGGCGAGGGGGGAGCATCCATTGAATCAATTTATCGCTATAATCGATATTTCCGGTGATAATAGCTTTCGGAAGATCCTTGAAAACACGTCCCCACTGGGCGAATTGGGTAGCCAACCAGCGGCGGCGCTGATTGTAGAAGCCTTTTTCTCCTTGGGTTTTCTCGTCATACACGTATACTTCATCCAAGTATTCTATAAAAATTCTTTGTTTAAGTAGTAGAATTTCCAACTCTTTATCCTCGCCTGCGGTGGATAGATGTTTGACATTGTCATGAAACCATTGGTAATTGAAAGCCATACCGGAACCGATGAGGGCAGAGGAAACACCTAATCTTACATGTCCGCGACGGAAGATGGAATTGTTCACTTCTTCACTGAGGCCATCCAACACGGCAATCTCCGTGTTGCGGTTTTTAGCTGTTCTGTGTGCTTGAATGGCTTGTACCCCGGCATCAAAGACTTTGTTTATTTCTTGTAAGAAATTTGTATCGACAACGTTGTCTGCATCCAGAATCACGACAACATCAAATTCGTCCCGTCGGAAGTGATTCATGGCAAAATTGAGTGCTTTCGCTTTGGAACTTTCGGGATAGTCTGCCTTTAGTAAGGTGATCGGGAGTTGTGATAAACGGTCATTGGTTGCCTCTTGCATGTGGTCGGATATAACAACCACGTCATAAAGTTCCCGCGGGTAGTTCTGTTTTAGAAAAGATTCCACGACGGATACGATTATCCGGTCTTCTTTGTAGGCGGGAAAAAGTATGGCAAATCGATGTTGTTTCTGTGCTTGCGGGTAATATGATTTTCTTGTCCCCAGAGAAGCAAGAGAATATATTAACGGATACGCCACGGCAATGCTTGCCAAAATCCAACATATATATTCGAATAGATATAAGATTTCCTGAATATTCATATTATTCCCTTTTATGTTTTAAACGAAAAAAGTCTACACACCCTTCAAAAATAGCTCTTGCTTGTGCCGATTTTGCATGTAGCAAATTTACGACAATATTTTTGAAATCAGCAATCAGGAGCTGATAGATTAACGAAATAAACAATGTTCTCCCGTGTCGGTTTCGCCACGTGTATAACAGACGATTGCGGGTGAGATAGTAGGTCTTTAACGGACTGTCTTTTCCCGTGCTGCAACTTTCTTTGTGGTATATCGTGCAACGGGGTTCATACCGGAGTTGATACCCGTGATTCTGCATCCGGGTACACCAATCCATTTCTTCATAGTAAAGGAAATAGATTTCCGGCATCAATCCGATGTTTTCTATTACTTCACGTTTTACTATCATGGCTGCTCCATGAAGAAAATGGGTTGCTTTCGGAACGTCAAATTGACCTTTATCCGGTTCATTATAACCGATAGCCCGGTTGCGTAATGTATATTTGCTTAACGGGGTGAATCCCGCGAATTGTATGTTCCGGGGCGGAAAGGCAAATTTGATTTTCGGACTTACGGCTCCGATGTCTGATGAACTCATCAGTGTTTCATATAAATAGACCAAACTATCGTCAGATACAAGCGTATCGTTATTCAGCAGGAAGATACATTTTCCTTTTGCAACACAAATACCTAAATTGTTACCCCCAGAAAAGCCTAGATTCCGTTCACTGCGGATGCTCTGAATGTATGGGTATTTTGCCTGCAATATTTTTGCCTCATTCTGTACTGACCCATTATCCACGACAATGACCTCGTACGAACATTTTTGAGGGTTTTGTTGTAGGGATTCTATTAATTGCTCTGTCTCTTGTAGACCGTTGTAATTAATAGTAACAATGGATATATCAGGCTGTTGCTTCATGCTCGGCTAATTCTTTATCATAATAGGGTGCAACAAACAGGAATACAAATAAAACATTGATGAGGATCCCGTTCGGGAACGTGGTAATATCATTAGCATAAGCGGCGACATATGCTCCTGAGATTGCTGCAATAATAGCGAATGATATATTTTTTAATAATTTGTCTTTAATGATAAACATGGCTATATAAGAAGCTCGTATTAGAATAATCACTAATAATGTAAGATAGAGGGATAAACCAATGATGCCAGTTTCGATCCAATACATGGTAAGTAGGGAGTCAGGGGGTAACTCTGATAATTTGTCATGTACATTAAAACGTTTGGAGCGTTTCCCACTTAATCCTAAGCCTATTCCGAAAGGTTTATCTTTCATCAGCGGCTTCATTTTTTCTTTATTGATTTCTCTGACTTTAAAAGACGAATCTTCTTTATTAAAAGTAGAACGCACTCGACGAATTAGAGTATTACTGTTTCCTATATTGGTTTGAGTTAAAAATAGTAATATGACGATTAATAGGCCCCCTGCTATAAATAAATTTTTTATATTTTTGCACAGGAGAGTGTATACGCATAGTCCTGCTAAGGGAACTGCTACGGCACTTCGTGTTCCGGATATTAATAATCCATAACTGGAAGCTATAGCTGTAACCCAAAATAAATATTTAATCCAACGTATCTTGACGAAAAAGCTAGAAATGCCAAAAACAGTCATGGATAATCCCATGGATATTCCGAAATTGGCTGCATCCGTAAAAAATGAAAAATAACGAATACCGGAATAGATAATGTGGGTTTTGGCTCCTCCTTCCACGAATAACCAATATAATTCAGCCGAATCAAATCCGTGATTTTTTTGCCAATATCCTTTTAATGCGGCTAATATGGATAGTACTGCCCAAATAATTAAAAGCCATTTGAAATCTTTAAAACGGGTGAAAAGAACCGGAATGAGAATGGCACTTACTAAAGGGAAAAAAGCATACCCATTTATAGCAATAAACCAAGCATCCGTGACAGCTAACGGATTGAATATTTCCAATAAACAATATATGAACCAAATACCCCATAAAACTGTCAATAGGTTAATACCACGTTTCCATTCATAAGATTGAAATATGTTTTTTATGAAAAGAAGAATGATAATACCCAAAGTGAAACCAAGCATGATCACTCCATTTTTCATCGGGTAATATCTACTGATACCTGAGATTATATAGTTTACAATAAAGAATGCGTAAAAATAGTATTGTTTTTGACAGAATCCTGCAGAGACAAGTGCTAATACCGGTAAACAAGCAAAAAGTAAAGTCGGAATGATTCCTCCTTTTATTGTTAAAAGGTATATAGCGCATAATCCAATGATAAATGCAATCGTCGTAATATAGGACGAACTATTCTTAAGCATTATTTAACGGTTTATTTCTTTCCGTTCGTATAGTTTTATCGTTTGAGGTTAATCCTAATTGTGCAAATCGATAGAGTAATTTGCGTAAAAACGTGTAAGGTGGCATTAATCCATTCACGTCTTCAGCTGCATCCCGTTTCGTGTAATTTAATACTAGAAATAAAGGGGTATCTTGGCACATCTCTTTTGTTCGCTCAAAAAGCAGTTGGTCTGTGTTTCTCCATGTACGTCTGGAATCTGCGATTTGTAAATTTAAACTAACATTTTGTAGAATATTTGTAGTTAAAGCGGCATCTTTTAATGAAGGATATTCAACGATGATGACCTTATCTTTTAAATTGGATTTCTCATCTGAATCTAGATCTTTCAGGTTAAAAGATTGAATAAAAGCTTGAGCATCCGTTTGAAATTCGTTTTGCCATGACAATTGAGCTACATCGAATCCCCGTTCTGTAAACTGTTGGGTAATTTGCTCCATAATATAGCTTTTCCCTTCACCCGGTTCATTACTGATCAGATTGATTATATTATTTTGGTCTGGTTTAAAATAGGTTACAATAGAATTGCATAAAGTTTGAGCTGAAAGTAATGTATATTCTTTATTATATCTTCTGGCTCCCAACGATAATTGACGGGTAAATGCTCCCAGAACTCTACAACCTGTTAATTGTTCTGCTTTGAATACGTTGTGTAAGGTATGGTCCAGAATCTCGATAATCAAGAAAAAGAAAATTGTGAATATCAAGGCAGCCGCATAAGCTCCGATTGTCAATAATTTACGTTTGCTGACGGAGGACGGTGCTAATGGATAAAAAGGCTCATTCATAACTTTTAGACTTGCCGAGTTCATTTGGATACTTTTCTGTCTTAGCAAAGCAGCATTCAGTGCGTCCAAGATGGCAAGATATCTTCTTTCATTGATGTTTACCAGCCGTTCTTTACGAGTCAGAGTAGAACCGATAGGGGCAAAGTGGACGTACTTTTGCGCCATGTATAATTTTCGTTGATTTAGTACTTTTAATTCGGCTTCTGCTTTTTTATAGTTGATGACTTGTTTTAACCATTCCTCAATGACACTTTGGTTGGATATCCCTTCTTTGTTGTATTTCATATAACCCATTTTCTCAAGGGATTTTGCTAAAGCTGTTTTGTTGTGGTCTAATTCATGAATCAGCGTATCAATAGTCTGTTGGGAAATCGTTTCTTCCGGATAATACTTAGCCATGGCGAGCTTTTCATTGATCTCGCTTATTTTATTGTTATAAAGAATGAATAAGTTGTTGTTTTGAATGATTTCCGTGTGTAATTGCATTCTTGTTTCTAACTCTTTTTTCAAGCTATCAGATACGTTGTAATCGTTCAATGATTGCCAATACTGTAATTCATAATCTCTGTTTAATGCGGCAACCGCTTTGGTTTCTTCCTCGTAATTAATGACTTGATTTTCTACTCTATAGTCGGTGAGGATATTTTCTGTTGTTTCGAGTTCCTTTCCAATTTTATCTAGTTCTTTTCGAAAATAGGCAATAACATTATTCGTTTCACCGAAACGTAATTCTTGGTATTGTTTGTTGAATTCGTCTATCAATATGAGTAAGGTTTGATAAGCTATACCAGGGTCATCGGTTGTATATGTAACATCAAGTACATCGCTGTCTCCTGAACGTCGGACATCTATTTTATGTAAGGCTTCCCGATTCACGTAGGGAAGATTCCATAGGTATATCCCGTAGACATAATTAGACGGGTCATTTGTCTCATATGCGAGTAAATTTTCGTACGTGCGTTGCTCGTTAATAGAATCCTTCGTGGATGTTTTATCTATTAAATCATGGATCACTTGCCCACGATCGTATAAATAGCGATAATTACTGGCTTTGACATATTTATTGTCTCTATTCGGATCGCCATATACCATAATACGGGCATATAGTCGTAAAGATACTTGCTTTAAAGTCTGATCAGCGGTAATAATGCTTAATAAATTGTCCATCATACTGCCTTGTGTATATGACGTTGTAGTAATTCCACTTTCAGAAAGTATGTTTACACCTGTGATAATTCCCGTGTAGATGGAACAAGTTGTCGTGTAATCTCTTTGAGTATTATTGGTCTGTAAATAAACAAATAGAGCCACAACAAGAGGTGCTATGATTAGCCAAAAGCGTATTTTGTAGAAGAATTTAATAAAGTAGGTAATATATTTCATAATGATTTATTTCTAAATTGGATGTTACTAATCACTTCTAGTTTTAAGAACATGATATTAAGTTCATTAATAATTTGTTCATATTCTACTTGTGCTACTTTCTGAGAGTTCTTAATATCACTTAATAAGCGATTGGCATTACTGTTATCATTAATGTAATCAAGTTCTGCTACTTGGTATTCTGCACGATATAATGTAATTGTTTCTGTCGCTAATTTTAGTAATTTTAATTGATATTGAATATTACAATATAATTCGATAATTTCATTTTTGATTTCGTCAAATGTAACTTGTTGAGAATATTCTGCGTTTTTGACAAGTTCTTTTTGTTTTTTCACGCTTACTCGATGAGTGAATAGTTTGTCAAATGGAATGCTGATATTTGCCCCGACAGACCAACTGCTTTGAGTCGCTCCCGAATAAACTGTAGTTAATGGAGTGTATTGTGTTTCTTGGTCAGTGTAAGTACCCAGAATACCATAATTATATCCTGCACGCACGGAAAAGTACTGCCACCAATCCCGCTTTGCTACTTTCAAATCGTTGCGGGCAGCTTCGATGGAGGCTTGTATTGCTTTTAGACGAGGATTTTTCTTCGCGCTTTCGAATAGGGTATCCAATGGAGGCAGTTGATAATTGATGAATTCATTGGTTGTTAATGTCTGTGGGATGAATCTTGTGGGATTTGGCACAGAGTCCGTTGTTTGCCTGTTTTGTCCCAAGCAAACAAGGTTTAAAAATAAAAGACAACCGATGATAATATATTTCGTGTCCATCTTGCTAAAACGTTGTTAATTACACATTCTCTTTCTGCACAAACGCCGTGCATGTTCTGCAAATAATATTTATGTCAGTCCAGAACGAAAAGTCCCGGGCGTATTTTATATCCAATTGTTTTCGTTCTTCGGCGGATAAGGCTCCTTGGTCGCCTCGTTTTTCGACTTGCCACAAACCGGTTAACCCGGCGGGAGCCATAAAGCGTTCGATGTATTCGTCCGTGGTTAGTAATTCCGCCTCGTACAGGGGGAGGGGACGATTTCCCACGATAGACATATCTCCTTTCAGGATGTTGATTAATTGCGGGAGTTCATCGATACTGTATTTCCGGATAAAGCGTCCGACTCTGGTGATACGCGGGTCGTTCTCGAATTTCACGAAGGCGTTTTTCCGTTGTGTACGGCGATTCTTTAACAACTCTTGTTCGGTCGTGATAAAATCATCGGCAACCAAAAGTGTAGTATCGTTCGTTGCGGTAATATTTTGAGTGTTTGGCTGTTCTTCCGCGGATTCTTCCCGGTATTGATTTAAAGCTTGAAATTCTTTCAGTCGTTTGTCCGCATCCATGTACATGGAACGGAATTTTAAGAAGTCGAATATATCGTAATTACTCCCCACTCTTTTGGATTTGTAAACGATAGGGCCTTTACTTTCCAACCGTATCGCGAGAGCGGTCAGGAGCAGGAACGGGGAGAGGCACAGGAGCGCGATGGTCGAGAACGTGATGTCAAAAATCCGTTTCCATAGAGGAAGTTTGAATCTGCGGGGACAACTGTTCTTTTTTGCCGTTTGGTAAAGTTTAAGTTTCGGGAGAAAAGCTAACGTGGTTTGGATATCTTCTGCCGAAGAATTGATATCGATGACTTCATTCGCTCCCGCCTGCAAATATTGCGGGATGTATTCTTTCACGACTTTATCCGTGAGAAGAAGTATGTATACATCTTTCACGTTGTTGCTTACCGTGGCTTCCAACCATTGGAGGTCTTGTTCTTTGTTCCGGGATTCGATGAAGATGTACACGGGGGAATCTTCGTGCCTGTCTTGTTTGTTTATAAACAATATCGTTTTAATGGGGTTACTGAAAACAGTAATCTCATTTTCCAGATTCTCGGATATTCTTTTTATCCAATCCGGATTTTCCCCGATATAATAGGCATACATGCTGTTATCTCAATAAATTCCGGACTCTGATTTTTAATTCCTGCGGATTAAAAGGCTTTAGCACGAAATCAGAAGCTCCTGCTTCCAGTAACTCGATCCGATCGTTACTACTCTCCAGACTGGATAAGATAATGACCGGGATAAAGTTGAACATGGAACTGGCTTTCAGGTGTTTCAGGAATGTCTTTCCGTCCATTTCCGGCATATTGACATCGGAAATAATCAGATCCGGAATATTTCCGGCGTGCATCCATGCTAGTGCTTCTATCGGATTGCTTTCCGAGTGCACATCATAGTCTTTGGATAATTGTATTGTGATAACTTTCGCTATTTCAGGCTTATCATCAACAATTAAAATACTCTTACTCATAACAAACGCTCTCTCTTTTTGGAACTACAAATATACAACATTACTACGACATAGAGCAGTTTTTGCTAGTTTTATGTATTAAAAACTTATTTTTTTGAATATTCATTCGTTTTATATTTCGAACGAGGGAAAATGTGATGCCATGACACGGGTAACAAGAGGTGGAAAGTTAAAAACTATCGTCGGAAAGATGCCATAAAAATGAATTATAGTTTGTACATTTGTGGCTGTAATTACGTGCGTTATTTAAAATATGATGTGTATGAAGATAAATCCAGCTGAATATAAAATATTGGTTGTGGATGATGTTCAGTCAAATGTTTTATTATTGAAAGCATTGCTTGGACGTGAGGGGTTTAATATTATTTACGCCATGAACGGGACGGAGGCTTTGGAGAAGGTGAAGAGTGAGTCCCCGGATTTGGTTTTATTGGATGTCATGATGCCGGACATGGACGGGTTCGAGGTAGCGGGACGCTTGAAGGTGGAACCGTCACAAGCCGAGATACCGATTATATTTTTAACCGCTTTGAATGATTCCGCCAGCGTTGTGAAGGGTTTCCAACTGGGCGCGAATGATTTTATTTCCAAACCGTTCCGCAGGGAGGAATTACTGATTCGTGTGGAGCACCAGCTTTCTTTGGTGGATGCCCGGCGTATTATTCTGAGACAGACGGAAGAGTTGAGAAAGACTATTGCCGGACGGGATAAACTCTATTCGGTTATCGCTCATGATTTGCGGTCGCCTATGGCATCGATAAAGATGTTGTGTAATACCATCATGATGAGCATCGAACCGGGCTCGGTTCCCCAAGATGTATTCGAGATGCTGGAAATGGCGAATAAGACTTCCGAGGAAGTGTTCTCGTTGCTGGATAATCTTTTGAAATGGACGAAGAGTCAGTTGGGCAAGTTGTCGAATGTACCTCAGCCGATCGACCTCGTGGGGCTTGTTGACGGCGTGATCGAGGTGTTTAAACCGATCGCCGAAAGTAAGTCAATCGCTTTGGCATTAGAACGTTCAATCGAGAGTGTCGAGGTCGTGGTGGATGTAGAGATGATTAAATCGGTCGTGCGTAATTTGATTTCTAATGCTATAAAGTTCAGTCATAAGGATACGACAGTTACAACACGTGTTGAGACAAGAATGGACGAGAGAAACGGGCTGAACGAGGTCATAGTGCTCGTGTCAGACAAAGGATGCGGGATAAAAGAGGAAGATCAGCCGAAATTGTTGAACGAGGCAACTCATTTTACCACGTTCGGAACGAATAGCGAAGAAGGTTCCGGTTTAGGCTTGTTGTTATGCAAGGACTTTGTGGCTAAAAATAACGGGCAACTCTGGTTTACGTCGAAACCCGGTGCGGGATCTGATTTTTGCTTCTCGTTACCGTTAAAGTGATTTTACCACGGTTTAGTCGCCTTCGGCGAGTTGCAGGTTACAGGTTGCATTTGCCTTCGGCAAGTTGCTTCTCTAGCGTTCAAGACTGTATTTTAGTTCCTCCTCTGTTTATAGAGGAGGTGGCAGCAAAGCTGACGGAGGAGTTCAATCTAAAATCGTTCAATCTAAAATTAATAAACTGTATAAAAATAATAAAGGGGCGATCACACTGACCGCCCCTTTACTTTATTCAAATTCTTTTAGAATTTTCTCGACTTCTCCGGGAGTTACCCGACCGTACACTTTTTCTCCGATCAATACAACCGGGGCAAGTCCGCAAGCTCCCACGCAGCGTAAACTGGTGAGAGAGAATTTCCCGTCGGCGGTAGTTTCCCCGACGTTGATTTTCAGAACTCGTTTGAATTCATCCAGTACTTTCTCCGCGCCCCGCACGTAGCAGGCTGTTCCCATGCACACGGAAATCGGGTGTTCCCCTTTCGGTGTCATGGTGAAGAAAGAATAGAAGGTCACGACCCCGTACACTTTTGAAACGGGTATATTTAGTTGACGCGCGATAACTTCCTGTACTTCTCTGGGAAGGTAACCGACCAGTTCCTGCGCTTTGTGCAAGACGTTGATCAATTCGCCCTCTTGGTTTCCGAACTCTTCACACAGTTTTACCAGCTGGTCAACTTTGCACTTTGCTAATGATATTTGTGTCATAATGATATTTCCGAATAATTATTGTTCAATAATCTCTTTTCCTCTGTTGAAATAGCACGTGTGCAATAAATGGTGTGCTCTCTCGCTCATGGGTTTGCCCAAGAATTCTTCGTACAACGAGATGATGTACGGGTTCTGGTGCGACTTTCTGAAGCTTTTTTCCGAGTCTTCCGTGTAAAGAGCTTTGGAACGGGCCATGATACGGGCAGAATCCCCGTGATGGAACGGTTGACCGCCACCACCGATACATCCGCCGGGGCAAGCCATCACTTCGATCGCGTGGTACGGTGATTTACCTGCGCGCAGGTCATTCATCAATTTGCGTGCTGTGCCCAAGCTGTGAGCCACGGCGACTTTCAATTCGAATCCGTCCACGTCGATGGTTGCTTCCTTCAAGTTCTCGATACCCCGCACGCCTTCGAAGTTCACGTTCTCCAACGTTTTACCCGTTTGGATTTCGTAAGCGGTACGCAGGGCGGCTTCCATCACGCCACCCGAGGCGCCGAAGATAACAGCGGCTCCCGTGGATTCACCTAACGGTGCGTCGAAGTCTTCGTCTTCCAGCTGCATGAAGTTGATGTTCGTTTCTTTGATTAAGGCTGCCAATTCGCGCGTGGAGATGGAGTAATTTACATCCGGGTCACCGTCTGTCTTGAACTCGTCACGCTCGCTCTCGAATTTCTTCGCGAGGCAAGGCATCACGGATACCACGCTCAAGTTCTCGCGTTTGATACCCATTTTTTCAGCCCAGTAAGTTTTGGCTATCGCCCCGAACATTTGTTGCGGGGAACGTGCGCTTGACGGTCTGTCCAGCAAATCGGGGAATTGTTTCTCGAAGAAGTTCACCCAACCCGGGCAGCATGACGTGATTATCGGTAATTTCACTTCTTTGTCGCCATTCAGGAACGCGTTCAGACGTCCCAACAATTCGGTTCCTTCTTCCATGATGGTCAAGTCGGCAGCGAAGTCGGTGTCGAATACTTTGGCAAACCCCAGTTTGCGTAAAGCGGCAACCATTTTTCCGGTAACGGATGTTCCGGCTGCCAAACCGAACTCTTCACCCAAGGCGGCACGAACGGCGGGAGCCGTTTGCACGATTACGGTTTTGTCCGGGTTAGCCAGATCGTTGATCAGGCGATTGGTGTGTGACAATTCGGTCAAGGCACCTACCGGGCACACGGCAACGCACTGGCCGCAGAATGTACATTCCGAGTCTATCAATGCGTCATCGAACGCGGGCATTACCACGGAGGCGAACCCGCGGTTCACGGCGCCTAACGCACCGACTGTCTGCACGTCGTTGCACATCATTTCGCAACGGCGGCAGTAGATACATTTGGTCGCATCCCGGCGGATGGAGGGTGACAAATCCACTTTGAATTCTGATTTCTCGCCGGCGAACGGAATTTCACGGATACCTAATTTGATGGCCGTGTCCTGTAATTCGCAATTGCCTGATTTGGCGCAGACCAAACAGTCTGACGGGTGATCCGACAGCATCAGTTCGAGTACGGTTCTACGGGCGTTCAACACGCGCATGGTGTTGGTACGTACCACCATATTGTTCTCGCACCGGGTGGCGCAAGAGGGGGCAAGATTTTTTCTGCCTTCCACCTCGACCACGCAGATACGGCAAGATGCCGGGGCGTTCTTGATGCACAAATCTTTCAGGTTCATGTAGCAAAGGGTGGGGATGTCGATACCCAGTTCCCGGGCTGCCTCAAGAATCGTGGTTCCCTTGGGAACGCTGATTTCTCGGTTATCTATTTTTAGTGTTATATTATTTTCCATCTTTAAAATCTCCTTAGCTTAGCAGGTTGCCTAAGCAATTTTCAATTTTTAATTCTCAATTTTCAATTATCTCGTGCTAACTGCTTTGAACTTGCATTTCTCCATACAAGCACCACACTTGATACATTTTGCCGTGTTGATGAAATGCACTTCTTTCCGTTCTCCCACGATAGCGTCAACGGGACAATTGCGCGCGCACAACCCGCAACCGATACACAGTTCCGGATCGATATGGTACATCAATAATGCCTTACATTGTCCTGCCGGGCATTTCTTGTCTTTGATGTGTGCCAGATATTCGTCGTAGAAATTATCAAGGGTAGACAGTACCGGGTTCGGGGATGTTTGTCCCAACCCGCAAAGGGCTGTATCCTTGATCACGCGGCTGAGGTTTTTCAGCGTGTCGATATCTTCCATCGTGCCTTTGCCTTGGGTTATTTTATCCAGTATCTCGTGAAGGCGTTTGTTTCCTACACGGCAGGGCGTACATTTCCCGCAGGATTCCTCTACCGTGAATTCAAGGTAGAATTTGGACACGGATACCATACAGTCGTCTTCGTCCATGACAATCATACCACCTGATCCCATCATGGAGCCGGAAGCCAGCAAGTTGTCGAAATCAATCGGCACGTCAAGGTGTTTCTCGGTCAAGCAACCGCCGGAAGGCCCCCCTGTTTGTACGGCTTTGAATTTCTTGCCGTTCTTGATACCGCCGCCGATCTCGTAGATCACTTCGCGCAAAGTGGTTCCCATGGGTACTTCGATAAGTCCCACGTTGTTGATTTTTCCGGCGAGGGCGAATACTTTCGTACCCTTGGAACGCTCCGTTCCGATTTTGTTGAACCAGTTGGCTCCCTTCATGATGATAGCCGGGATGTTCGCCAAAGTCTCCACGTTGTTCACGTTGGTCGGGCGATTCAAATAACCGGATTCAGCCGGGAAGGGCGGTTTCATGGTTGGTTCCCCGCGGTGTCCTTCCATGGAGTGGATTAACGCGGTTTCCTCCCCGCACACGAATGCTCCCGCGCCGTAGCGTAATTCTATTTCGAAGGAGAAATCGGTACCGAAGATACTTTCTCCTAACAGCCCGTATTCTTTAGCTTGCTGGATAGCGATTTTCAAACGTTGGATAGCAAGCGGGTATTCGGCGCGGATGTATACCAAACCTTTGGTAGCCCCGATACTGTACCCGCAGATAGCCATTGCCTCGATAACGGAGTGGGGGTCACCTTCCATGATGGAACGGTCCATGAAAGCACCCGGGTCACCCTCGTCGGCGTTACAAACCACGTATTTTTGGTCAGCCGGGTATTTGCTGGCAAATTCCCATTTCAATCCTGTCGGGAAACCGCCGCCGCCGCGACCGCGCAAGCCGGACAGTTTGATTTCTTGGATTACCTCTTCCGGTTTCAGTTCGGTGATACATTTCGCGAGGGCGGAGTACCCGTCACGTGCGATGTATTCCTCGATGTTTTCGGGATTGATGAATCCGCAGTTGCGTAAAGCAATCCGGAGTTGTTTTTTGTAGAATCCCATGTGCTTGGAGTCGCTCACGGCTTCTTTCTTTTCCGGATCCTTGTATAATAATCTCTCTACTTTTCTTCCTTTGATCACGTGTTCGTTCACGATCTCCTCGGCGTCCTCCGGTTTCACTTGAACGTAGAAAGTGTTGTCCGGCATGATTTTCACGATCGGTCCTTTCTCGCAGAAACCGAAACAACCGGTAGCGATCACTTGAACTTCGTCGTCCAAGTTTTTCTCTCTTAAACTTTCTTCCAGCCGGGTAATGATCTGTTGGCTGGCAGATGCTCTACATCCCGTTCCACCACAAACGAGGACATGCATTTTATAACTCATAGATATTCGGGTTTTTGATTAGTTGTTTTATCTGTCTCTGATTGTATCAAAATTAACCGGAATGATGTCAGCCACCAACTCGTCATTCTTTAAATACTTTTGAATGATTTCTTCCGCTCTTTCCGTGGTAACGTGACCGAAAACGATCGGGTCTTTTCCCGGCTTGGTAATCTCAACTGTCGGTTCCGCATAGCAGTATCCCATGCATCCCGTTTGGGTGACAACGGCAGTGATCCCGTTCTTCTCGAGGTTCTCGATGAAATAATTCATGGTTTCCTTACTACCCGCGGCGATACCGCAAGTTGCCATGGCTACTTTTATCTGAACCAAGTTCTCTACCTGTTCGCTCTTCTCGCGAAGGTCGATCTTCGTCTGCACGTTTTCCTTAATACGTTTGAGGTCTGCAAGTGATTTAATTTTTTCCATTATTAAATGATTAAGGTTATTTTGTCTTATGTTGTTTGTGTTATTTCTTTTATATTTTCCCGTATCATCTGGCGCAGAGCCATAACGATTTCAGGATCGTTAATGGGTACTCCTTCCATGATTTCTTTTACTTCTTCCGTGTCAAAAGTGTAATCTCCTTTCTCCGTGATGTGACGGTAGATAAATTCAATGTCGGGGTTTGCCGAGACAAGTATCACGATAGAACCTGCCACGTCGCCCATTGGCGGACGATCCCAGTGCGAGAGAGAGAAACTGGCTTCCAGTGTCGTGCCCACTCCTTCCTTTGATTCTATTTTCAGTGTCCCTCCCGTTGCTTCGGCATTTTGTTTCAACAAGGGTATGCCGAGTCCCACTTTGCGTACCGTTCTGCTCGTGAAAAAAGGGTCGGTTACTTTTGCCAGCGTGGTTTCGTCCATCCCGCGTCCGTTATCATGAATGGTGAATACAAGAGAATCCGTACTTGGTTTCTCTTGCAAGCTGATTTCGACACGAGAGGCATTGGCTCGTATTGAATTCTGGGCGATATCTAGGATATGGTCCGATAACGTTTGCATTCCACACCTGTTAATTTACACTTTTTTTCTTGAATAAGATTCGCACGCTCTTATAAATTTTTCTTTTTTTCTCTCGTTTAGTTTCAATCGCGAGAAAAATCGCTTCAAATATAATTAAATTATTAATAGAAACAAGCATTTTATCCTTAACTTGTAATAATATAGATTGCTTCTAATGAAGAATTTATTCCTTAATTGTTGTGCCCTGAATGTTTTTAGCTTTGCGTTGGAAAACAATGATATGAATGGCGGGGTATAATTATTCCGTCTGGTGTCGTTTAAGTGTTGCTCTCAGTAAATTGAAGTCCACGGGTTTCGTGATATAATCATTACATCCGGCTGATATGGCTTCTTGTTTGTCGGTTTCAAAAGCGAAAGCGCTAAGGGCAATGATCGGGATTCGGGTGTCGTATTCCCGGATTTTTCTGGTGGCGGTCAGTCCGTCCATTTCGGGCATTTTGATATCCATCAGAATAATATCCGGGCTTTCTGATTTGAATTTGTCAATGGCTTCCACGCCGTTATGTGCCCGGATGATAGAGTAGTCTTTTTTTAGCACCGTGAAGACCAAAAGAAAATTACTCTCGTTGTCCTCGGCAACGAGTATCGTTTTGCTTTTTGATGTTTCAACTCTATCGTTATTACTGTTCATTCGGTTTGTTTTGAACATTCAAAAAATGAACGTTTAATACGTCGTTTTTTATTCCCGAAGTCGAAGAGCAGGCTATATCGCTATGTATATTGATATTTAATTTCTTAAAATCAAACCTGCTTTCTTTACATATTGGATTTATTGCCTATATTTGTACTCTAATTAAACGTTCGTTTTTTGAGATGTTTTTTGAGGGGTTTAAGTTCATATTGAGAGGGTGTTACGCTTAAGCGGATTGTGAATATTGAATACAGTCTACAACGCAAGAAAAACAACCTGTAACTTGCAGAAGGCAAATGCAACCTGTAACCTGCAACTCGCCGAAGGCGACTATAAAAAAGTTCGCGTACAATAAAGTTTTCCCCATGTATATCCTATTGATTCCCGGTAGTTACACTCCTTGTCATTCTATTGTTATCATATATTAATAGAATAATAGTATGATAATAATGTAATAATCAATTAATTGCAATCTAAGATACCTTAGAATATCCCTAGGGATGCACGGGGAAAAGAACTCGGGAAAACCTGCACGTGTACTGTTTCTTTGGCAGCTTTGCTGCCGTGAACGAAGCACCGCGGTATCCGCGGACTTTATAAACCCTTTCCTTAGTCCTCGAACTCGATTTTTCCCGTGAGTGGAGAGAACAACGGTATTTTGGGTTTATCTTTCAGGAGGTCTTTCACGTCGTCCAAGGATAGATGGGGTATGGGTTCGGGACCTGCAACCCGTCCTACTCGTCCTTGCAGGCAGTATTGCTTGTAGGAATTGGGAAGTTTGTTCGTGAGGAAATCGTCCAGTGTTTTTTGATATTCGATACTGGATTGCAGGGAGCGTTTCTGTATTCTAAAGAGCATATCGTGTGATACGAACGTGCGGAAAACCGTGAGAATCGAGTCAAAAATACCAAGAGCGATACCGTCTTTCAGGCAACAAGTGAAGCTATTGTCTTCTTTCTTTTTTTCAGATAAAGAAAAGGATATGTTATCTTTGATGAAATAATCAATGACATCCATACCGGGCGTGCATAGATTGTTGGGTATCAAATAACGGTTGCGGTAGCGGCTGAAAAAGTGTCCGGTGAATCTGCTGAATGCCCAGTCTTCGGTATCCAGATCGTAAAAAGGAAAAATGACGCCGACTCCCCGGGATGTCACGTAAGGGGAGTAGTGGTATATTTCGGGGGCTTCCCGTGTCTTTTTGCTGTGACAAGTGATCGTGACGCGCCATTTGTTGCGTGTGGCGGGCGATACCCATTCATGCTGGAATGTCACGGGATATTTTTTAGCCAAAAGGAAATCCCGGCGGTGGAGTTGGTATATTTTTTCCTTGTAGTTTTCAAGGAGCGCAAGGTCCCGTCTGGTTTCCTTGATGATTTCTTCAGCGGTCATGGATTCTACGAACATAATCTCGGTATTTCAAAATTGTCTTTATTTAACCTATAAAGGTGAAGTAATTCTTCAAACTTTAATTATCTCCTCATTATTATTTTTCTTCACAATTAAAATCAAACAGATTATCTGTATTGTATTTATCAAAATCGGATTGAAATAATCGGTCTTGAATGATACGGTATTTTTCAAACTCACTTTCCGCGTATAGTTTGGCTTGTTCTGCCGATATTTTTCCTGTATCAGTCAATATCGGGCGGTCATCACTATCCAAAAATTTATCTATTCTAGTAGACCAATCCTCCATAGTCATGGGAATATGCCGTTTTGCTCTATCTTCAGCCAAATCAAGGAAAGCGTTGACGATGCGTCCCATCGACTCTAATTCATCCGCTTTAAGGTAGTTCTTGGCAATAGCCACATCCGTTCTTACAATCTTACCGTCAGGCGCCTTTTCCCATGTGGTAAGTCCCATGTGCTCTTTTTCTGCATTGGCTCGCTCAACTATTAGTTCTGCAGCAGTATGTCCATGAATAGCGTAGTGCATCTTGTTCTGCACTTTTTTAAAGAACATTCGTGTTGTCGGTGCATCTCGGTTGTAATCAATGCTTGTAGCGTATATATCAGTCAGTTTTTGATAGAAACGGCGTTCGCTTAATCGAATTTCCCTAATTTCGGCAAGCAAATGCTCGAAATAGTCCTCGTTGATGAATGTACCGTTCTCCATCCGCTTTTTGTCAATCACGTAGCCTCGAATGGCAAATTGACGAAGTACATATGTACACCACTGACGGAATTGAGTGGCTCGTACCGAGTTTGTGCGATAGCCGATTGATATTACCGCGTCCAAATTATAATACTTGGTAGCATAGTCTTTGCCATCTGTGGCAGTTCGTCGGAATTTCCGACAAACTGAGTCTTCTTGCAACTCTTGACTTTGAAAAATATTTTGCAGGTGCTCGGCTATTGTTGAACGACCTTTATCAAATAGGAGTGCTATAGCATCCTGCGTGAGCCAAAGAGTTTCATCTTGATATAATACTTCGATTCCTTCTTCCTTGCTTTCTAATTGAAAGATAAGAAATTCGGCAGTACTATTATGTATTTGGAGTTTTTTGCTCATATTTCTTGATTTGACGAGCGAAGATAGCGATAAATTCTTATTAGAGGAGCGTGTACACCCGTTTTTTACTTGATGTTGTATTTTAAATTCAGTATGGCATTCCGGATGGAATCGAATGATAGATCGGGTAGCGAAAGCGTGGTGGTTACTTTCCCGATGTCGTCCACGTAATGGGCGTCGGAAGAGCGAATAAACGGGTTGCCGGACAAATAGGCATTTTGCCGGATAAATTCTTCCGGTGTGACGCGAAAGCTAAGTTCCAGAGCCTCGTAGCGCAGGTCTTTGGGGACAAATCCCAGTTGCGAGAGGATGCTGAAACGCGATTTGTCGATGTGTGCCGGGATGAAGATGCCGTCCAAGGAGTGGACTACCCGTTCTATGGTGTTGAGGTCTACATCCAGCGCTGAAATCAGTAGACGTTCTTCCTCGTAGGTGATTTGTTCCTCGGCATCGACTACTACTTGATAGCCGAATTTGTCGGGATTGTTCTTTATGTCCGGCAGGTGATGATCCAGATAAGTTTGAAATTCCGCGAGTCTTTCCAGAGTCGGGAAGTAGGCGAGGGCGTGTACCTCTTCGATGGAGTTGATTTCCGTGCCGCAAAGCACCCGAAGCCCCTGTTTTTCTCCCAATTCTTGAATGAGCGGGGCTTGTCGGGTGGAGTTGTGGTCGGATATCCCGATGAGTGAAATGCCTTTCCTTAAAGCTATGCCGATGATATTCGCGGGACTCATTTCCAGATCCCCGCAAGGTGAAAGTATGGTGTGAATATGCAAGTCGGCACGGATTTCCATGACGGGCGGTATTACGGGTGTAATAATTTATAAAGTTGTCCCGTGATCTCGAACGCCTGTAACGGGGTGGAGAGAATCGGGATGTTCTCGTTCTCGCTTTCGGCGAGGGTGTCCTCTTCGGGCACATGGCCTTTCACGAGAATGATCGCGGCAATCTCTTTCAACGAGGCGATAGCCATCACGTTCTTGTGTGTTTGGAGTGTGATCCACACGTCACCTTCTTGCGCGTGTCCCATGACGTCGCTTAGCAGGTCGGACGTGTAACCTCCTTTGATTTCTCTTTGCAATCCTTCTTTGCCCGAGCAAACGGTAAGATTTAAACGCGAGATAATGTCTTGTACTGTCATAATGCTATTGTTTGTTTGGGTTTATGTATGTTTCTTTTATTTTTCAAATCGTTTGATGCCCCACGTTTTCTCGGATAGTTCGAGAGATTCGTCGGGCGTCATGAGGTCTTCCGCGCAAAGTATCTTTTGCATGAAGACGCATTGGTTGAGTTTTGCCTTGCATTGCACGACATCGCGGGCAAGGGTTTGGCACGACGGGGCGCCGCAAGCACCGCAATCTATCTGGGGCAGGACTTCCATGATGCGATTGAGTTTTTGCATTTTTTCCATGGCAACGAGCATGTTTTCGTCCAGTTGCTCGATGGAGCGTGGCGGGATTTCTCCGCTTAGTTGTCCCTCCTTGAAGAGGTATGACTCGTATTGTTGGATATCGTCGGAAGTGGTGCGATTGACCTTTTCGCTGGTTTCCATGCGCTTGCGCAGACGCTCGATGGTCAGGAAGCGATTGTTGACCGCCAGAGCACCTCCCGCGCAGGAGTGGTCGCACGCCCTCAATTCCAGAAAGTCGATATCGGTCAATTCATCGTTTTCCAGTTTCTCAAGGATGTCTATCACGTTGTGAATTTCGTCGATAGCGAGGCAGCGTCCTTCAAATTTGGATGCTTCCCCTTCGGTTAATGCCCATGCGATGGACTCCGGGGACAAGTAAGTTTGTTCCGAAACGGGATTGACGGGTTGGTCCCGGTGTTGCGTGAGTCCCATTTGTATTTTGTTGTATATGAAATCGAGATTGATAACCCCGTCGATATTCGATTCGTCATCTCCCACGGGACTTTTCACGGCGGCAATTTTTGCCGCGCAGGGAGTCACGTAAAAGATACCCACGTCTTCGGGTGAAATACCTTGGTCGATGTATTTTTTCCGTACAAAAATGGCTCCCAGATCCATGGCTTGTTTGAGCGGGATGATATGGTCTATCAGCGAGGGGAAACGTACTTGTATCAAGCGCACGACCGCGGGGCAGAATGCCGAGATAAACGGTCTGTCGTGCGAGTTTTTCTGCATGTAGTTGCGCATCGCTTTTGTTAGGATTCCCGACGCTTGAGCCACTTCAATGACTTGCGTGAATCCCATCGAGTGGAGTTCCGCGAAGATTTGTTGCTCGGTGATCTCTTCGGAGAATTGCCCGAAAAGCACGGTGGGCAGGAGAATAATCCTGTGTTTGAAGTTGAATATTTGGTTGAAATCGTCTTGCTCCACGTATATCGCGTGTCTGGGGCAGGACTTGAGGCACATGCCGCAGTCAACACAGGCGTTTTTGTTTATCGTGGCCAAACCGTCTTGAATGCGTATCGCTTGAGTCGGGCATAGACTCATGCAATGCGTGCATCCGATACAGGCGGTCGGGGCTACTTTCAAGGCGTGGTAAAACGGTTCCATCTTTTTAATTTTAGATTTAACGATTTTAGATTTTAGATTGATTTCTCCCCACCTACCAACGCTTCATTCTACATTCTTAATTTCTATTACCGTCCTTGGCAAGATTCACCAGCTCCTCCTCTGTTTATAGAGGAGGTGTCAGCGAAACTGACGGAGGAGTTTTTTCATTTTCAATTTTTCATTTTCAATTGAAATACGTTGTCATGGTCACTTTCGTTCCCTCGTTTACTTTTGATTCTATGCTTAACCGGTCGCAATTCTTTTGTATGTTCGGGAGTCCCATCCCCGCGCCGAAACCCATTTCCCGGACTTCCGGGGAAGCCGTGGAATAACCTTCCTGCATGGCTAATTCGATGTCCGGTATGCCGGGTCCCCGGTCGTTGATAACGACGGTGATCACGGTTGGGGCGATGGTTACCTGCATCGTGCCCTCGTAAGCGTGGGCGACGACGTTCACTTCAGCCTCGTCGTCATCATCGTGATGGTGCTCTGCTGAATGCTCAAGAGCCTCCTTTAA
>OGKG01002045.1_pt1 | contig 22251 bp, 4 predicted proteins | sample 1572201 | NCBI WGS metagenome assembly OGKG01 (sample SAMEA2582146, study PRJEB24529) | metagenome | biome: Human gut stool | place: China | collected 2011 | reverse complement strand
AGATCAAAGACAGAAGATACCATGAATATCCGTTGAATGATGGGAGAAATGATATCCTGCTTTATGGAATGGCATTCTGTAAGAAAAGATGCAGAGTTGTGGTTGCAAGAATGTAAGTTTATAAGACAGGCAACTTTAAATATAACGCTAGAAGACTTTAATAAAAATCAAGGATGTCGATTTGAAACAAATAGAAATAACTTTAGGAGAGTTTCATAAATATTTAAGTTGGACTGGCAGAGCTGCTAGTCCTTTTCTTAACGCTCTTTTGACGGAAAAATGACGTTTTCTCTATTGAAATTTGTTGTATAATTGAAACCAAGAACAGAAATTGGGGATTTTTTATTGGAAGGTATAACTAAATGAAAAATGATAACTCGAAAACGCCGTATGATTCTTATTTAGAATCATTTGAAAAAATCAGGAAATCGTTAATACCATTAACTAAAACATTGTCTGAAATGATCTTTGACACATCGGCATTTACAGGAGCAGCAGAACTTATGAGCAGTAGAATAGCAGAAATGGTGAAGGAGTATGAAAATGTAGATATATCAAAATCTGTGTCAGCAGTATTGAAAGCTGCGTATACGCCTTTTAAGGTATCAGAGTCTTATAAACAATCAATGGAATCTTTTGAAGAGATTGGAAGACAGTTTTCAGCAATAAACATCGCGGAAGAATCTAGAAGGAGCCTAGATAGCATACAAAATCTTGCAAAATTATTGATATCAGTAAGCACTATTGATACGGCGCGTTCAATTCAGAACCTTCAGGAATCAATGAAAATTTTTACGGATAGTGTTATTGCTGGACAGATTAATCAGTTAGAGAGTATTAATTACGGCAAAATTTTTTCTCAAACACTGCAAAAAAACGGAACTTTTAAAGAGGCTGTCGATGCAGCATATGAATCTCTTCAAGAAGAGAATATCTCAGAAAATGTAGAGCTGGAAACAGATTTTGCAAGTGAGCAGGAAATTCAAGATACAATAAATGATCAAATGAATAATCCTGTTGGTTTCCAAGAGAGAGTTGCAAATTGGGCGGCAGAAAAATACAAAAAATATTTTATTGTAATCAATTTTTGGTTACTCACATGGGGGATTTTTATTCAGCCTTATCTTCAGGAAAATGTGGGACTTCCAGTTATGACTTATGTAGCAAGTGATGTAAAAGAACTTCCTGAAAAAGGAGCCAAAATTGTTACCCGATTAAAGAAAAATATAGAAGCAACTATCATCAAAAATACAAATTACTACTACAAGGTTACGTTCATAGATGAGGATGGTGTACGGAAGGAAGGTTATGTCGCAAAGAGAAATCTGAAAATTATAGAAGAGCCAGAAACAGAAGAAACGGAAGAAGAACCAACTTCATTATCAAATGAATAAATCCAATACATAGACAAGGGACTTTTCTTTCATATATCCGTTAATTTCACCAAATCATAAAATAAAACCATAAAATAATAAAAAATAGATTTCAAAATGTGGCATGGGCATGCAGACGGTGGAATTTACTTTTGAAAGTTTCAAAATAAAAATATGAAAAATTTTTAGAAAATATTTACCAGAAAACGTGATATAATTTACATATAAATGCATTTTTACAGAATGGACAAAAAAGAAGGAGGTTCCAATGAAAAAGAGTAGAGTTGGCAAGAGGATTCTTGCCTGGATGCTGGTCTTTGCAATGCTTTGGCAGAGTGCCGGGGTGGAGACACTGGCTGCATCCATAACAGCTTCTGATGGAGTGGAGACTCTGACAGAGGAAGGAGAGGAGAAGGCTTCTGCGGCTGAAGATACGAATGTATCTGAGCAGCCGGCGGACAATGGTGCCGGAACGGATAATGACACCGACATCACCGATGGCGACACTGGAAGCAGTGATACGGCTGGAGATATCGGAGACACTGGGAACAGTGATCCAAGCGAAGACAAACAGCCAGGCTCGGAGGTCACAGCAGATGAAGAGAAACAGCCGGAACCGGAGATCACGCAGGACGTGACAGATGAAGTCACTTCAGATCTGTTTTCGGCAAAGTCTGAGGAAGAAGTGGAGGAGCCAGCGGTTATTTTAAACGGTATTGCCGATGGAACAACTACACAGCTTCAGACATGGACAGCGGCTGATATAGAAGGCAGGAATCCGCTGGAAGCGGCAGAGGAAGAGATCAAAAAAGGTGAATATTCTTCCTATTCCGTTGAGATCGAGCAGGATCTGACAGTCCCTGCTTATACCCAGACAGAGGATCGGAGCAACACGACGCTGTATCTTCACGGACATACACTGACCATTGAGGCGGACAATAGATCTTCCTTTGGTGCTTATACAGTGAATGTGGAAGGAATCAGCAATGACGATAAAAGAACACCGGGTACGTTGAGATTTGTTCCTGGAGCATTTGAATATTCACTAACAGTGGGATATTATTCTTCGGACAGTGAAGTGCTGAGTTGGAATGATGTTAATATAGAGGTGGCAAAGAGCGATTCTTCGTCATCGACAGAGCCTACTTTTAATGTTACAACAGCAAGAAACTATAATGTAACCTGGAATACGGTGCAATTCGTCTCATCTGAAGATGTGAAAACAGCGATTCGCGTAATGGGCGGCAGTACTTTGACTGTAAACGATGAATTGCTGGTGGTGGATACCGCTTTGGCGGCAAAAGAGGGACAACTGACTATTCATGGACGACTTCAGGCATCAGACGTTGAAGTGGGAATGCAGGCCAGCAGGGTAAGTGCAGATGAGTTGGTTATTACTGACCAGTTGGTTACATCTGGTGATCAGTCTTGGTGGAATTCCGGGGTGTCGGTCCATAAGGATGCAACGATTCCCAATATTATTGGCAGTCCCAGAGATGATGGAGAGGCCTTATATCTGCGCGCTGTGAAAACAGGGGAAGAGACAAGCTGGCCAGTATATACAATTGAAAAAATGGCGAGCTATATGAACGTGAAATTCCAGCGCCATATTGTTGATGCAGATGGAAATAAAGTAAGTGACGGCGAATACAAAGCCGGTGACCAGGTCGCCATTCTTGGCACAGATCTGATCGCTCAGATTAAATCTTCCGGCAAGGATGTCAATGACTACTTCGTGGCTGACGGAAATATTGAATTTGCACTGGACGAAGCGACAGGCAGCCTGACAGTTGTAGCAAAACCGGAAGATCAGACGAAGCTTTACTGGATCTATCAGCCGGGAGAGGATGCAGAATCCTACCAGACTGGCGTGGATACACTTGCAGGAGCAAAAGAATGGATCGCAGAGCAGCCGGAGAATGATGCCTCTTATGTGATCCGTGTAAATACTAGTCAGGTAAATGCAGACAAGACAGTGAGTGCTGGTAAGAATGATCTGAATTACCGGGAGCAGGGACATGCAGTTCTGCTTGATTTGCAGGGACAGGTTCTGACTTTGACAGATGCGGATACAGTTATGACCACTTCGGCAACGAATGGACAGATCCGCGTGAGCAAAGCTGGATCTCTGACCGTATATCCGGATAACAGTGATATACGGTGGTCGAATCTGACTGTAAATATGAATAATCTTTCTGAAAAGCTGATCGTTGGAGAGCAGAATGTTGCTTACAGTGGCAGACTGGTTACAGAAAATGTAGAGTGGACCAACACAGGAAAACTGGCAGTGACCATGGCAGCCAATGTGGATCTGACTGGTCAGACACTGAACTGTGCAAGTCTGAAGGTGGTCGGAGAGAGCTATGAGGTCTCTGATGGAAAATTTGAGAAACAGGAAGTATCCATCGGAACCCTGAAAGTGACCGGCAATCTGGAACTGAATGGCGTACTGACCGTTCATTTTCTGGAAAATGTAGGCGGAACCCTGACGGCAGTCTCTGGTTCTACCATGACCCTTACAGAGCGTGGTGTGATCAATAATCTGCTTGTAAAAGGAAGTGGAAGTGAGCTGGAAGCAGAGGAGACCTTCTACCTGCAGCTTGCATCACCAGATTGGTGGGGAACACCGGTATATGCACTTCTCATCAATGGAACAGTATCCAGATCTGGTAAGATGATCTCGCCGGTTACCTGGAGAAATGTAAAATATACAGAGAAGACCGGGGAGTGGAGTCTGAAGCCTTTTGGATGGGAAAATACGGGAAGTTCTTATCAGATTTATATGCCAAAGGTAAAGTCTGCACTAGACGGATTCTTCACATCTGATCTGTACGATGATTCTTACGATACCTATATGTGCATTGTGTGCGATAAGGTAAAATCTGGAACTGGATACGGCGTGGCAGCCACAATGTCCTGCGTCTGGGTAGAACATGACAATATGCTCCGCCGTTTTGAAACTTTTGAAAAAGCGGCAGCAAGCATCAGTAAACCGTTGACTTCAGGCGGCTTTGGAAACGATAAGGGAGCATATACTTTTGTAATGCTTAGTGTAGATAAGCTGTGGAATAATGTCACACTGCCAGCCTGTGTAACTGACCTGTCGATTATAGCATATGAAGATGAACAGAAAAATCTGGGAAATGGATATGCAGGCAAATTTGATCTGGGGTATGGAGGCAAGCATACGCTGAAGACAACAGCCTCTACGATTTACATCAGTCCATTTGTAGATATCAGAAATGGAACACTGGAGGCTCCGAGTGCAACAGAAATCAGTATAGACAGATTCAGCGAGTATAAGCTGGAAGGCGGTTATGATGAACAGTGGACTGGAAAAGGTGATGACCTGACCATCAATGCTCCCAATGCAGCATTTTATGCCAATGCGATCACCTGGTCAGAAGTCAAGCATCAGAAAACAGAGAATGCTGTATTTGACATGTCTGAGGCTACATTGAATGTGGCATCTCTGGTGAGCAGAGGCTCAACTGAGGCAGGAACCTACATTTCTGGTGATACAGAACTGGAAGTACAGTTCAAGAAGCTGACCCTCAACAGCGGAAGCACCTCCTTTGATGGCAAGGTAACGATTCCGACACTTGTACAGCAAGGTGGAAGTGTCAACGTGGAGTCAGGCGCAACTGTAGATGTAACCACATGGAATATAACGAAAGCTGTCGCAAAAGATGCTATCAGCGGTTATGAGACCATTTATAATGACGGCGGACAGGTAAAGATCGATACCCTGAACATGACAGCAGGAACTCTATATAATGGTGGAGTATCCATTACTGTCTCCACAGTAAAACGGCTGAAGAAGCTGGTAAATGATGACCAGGCAGTCTTCCATGTACATAATTATGCATCAGTAAATGGCGATGCAGTATGGCTGAATGACGAATCCTTATTTGCAGTGGATTCACAATATATGGGTGAAGGTGAGACCGATCAGCCGGGAACGGTTGTACTCTATGGAGTGCGGATAGCAGGAACACCTGTGCTCCAGAAGTCTTTAAGTGACACGCTGACGATCAATGGAACACCGGTACAGGCAGATGAAGAGAGCTGCTGTACCGTGAAGATTCATGAACCGGACAAGACGGCAGATGCACTGCTTAAGCAGGTGGCATTTAACACCAGCATGACCAGTGGATTCCCACTGGAGATGTTCAATGTCACAGCAGTACTTCGGGATGAAGCTAACCCGGATGCTGCAAGAGAATATGATGAATTTATGTTGCAGCAGAATGGCAGACAGCTTCTGATTGCGAAAGCACTGTTTGCAGTTACGCAGATAGGAATTAAAGAAGATCCGCCGATCGGAACTTATGCAAACTGGCAGCAGGTAGTAGCTGCTATCAACAGCATCAATGATGCGAAAAATAAGTATCAGATCCAGGTACTGGATGATGCGGTAACAATCGATGGAACATTTACCATTCCATCCAAAGCCGCAAGTCTGGACTTCTCTTATGAGCAGCGTTCAGGCGCTGAACTGTGTACACTGACCTGGTATGGAAATGTAAGCCTTCCAACCAATGTGACATTCCAGAATTTCTGGTTGACGCCGAAAGCAGCAGCAAAAGAAGGTGCAGCTCCAGCGAGCGTTGCATTGAATCGGAATACATTCTATCTGGAAAATTCCGGCGGTGTATTTACCAATGTAACAGGATCCGCCAATTCGGTATGGCAGATTGTAACAGGAGATAGCACAGTACTTCCGTCTGAGGCCAGTGCGTGGGTGGAAGCCAGAGGCTCTGTCAGCGGCATTGCACATCTGATTTTGTCTGGTAAGACGGATAATACTCCAACCCTGCAGGTTACCAATAATGTGACCGCAACAAAGCTGACAATGAATGATGCAGCATGGTTAAAGACTGTGGGCGTCAGAAATACCAGAAACCAGCAGATGACCTCCGGTAAGATCGCAGTAACCAACCTGACCACAAATGGAGAGAATAATAAGATCTCCTATCCGGGAGAAAATACAGCATCCATGCTGTATGCGACCGGCAAGGTTGACAGTGACGAGAAGTATGGAACCGTGGAGGGTAAATATTATCTCTCCTGCGCGATTACCGTTGATACTAAGGGAATCTACAATACGAAGACCGCAGATCACCAACTGTTGAGTGCCAAAAATGCACCGGCATCCTGGTTCGTAACAGAGAACGAGAAGGGTGAGATGCAGTGGACAGAAAAATCTGGTGAATGGGTTATTATCGCAAGAACGGCCGCACCTTCAGTTGCACTGAATTATGGTTCTTATAATGAGGATGGTAATGAAGGTAATATCTATGGCTATTTTGGAACGGTTAAAGAAGCCTTCAGCCAGATTCAGTTTTTGAATGATCCGACGGCGGATTATGTGATTTCCATTTTGGGTGGCAGTGCGACAAATGTGAATGAGAACCTTGGCTTCCCTACAAAAGTTCACCGGCTGTATGTAGTAAATGAGACAGAGAGTTCAATAAAATTCAGTTTTAAGAATCTGATTGAGCTGAACAGCAATACCACGTTTGTGGATCTTGATTTTGCATCACAGGTTTCCGGTGGAAGCATCAAGGTGAAAAATTATGAACTGGAACTGGATAGCTGTTTGATTCCAGAGGGCAGCAAGATCACTGGTATCAGTGGAAACGGAAAAGGTCAGGTGACTGTACGGAATTCTGTATCTGAAACTGGAAAGAATGAAGAAGAAACAAGTACAATACATAATTTTACCGTAAATGGTAGTATCAGTGGACTGAGCAGACTGAAAGTTCAGGGCGATTATGGCACGAGATTATATGTAACAGGCAATGTGACAGTAATCAATCTGGAACTTGCCGCCAAAGAGAATGTACAGAGAGATTCCGCGGTACTGGAAGTAGATGGTAAGCTGACTGTGACGGATGTAATCACAGATGGTGATTGTTCCGTACAGGCATCTGTGACGCTGACCAGAAATACAAGGAGTACAGACAAAGAGATCACCCGTGTGACACCGAACTTTATCATCAATGGAACGGTCAAGGGAGATCCGCTGAAGCTGTCAGTGGTAGAAATGGTGAAGACAGGAACCACATTGACAGCACAGGAAGTATTATTTAAGGATCAGCCGAATAAAGACGCACCGCTGACTGGCTATGTATGGGGAAGCACTTATAAGACGGTCAATGACAATCAGGAGACTGTCTATAAGAATATTCCGCTTGTGCTGGCGAAGAAGACAGCAGCAGCCAAGATTGTCCTGAATACAACAGACAGTGATGTGCAGAAGGGTATGCTCTATAAGTCCGGCGGTTATATTAACTATATGAGTACCACGGACTACGCCATCGAGCTGACATACAAGACCACTGACAGTGATGGTACGAAGGCAGACCAGCAGACCCCGTGTCTGACCTGGGCGGATGCAGTGACGGAGATCAATAATCAGGCAGCGGGCAACAGCAATGCGAAGAATACGGAGTATACGATCACTCTGAAGACAGATCTGGGAAGTGCAGAAGCAGAGAAGACAGCACCGATCAGTCTGCCGCTTCCGAAAAAAAATGCAGCAGCCAATGTCATTGTGACATCCGAAGGTGATGCAAAGAACATTTATTATCAGGGAAATATCACTGCCAATACAGGACTCACTCTGAAAAATGTGAATCTGCACAACAAAGTCAGGGTAAATGGAATCTGGACTAATGTTGTATTTGACGGGGATCCGAAGACATGCGTAAAACCGGTTACACTGACTGTGGCAGGGGCATATACCCTGAATCTGGGTGACAATGTGACCTTCAATTCGCCGTTGATCCTCAAAGGAAACAATGCGGCAACTCTGAAGCTGACAGCAGTTACCGGCAAGACGCTTAAGACAGTCGGGAACCGCAGCGAAGAAAATACAGGAGCAACTGAGGGCAACCTGATCTATGGTTCTGTGACAGGATTCACTTCTGTGGATCTGAACACAGATAAAAACAAAAATGGTGAAAACGCAGATGGAAAGCTCTATGTAGAGAAATATGTGACCGGTAAAGACAGAAAAGGCAACTGGATCTACACAGATGGCGCATTTACAGTAGTGAAAGATCTGACACTTAGCAATGCACAGCTCAAAGCTGCATCCGTGACAGTCAATGGCAATGTGACCATGACAGATTCTCAGATAGAAGCAGATGGAGCATTTACATTCAATAAAGATCTGACCTATACAGGATCCAAGAATGCACTGACTACCATCCGCAAGAGTGCCGCAGATCTGACACCTTACCTGACCATCAAAGGAAACGTAGCACGTACAGATCAATCAACGATCACGGTCAAGGTGCTGAACAGCGATGGAACCATTCCGACGCTGGCAGTGATGGGCGATACATTTACTGCGACACAGAAGATTGCGTGCAGACGTCTCCTGGTTGCACCGAAGGCAGATATCAGTCTCTTCGTACCGGACAGTGCAAACCTGAAAGAAGAAAATACGAATCCATATGATATTGACAAGAAAACTGGTTATATCTTCTTCCGCGACAAGAGCGGCTATGTAAATATCTATTATGCAGATGAAGTGCAGGCGGCTGTATATGTGGAAGATGCGGCTAGTGCAGATGAAGAATTGCTTGGTTACTATGTGACCTGGGCAGATGCAGTGGCAGCAGTCAATGCTTACAAGAGCAGTGACCTTGCAGAGAAGAACATCAGTATCGTATTGTGCAATAATCTGGGAAGCGCATTGCAGCCGGTAAGTCTGACACTGCCGTCAACAAAAGCAACGGTAGAAATCACAGCATGTGATGGCAATAGTGATCTGATCTATTATAATAACAACATCGCCTTACGTGCCAATACAGTGTTCCGGGGAATTATGCTGGCGCCAACCGTTGTGAAAACAGTAAAAGGTGTGAAAAAATCTTATGGTATTTCCCGAGACATTGCAGTGGGAAGTTATAGCTTTACGATGGATACCGTTGTTGTCAGCGGAGTCGATGCATCAATCGGAAGTATCACAGGCGCCGGTTCCAAGACGGCAGAGTATGAGTTCGATGGCGATAAGAATACTAGTTATGATCTGACCGGTAAGCTGGCAATCACAAACGGAACCGTTTATATCCGTAAAAATGTTGCTGTTCAGGCAGCAGGGGCATTGAGTGTGCAGACACTTGTATTACACGCAGGAGCAGAGCTGTACGGAAAAGCTGCCATGAAGATCGGCGATATCGTCTATACAGACCGGCTTACCAAGCCACCGATGATCGGAACCTGGAGAACCGTGGAGAAAAAGGGTCTGGATAACTCCCAGTTTACACTTACAGGCGGTGTTTATTCCGGATTTGATGAAAATGGCAAACCGGCAGGCGCTGATGCAGGTACGATTATACTGACAGTTCATGAGAATGACAGTACAGAAGAAGAACCGCGTCTGATAGATGCAACCGATTACGAACTTATTTATAATCGTACAGGCGATAGCAATGTGAAGCTCACCGTTCCGGCAACGAAGAAACTGGCGGACATTCCGAAAGAATATCTGTCACACTTTGAGGTGGAATATGGAGATGCTGAGGATTCAACACAGACCTATCATCTGGTGAAATATGCAGGCGGTGTATATCTGGGAACAAAGAGCCTTGATCCATATGAGGTGGAACTTAAGAATGACTATGGTGAATCTACGACCTGTCTGGATCTGAACCAGGCGGCAACGGAGATCTCAAATCTGGCAGCACCGACGGATACATATACGGTTGAAGTTCCGACCGAATTGACAGATAGCTGCATTACAGATGCCACGGCTGCCAGCTCGCTGGTGCTTCCGGCAGCGAATAAGGCGGCAAAAGTAGTTTATATCAGTGAGGACGAGACATCAGATGTCAGATTCCTGGCAGCAGGTGGAGTGAAACCGGCAGGAACCGTTACATTTGAACACGTTGTCTTTGATCCAGTAGTGATCAACAATAGAACCAATGCAATGAATCCGGCAAACCCGGCACTGACCATGTCCGCATCAATCATGACAGTGGATGGAAAGAAGACCTCCGTATCTGGCGTGACACTGGAGAACTGTTCCTTTAAAAATGCACAGACATTGTTTGCTTCTGTCACTGGCGTCCGGAATGTAAGTACCCTGACCATGGATGGATGCAAGATTGGTGTACTGGGTACCATGCAGTATGTAAATGATCTGGATCTTTTCAATGGAACAGATCTGACAACACTGGGAACTGTTAGTGTGAATGCAGTTACGATGGAAGATACGGATGCAAAAGCATCTATCTGGAATGCATGGGGAGCGACTACGATCAGTACAAGCCTGACATCGTGGATGCAGAATAAGGGAAGCTACATCGGAACTCGCAGAGTAGATGCGAAGACTGGCAAATCTGCCTTTGCAGTGAACGGTTCAGCATCTGCAGGCGAAGGTCAGCGGATCTGGATCAAAGTAATGAAAGATACGACCACGCAGGCGGATGTGCTGAATGCATATAAAATAGGAACACTCACATCAGCAGCATTGTACCGGGGAGGCTCTTCGGCCGATCCGACTGAGACTTATAAAGATATCTCGCTGCTGGCAGCACCGAAGGCGGACGCAGGTATTTTCCGCGCGCACTATTATCAGACAGCATCGGCTGATGTATTAGCAAATCTCATCAGCTACAAGGATCTGAACTACAATGTGAAGAACGGTGACAAGCGTGAGATGGCCGTAGAGATCACTCGTGAGAGTGACGGAAAGTCTGATGCAACAACCTATGCGAAGACATTTTCACAGGCAGTTACCATGATCAACCGTGCAGGAACCGGTGTGAAAGCAGCAGATTATGATGCATATACCATCACGATCCTGACTGCCAATGCGGAACAGGAAAATGGACAGCCTCTGGTGAAGACGGCACAGACCAGTAATCAGGCACCGGCATACGGTGCACTGACACTGCCGACTTATGCGAAAGCAGTTACCATCAAGAGCGATAGTACAAGTACTATACCGGCACTGAAGTTTACCGGTGCGGTTACACCGAGATGTGACACGACATTTGACGGTGTGAAGCTGGTAGCAGGAACAGTCAGTGGTGGAAAATGGCAGACTGCGAAAGAGCAGGCACCGACCATCTCCATGAGCAATACCAGATGGACATTGACCTTGCCGAAAGAGACCGATACCTATACATCAATTACAGCACCGCAGGGACAGATCGTGATCCCGGCAGGCGCAGATGTGACGGTGAATGGAGCAGTATCTGCGAAGACCCTGAGCCTTGCGGGAGAACTGCATGTAAAGGGTAATCTGACGGCGACTACACTGACGGCAGCTTCCAATGATGCAGCAGTGACCGGCGAAAAAGTCATGACTTTCACAGACCTGACCAAGCAGGCAGATGATGCAGCTCTGAAGCTGACAACCTATCGGACAGCAAGACCTGCGAACAAGATATCCAGAACCCAGTTGACCATCAACGGGGAGATCACAGTACCGACCAGTATTCAGCTGATGGTCTATGATCAGAAGAAGATCAATGGGAAGCTGGAAGATACCCATGCATTTGGCATGAATGACATGAAGGATTATGAGCTTGGAGTAAATGGAAAACCAACAGAAAATGTAAAACTGGCAGTGATTCCGAAGGCATCTCTTGCGGATGTGACTCTGCTGGTGGAGGATTCAGATACTTCCTATGCGAAGAACCTGCCTCTGTGGAAATATGAGAAAGGCATGTATCTGGCAGAATCTAAATATGCAGTCAACAATGGCGGACTTCCCATCATTGTGACTGCGCAGGAAGATGGAACATCGGTTTATAAAGCGTCCTTTATGAACTGGGTACAGGCAGTCAAAGAGATTGATGTGATCGCAAAGAAGGCGAGAACATACACCATCACGCTGACAGAGAATGCAGGGGACAATGGTACGATCGGAACACTGACTATGCCGGCACAGGCAGCAAAATTGACCGTAAAGTCCAATGATGACCATGGACGGTATGTGTTCTTTACCGGTACAGCGATCACGCTCCGTTGCCCGACGGAATTTGACCGGATCGGACTGATCGGAGTGCTCAGAAAAGCAAGTGGAAAGACTGTATGGTATGAGAACCGTGCATACACCTTGAATGCCGGTAATTATGATCTGACCATGAAAAACATGCTGGAAAGTGGAAACTTTGAATATAAAGCAAATCAGGGCAACACATACGCATATCTGTCAGCAATACCGTCAAGAATCAGTGGTGGCGCTAAGAGCACGCTGACCTGGGAGATGACCACCAACTGGAGCAACGGAGATGATTTTTATTATGTTGACAACATGCAGACTCAGCCTGCGGAACAGATCACAGGATTTGGAACCGTGGATCTGAAGCTGTCTTACAAGTTTGATCATAAAGTCGGAAGCACCGTTGTGCCGGTCAGCTCCAAAGAGGCGATTCTCTCTGTTCCAAAAGGAATCAGTGGAATCAGCAGTCTGAAGCTGAACGAAGGTGTGACACTGAATGTGACCGCAGGAAATGTGGCGGTAAAAGATGCACAGATCAATGGTTATGTGAAGACCAGAAATTACACTTCCACAGGTACGACGACCATGCACCTTGGCGTGATCGATGCAGGCATGTGGGTGAAAAATACGGTAACTGGTGCAGTAAGAATGAATCAGGTGAAACTGGAGACCATGGATAATCAGATCATCGGTCGGAAGAACAGGAGCAATGTATCACAGATCGTGATCACCGGAGCAGTTACAAAGACGGATGCCTTTGCTAACGCTGCAACATCTGAGGATGTGGCAGTCCACGCACCGATCGTTATCTGTCTGACAGAATATGCAAGAAATTCCAAGGCACAGCTTGTCAATGGAATGGTTCTTCTGCAGGCTCCGAAGGTGACGCAGGAGCAGGCAAATGAAATATTTGCACCGAAGTACAGCAGATATGATGCTGAGTCAGGTACCCATATCTCTGGAATGGGAACCGTGCCAAATGGAGCAAAAGTAATGATATTAAAGCCTGTCAGAACCAATAACCTGACATGGAATATGACCCTTTAAATGTAAATGAAATACAGTCTGCAGGCGGCGGATAACAAAGTCGCCTGCATATCTGTAAGTGGATCTGCCGAATGATTAAGATCCATTTACAGATATACAGCAAAATGACAGAAAGCATAGAATAGAACAGAAGACAAGAGGAGGAAATACGAGTGAGATTCAGAAGAATACTGGCATTGATGCTGGCGGCATTCATGATGATCAGTCAGGTACAGCCTGTGTATGCGACGGCAGCCACTCCGTATAAGACGGAAGAAGGAGAGGCAGGTATTGATACGAACATCGCGCAGACAGACGTGGAAAATGATACGAATACCGTGCAGGCAGACAATGATACGGATATCGTGCAGGCAAGCGTGGAAAATAATACGGATGGAGAAGAGAACAGCACGCTGACGGAGAACGTGGACGAGACAGACGAAACAGAAGCCGAAAAGCAGAAAACGACTGAAGTAGAAGCGGCGGAGAAGACTGAGGACAGAAAAAAGTCCGGTAATGTGAAGATCGATGACGTATGGGAATATTATACGACCGATCTTGACTATGATCTGGACGAAGTGGCTGTGTATGCTGCTGACGAGGAGGCTTCTGAGTGGCAGGGCTCATTTGGAGCGCAGCTGGATACGCTGGCAAAAGAGTGTTATGACAGCATGAAACAGGCATTTATAAGTGAAGGATATGAGGCGGAAGTACCGATTGCCCGGTTGAAGACCGTAGTGACTCTGAAAGAACCTATAACATTTGAGGCATCTGTAGTAAATGGACAATTTCAGCAGAATGAAGCATCTACAGCGGCCTTTAACAAGCTATTTCAGGCAGTCAGACAGGCATATCTGGCATTGTACAGTGATTACCCGGAGATTTACTGGCCATACGCATACAGCTTTGGAGTGACGTCAGATCTGAATGATATAAAAACTTCAGATGGAGAAAACTGGACGGGATATCTGTATGGCGTAGAGTTTACTGTGACAAAGCAGTATTATGATGGCTGTGTCACAGGAGAAGCAAACGATCCCACATTGCTGGCATATAAAGCACAGGTAGAGAAGATCGTAGATGAAGCAAAAAAAGATACAGATGGCAGTGCGTATGCGCTGGCAAAATATTTTCATGATTATTTGTGCAAAGAGCTGACATATAATTACGGTTCTCTGACAACCGGTGATCTGTATCCGCATACATCTGTTACGGCATTCGTTGGATATGGGGATAAAAAAGAAAAGAGCGTTGTATGTGAAGGCTATGCGAAGGCGTTTAAAGTGTTGTGTGATAAGGTCGGGATTCCTTGCGTGCTGGTCAGCGGACAGGGAGTTACCTCCAGTGGCGCAGGTGCCCATATGTGGAACTATGTGCAGATGGAGGATAAACAGTGGTATCTGGTAGATGCCACATGGGATGATCAGGACTCCTCTCTTTATTACACATATTTTCTGGCCGGGAATAGTACCAAAGGTTTTAATACGACTGTAGGAGAGGAACATATTGCAGAGCCTATATCCAATAATTCCGACAGCGGTCAGGATCTTGGTATCACATTTGCATACCCTGTTCTCGCAGAAGATGCGTATGAATATGATCCAAAGACACCACTCACAGACGAAAAGGTAAGTATCATCTGCACAGAAGAATATCAGTGGACAGGATCTGCTATCACACCGGTGTTTACAGTGAAGTATGACGGTACAGAGCTGGAAGCAGGTATAGATTATACTATAGCGTATAGAAATACTGCCGGAGAGAATATTGACGAGATTCAGAATGCAGGAACCTATGAGCTGGTGTTCACAGGAACGGGAAGTTACACAGGAGAGATCGTTAAGACCATACATGTGACAAGAGATCTGAGCAGTCTGGATATTACAACAGATTCGGAGCAGATGTACACAGGTTCGGCAATCACACCGGAGATTATTGTTCGTGAGGCTGATACAGAGAAACTGTTGAAAGAATACACAGATTATGAGATCTACTATCAGAACCAGTCCGGACAGACGATTGCTGAGATTAAACATATTGGAAACTATAAAGTTGTGGTCAAGGGAATCGGCGATTACACTGGAAGCAAGGAGCTGTCCGTACATGTGGTAAGATCCGTGGAGGATCTGAATATTTCTCTGACAGAATCTCATGATTATACAGGCAGTGCCATTGATCCGCAGTTATCAGTCACAGAGCCGGAGACGGGAGATAAACTGCAGAAAGATACCGATTATACAGTTATCTATAAAAATGCAGCAGGAGAGGCAGTTCCTGTAATTCAGGAAGCAGGCAGCTATACGGTTGTGATCACAGGTACAGGCGATTACACAGGAGAAGTGACCAGAACGATCTATGTGATCCGTCCTGGAGACATCAGCCAGCTGACTGTGAGCGGACTTGATCCGGTGACATTTACGGGAAAAGCTGTTAAAACGGAATTTGCGATTCAGAATGAGACTTATACACTGGAAGAAGGAATCGATTATACCGTAGAATATTCTTCCAATCTGCACGCAGGAACGGGTAGAATCAAAGTAACCGGTATCGGATCATATTCAGGGAAGAGGGAGCTTACATTCCGGATTCTCCCGGCGGATATGGGAGAGGCCTATGAAGCCGGAAATGCAAACATTGATTATACATCCTTGTATGCATGGACCGGGGAAGCTGTAAATGTAGAACCCTATGCAGTGGCTGTGAATGGAACCTTCCTTTTAAAGGGAAGAGATTACCGAGTGGAATATACAGATGCCAGCGGAACTGTGACAGCATATGTCAAAGATGCAGGCAGCTATACAATGATCCTGGAAGGAATCAATGACTACACAGGAGCTATTGAACTGCCGGTGAAAGTGACCAAAGACATGGCATTGTCTGATGTGACAGTCAGCGTAATTCCCCTGCAGACCTACACCGGAATGGAGATCTGTCCGGGCGTGAAGCTTATCAATCCAAAGACCAAAGCAGTTCTGAAGGAAGGAACGCATTATACCGTCCGCTATGAGGAAAATGTAAATGCAGGAACTGCGTTGATGACGGTGGATGCCGTAGAGGGAAAGGGCTATACGGGAAGAATTCAGATCCCATTCATGATCGTATCGCGAAATATTTCCCAGGTATCGATCCAGGGCATCAGTTCTTCTTACAATTACACAGGAAGCCCGATCACACCGGCACCTATATTGAAGCTGGGAGATGTGGTGCTGACAGAAGACGTAGATTATAGACTGTCTTATGAGGCGAACCAGACTACCGGAACTGCAAAGCTGAAGATCACAGGTCTGGGAAATTATACCGGAACAATAGCAACTACATTTTCCATCAGCAAGACCAATATGGATCTTGTGGACATTGATCTGGATCTGACCAATGTATCCGCAGGCGGCCGCCCGACCGTGCAGGTGACATGGAACGGAAATGTTCTGAAGAAAAAGACAGATTATACGGTGACGTACACGAAAAGTACTGATCAGAGAACCGGAACCGTGATCGTTCGCGGAAAAGGAAATTATACAGGTGAAGTCAGAAAAAATTATGCGATCCCACGGATTCTGATCCATGAAGAAGATATTTCCTTTGCAGGAACCTGGTATTATACAGGCAGACTGATTGCGGCAGCGCCCACAAAGGTTAGTGTAAATGGAAAACAACTGAACCGGGGCGTGGATTATACCATTCACTATGAGGACGGCGAAGGTAATGAGACCATGCAGGTCAGAGAACCGGGAAATTATAAGCTGGTAGTAGAAGGTCAGAAAAATTATCAGGGAACTGTAAAACTGTCCTTCAAGGTTACGAAAGACAGACTGCTGGGGCGCATGAATGTCTCTTCTGTGAAAGACCAGACCTACAGTGGACAGCTGTTGACACCGGAGATCACAGTGACAGATTCAGGCGAAGATCTGATATCCAATTTGCTTGGATTAAAAGGAACAGAACTGAAAGCAGGAATAGACTACACAATAGAATATAAGAACAATACCAATGTAGGAACCGCATCGATCCATCTGACTGCCGTGGAAGGAAGTGGTTATGCAGGAGAGCGAACTATCCAGTTCCAGATCGTTCCTATGGATATCAATGATGTATCAGTGGCTGTGACGCTTCCGCAGAATGGAATGATCAACTATGATGGAATGCCCTGTACACCGGAGCCGACGGTTACAATGACGACAGCAGCTACGGACAGTCAGACAGGAAATGTTCAGACTTTGAACAAGGGCACGGACTACACTGTTGCCTGGTATGACAATGAGAAGATGGGTAAGGCTTATATGGTTATTAAGGGAACGGGCAATTATACCGGAAACAGGATCGTCAATTTTGAAATCGTCAAAAATACATTGACTCCTTCGGTAACCTGTAAACTTGATCGGGATTCCTACACTTACACTGGAGAAGCTATCTGCCCGAAGATTACATTGACGGATGCCAGCACTGGAAAAGCTTTGGAAGAAGGAGCAGATTACAGGGTATCTTATGAAGAGAATATAAATGCCGGAGCGGCATCTGTCATTGTGTATGGAATCACCGGAAGCGGATATTCCGGCATGTATACGCAGAACTTTACAATCACCTCCAAAGAGATAGAGGCAGATGATATCACAGTTACACTGAAAAACAGTGCCTCTGATGTAGCAGAGCCGTTGCAGGCGACCGTTATGGACGGCAAGAAGATCCTTGAAGAAGGAACGGACTATACGATTTCTTACGAAGAGACGGATGATGAGATAAGGGCTGAGATTATCGGTCAGGGAAATTATGGTGGAAGCAGAACAGAGATCTTGCAGCGAATCCATCTGAATGACAATGCGCTGGTAGATTATACACTGGAATATTACGAGACCTTATATACAGGCTCCAATCTTACACCGGCTACCTTTGTGACACTGGATGGAGAACTCCTGCAGGCGGGCGTAGACTACTCAATCTCCTATGCAAACAATCGAATGGCAGATACAGATGGCACCCCGGCCACTGTTACGATTCAGGGGCGCGGAGCTTACACCGGATCGCTGACCAGAACCTTTGAGATTCAGCAGGTAGATATTAACCGAGCTTCCGTGGGAAGTATTTCCACTTGCACATACTGGCAGGTGGCAAACGCAAGCGTGAATCTGACCTACCATGGAAAACATCTGCAGGTGAACCGGGATTATACAGTTTCCTATGATGACGAGATCAGGATCGGAACCAATAAGGTAACCTTGAATGGAAAAGGAAACTATAAAGGCCAGATCGTACTGGATCTGGAAGTGACCTATCCCACAAGCGACAGACTGAAGCTGACCGGCTGTACCATGACCATGCCAGCCTATGATAAGGAAGCCGGGACAGTGACTGTTCAGATAACTGCGGCAGACAATGGAAAATTTGCAAACCTTATGGATGTAACGCAGATCTACATGCAGGTTCCGGGAGCAGATGGCAAAAATGTCTGGGCAAAAGCGACGATCGACGCAGAGGCAAAGACACTGACTGCCACATTCCCGGCCGATGCACACCGCAGAAGCAATGTGATGAGTAAGTATGTGCTTGCAATTCCGGCAGAAAACAGCACCGGATATCAGCAGATCACCAGCAACAGCATGTATGTGAACAATCCGGGTGAGTATGCAGAGACAACGAGAAATTACTTTGGTTTTTATCAGGGAAAAGTGGATTCCAAAAAAGGAATGCAGGGTGTGGAAGACACAGATACCAAGGATCTTGGAGTGAATGCAGTTCTGATCAACATCAATCTGAATGAACTGATCAAAACCAGTACCAATGTGAGAAGATTTGGCTCTGCCAGCTATCGGCCATACACTTACAAGGGAAAGACCTACTATTTCCAGGATATGGTGAAATACCGGAAGACAATCTATGAACTGAACCGACGGGTGGATACCAAAGATCTGGAACCGGATGAAAATGATCCTACCAAACTGAAAGATCCGACCAAATATGGTAACTGGACTAAAAATGTAACGGTCGATCTTCTGATGAAATGGGATCCGGAACTTCAGTATCTGATCTATCCGGCCGGAAGAGTGGCAGGCAAGAATGACTATGCATTAAATATGTCAGAGGCATCAGCGAGAGCTACATTGGAAGCACTGTTCAGCTATATCACAGAGTCTCTGGGAGGAACCAGAGGAACTGACGAAGGCGGTTGGTTCGAAGGAGACGGCAGCAAGAGTCCGCGGAATTTCCGTGTAAGTAACTGGGTACTTGGCAATGAGGTGAATGCCTGCAAGGCATGGAACTATGCCGGAAATGTCTCGACGCAGGAATGTGCGGACAACTATGCGAGAGCTTTTCAGGTTCTGTATCAGGCGGTGAAAAAATCGGACAGAAATGCCAGAGTCTTTATTTCGCTGGATCATACCTGGACTGCATGGACCAGTGATGGACATCCGGGAAAAGAGTATCTGGATCGCTTTGCTTATTATATGCATGCAACAGAACCTCAGATGGAATGGCATGTGGACTATCATCCTTACTCCAATCCTTTGTATCGAAATGATTTCTGGAACGACTGGAGCAGCACTTCGGGATCTGAGTATACCTCGTATATTTCCATGAACAACCTGTGGGTGCTGACCAATTATCTGAAGAAGATCGAGAGCAGATATGGCATCAAAAATACGGATGATGATGGCAATCCAGACCCAACTGGTGGAATCCGTGTAATCCTGGGAGAACAGGGATATATTGCGGCTAACAGCAGTCAGGAAGCTTCCCAGGCAGCTGCAACTGCTTACGAATTTTATATCGCATCTGCCAATACAAAAGTAGATGCCATCATGAACCGTGCATACCTTGATGATTCCGCAGAAGGCATCATGACACTGGGACTTCGCTATAACTGGAGTGCAAAGAACCATCCGGCAAAACAGGCATACAGAGTGGTAAAACATATGGATGATCCGGATGCATTGACGAATGCGACTGTCAACCAGTATGCCAGTTATGTCAGAAGCGGAGCCTCTAAGTGGACAAATATATTGTCAGGATTGAAAACTGAGACATTCTATCGACCATAGAGAACATATTTGCCAATTGCAATAAGGCACTTTCATTGCTATAATGAGAGTGTCTTATTTTACGAAAACTGATAAATATGCAGAGGGCATTATGTATAGAAAACGAAATCAATTAATGGAAATATGTATCTGCCTGGCGGATGCTGTGATGGTACTTGTAAGCCTTGTGATTGCGGGCTTGCTGCGGTACAGGACGTTTCATACTCTGATGGTTGCAGAAGAGATGGATCGACTGATCAGTGTATTATTGGTATTGCATGTGGCAGCATTTTATTTCCTGAAAGCATACGATGGATTTTTTCGAAGAGGACGTTATAAAGAATTGTTCTTCTCGGTGAAATATAATGTAATCATGATTGCAGCAAGCACACTTTTAAGCTTCAGTATGAAAGCGGATATATTCACTTCCCGTCTGGTGATGGGATATTTCTTTGTATGCAATACCATTCTTGTCTGGATCATGCATCTGGTGATCCGCAACTGGAGCCGCGTATTTGGATGGCGGAAGGGAAAAGAAAAGAGTCTGCTGATTGTGTCAGATGGCAAACAGCTGGAATCCATTGTAAAGCGGTTCCAGCGTTCCAAGGAAACCCTGTGGCATGTGGTTGGAGCAGTTGTGCTGGGAGAACCGCAGGAAGGTACGAAGCAATTCCTTACGGAACAGGAGATTCCGATGTTGTCCTGCGAGGAAGAGGCATATCTGGATTATGCGACAACCCATGTGGTAGACGAAGTCTTTATCCATGTGGATGCCATTCAGAAGCAGGAAGATTTTCTGAAGAAAATGATCCTGGAATTTGAAAAAATGGGTGTTGTAGTGGCACTGAATCTGGATCTGTTTGATCTGGGATTATCAGGAGAAAAAAGGATCGACAATCTGGAACAATATCATGTGGTCGCATTTACCAGTCGGTTGTTCGATTACCGAATGGTGGTGCTGAAGCGGCTGATGGACATTGTGGGAGCACTGGCAGGACTGGCAATTACTTTGATAGTCGGAATCGTACTGACACCATTTTTATTATTGGAATCTCCGGGACCGCTGATCTTTAAGCAGAAGCGGGTGGGAGTCAATGGACGAATCTTTGACTTCTACAAATTTCGCTCCATGTATGCAGATGCAGAGGAACGAAAGAAAGAGTTGATGAAGCAGAACGAGATGCATGGACTGATGTTCAAGATGGAGAATGATCCCCGTATCACGAAAGTAGGAGCCTTCATTCGCAAGACTAGTATTGATGAACTGCCACAGTTCTGGAACGTACTGAAAGGCGATATGAGCCTTGTGGGAACCCGTCCGCCGACTGTGGACGAATATGAACAGTATAACTATTCCCAAAAACGAAGGATCAGCTTCCGTCCGGGAATCACAGGTCTCTGGCAGATCAGCGGCAGAAGTGACATTACAGATTTTGATGATGTGGTGAAGCTTGATCTGGAATATATTGATAACTGGTCACTGTTTCTGGATGTGAAGATTATCTTCAAGACGGTTGGAGTTGTATTCAGAGGAAGCGGTGCGAGGTAAGATCGTAAACTCAGGTGGACAAAATTGTCTATTTTAGAAATGCAGATGTGGGTATATAATACTAAATATAAGAAGTACATTTCTGAAAGGGGCAATGTAGTAATGGAGAAAGAAATAATAGGAAGACAGATAAAAGAACTGAGAATTTATGCAAATATGACATTAGAGCAGTTGGCTGAGATTATGGGTGTGAGTAAACGTACATTGCAGCGATACGAATCAGGAGAGGCGACACCAGATATGCGGGTTTTGACCCAACTGGTAGATTTGTTTGGTTTTTCGGCAGACTATTTTATAAGTAAGGAAAAATTGAATGGAGTGGTA
>OGKG01002037.1_pt1 | contig 22319 bp, 17 predicted proteins | sample 1572201 | NCBI WGS metagenome assembly OGKG01 (sample SAMEA2582146, study PRJEB24529) | metagenome | biome: Human gut stool | place: China | collected 2011 | reverse complement strand
AATCAATGATTTTTTCATCAATTCAAGAGGTTTACACAAAATAATTTACACTACCTTCAAAATTGAATATGCAAAAAAAACAAAACAAAAGAGCTGGAGGGCTACGTATCCAATACCTTAACTAAATGACATTGAAGAAAAAGGTACTCTCGTTTCACCGTTTACCAAGGAGGTTCACCATGTTCATTGATTCCCACATCCACCTTTCCCATCCATCCTATTCCACCCCATTTTTATATTACTCTCCAGCCACCCATTCCCTTTCAACCACCACGCGCTCAAACTTAATCGAGGAGTTTCGTTCTGCCAAAATCTCAGCAGTCATCGAGCCTGCGATTGAGTTAGAATCCAATGAACGACTTTTAGGCCTCAGCAGAGAGTATCCAGATTTTGTTTTCCCGGCAGTAGGAGTGCATCCGACAAGAACGCCACAGACGCCTTGGAGTGCGAGAAAGCAGGTTGAGGAGTGGTCAAAGGATGAAAAAGTAATTGCGATTGGTGAGCTGGGGCTGGATTATCACCATGATAGAAAAGAGCAGCATCGGTTAAAGCAAAAATTGTGGTTTATCTGGCAGATCCTTTTAGCAGATAAACGTAATCTTCCTGTCATTTTACATATTCGTCTTGCGGACAGGGATGCCATTCGGATTTTACGCTTTTTTAAAAACAAACTGCATGGCGGAGTGTGTCATTGTTTTACAGGAGATGCTGAAACTGCAAGGATTTATACACAGGAATTTGGTTTTCTGCTTGGAATTGGAGGCTATCTTTTACAAGGAACTGAGACGAGCAGGGCATTAGAAGAAGCGGTGAAAGAGACACCTTTGGAATTTCTTGTGCTGGAAACCGATGGACCGTATGTAAAACCAAAAGCACCGGAGGGGATTTCCGGAAAGCAGTGGAAAAAGAGCAGAAATACAAGTCTGATGGTTCCGGAAGTGGCAAAGCGTATTGCCGAAATCAAAGGAATTGATGTAGAGGAAGTAGAGCAAATCACGACAAAAAATGTCAAAAACCACTTCAAAATTTAACTTTTTTGTCTTAAAATGGTAACCAGATGGTTGACGTTAATAGAGAAAAATAAGCGAATGATTTGAAGGGGGACATTTTATGACTACATCAGACCTTGTAAAAGAAATGTGTCAGAAACAGGGCATCAGTATCGCTGCTTTAGCAAAAAACCTGGGACAGACACGGCAGAATTTCTATAAAAAACTGCAAAGGGACACCTTAACACTTACGGAATTAAAGCAGATAGCCGAAGTGCTGGATGCAAATTTTGAACAGCTTTTTCGTATGCCGGACGGCACAAAGTTTTCTTTGAAAAGTGAGAATAAAAAACGAACGGTCTTACCGCTTGTTGGCAGTGCGTTTGAGCCGGGAGGGGCAAAAGAGGCAATTGAGAGGATACAGGATAAGGAACTTTCCGAGATTGCGCAGGCTGAGATGTATTATTTTTCAGCGCAGGCGGATAACTGTGTGAAGATTGTGGAAAACTATCTTTCCAGTGAGGATATTATGTTGAGGCTTTCGGCAGATATGCTGTATACCTTTGCAAATCTTACGCTTGGAAATGCAAGGGAAGCGCAGAGTTCCAGAGAGGACGTCTATAAGTGTTTAAAATGGGTATTTCAGGAGGATGAGACAAACGAGAAAAAGGCATCCTGTGTCTTTGCGTTTTATGTCATCAGCATTTTTATTCACATTCCACCGGAAGAAAACATTCCGCCTTTGGAAAAATATATTCCATATCTGCCAATTGGACAGCGTTTATTTGCAACCAGCCTGTTTGCACATGAACAATATTTAAAGAAGCAATATGCAAAGGCGCAGGGACTTGTGCAGTCAGCATTTTTAATGTCAGATGGAGTCTATCCGATACCTACGATCTACTTAAAGTGCGTAGAAGCGATGTGCCAGATTAATCAAAAAGCGCAGGAGGAAGCAAGAAAATCAGTTTCTTTTGCGTGGGAAATGGCAAGAAAAGATGGATTTTTAGAGCCGTTTATCGAATATCATGGATTGCTTCAAGGGGTATTAGAGGCTTGTGTCAGAAAAAGTGAGCCGGAAGTATATAAAAAATTAGTAGATGGAGTGATTGCATTTAGCAGAGGCTGGATGAAGATTCATAATCCGAAGATGCAAAAGGCAGTTACGGATTTGCTTACACCAATGGAGTATTCCATTGCGATGCTTGCCTGCCGAGATTGGACGAATCAGGAAATCGGGGAATATCTGGGATTGTCGGTTAATACGGTCAAACATTATGTCTCGAGAATTTTGGAAAAACTTCATATTGATAAACGGGAGAAAATAAAAGAATTTGTAAACCAGTAAAGAGATGTGCTCTCGGAACCTTTATTATACCTGCTTTTACAGAGTGTCTGTTTTGTATGATGAAATACGAAACAGGCACTTTTTTGATGTCAAACGGGCATGTGAAACAAAATCCGTTTTTGATAAAATTAATGTCAAAGAAGTAATGGTTATTGAGCGAAAAATTACCTTTCAAAAGCAAAGCAAGGAAAGAATGCGAGAGGGAATAATTCAAAGAAGGGGAGGGGAAATATGAAGAAACGTCTGATTAGTATGCTGCTGAGTGCAGCATTATTTGTCACATCTATACCGATGCCGGTTTCTGCGGACAATCAAGTAAATGAAGGGAATGCGAGTACCGCAGTTTCAAGTGAAGGCAATCAGGGTGAAACTCAGGAAAATGGCATTGATTATAAGATGAATGGCGGTGCTTTTACATCGGGGTATGAAGCACCGGACACTTATCCGGCAGGCGAACTGCCGACAGAGGAAAATATTACAAAGGCGGGATACGAGTTTGGCGGATGGTATGAGGATGAAAATTTTAGTGGGGAACGCATTACATCCTTAGATACAGCGGATCATTCCGGAGCTATCGTACTTTATGCGAAATGGATCGAGCGTTATTATTATATTGATATTCCACAGACGGTATCGGCAGATGGCGGTACGCTTTCTATTTCAGCAAAAGCAGGTGGATTTTACGACAAAGATTATGTGAGTGTGTCAGTTGCGTCAGAAAATGACTGGAAGCTGAAAAACGGAAAGCATGCATTGGGTTATGAACTCCGAGGGGAAGAGGGCGGTACAAAGCTCGAAAACAATTCGGTTGTAACAAGTTTAAGTGCAGAGGAAAATAAGACAGAGGAGAATTTTAACTGTACCGTAACGGATACACCGAGTTATACAGGGGAATATACCGATAAGCTGACGTTTGATATTGCATTTGAAGAGACACGTTATACCGTTCATTATGAGACAAACGGCGGTACGCAGTATCAGGACACCAAAAATCAAGCAGGCGAAAATGTTGCATTAACCGACCAGTCCTTTCCGGCAGGAACGGCCCTTACAAATCTGCCGGAGCCGGTCAAAAAATCTGCAACATTTATCGGTTGGTGTTATGATGCGGAATGTACCAAGTATGTTGACAGTAAGGACAGGCTGTTAGGCGATATTACGTTATATGCGGCTTATACCGATACCCAGCCGTTAGATACGGTCACGATGGAAACTTATGCGAGAGCGTATGATGTGGCAACGGATTTCACCATTTCGATTACCGATACGAGTGGAAAATTAACGGCAGAAGAACTTCGGCAGGCATGTACGATTAAGAATGTAAGTGACCCTTCGGAAGAAATTGTATTAAGTATCACCGAAAACGGCGACCAGACATTTACCGTTGGAAAGGAAAATGGATGGACGGAAGGTGCCTCTTACAAACTGGAATTAAAAAACAATGCGCTGTATTTTACCGGCTATGACACAAGCATCCGTGAGTATGATTTTACAGTTTATAAGGCAGAAATTGAAAATGCAAAGTTAAGAAGTGAACTTAAGTACATTCATACAAATGATTTAAGTGATTTAACTGTAAATGGTCAGAAAGCAAAATCAGTTTCCGTCGCAGTTATGACAGTTGGGGCAGATGGTTCCGTACAGGAAGAGGGAAGTGAAACTTCCGGAACATTTACTTATACCAAACAGAAATTAAGTGTTGGAGATAAGATTGCAGTCTATTCAGGTGATGTGATTCCGACGATGGAACTGTCGTCCGGAGAAAACAGTGATGTTTCCTTTTTTGAAATTACAGCAGTAAATGGAACGTCTTACAGCTATCGTGGCGCTGAGGCAGAAGATGTATTATTTATGCCGGACGTAATTCCGCTTCTTGCTGAGAAAGATAAGGATGGAGATCTGGACAATAACAGTGCGACAGTTGCTGTTAGTGATTTGACCTTTGGCGATGACGAAATGAGTCAGGCAATGAATCTTAACAGTGAGACAACAATTGACGCCGGTGATTTTCTTGCATTTTATACGGACATTAACAGCGAGACACTTTTCTATGGGGAGATTCAAAGCGTTACCGTTTCAGGGGAGGATTACATATTAGACTATGTGCCTGTTTCGTGGGAAGAAATTCAGATAGCAATGGATGTGTATCGAACAGAGAAAGTAGATGGAAATGAACTTTTAGAAGATACCGACCGTGGCGAGTTTGAAGATGAAATCGAACAGCAGGCAGTTGAGAGTGGATTTGCAAATGAAGTGGTAGAGCGGATTGCCGAAGCAGCGATGCAGACGGAGTCCTTTGAAGAATTAGAACAATCCTTGTCCAATGATTTGGGCGCAGGAATTTCATTGCAGCCGAATACAAACATAAATAAAATCATGCCGTTTGCAGGCGGAAAGCCTGGTCGTGTGACCGCAGAGCTTGACCACGTAAAGGCAAATCTTGGAACGACCTTAAAGCATTTTGATGGTGATATCAGTGGTGTGCGCATGGCACTCGATATCGGTGTGAAGATTACCATCAAAGTTGCACAGGGCGCAAATATTGAAATTTTAGTGACAGCGACATTTGAACAGGAAGTTCGTGTCAATATTAATGTAAATGGAAAAGCAGTCTGGAAGAGATGGGGAATTTTCCCGTATATTGCAGATTATCGAGTAACGGCATCCTTTGATTTATATGAATATACCGGAATCGGTTTAAATGTAAACTTTAAGGTCGTAGAATCCGGATTTATCGATAATGGCTCGAAACTTAGAAAAGGTGTCAACAAGATAACAGAAGAACTTAAGAGCATGATGGAAAATGGCGAGGATTATCTTGCGGATAAATCGAAATTGTCAGGAAGTCTTGGTGATTCAGGAGATGATATTTCGGTTTCTAAGAGCCTTGCCGAGCGATATTCGGAACTGTTAGAAGAAGATTCAGACTGGGTGGAAATCTATAACCGCAAGCTGCTGGAACGGCATTTCCGTGTCTTATTAATTATCGATATTGAAGTACGTTTAGACTTTGTAGTATCTGCAAATGTCAATATTTCAATGGGTATGAGTTACTGGTATAAAAATGCAAAACGTTATGTGTTCTGTGTAAAAGTAAAAGACAGAAGCGCAACCAGTGATACGATTGATTTATGTGAAGAACAATACGAATTTACCGCTTATGCGATGGGAACGCTTGGACTTCGGGCAGGAGTAAGGCTTACAATCAAGGTGGGTCTGATTTCTACGAAACTTGCCAGTGTGGGGATCTCCGCAGAAGCCGGTGGATATGCGCAGGTTTGGGGTTATCTGTATTATGAATTAAAATATGCGGCATCGACGGGACGGCAGACCAGGGCAATGGGTGCGATTTATCTGGAAATCGGTATTTATCTTGAAATTAAATTCCAGGCGCAGGCACTTGCCAATGCATTTACTTACAGTCCGACTTTGTATGAAAATGAATGGCCGCTCTATCGGGTTGGAAGTCTTGAGAGCGTCCTGGATTTTGTATATACGCAGAATGAAGTTGAAGAGATTAGCATGAAGCGTGACATTCAGTCGGTACAGCTTTCTGATAATTACTTCAAGATGCAGTACATGCACATGAAAGATGGCTTAAACGATGGAAAATATTTTGAAAAGATTTATGATGATAATTCAAAATACTTTAACATCGTGATGACAAATCCGGCATTTAGTTATGACCCTGCGACAAACATCATCAGCGTTGACCCGCAAAACAAACCGGAACAGGATGGAGAAATGATAATTACCTGGAAGAACCAGGAGGGCACATTTAATACAAAAGCGATTACAAGAAAGATTTCTCTGCACTGGGATAAACTTCGGGATGGTTATTACATTGCATTCCAGAGTAACGGCGGTTCTTATATTGAAACAATTGTAGGAAAATACAATGTTCCGATTCAGGCACCGAAAAATCCGGTACGTTTAGGTTACAATTTCGCAGGATGGTACAGCAATGAAGAACTGACCAAACCGTATACGATTCCGACAAACATGCCGGACAATGATGCATTGGTTTATGCAAAATGGGAAGCAGCGGATGTGGATTACACGGTTGTGGACTATGTGGAAAAGACAAATGGTGTCTATGAAGCGCAGACTCCGGTGAAATATAAGGCAAAGACAGGTTCTAAGGTGACACCGACCCCGACGAAACGGACAGGATTTGAGACTCCGCCTGAGATTACCGAGACGATACAGGCAGATGGAAGTACGGAAATCGAATATTATTATGCGAGAGAACAGCATAAAATCACATTTGAATCTGAGGGAGAAATTCTCTCACAGGGAATTTATAAATACGGAAGTCTCATGCCGACACCGGCGGTATATCGACCGGGATATGAATTTGATGGATGGGACAGCGAAGTTCCGGAAAATGTTCCGGCAGAAGATAAGACTTATCGGGCAAAATGGAAACCATTAGACGGTATTGCTTATTCTGTAAAATATTATATCCAGAATCCGGATGGAGAAGGCTATGAAGTGGGTGAAATCAAGACCTTCTCCGGAAAGACAGCAGAAGAAGTGACTGCACCGGAAGCAGATTATGATGAGGCAGTTTACCACTTAAAAGGGCAGCTTCCAAAAGGCAAAGTAAAAGCAGATGGAAGTCTGGTATTAAAAGTTTACTATGATTTAAATGAATATAAACTGACATATGACCCGGATGGTGGAACACTTGACGAGACAGAAGTAAGTGCAAAACCAGGCGATAAGATTTCACTTCCGGTACCGGTTCGGGATGGATATACCTTTGAAGGCTGGTATTTAGACAAAGCACATGAGCAGTTATTTGGCGGAACGATGCCAAGAGAGGACTGCACAGTTTATGCAAAATGGGAAACACAGAAAGTAAATTATACGGTAAGACATCTTCAGGAAGTGGTTCATAACGAAGAAGTCGAGGCAAATAGCGTGGAAATCGACCCATCCATTGCGGAAGAAGAACCAATAGAAGAGAATAATTTTGAATTAGTGGAAGAAGAAGTATTCTCTGCAAAGACAGGTGAAATGGTAACTCCGGCAGTGAAAAGTTATACAGGATTTACTGCACCGGAAACCGTTACAGAAAAGGTTTTAGGAGATGGAAGTCTTGTCGTTGAATATCGTTATCAGAGAAATATGCATGAGATTAATCTGGTATTTGATGGCAAAGAAATCATTCGTTACTGGCTTCAGTATGGCGCATCGATTGTTGAGACCCCGGGAAGGATGGGATATCTGTTTGGCGGATGGTACACGGATGATACTTATCAGACTGCATTTAGCGGAACGATGCCGGACAATGATTTGAGCTTATATGCAAAATGGGAACCGACAGATTCCGAATACATCGTACGACATTACAAACAGGATCTTCCTGCAACCGATGAAAAGACTTATACGCTTGTGGAAGAAGAAGTGAAAACTGCACTTACAGACAGTGAAGTGACACCGGAAGTAAAAACTTATGAAGGTTTTGTTTCTCCATCGGCGAAGAAAGAAGTCGTAAGTCCTTATGGAGATACCAGCATTGAATATTATTATGATCGGGTTTCCAATCCGGTTACTTATGTACAGAATAATGGAGAAGCAGACAAGGTTGAAGATACTTTATTTGGTGAAGAAATTTCCTATATTCCAAAACAATCCGGTTATGCATTTGTCGGCTGGTATTTAGATGAAGCATTGACTAAACCGCTTGAGAAGGCAGAAATGCCGGCACACAGTCTGAAACTTTATGCAAAATGGGAGCTTGGAAAGAAATCCTATCGTGTCAACCATTACATTCAGGAAGTGCGACTTGGTGAAAATTATGAGCTGGCTGAGAGTGAAAACTTTATCGGCACAGCAGGTGAAATGGTAGCACCGGAAGTTAAGACTTATGAGGGATTCACCTCACCGGAAAAACAGTATTATGAACTTCAGGTATCGGATGATATGGAAGTGTTCAATTATTACTATCAGCGTAACAGTTACAATGTGACAATAGACAGAAACAACGGCAGTGAGAATATTACATTAGAACCGGCGTATGAATCAAAAATCGAATACCGTCCGGAAAAGATGGGTTATCAGTTTGCAGGTTGGTATCTCGACAAAGAGTTAAAACAGGAATTTGGTGGAACAGTTCCGGCGAAAGATTTGACTCTGTATGCAAAATGGGAGGCACAGGATGTTTCCTACAGCGTGCGCCATTATCTGCAAAATGCAAATGATGACGGATGTACCTCAGCAGGTACAGAGAGCTTTACAGCAAAGACTGACAGCAGTGTGACACCGGAAGTTAAGACTTATGCAGGATTTACCTCACCAGAGACACAGACAGCAACCGTAACGGCAGATGGAACATTAAATATTACTTACCGTTATCTGAGAAACACCCATACCTTGACAGAGAAATTCTGCGATGGCAGGGAAGATAAGATTCAGACGATGCGGTATGGTTCAGCGATTGCGGGCGTATCAAAAGCGGGTTACACCTTTGCAGGCTGGTATTTGGATGAGAACTATGAAACTGCATTTACCGGAACAATGCCGGATCAAGACCTGACCTTATATGCAAAATGGGAAGCAAAGAAAATCAATTACGTGGTGGAACACTATCAGGAAAAGGCAGATGGAAATGGTTATGTTTTAAAAGAACGTGAAATCAAAACTGCCGATACCGACAGCACTGTGACACCGGAAGTAACCTCTTACACAGGATTTACCTCACCACAGGTACAGACAAAGAAAGTAGACGGCGCAGAGATGACAGTGATTCAGTATCACTATACAAGAAATGTTCACCGTCTGACCTTTGTTCTTGAAAATGGAGAAGCAGATAAGGTTTCTGATGTTCGTTATCAGAGTACAGTGACTGCACCAAATCCAAAACGGGAAGGTTATACCTTTGTCGGATGGGATAAAGAAGTCGTTGAGACGATGCCGGACAATGACGAAACTTATACGGCAGTCTGGATGAAAAATACTTACACAATCCGCTTTAACACAGAAGGCGGAAATGAAATCAAAGAAATGACTCTGGAATATGGCGAAAAGATTACCAAACCGAAAGATCCAACACGGAAAGGTTATAAGTTTGTTAGCTGGAACATTGAAATTCCATCGGAAATGCCGGCAAAGAATCTGATGTGTACCGCAATATGGAAGAAAGAAACTTATACCATCAGCTATAACTTAAATGGCGGAAGTGCTTCTAATCCGGCAAGTTACGATGTGGAAAGCAGACCAATTCGTCTTGAAACTCCGAAACGGACAGGCTATACCTTTACCGGATGGAGTGGAACCGGACTTTCCGAGAATAAAATGACAGTGACGATTACAAAAGGTTCAACTGAAAACCGCAGTTACACCGCAAACTGGAAGGAAAATACTTACACCATCTGCTTTACCACCTGTGGAGTCGGCACAACTGGTTCAATGGACCAGATAAAAATGAACTATACTCAGACAAAACAACTGCCGGATAACAAATTTGTTTGTAAGGGCTACACCTTCATCGGATGGTCTTATAAAGCAAATCAGACCATTGCATATTATAGAGACCACGCATGGGTAAGCAAACTTTCGGATGCAAATAATGGTGTTGCAACCTTGTATCCGGTATGGAAAGCGAACACGTATAAAGTAACCTTTGATTACGGATATGATAACAAGAAGTCAGAAGTTAACTGTGTATACAACAAAAATTATTCGCTTCCACAGAATGTGACAAGATACGGCTGGTCCTTTGAAGGTTGGAAACTGAAAAATGCGACAGCAGTAACCTATAAACCAGGCAAGAAAAATGCAAAACTTGAAGATGCAGAAAATATTGTGTTGCATGCAAGCTGGAAAGCAAATAATTCGTACAGTTATCGTCCATCAAGTTCGTCAAACAGATATCTGGTTACGGATGACCATGAACTGACTAAATTTACATTCTATGTGGATGGAAATCAGACTTCTGTAAAGACAACCGGCGATACGGGAAAAAATCCGGCAAGATATCATCTGAATATGACGAATCTTTCTTATCAGGCAGTTCATAATAGCTACAGCAAGATGAAGATAAAGATAAGCTTTAAGATTACGATGGAAAAAGATGGATATGCAGATTTAAGAGTTTCTTATCATTCCAGAACAGAAAATAAGACTTATGAAAAATGGAAAACCGAAGTAGAAGACATCAAGGCGAAGAACGGAGAGACCGTAACGTATACTTATACAAAAGACGGCACCGATGCAGATAATATCACATTGGAATTTGACGCACATGGAAAAAATTCTGATAAATATTATCTCAGCAACTTAAATGTAGACGTTACTTATGAGTAGTGAGCAAGGGGGAAGTGCAGATGAACGGCAAAAATAAAACAAATAAAATACTAATCGGAATTATTATCTGCCTGATTGCAGTGATTATTGGAGGGGCAATTTATTTTACAAGAGGTACAGACAAAGACAAGGAAAATAAAACTCCGGATTCGGCTTTCGAGCCGAATCTGGACTCCAACGCAAGCGAGACTGCCTCAAATGACGGGAACAATGAAGAAGCTGATAAACCGGAAGGAATCCGGATTCCGGGATATCCATCAATTACAGTTCCGGCAGATACAACAGACATAGAAATGAATCTGGAAAATCCGGCCGGAAATCCATGCTACTTTACATTTGAACTGGTGTTAAAAGATACAAATGAAACTCTGTATACCTCGAAAATGGTAGAACCGGGGAAAGCAATTACGAACGTAACACTGTCGCATGGACTTGAAAATGGGGAATATCCGGCTGTGATAAAGATTTCGACAGCATCACTTGAGGATGGCTCTGCAATGAACGGAGCAAATGTAGAAACTACCTTGATTGTACAGTAGTAATGTAATGGGCGCTCTCCGAGAGCACATAAAAAAGACAGGAGGAACACTATGAGAAGAAAATGGTTTTTTGCCGGAATCTTTTTTACAGTGATGCTTGCCAATACTGTCTATGCAAATAATACGACAACGGTAAGTTATACAGTAAATCCGGCATATACAGTGCTGATTCCGGTGGATACAGAAGTTGAATTTAATCAGTTATCAGAATCATTTGGAAAGATTCAAGTAGAAAAAGCACAGCTTGATGAGGGAAAATGCATTGAGGTTTCTTTAAGTTCTGACGGAGTATTGAAAAACAAAAATAATCGGAGTGATGTGATTCCTTATCAGATTTTAAAAACGAGTGAAGCGACACCATTTGTGTCAGCGAGGTATCACACGGCAGGAGAAGCGACACCGCTTACCATCAGTATTAAACAAGATGACTGGAACAAAGCACCGTCGGGAGATTACTCAGATACCGTGACATTTACGATTTCCTACGTGGATGATAAATAAATGAGAGGGGAAGTATTATGAAGAAAAAAACAATTATGGCAGTTTTAATAGGAATGACAGTCATAATGACACAACAGAGGATTATCGTTTTAGCAGCGACCACTTCAGGTGATCGGCAAAGCAGTACCGTTAGTGCAACTGTACCGGATAAACATACGATTACAATCGATAAAGATGCGCATGTTACGATTACTTATGAGGACTCAAAAGATGAAGGGGAGGGAGATGCATTTCCGATAGAACGCTTTTCAACTCCAACCTTTACGATTGAAACCGAAGACGGATGGGAGATTGATAAAATCCTTTTAGATGGCGTAGATATCACCAGTCAGCTGAGCAATAAAAAGCTGACGCTGCCATCCGTTTATCAAAATCAGACGCTGAAAATTTCAACGAAAATCAAACCGGTATATACCGTAGTGATTCCACAGGATACCAATGTTCAGTTCAATAAATTGACAGAAAACTTTGGAAAAATTTCAATGGAAAAAGTATGGTTGGAAGATGGAAAATGTATTGAAGTATCGATGAGTTCCGCAGGAAATCTGACGAACCAGAAAGATTCAAGCAAATTAATTCCATATCAGATTTTGGAAGAAGGAAAAGATACTCCGTTTACATCAGCAAAATATACGGCGCAGGGAGAAGAAACTTCTCTGCTTATCGACATTAAACAAGATGACTGGAATAAAGCGGCATCCGGTTCTTACTCGGATACTGTTACGTTTACAATCTCTTATGCAGACAGTGAATGATGGACGTGTCTGATTTGTCATCTACTGCGTTAGCGTCAATCACCGTAGCTCCGCTACGTTTCATTCCACTGCCTTGTATATGAAAAAATCATTCAACGTCAAATATCAATGTAGTAGAGATTTGCTATACATTATACTTGTAAATTGGAGGAGGATAATGTGAAGAAAAAAATCGCTGTGCTGGCTGGAATCTGTATGCTTGTCAGTGTGCAGGGAACGGTTTTTGCAGCCGATAGGAATTCGCCCGATGATTTGTCAGACCAGACGGTTCAAAGCATAATTCGTGCAGACGTGCCCGATTCCCATAAGATTACTGTAAAAGGAGAGCATGTTACGGTCAGTCTTGAGGGAGGAAACCAAGAAGAAAACAGTATTCTTGTAGAACGGTTTTCAGAACCAAAGTTGAAATTCAGCCCTGAAAAAGGATGGAAAATAAAAAAGGTTCTGCTCGGAGATACGGATGTCACAAGTCAGGTAAAAGATGGAATAATCACTCTGGCCTCTGTGTATGAAGATTTGATATTAACCGTCGAGACTGAAAAAATCAAAGACGAATCCGGCGCAAAAACAGATTCCAAATCAAACACAAGCTCCGGTCAGAAAACAAATCAAAACAGTAAAAATAATCAGACAAGCACAACAAATGGAACAAAAACAACTGCAAATTCAGGCAGTGCAACAACTGTGGGACAGGGAATCAAAGCAGCAGTGACGGAAGACGAAATGAATGTGGGAATTTATGGAATCGGAGTGATTGCAGCAGGAGGAATGGCAGTGTGGTGCTTGAAAAGAAAAAAGGAAAAAATCTGATTTTTGGCATATTGTAAAATCAAAATGAAATATGCTGTAATGCCAATAGACAAAGAGACATAAGTTATCCATTAATAACAGTAAACGAAAAAGCCAGAGGTCTGCCCACCTCTGGCTTTTTCTGATTTTGTATCAATTTATCTCTTTTGCAAGCTAACAAATTAAACTATTGCTTGTGATACACAAATATAAATGGTACTATAAAAGAGAAAAGACTCCTAAAAAAATTAAGAAAGGGGCAAGTTTATGGGAAGAGAAGGAGAAGTTAAAGTAAAGAGTCTGCAAAAAGCAATGGAAGTATTAGAGTGCTTTATACAAAAGCAGCCGCTTGGAGTGACGGAAATTAGTGAAAAACTGGGGCTGTATAAGAGTAACGTACATAATATTTTGATGACTTTTACCGCACTTGGATACTTAACACAGGATGATGAAACCGGAAAGTTTCATCTGGGAGTATCCGTAATGACTCTGAGCCGGGCATTTCGTGAAGGACTTGATATTACAAGAGTTGCAGTACCATTTATGAGAGAAATTGCAAATGAGGCAGGAGAACTGGTTTACTTAACTGTTCCGAGAGAGGACAGTGTCGTTTATCTGGAAGGAATTTCACCAGATAATCAGAGAATGGTAAGCAAGTCTGTCGCAGGAGAATGTGGTAAGATGTACTGCACAAGTGTGGGAAAAGCAATGCTTGCAAACATGCCGAAAGAAGAAGTAGAGAGATATCTTTCCGGTGAATTGGAAGCTTTCACGGAAAACACGATTACAGACAAGAACAAGCTGTTAGAAGAAATTGAAAAAACACGGATTCGAGGTTACGGAATCGACGATATGGAAATTACATTTGGAATTAAATGTGTTGGAGTTGCACTTTTAAACCATGATGGAAATGTAGAAGGTGGACTGAGTATCAGCGCCCCATCGCTTAGAATGAGTGACGAGAAAATTGAATTATATGCAAATATACTTAAGGAATATGCCGCAAAGATACAAAAAATGTTATAAACTTGTGCAAGTTTACTGAAAAATAAAAAAACAGAAGAAAAATATTGAAAAAAAACACAAAAGATGGTAAAGTAGAATTATCAAATAAAGAACGTAGTTCTCTAATAAAGAACAGATGAAAGAGGAACCCGACAGGAGGTCGGGTAAAAAAATGAACGAAAATAAGAACACTGTTCTATAATAGAGAACAAATGGAAGATTTAGGGAGGATAAAAAATGGCAAACAAACCGTATGTAGTAGTGGAATGGAATGACACAGAGACAGATGCAAAAGGATGGATGTGTGCGTACAACTTCGTTGGACATTATTGTGGCGGTGGAACAAGAATGCATCCGACAGTAACAAAAGAAGAAGTAATTCGTCTGGCAACAACAATGGGATACAAATATAAAGCATGTGAATCCTTAACAACAGGTGGATGTAAAGCAGGTATTGCTTATGATTATAAAGCACCGGATGCACTCGATGTATTAAAGAGATTCTTAACAGCAACTGCTCCTTACATTAACGCAGGTGTTTCCATCGGTGGAGACTTAGGTGTTGATTATTCAGACGTACTTCGTATCTTAGATGAACTGGGAATTGGTATTCCTCAGACAAAAGCGATGAAAGAAGATCCGGATATCCATCAGGGAATCGTAAATCATGACAGAGCGGAAAAAGAATTAACTTATGATGGATTTAAAATGTACGACATGATTACAGGATACGGTGTTGCAGCTGCCGCTGATGAAGCATGGAAGCTAAAAGGCGGAAAAGAAGGCGCAAGCGTAGTGATTCAGGGATTCGGATGCGTTGGTGCAAGTTGTGTTAACTCTTTATATAACATGGGTTATAAAGTAGTTGGTATCGCAGATGTAAACGGACTGGTTTACTGCAAAGACGGATTGAATATTCCAAAATTAGTTGAAACAAGACTTCCAAAAGGTGAATTAAACCGTGAAGCGTTTGAAGATAATTATGAAGTTCTTCCAAATACCGAATGGATTTCAGCAGACTGTGATATCTTAATTCCGGCAGCACTTGAAGATGTTATCAATAAAGATAATGCAGATAAAATCAAAGCTTCTCTTCTTGTTGAAGCAGCAAATATTCCTACCACTCCGGAAGCAGATGAAATCCTTCAGAAGAAAGGCGTAGATGTAGCAGTTGACTTTATTTCCAACCTTGGTGGAATTCGTATTTATGAAGCTGTTATTTTCCGTATTGTAAAAATTGAAAATATGAATGATGAAGAAGCAGCAAAAGCAATTGTAGATGATACAGTAAATCTGATTCGTAAACAGACTAAACTTGTATTTGAAGAAGCAGCAAAAACCGGAGAATTTACAAGAGACGTTGCAAGAAGATTATTTACACCGGATAAATCTGACACACCGGATATGTAAGAAAAAACTTACAGAAATACAACGTGAAAGAAGTTGGGGGCTGTCGGAAAGACAGCCCCCTTTTTCAGTTTATGGGATGAGAAACATTCTAAATTAGAAAAAAGAGGAGGGTGCCTATGGAATCAAAAGCGAGAAAATATTTGACCATTATTGCATTAGGGCTTGCAGGAGGTTCAATTTATTTCATTCCTTATGTAAAATATGTATTTTACGATGCACAGCTTGCGGCAATGGGAATTAATAATACACAGTCAGGTTTATTGCTGACCATGTATACGATTGGAAATATGGTTCTTTATATTCCGGGCGGATATCTGGCGGATAAGGTATCAACGAAAAAAGCTTTGATTATATCGCTGGTAGCGACATCCGTTTTAACGTGGGTTTATGCATTTTCATTAAATTTTGTCGTTTCTATGATTATATGGCTTGGTCTTTCCTTTAGTACAGCCTTTGTATTCTGGTCAGCACTTATGAAAGCGGTACGAATTGTAGGAACAGAAGAAGAACAGGGATTCATGTATGGTTTATATTACGCTTGTAATGGAATCGCAGCAGCTTTAACAAGTTTTATTTCTCTGTATGCTTATAATACAGCAGGCGAAGACATTAAGAGCGGATTTGTACGTGGTGTAAATGCCAGCGGAGTTGTTGTTCTTATCGCAGCCATCTGTTTAGTCTTCTTAATGAAAGAAGATGCAGGAAAAGTTACAACAGAAAGTGACGATGATAAAATTTCTCTTCCAATGGTTGGAAAAGTTTTAAAATCCCCTGTTGTGTGGATTTTATCAATCGTAATCTTATGTGGATATGGATTAAAATCCAGTGTTTCTTACTTTAATCCATATTTAACAGAAGTAGTTGGTGTCTCAGCAGTTAATTCAGGTATTTTCTCAATTATTAATAACTATCTGTTGTTATTACTTGCACCGGTTGGTGGAATTTTAGCAGATAAAGTATTTAAATCAACATGTAAATGGTTGAGTGTATCATTTGTGATTCTTGCAGTATTATTCGGTGGAGTTTTATTGATTCCATCTGATATCAGCCCGATGGTAGCAAGTATTTATACTCTGCTTCCTGGTGCAGTTACAATGATGATGTATGGAGTTGTATTTTCATCAGTCAGTGAAGCAGGTATTTCGAGAACAATGACGGGAACGGTTATTGGAATTTCATCCATTATTGGGTATCTTCCGGATTCCATTTATTCCGTATTATTTGGTAAGTGGCTGGATAATAAAGGTGCAGCAGGGTATACAAATATCTTTATTTTCCTGGTTGCATCCGGAATCTTAGGTGCGGTTCTTGCATTTTGGATTTATCGTCATGGAAAACGTGCACAGCATGATGCGTGATGCATTAGTAAAAATATAAGAAGGAGAAGCAAGTTATGGGTAAAGAGAAAACAGAAAAGGCGTATACAAACCCGGTAAGATGCAAAGGCTGCGGATATTGTATTAATGCCTGTCCGCAGGAAGCAATCAGTGTTTCCAATCATGTAAATGCAAAAGGATATAACACGATTATAGTAGATGAAGAAAAGTGCGTGGTATGTGGTATGTGTTATCGTGTATGCCCGGATTATGTATTTGAGATTAGATAAGGAGGTCAGTCACTTATGGCGAAGGTATTATTAAAAGGAAATGAAGCGCTGGCCGAAGCCGCATTAGCAGCGGGCTGTCGTTTTTACAGTGGATATCCGATTACTCCTCAGACAGAGATTCTGGAGTATTTATCATGGAGAATGGAAGATGTAGGCGGTGTATTTATTCAGGCAGAATCGGAACTTGCCGGAATTAACATGGTGCTTGGAGCAGCGGCTGCAGGTGCAAGAGCACTTACAACTTCATCCGGTCCTGGATTTTCTTTAAAACAGGAAGGAATTTCTTATTTGGTAGCAGCAGATTTGCCGGCAGTTATTGTTGATGTTATGCGAATCGGAAGTGGTCTTGGAGATATTGCACAGGGTCAGGGAGACTACTGGCAGCTTACAAGAGGCGGTGGTCACGGAGATTACCATACACTCGTACTCGCTCCGGCTTCCGTACAGGAAAATGCAAATATGATGGCAGAGGCATTTGACCTTGCAGAAAAATATCGTCATCCGGTTCTGATTGCATCCGATGCAGCAATCGGACAGATGATCGAAGCAGTTGAAATTCCGGAATTTGTTGAGCATGATATCAATAAATATGACTGGAGTATCAAAGGTTGTAAAAAAGGCTGTGAACAGCGTAAAATTCAGAACGTTTATTATACACATCCTGATTATGAAGGCTATTTATCCTCTAAATATGCACAGATGGAAGAGGAAGAACAGCGCTATGAAAATATTCAGGTAGAAGATGCAGAAGTTGTGCTGGTTGCTTATGGAATCAGCTCCCGTGTAAGCCGAGAAGCAGTTGAAATCGCAAGAGCACAGGGCTTCAAACTTGGTTTGATTCGTCCGATTACTTTATGGCCATTCCCGAAAAAAGCATTTGAAGAAGCAAAAGAAGCAAAAGCATTCTTAACTGTTGAAATGAATATTTTAGGACAGATGGTAGATGACGTAAAACTTGCAACAGAAGGCAAATATCCGGTAGATCATTATGGTTCTATCTTTGAAATTCCTGAAACAGATGGAATTATTGCAAAAGCAAAAGAAATGTTAAAAAAGGGGGAGATATAATATGAGATTAGTAGCTCCTGAAACGATTACATTTACCCAGAGTGGTTTTTGTCCGGGATGTGGACATGGTTTAGCAGTACGTTTGATTGCTGAAGTTATGGAAGAAATGGGCTTAAGCGAACAGCTTTTAGCAGTTGTAGACGTTGCCTGTGGTTCATTAAATATTGACTCCTGGAGATTCGATACAATTATGGCAGCGCATGGAAGACCAATCGCAACAGCAATTGGTGTAAAAAAAGTTCGTCCGGAAAATCCGGTTATGGCATACATCGGTGACGGTGCAGCTTACTCAATCGGTATGGCGGAAACTATGCATGCAGCAATCAGAAATGATAATGTAGTAACAATTGTTATTAACAACAGTTTATATGGAATGACAGGTGGACAGTGTGCACCGACTTCTCTTCCGGGACAGATTACAACTTCTACTCCAAGAGGAAAAGATCCGAAAAAAGCAGGTATGCCATTCCGCGTAGAAGAAGCATTTACCGGTTTTGATATTGCATATTTGGCAAGAGGTTCTATGGCAGATGCAAAAGGCATGATGCAGGCGAAAAAATATGTGAAAAAAGCATTTGAGAAACACATGAAGGGAGAAGGATTCTGCCTTGTAGAATTATTATCTCCATGTCCAACCAATCTGAATATGACTCCGGTTAAGAGTGTGGAACGTATTAAAAATGAAATGATAAAATATTTCCCACTGGGAGAATTTAAAGATAAGAAAGAGGAGGAATAGACATTATGGCAAAAGAAATTATTTGTGCCGGATTTGGCGGACAGGGCGTACTGACAGCCGGAATGCTTTTGATTAATGCCGGTATGGAACAGGATAAAAATGTATTGTTCTATCCTTCTTATGGTTCTGAGATGAGAGGTGGAACTGCAAACTGTACAGTAAAAATCAGTGATAAATTAATTGCAAGTCCAATTTCCAAACAACCGGATATTTTATTTACAATGAATACACCGGCAATTGACAAATTTGAAGAAAGATTAAAACCAGGCGGACTGCTTCTGGTAAACTCATCCATCGTTCCGGACGACAGAAAATATCGCGATGATATCACAGTCGTAAAAGTTCCGGCTACCGATATCGCTGCAGAAGTAAAAAATCCAAAGGGTGCAAACCTGGTTATGCTTGGAGCACTTGCTGCTCACAGTGATTTATTCTCTATTGAATATATGGAAAGTGCAATTGTTTCTTTCTTTGAGAAAAAAGGAAAAGGCAAATTTAATGAGAAAAATGTTGCCTGCTACCGTCGTGGTGTAGAAGGAAAGTAAAAACTGGAGGTAACGGAAAATGAATTTAAATAAACTGTTGAAACCAACATCCGTAGCCGTTATCGGTGCAAGTGAAAAAGAAGGATTTGGTGGAGATGTTTGTAGAAATATTTTAAGTTACGTGGAAGATAGAAGCCATGTGTATTTTATTCATCCAAAAAGAGACAGTGTTTTTGGAGTTCCATGTTATAAATCCATCAGCGATGTACCTGAAAATGTGGATTTAATGGTTATCTGTACTTCACAGAAAACAGTGATTCCGCTTTTACAGGAAGGTGCCAAAAAAGGTGTTGGCGGAGCAGTTGTATTTGCCAGCGGTTATGGTGAAGTTGGAACAGCGGAAGGAAAACAAAATGAAGCAGAACTGATTGCAGCAGCAAAAGAACTCGACATTGCGGTTATGGGACCAAACTGCGCAGGTTTTGTGAATTATATTGATAATGTACAGGCATTCGCATTTATCTCCGCAAAAAGAGACAGAAAAGGAAGCGTTGGTGTCGTGTCCCAGAGTGGTCAGCTTTGTCTTTCCATGATGGATGACCCGGGAATGCGTTTTTCTTATAATATTTCAGCAGGAAATGGAAAAATCGTTCAAATGGAAGATTATATGGACTTCCTTGTGGACGATGAAGATACAAAAGTAGTCAGTATCTATATTGAAGGTGTTAAAAATGCAGATAAATTTGCAGCTGTATTGAAAAAAGCAGCTGAAAAGAGAAAACCGGTTGTTATCTTAAAAGCCGGACGAAGTGCAAAAGGTGGAGCGATTGCTGCTTCTCATACAGGAAGTCTGTCCGGTTCCGATGCATCCTTTGATGCAGTATTGAAAAAATTCGGAGCAATCCGTGTAGATGACCTGGAAGAATTAATTGCAATGTCACTCATGCTTTCTACTATGAAGAGAATGCCGGAAAAAGCAACATTTGCTTCTATGAACTTATCCGGTGGAGAGACAGGAATTTGTGCCGATGTAGGAAGTTTAAATGGAATCGAATATCCGGATTTCACCGAAGAAACTCTGAAGAAATTAAAAGAACAGCTTCCATCTTATGCTTCTCCAAACAACCCGCTCGATATGACTGCAAGTCTTTCTTATGACGCAGACCTCTATGCAGGAGCACTTCGGACGGTTATGGATGACCCGAATATCGGTATGGTACTGATTGGATATACTCTGCTTCTTGAAATTGCAGACCCGTGTATCCATTACATGTATAAAGGAATTGAAAAGGTAGTTCAGGAAAAAGGCGGTAACTGCAAACCGATTGCCATGATACCATTTGCGGAGAACACAAGAAATCCTGAATATCAGGAAAAATTATTCCAGATAGGCGTACCGGTTTTACCGCCTCCGGTATACGCCTTCAAATTACTCCGCCATCTGGCTGACTTTATCGCTTATGAACCGGAGACAAAGACTCTGGAACTTGCGGTAGGACGTCCGAAGAGCGAAGAAACACAGGCATTATCTGAGCATGAAAGTAAACAGGAATTAAAAGTATACGGTGTACCGGTACCAGATGAAGTCATCGTAACATCAAAAGAAGAAGCAGCTCAGTTTGCAAAAAATCATCCGGGTCCATTAGTAATGAAAGTAGAATCAGCTGATATCCTCCATAAGAGTGATGTGGGCGGTGTAAAATTAAATGTTTGTGGTCCGGAAGCAGCAGAAAAAGCTTATGAAGAAATCATGGAAAGTGTAACCGCAAAGAGACCGGATGCACACATCAATGGAATTCTGACAGTTCCAATGTTAGATGCCGGTGTGGAAATCATCATAGGCGTAAACAATGACCCGCAGTTTGGACCAATGATCATGGTTGGAATGGGCGGCGTCTTTGTAGAAGTCTTTAAAGATGTGGCTTTATATCCGGCACCTCTGAAAGAAGAGGAAGCGCTTGAAATGCTGAAATCACTGAAATCATTTAAACTTCTTAATGGATATCGTGGAACTGAGAAATGTGACATAAAAGCATTGTGTCAGACAATCGTAGCAATCAGCAATTATGCCCAGGCCAATAAAGATGTTTTAAAAGAGCTGGATATCAATCCATTGTTTGTATATCCGGAAGGTAAGGGTGTCGGTGTAGCAGATGCTCTGATCGTAAAGAGAAAATAATGTATTAGCTAGTCCATTTGGTAAAAAATAAATTCAGAGATATCCCGTAGAAGTCAAAGATGACAGACTACGGGATATTTCTGTTCTATAAAAATTATAAAAAAACGGCAAAACCATATGGAAAGAACGCTGTGTGATGGAAGCAAAATCTTTTGCAAAGTGGGATATTTGCCGATAATAAACAGAAAAAGAATGAAAAATATAAAATAAATGCACAAAAATTACAGAAAGTTAAACTGAAAAAAGTTAAAATGTATAAATATATTCGGCTTGAAGTGCGTTGGCTTTGCGAATATGATTTGTGGAATCTTCTGGGAGTTAGAAAGAAGATTTGGGGACTGATGGAAATTGGCAGAAACGAAATGTAATTAAAAGGATTGAACTGCTTTTTAATTATATTTAAAGAAAAGGGGGCAGTTCATTCATGAAGAAACTTTTTGAAAACATAGAAAAGAAAATATTTATACCAGCGTTTTTGGTATTAATTGTACTGACACTTACGATTTATCTGTTTCCAGGTCAGGTAAACGGAGTGATTTCGATTATTATTTCATGTATGGTGGTTCGGCTGACGGTGTAATTGCACAGATTCG
>OGKG01002036.1_pt1 | contig 22336 bp, 17 predicted proteins | sample 1572201 | NCBI WGS metagenome assembly OGKG01 (sample SAMEA2582146, study PRJEB24529) | metagenome | biome: Human gut stool | place: China | collected 2011 | reverse complement strand
CCAATCGGCGCACCCCATGCGTCATAAGCATAGCTAACGACAACATTTCCCGCTCCGTTCAGAAGTGCTACAATGTCGCCCTGCAAGTTCTTGACGTAAGCATACGCCGTGCCGTTGTACACCACCACTGACGGACGGCGAACGGCTCTGCTGTTCCTTGGTGAGGTATGAAATTGAAAGGTTACTTTTGATGACGATGTGCTGCTTTTTTAGTCGAACGGCAGTCATCCCTGCTGGGTTATGCAGGGAGTGACCGCCAGTTTTTGTTCAATATTGCTGTAAGTCAAGCCAGAAAATAAAAACAAGTATGTTGTTTTTATATACTGTCTTACTACCGCTAAATAACAAAAAGACTTTTCCACCTCAATTTAGGCAATCCTCAAGGCAAAAGTTTTGTGTTTGCAAAGCAATGCAACATGGTATTTTTTATTTTTTGTATCCCAGTTTCGATAGAAAAGCGTATTTTCTGCTAACTGTGGCAAAATATCAAATACTAACTTCTGCATCTCTTTTGCCAGAATCGTTCTTCCTCTTGCTGGAAATCCCATCTCAAAACGAAGTTCCATTTTCTCTTTGGAAAATACAACTGCAATCCTTTCTTGCACTGTCTGGTTCGCTGGACAGATCGTGATTCTTCCACTTTTACCAGAACCCATAAAGCCCTTATCAATCTGTCTTAACTCATATAAAAATCTCCGCAACACCTGATCTTCTAAGGCTAAGCGGCGATGCTTTTCCTGGTAATATTCTTCTGGAAACCCATGCCTGTCCCTCTTTACTTCAAAATGAAGTCGGGATGGAGAAGCGAATGGGTCTCCCTGTACATGGTCGATATACAAAATGTAATTGCCGAAGCTATAACTGCCTCCGAGCGTCTTATACATTCCATAACTTTTATGGTCGATTTTGATGAGTTCTTTTTTTAAATCTTCTTTATTTTTCATTGTTATTTCCTTATTTTACTTTGCATTCACAGATATTCTTCTGATATTTTTAATAGCATCATTTTTATTCAATCATGACTATAATTCACTTGATTTAAAGAAATAAAAATACTGAGATTCCAACGCCCCGGACAACAGCCGGTTCACTCCAATCCAGTCTCCAAATGCCGACGTCGCACGTTTTGGCAGATAATTAGAATCTAATAAAAGGTATTTCTTCGTCTTTTTATTATAATCGGAAATGGAAACATAATGTCCCTGCACATGGACAATGGCGGTATCGCCTGCCTTTAATTTCTTCTTCAGCACGTCAATACTTCCACTTGCCCCATCCCATGCAAAACCATATTTTTGTCCGTATTTCTTCGCTGCTGCCTTAAAGATTCCATCATCCGTTCCGCTTCCCACAATACGATAATTCTTTTCTACCGCATAATTGGCAAGTTCCATCACGTCCATATACTGTCCGTTTAACGCATAAACTGCATTCACTGTCGCAAGAATTCCACAGCCTGCCGTTCCCATACAGCCTCCGCCACCATACGGAGTCGCACACCATTCTGGATCGTACTGAGTAAATATAAATGGTTTCTTTGTGTTACTCATTTTCTGTGCTGCGTGAATTCGCCAGTGAGTTGGCTGTGTGCTTCTGGATTTTTCTAAAGTAAATGCTAATTCAGTATTGCTCTGCTGTTTTGCATTTTTCGATGAAGTATCTGCCTGATTTCCTTCACCGCTATTCGCCACTTTCAGTTCTTCACTGTTTTTCGCTGATTTTTCTCTTGAGTGCAAGGTAAACTCTTACAACCTTGTTTACACCGGGCTGGAGTTCGTTTCTGCTGTCTGCACGGGTAAACACCTTAACATCAACAACAGTACCGCATTCACCGTGAGGCACACGAAGAGATGTATCTCTGACTTCTCTTGCCTTTTCACCGAAGATTGCACGAAGGAGTCTTTCCTCGGCTGTAAGCTCTGTTTCACCCTTTGGAGTTACTTTACCGACAAGGATATCGCCTGCTTTAACCTCAGAACCGATCTGAATGATACCGTCCTCGTCAAGATACTTGAGAACATCTTCACCTACATTCGGGATATCTCTTGTAATCTCTTCGGGTCCGAGCTTTGTATCTCTTGCCTCTGTGTCATATTCTTCAATGTGAATTGATGTATAAACATCATCACGAACGATTTTTTCGTTGATAAGAACAGCATCCTCGTAGTTGTAACCTTCCCATGTCATAAAGCCGATGAGAGCGTTCTTACCGAGAGCAACTTCACCGTTTTCGGTAGCGGGACCGTCTGCGAGAACTTCACCCTTCTTAACTCTCTGTCCTCTTGACACGATAGGACGCTGGTTGATACATGTACCCTGGTTAGAGCGGAGGAACTTGATAACCTCAAAGTCCTGAACTCTGCCCGAGTCATACTGTACACGAATGTTACGGGCGTCAACGCTCATAACGATACCGTCTTCCTCAGCGAGGATACAAACGCCTGAGTCTGTACCTGCCTTGTACTCCATACCTGTACCGACGATAGGAGCTTCACTGCGGAGAAGCGGAACTGCCTGACGCTGCATGTTCGCACCCATGAGAGCACGGTTTGCGTCATCGTTTTCAAGGAACGGAATCATAGCCGTAGCAACAGATACAACCATCTTAGGAGATACATCCATGAAGTCGAATCTTTCGGGAGAATACTCTACGAATTCGTCACGGTAACGACCTACGACTCTTGAATGAACAAATCTGCCGTTTTCATCAAGCGGTTCGTTAGCCTGTGCAACAGCGTAGTTATCCTCAACATCGGCTGTCATATAAACAACCTCGTCGGTTACAACGCCTGTTTCCTTGTCAATTTTACGATAAGGAGCTTCGATAAAGCCGTACTTGTTGATACGGGCAAATGAAGCAAGATATGAGATAAGACCGATGTTAGGACCTTCAGGAGTTTCAATAGGACACATTCGGCCATAGTGTGTGTAGTGTACGTCACGAACCTCAAATCCTGCACGATCTCTTGAAAGACCGCCCGGACCGAGGGCTGAAAGACGACGCTTGTGGGTAAGCTCTGCAAGTGGGTTACCCTGATCCATGAACTGTGAAAGCGGTGAAGAACCGAAGAATTCTTTAATTGCCGCTGTTACGGGACGGATATTGATGAGTGAGTTAGGTGAAAGCGACTCCATATCCTGTGACTGGGTTGTCATTCTCTCTCTTACAACTCTTTCAAGACGGGAGAAACCGATTCTGAACTGGTTCTGAAGAAGTTCGCCTACGCAGCGGATTCTTCTGTTGCCGAGGTGGTCGATATCATCTGTATTACCGACACCGTGAGCAACACAGTTGAGGTAGTTGATTGTTGCAAAGATATCATCAACCGTGATGTGGTTAGGAACAAGCTCATCTGCACGGCTTCTGAGCATTTCCTTGAGGTCATCCTCATTCTCACAGGAATCAAGAATTTCGCAAAGAACATCAAAACGAACATTTTCCTTGATATCACACTCTGCTTCTGCGTCAAAATCAACATAGCAAGCGATGTCAACCATACCGTTTGAAATAACCTTAACGATTGTTTCATCGGCAGCCTTTACATAGGCAATCTTAACACCTGCGTTTTCGATTTCAAAAGCCTTTTCCTTTGTGATTTTTTCATCACGAAGAGCCATAACCTCGCCTGTGCGTGGGTTGGCAATCGGCTCTGCAAGAACCTGACCTTCAAGACGGTTTGCAATACCGAGCTTTTTGTTGTATTTATATCTGCCTACTCTTGACATATCATAACGACCGGGGTCAAAGAACAGGTTGTTTATGTGTGTCTGCGCACTGTCAACTGTCGGAGGCTCAGACGGACGGAGCTTTTTGTAAACCTCGATAAGACCTTCTTCAACATTTGAAGCGGCATCCTTTTCGATAGTAGCTCTCATTCTTTCATCGTCACCGAAATAGTCGAGAATTTCGGCATCCGTGCCGAGACCGAGTGCTCTGATAAATGATGTAACGGGAAGCTTACGGTTCTTATCAATACGAACATAAAAAACATCGTTTACATCGGTTTCATACTCAAGCCATGCACCACGATTCGGGATAACTGTTGTTGAATACAGTTCCTTACCGGTTTTATCGTGATCCATTTTATAGTAAACGCCCGGGCTTCTTACAAGCTGTGAAACGATAACACGCTCAGCACCGTTGATAACGAATGTGCCGCTTGCGGTCATCAGCGGGAAATCGCCCATAAATACATTGCTCTCTTTGATTTCACCCGTTGACTTGTTCAAAAGTCTTGCGGTTACTCTGAGAGCAGCTGAATATGTTGCATCACGAACCTTACACTCAATTACGCTGTAGTTCGGGTGATCAACATCAAGTGTGTAGTCGATAAAATCGAGAACAAGGTTGTCCTGATAATCGGTAATGCCCGAAACATCTTTAAATACTTCTTTAAGACCTTCGTCAAGCAACCATTTGTATGACGCTTTCTGAATGTCGATAAGATTAGGCATATCAATTACTTCATCGATTTTACCAAAACTCATTCTTTCGGTGTTGCCAAGCTTTACGGGTTTGACATTAACCATAGGCGTATCACTCCTTAAAAAATCTATGAAACGGGGCAAGCGGTACTGAAAATCTGCTCATAAAAAGCTCTTGACACAAAAGGATTTTTGTGATAATATCCCCTTGTCGGATAAAGTTTTTTGCGGATTTTCCCGACCTCTTCGGTACATATCCCCATTATGGTACATTTTATTATTCTATATTGAAATAATCAATAAGTCAAGAGAATTTTCGGATTTTTTTCGGATTTTACTGACTTTTTTATATTTTTACAGGTTTTATTTCCCGAAAAGAATTATTTTTCTTTTCGGGCTATTTTTTACATCTCAATGCAACGCCCGACACGGTGTATGATTTTAAGCAGTTGTGACTGATATTATACGCCCGCACGGTGAATCACCGTCCCCGGTTCGTGAAGACAGTATGATATTGAAAAAACATATTATGCCAGAGCGTAAAATTGTAATTGTTCGCCGCTACAGTATTACAATCGCTTTGTGGTATTTATAAAGTTTGTTTTTAAATATAATTTCTACTATTAGCTATTAGCAACTGGAATCTGAGTAAAAAATTACGGCATAACCGAAACTTAATCGGTTACGCCGTTTTTGTGTTTATATACCTGAATATCTTTATTTGAGTTTTGACTTTAGATAGTTTTCAAAAGCTTCTTTGATAATTGAATGTTTTTCGTCTTCATCTGCATCACTGTTCCAATCTGTTCCATCTGTTGCATTTCTTACCATATATGAAGTGCTCCACTCCTTAATATCGTGGTCATATATATCATAAGTTATTTTCTCCATTGTACCATCGTCAATATTAAGATAATAACCGCATCCATAATAACCTCCGATTGGGTAATTGATGTAAAATGCCATTTGTTCTCCGTTGGCAAAATTATAAAAGCTGATTTTGTCGATTGAAAATGTTTTTGCGCTCTCATCCTTTGTAACATCCCAATTTTCAATATTATCATAAACAAGTTCAATATATTTAGCATCAGCGTCTGTAATCACGACGGAGTTTTCTGTATTTTCTGCTTTTCCGCAGGCAGAGGTAAGTAAAATAATAGACATAGCTGTTATTAAAATTATAAGTTTTTTCATTTTGGTTTTACCTCTCCACATCCGCATGTTCCGACATAATTCTGATTTATCTTTCCGCATTTTGGGCATTGCCATTCACCTGTTTGCGGCTTGGTAAAGGTTATTACTTTTGGCGAACTGCAATTCAAACAATATTTAACACTATCTGCATTTAAGCGTCCACATTTAGGGCATTCCCATTGATTAGATGGAAAAAGACATTCTTTGTTATCAATATTATTTGATCGCGAATTTATATTGTTTAAGTACATATCATATGCTTTGTTTGCCGATGAGTTTACTTTTTGAATTGCACATGCAAAAATTACGGCAATTATTTCGAGAAATGCAGCAATCATCATGCCTGTGATATTTTCATCACGGTGATGATCTATATAAGATGATACATTCATTATAAAGACAATTGTTGCAGCAATTTCTAAAATAATGAATAGAACTACATACACCATTCGTTCAGGGTGTTTTGTATGATAGTCATCCATAAATTCTTCTTTACTTTTAATTCGCTCAGTCTTTCTCTCTGTATGCTGTACATTAAAATTCAGATTTGCATTTCGGTTAGAAAAATTATCCGATACAGAATTTCCTATTTGTGCACCGCAGTGCTGGCAAAACACACTTCCCTCATCAATTTGTTTTCCACATTTTTGACAATACATAATTCTCTCCTCAATCCATAATATATTATTTGTTGCTTTAATTTGTTTTTCAACAATGTTCAATTAACGATTACAATAAGATTATATACTATAGTATAGGCATTGTCAACACTATAGTGCATATTTTATGCTTTTTATTACATTGTGTGCAAAATAAATGTGTATTAGTATAATTAAAAAGTACCCTAAAGAGCAGGATGAAGCATATGGAACGCACCGAACTTAACAAAAAGATAGGACAAAACATTCGGAAATATCGTTTAAAAATTGATATCAGCCAAGAAAATCTTGCTATGTCGGCAGGTCTTTATCCTGCATATCTCGGCAGACTTGAACGAGGTGAAAAGTGTCCCACAATAGACACACTTTATAAAATATCCTGTGCGCTCGGTATAACAATCAATGAGCTTATTTGTTTTGATTCCAAAATCAACTCATCGCCAACTAATAATCAGGCAAAAATGCGAATTGAAGAAGCGTTAAAACAAATTCCTGACACACAACAATTGCGAATTGCAGAAATTGTTGAAAATATCGCAGTCATAATAAAAGAAGAAAAAAATCAGTAGTAGCGGCAGTCAGTGACCACCGCTGCAGTATTACAATCGCTTTGTCGAATTTATAAAGTTTGCTTTTAAATATAATTTCTACCGTTACTAACGGGAGAACACGGTTCTCCCCTACATTTAAACAACAGCTTTTACACAAACAAAAACAGTCGGGAAGACATTGCTTTGCATTTTGCAAACTGTCTTCCCGACATTCATTTTCAATTTTCAATTTTTAATTTTTAATTACTTGCCTTCCCCATATCATCATATCTGTCCAGAAACGAAACTTTATTATCGCCTTGTTTATATGAAATAATCGTATCGAGGTTGACATTTTCAACGCTATGGAAAATGTTGCTTTCAATCTGGGGATTGATTTTCTTCAGATTTGCTATAAGCTGTTTGATTTCCTGTCGTTTTGAGCCTGTGCTGCTGTTCGGGGAACAGGTTGTGCAGGTGTCCGTAAAACGGCACGCACATTGAATGAAATTCAGCTTGTTGTAATCTCGCCAATGCTTGATTTCAGCCTCACGAACAAGGTAGAGAGGGCGGATAAGTTCCATTCCCTCATAGTTTGTGCTGTGGAGCTTCGGCATCATCGTCTGAACCTGACCGCCGTAGAGCATACCCATAAGAATAGTTTCTATAACATCGTCATAGTGATGACCGAGTGCGATTTTGTTACAGCCGAGCTGCTTTGCCTTTTTGTAGAGATAACCTCTCCTCATTCTTGCGCAAAGGTAGCAGGGATATTTGTCAACATTGTAAACAGAATTAAAAATATCTGTTTCAAAAACAGTTATCGGAATGTTCAGCCTACGGGCGTTGCTCTCGATTACATCACGATTTTCAACGCTGTAGCCCGGGTCCATTACAAGAAAAACAAGCTCAAACGGAAATTTATTGTGCCTTTTCAACTCCTGAAAAAGCTTTGCCATCAGCATTGAATCCTTACCGCCCGAAATGCAGACGGCAATTTTATCGTTCGGCTCAACAAGCTTGTACTCGATTATCGCCGCAGTAAATCTGCTCCAAATCGTCTTGCTGAACTTTTTGCGGATGCTTTTTTCAACATCGGTTGCGTAGTCCTCATTCTCGAATTGACTTCTCAACCAACTGTAATAACCGCCCTCAAGATTCACGGCATTAAATCCGTCATCACGCAGATTTTCTGCAAGCTCGTCACTTATCTGACCGCTTTTGCAACAGAGGACAACAAGCTTGTCTTTTGGCAAAAGTGAATTGTCCCCTTTGATTTTTGCAAGCGGAATATTCTTTGCACCGTCAATGTGACCGTATTCAAACGAAATTTCATCTCGGATATCGACAAGAGTATATTCCTCGTCAAGCTTTCTCACCTGTTCTATTGTAATCTGATTGTTTTCCGATTTAAACATTCATAACCCTTCAATCTCTGTTTTTGCTGTTTTTTATTGCAACAATTGTTATATCGTCAAATTGCTCCGCATTTTCGGTAAAGTCCGTCAAGGCGTCATAAACTCCGTCACACACACCTTTTGCAGTCTGTTCGGAATTTTGACAGGCAGACACAAGTCTATCGTTGCCGAAAAATTCATTATCCGCATTTGTTGCCTCATTCACACCGTCGGTGTAAAGGCAGATTATATCGCCGTTTCCAAATTCAGCGCTGTTCACAACATATCTTGCATCATCAAACACACCGAGCATTATACACGGCTTACATTCTAAAAATTCAGCCTTGCCGTTGCTCACCGCAACAGGCTTGTTATGGCCTGCATTTATGTACAAAAAGCTGTCGCTGTTTTTGTCAAAAATCACGGCAAATGCAGTTACAAACATTCCCTCGGGATTTGACGAACAGAGTTCCCTGTTGATTTCTTCAAATGCCCTGTCGGGTTCTGCATTTTCGGTCATTTTTTCGTGGATAAGAGTTTTTGCAAAAGCCATAAACATTGCCGCCGCAACACCCTTGCCCGACACATCACCGACTACGGCACATATTCTGCCGTCAGGCAATGCAAAGCAATCGTAAAAATCGCCGCCTACCTGTCTTGCAGACTCCATTCTTGCCGAAACATCAAAACAATCGGCAAAGACAACATTCTTTTCTCTCGCAATTATTCCGTACTGAATCCGCCTTGCAACCTCAAGCTCGGTTTCATTTTTAGCCTTTTCACTCGCAAGGGCGGAATTTTTTTCAACATAAGTTTCTACATCGTGAGCCATATCGTTGAAATAATCAGCCAAAAGCTGAATTTCATCGTCAGAGCCGAGTTTTATCGGCACAAACGCTTTCTTTGTATTTGTGCCGTCAGCCTTGTCGGAAAAGTATCCTCGAATTTTTTCAAAAATCAAAAGTATCGGATTATACATCTTTTTTCTGACAAACCGCATTACAAGCAAGAATACAATTGCCAGCACAACAAACAACGCAAGAACTCGCAATGCAGTATAAAAAATGATTTCCGTATAAATCTGCGTCAGCGAATAGTCCGCACCGATTAATGCAACAGGCTTGCCGTCCTTGCCTTGAATCGCTGAAAATGCCGTGTAAAAACTGCCGAAGCTGTCGTTCTGATATTCGTAAGCCGTGACAAGGTTAGAATTTTCCCACGCCTCTTTTTCAGCGTCCCACAAGCTGTGGTCAACCTCTGCGCCTGCACTCCTCACCCTCAAAACATTCTCGTTTTCGCTGTCATCATCGGCAACAGTCATAACATATGTAACCTTGTTTTCGTCAAAATTCGGAATGTAAATGTACATATATTCAAGGTGGTTCGTCTGACAAATCCACCTCAAGGTCTTAACGGCTTTTCGATATTCTTCGGAATCGGGATTATCAAGCAATGCGTTTATATCGCAGCGTTCAAAAGTTTCTGTTGCAACCTTTGACGCACTTTCGGTCAGCTGTCGTGTAAACCGCCTTGTGCGCTGAATGTTTTCAATGCAATTGAGCGTACCCGAAACAATCACCGCCAAAATAAACAGCACAAGTATGTGAAAGAAAAGCCTTTTGAAAATCGACTTTTTGACTTTTATTTTGCCGATTGGTTTTTCGGATTTTTTCATTAACAGTCACCGCTTTCTTTCCACACACTTTTTCATCTTGTATTTTAACACGAATGTGCAATAAATGTCCACATTTTTATTCGTACGGTATGTCACTATTCCCCATTCGTGTCGTAGGGGCGTGATATTTATAAAATTTGTTTTAGCATACAATTTCTGCCTTTACCTGCGGTCGCAAGGCTACCCCTACAAGCATACATTTACTTTCATATAAAGCAATATAAAGCAAAAATTGCATCAATGCCGTATTCGGGCATCTGATGCAATTCCTTTATCCGAGTATCTTCTCGAATAGATTGCGGTGGCACACCGCCGACCACAATTTTCCATTTTCAATTTTCCATTTTTAATTAAGCAAAAACAGCCGACTGCTTTGCAATCGACTGTTTAATAATTGGATTATATATCAATTACCATCTTGCGTCAAGTTCGGCTTTGGTGGCTCTTTTTTTCTTTCTTGCGACATATCTTGAATATCTTGAAAGCTTTCTGTCACGAAGGAAGAATACAAAAGCAATTGCGCCGAGGATAACTGCAACAAGCACAAACCAAAGACCTACATTTGCGGATCTCTGAACTGCGGCAACAAGAGTTGGTGTGCTTGCGGCATTTGACTTTGCAAGAGCCTTGTCGGCAGACTTTACGGACTGAACGGCAACGCTTGATGCTGTGTCCGAGTAGTTCTGATTCTTTTCATTTGAAAGAATGAACTGCGACGCACCTGTTGAAGAAGGCATCTCAATCGGAGCGGCTGAAACCGCCGGAGAAACCTCACCGCTTACAACCTCTGTTTTGGGGTTTGCAACTGCGTTGTCGCTGAACAGTGCGTTGTATGTTTTCTCATCAACAATACCTGTTGAATCGAGTGAATTCTGATTCTGGAAATTTGCAACAGCCTGCGCTGTATATTCACCGTAGTAGCCTGTTGCATCCATTGCAAAGTAGCCGAGTTTTATAAGCTGCTGCTGAATTGCAGTTACTTTATCGTTTTCGTCACCGTTCTGATACTGAACTGCCTCTGTTACAGGTTCTGTTGTCGCCTCTGTGGGAGCAGTTGTTTCTTCCTCGGGCTTGTCCTCAGTCTTTGGTGTTGTATCGGCTTTTGGAGCTTCGGGAGCATTCTCCGAATAAAGTGTATTTCTCGAATCGCCTGCAATACCGTCAACTGTAAGACCTGCGGCTTTCTGGAATGCCTTATAAGCCTCTTCTGTTGCGTCACCGAAGTAACCGTCAACTGCACCGTCATAATAGCCAAGGTCAGCAAGTCTTTGCTGAATCTTCTTTACCTCAGCACCCGATGAACCGTTCTTGTAAACACTCGGTGTGTTGCTTGAAGATGATGAGCTGCCTGATGAACTTGAAGAACCTGATGAGCCTGATGAGCTTGAACCCGACGAACTGCTTGAAGAAGTGTCTGAAGGAGTCTTGCTCGATCTGCCCTGTGAATCAAAGTAATATGTAGTACCGTCAATTGTTCTTGAAGTATTTACAATGTACTCGCCGTTTTCGTAGTAGTAGTAGTTGCCGTTAAAGCTTTCCCAACCGTTTGTTACATATGAAACTGCGGCAAGCTTGAACCAGTATGTCCAATTGTTATAACCGCCGATTGCCTCATAGCAAACACCGTATTCATCACCTCTTGCGTCAACCTCCATACCGTTGCCGACATAAACACCGACATGACCGGGACGCCAAAGTCCAAGACCGTGAACATTAGGAATGCCTGCACTTACCGAACCTGTTTCGGTAGCTGTTTCAAGCTGTGGATTACCGCATCTTTCGCCGCCGGCATATGAATAGATAAGACCTGAACAGTCAACCGCTCCGGGGGTTGAACCGCCGTAAACATATGACCATCCGCTGTTATAGGCATTGAGTGCCCATTCTGCAAGACCTGCACCCGTGCCTTTTGCACCGGCAGAAAATGAAGAACCGAATACGCATACACTTGAAAGTGTGAGAACACTCAGAATGATTGCAGTAATCTTTTTTATTCTCTGCATCGTTAATTACCTCCATTTTTATCAGAGAGTCAAAGCTCTTACAGAAAAATAACGACCGTCTCAAAGTACAGTCCGTTTTAATCTGTACGGAAGATTTGACCGAAAAATTGTTACCAAATCTGACAGTAAATTACAAATCAGGTTACACCTTGATAACAACATTGTAACCATTATAACATCACCCTTTTAAAAAATCAACCCCAAAGCCCGTATTTTTTGCTAATTCAGAAAATTTGATGCAGTTTCACTCACAAAATCTTCATTTCAGGCACCAAATTAAAGCGAATTATTACAAAATTTGTAACCTTTTGTAATATTTACAGCGTACCGTCAACATAAATTTCGCATCAAAAAAGCAACTCCCGCACCAAGCATTTGGAGCGGGAGCTGCTTTTATTCGGTTTCCGTAATACAATTATGAAAAAAACAGAGGAGAGAAAATTTCAAAATGAAATTTTGCTGAGTAAAATATGAATTAAAAATTACGGCATTACTGGTATTCGCAAACACTTGCCCATTTGAGAAGGAACTCTCTCTCTTCGGGTTTGCCCTTAACAGACTGTGATGCGGCTACAATCGGAAGCCAGCGGTCAACATATTGACGGGCTGTGTCGGTCTTTGTGCAGTAAAGCTTCATATACTTTTCTGCAAGCTCTTCCTGATGATTCAAACGGAACAAGAGGTAAGTTCTTGCGGCATCGGCTGAACCGTTACCCTGTGTTGCGTGTGACCAGTCAATAACATACGGTGTACCCGACTCGTCAATAATAATATTACTCGGGTTGAAATCGCCATGACAAACCTTTGTGTGGTTCGGCATACCGTTAAGACGGGTTTCAAGCTCATATCTTGTTGTTGCGTCAAGGTCGGTTTCGCTGATTTTGCGTTTCATCTTATCCTTGAGTTTGTTAAGCAACGGTGCTTTCTGGCTGAGGATTTTAACCTGAATGTCAACAAAGAGATTGAGGTATTCGTCCTCTTTTTCGGGATGCTCTGCCATAAGCTCCGCAAGAGTTTTGCCCTCGATGAAGGTGGAGATAATTGCCCATTTTCCGTCAATCTTTGTAACCTCTTCAATTTTCGGAATATTGAGTCCTGTTTCCTCAACTCTTGCGTGATTAAGAGCCTCGTTAAGAATATCTGATTTCGGATAACACTCGTCAAAAACTTTGGCTGCAAGCGCACCGTCTTTATAAACTACCTTGTTCTCTCTTTTTGCAAGAACTGTATCTAATTTCATAATAAAGCCCCTTTCGCTTTAAAATATTTTTTAAAATATTAAAAATTCATCAAGCAATCTTTCATTGCTTCGGTTATATTATACAACAATTTCAGGGGTTAGTACAGTGTAAAAATAACAAAATAATTTTAATTTTCTTTGTGCATTTAGCAAATACAAATAAAATATTTTTTACCTTTCAAACAAAAAGAGCAAGATATTTTATGCGAAGTGCATAAAAATTCGTTAAACTTTTAACTAAATATTTGTGAAACTTTTAACATTCTTTTGTGCATTGTGCATAATAGTTTGTAATATTAAAAGCACATTACGCCCGAGAGGAAGTTTATTTAAATTGAAAGTTGAAAATGAAAAATGGAAAATTGCGGTATTATCCATATACAACAAAACACCCTGCCACGGGGGCAGGGTGTTTTATAATTATGCATTACGAGATAGATTAAACAGTCTCGCTGTTGTTGCCATAGTAAGCATTGAGGTACATCTGCTTGATTTCCTTGAAGAGCGGATATCTTGGGTTTGCACCTGTGCACTGGTCATCAAATGCCTGCTCTGTCATAGCGTCAAGACGGTTGAGGAAGTCCTCTTCGTCCGGAACATAATCCTTGATAGAGTTCTTGATGCCAACTCTTGCCTTGAGGTCGTTAACAGCCTTGATAAGGTTTTCAACGCTCTCTGTATCGTTCTTGCCGCCGAGACCGAGGTAACGAGCTACTTCAGCATAACGAGCGAGTGTGTGCGGGTGATCATACTGTGGGAATGTACCCATCTTAGCAGGAACTTCTGCTGAGTTGAATCTGATTACCTGCTCAAGCATAAGTGCGTTGGCAATACCGTGCGGTACATGATGGAAAGCACCGAGCTTATGAGCCATTGAGTGACAAACACCGAGGAATGCGTTAGCGAATGCCATACCTGCCATTGTAGCAGCGTGAGCAACCTTCTCACGAGCAACAGGCTCATTCATACCGTTGTCATAGCAAGCAGGGAGATACTCGAAGATAAGCTTGAGTGAACGGAGTGCAAGACCGTCTGTGAAGTCTGTAGCCATCATTGAAGCGTAAGCCTCGAGTGCGTGAGAAACAGCGTCAATACCTGATGCAGCTGTAAGTCCCTTAGGACCGCTCATCATATTGTTAGCATCAACGATTGCCATGTTAGGCATAAGCTGATAGTCAGCAAGCGGATACTTAACGCCTGTATCCTGGTCTGTGATAACTGCGAAAGGAGTAACCTCAGAACCTGTACCTGATGATGTCGGGATAGCAATGAAGTATGCCTTCTCGCCCATCTTCGGGAATGTGTAAACTCTCTTACGGATATCGCAGAAACGCATAGCCATATCCTGGAAGTCAACTTCCGGATGCTCATAGAGAACCCACATAATCTTGCCGGCATCCATTGCTGAACCGCCGCCGAGTGCGATAATGCAGTCAGGCTCAAACTTACGCATAGCCTCTGCACCCTTCTGAGCTGAAATAAGTGATGGGTCAGGCTCAACATCTGCGAATGTTGTATATGTGATGCCCATTTCATCGAGCTTGTCTGTGATTGGCTTTGTGTAGCCATTCTTATAAAGGAATGAGTCGGTAACGATGAATGCTCTCTTCTTACCCATTACATCCTTGAGTTCCTGAAGAGCTACAGGCATACAGCCCTTCTTGATATAAACCTTTTCAGGTGCTCTGAACCAAAGCATATTTTCTCTCCTCTCGGCAACTGTCTTAATATTGATAAGGTGCTTGCAACCAACATTCTCAGAAACAGAGTTGCCGCCCCATGAACCACAGCCGAGTGTGAGTGAAGGAGTAAGCTTGAAGTTGTAAAGGTCACCGATACCACCCTGTGAAGAAGGTGTGTTAACAAGGATACGGCAAGTTTTCATTCTTGATGCGAACTCGTCAATCTTTGCTCTTTCGTTTACAGCGTCAACATAAAGTGAAGATGTGTGACCGTAACCGCCGTCAGCAATAAGATGCTCAGCCTTTGCAATAGCATCTTCAAAATCTTCAGCCTTGTACATAGCGAGTACAGGAGAAAGCTTCTCGTGAGCAAACTCTTCGCTGATGTCAACTGATTCTACCTCACCGATAAGAACCTTTGTTTCCTCAGGAATTGTTACACCTGCAAGAGCTGCGATTGTAACAGGCTTCTGACCAACAATCTTAGCGTTAAGAGCGCCGTTGATGATGATAGTCTTTCTAACCTTCTCTGTCTCTTCCTCGTTAAGGAAGTAGCAGCCACGAGCCTTGAATTCCTTCTTAACTTTGCTGTAAATCTTCTTTTCAACGATAACAGACTGCTCTGAAGCACAGATCATACCGTTATCAAATGTCTTTGAGTGGATAATTGAGTTAACTGCGAGTAAAATGTCAGCTGTTTCATCAATGATAGCAGGTGTGTTACCGGCGCCAACACCGAGTGCAGGCTTACCTGATGAATAAGCAGCCTTAACCATGCCGGGGCCGCCTGTTGCGAGGATGCAGTCAGCTTCCTGCATAAGTGTGTTTGTGAGTTCGAGTGAAGGAATATCAATCCAGCTGATGATACCCTCCGGAGCGCCTGCCTTAACAGCAGCTTCAAGAACAACCTTGGCAGCCTCAATTGTGCTCTTCTTAGCACGGGGATGCGGGCTGATGATGATACCGTTTCTTGTTTTAAGACAAACGAGTGTCTTGAAGATAGCGGTTGAAGTTGGGTTTGTTGTAGGAATAACGGCAGCGATTACACCGATTGGCTCAGCAATCTTCTTAATGCCGTAAGCCTTGTCTTCCTCAAGAACGCCGCAAGTCTTAACATTTCTGTAAGCATTGTAAATATACTCAGATGCGAAGTGGTTCTTGATAACCTTATCTTCTGCAACGCCCATGCCTGTTTCTTCAACAGCCATCTTAGCGAGCGGAATTCTCATCTGGTTTGCAGCAGTAGCGGCAGCAAGAAAAATCTTGTCAACCTGCTCCTGTGTGTAGGTAGCAAAAATTTTCTGAGCTTCTCTTACTCTTGCAAGGGCAGCTTCAAAGCTTTCTGCGTTATCTACGATAGGATACTCTTTTGTACTCATTTAATCTACCTCTTATCTTGCATAATTATATTAGATTCAGCAAAGCTGAAAATGATATCAAATTAATTTGCCTCAATTACTCGGCTTTCTCGGCAGCCTTACCGCTTGCCTTTGTTGCCTTTGTTGCCTTTGTTGCCTTTGTTGAAGAACTGTTTAAGTCAGCCTTAAATTTAAGGTTGTTTTTCTTGGCATAGTTCTGGGCATATGAACCGCTTGCTCCGTGGATTGTAACTTCCTTACTGCATTCTGCGAATACATTGTCAGGAATACTTGTAATACAAGCCGGAATTGTGATGTCTGTAAGCTCACGCGACTGATAAAAAGCATATTCATCAATCTTTGTAAGTTTACCGCTGTCGGGAAGGACAACATTGTTAAGTGCCGCACCCGAAAAAGCTCTCGGTCCGATTTCTTTGAGTGTACTCGGAAGCTTGATTTCTCTTAACTCAGAGCAGTTAAAGAACACGCTGTTGTTAAGGATTTCAAGACCTTCGGAAAGATTTACCTTTGTGAGGCTGTGACAGCTTGAAAAGGCATAATCTTCAATCTGCTTGATACTTGACGGAATTGTTACTTCCGTAATTTTGGAGTCATTGAACACGCTTGCACCGATTACGGTAACTTTGTAGTTCTTGTAGCTTTCGGGAATTTCAATAACCGTGTCAGAACCTGTGTACTTTGTAATCATAAGTTCTTCCTTATTGATAATGAAAAATCCGAAATCTCCGTTTGTAAGGTCAGGCTCTGTCGGCTCAACCTTGTAGCCGGGCTTACTGCTGTTTGATGTGTTGTCGTCACAACCGCATCCTGAGAGTCCGACCGCCGCTGATGCGCACATTGTGCATGCCATCAGAAAGCAAAGAATTCTTTTCATTTTTCTGGATCCTTTCAATCGTTGTTTCAGAATTTAGCTAATTATCGATTGATTCTATTTTATCATCTTTGTTAAATATTTGTCAATGTTTTTTTGACCATTTTTCTACTTTTATCGGGTTCAATAATAATTACAAAAAGATTACACACTTATTGTTGCACTTCTCACAAAAAAGATAAAAATCCCGTAAAATCCGCTGTTTTTTGCGGTAAAAAATGTAAGAAAAATCCTCAGAAACCGCCGTTTTCGGCATATCATTGACGAATCAATCGACAAATGTCATATTTTCACAATAGGCGTTGTAAAATCAAGACCGCTCCTTTTTGGAATATCATACGCAAGCGCCGAAATATCGTAGGCTAAAATGTCCTTTTCAAGCAATGCCTTTGTGTTGCCGCCTGTTCTGATACCGTTGCTTGCTGAGGTAACAATATTCAGTCGGCAGTCCTTGAGCAATTCCGCACCCTCGTTTGTAAAGCCTAAAACACGGACATACTCAATCGGGATTTGCGTATGAGCTTTTTCGATTCCGAGCAATGCACAGGCGAGTATTCTCCTTATGCGTGCATGAGTGTAGCGCTTTGTCTTTACAAGGTCGGCAATTTCTGATGAGGTACTGCAACGCACTGCCGCATCGGCAATTCTGTTTTCAAGCCCCTCACCCACATCGGGCAGTTTTGCAAGGTCCTCTCTTGTCATAGTACGCAGGCGGTACAGTAACGGTCTGTCAAGATTTTCGGGAAATGTGATTTCATCGGGGATGTACGGAGCGTACTTCTTCGCATTTTCACCGTTACGCAACATTTCTCTTATGTGTGACGCAGACGCAAAGCCCTCGCCCGCAATTCGGCTGTCGTGTGCAACACCTGTTCTTGCAACCGAGAACGGCTCAATATCGGTACCGTTCAATGCCTTTATATATTCAACGCCAAGAATATTGTTCGGTTCGCAAAGTACGGACGAAATCTCATCACCGAAAACCGTTTTGACGGCGTTTTCAAGTTCACGGGGGTAGTATCCGCCGTTTTTCATTCCGTTACGCACAAGGACCTGTACCCTTTCGTCACAAACAGCGTCTGCGGATTTTTTGAGCAGTTCGCAGTCACCGCTTTCACTGCCGAAAGCAAGGTAATTTGTGCAGTCAAAAGCCGATGCAATCGCAACACCTGCCTTTGCAAAGCCCTCAGCCCCCGAAAGTGAGAACACAACTGGCATTTCAAGCACCAAATCCGCACCGTTTTCAAGGGCAGATTTTGCACGGACAAATTTGTCGCACACGGCAACCTCACCACGCTGGGTAAAGCTGCCGCTCATAATTGCTATGACCGGCTCTTTAAGCACATTTTTTGCACTTTCGAGCAAATATTTATGACCGTTGTGAAACGGATTGAATTCGCAGATGACAGCTGTTGCCATAACTATTCCTCCGAAGCCTTTATTTCGCATACATATTGTAAAAAACACTTGAAAACATACATAATTTGGAGTATCATATGTATGTGTGACCTGTCAATTTTGAAAAGTCTTTTTCTGATTTACATTATAGTATAAAATATGACGACAGGCAAATATATTTCTTATATTTTAAACTGAAAACAACTACCAAAGGGGACGATTGTAATGAAAATTCTCGTAATCAACGCAGGCAGTTCCTCGCTCAAGTACCAGCTTATTGATACTGACAACGAGGCAGTTCTCGCAAAGGGTAACTGTGAAAGAATCGGTCAGAACGGTGCTTTCATTGGTTTTAAAACACCCGACGGCAAAAAAATCAACCGCAAAACACAGATGCTTAATCACACTCAGGCTTTTGAGGCTGTTAAAAATGCACTCATAGATCCCGAATACGGTGCAATCAGCGATTTGTCCGAGGTTTCCGCCGTAGGTCACAGAGTTGTGCAGGGCGGTGCGTACTTTGACAAGTCGGTGCTTGTAAATAACTCGGTAATCAATAAAATCAGAGAGCTTGCTCCTCTTGCACCTCTTCACAACCTTGCACACCTTCAGGGCATTGAGGCCTGCACAAGAGTTTTCGGTCCGAAAGTTCCGCAGGTTGCGGTTTTTGATACTGCTTTTCACCAGACAATGCCCGAAAAAGCATTTATGTATGCAGTGCCTTACAAGTATTATGAAAAGTTCGGTGTAAGAAAGTACGGCTTTCACGGCACATCTCACCGTTATGTTTCCGAAAAAATGGCTGACCTTATGGGCAGAAAAAAGGAAGAGCTCAAGCTTATTACCTGTCACATCGGCAACGGTTCTTCAATCACAGCCGTAAAGGGCGGCAAGGTTATCGACACTACAATGGGACTTACTCCTCTCGGTGGTTTTATGATGGGTACCCGTTCAGGTTCACTTGATCCGTCTGTTATCACATTTATCGCTGAAAAAGAGCATCTCACTCCCGAGGAGATGTCAAAGATTCTCAACAAGGAATCGGGTCTTTTGGGCATTTCAGGCGTTTCATCAGACGACCGTGATGTTTGTGCAGCCGAGGCAGACGGCAATATGAGAGCTCACCTTGCTCACGAAATGCTTTACTATCAGATTGCAAAGTACATCGGCAGTTATTATGTAGCGCTCGGCGGTTGTGACGGCATCGTATTCACGGCAGGTATCGGTGAAAACCAGCCTATGCTCCGTGAAAAGGTTTGCGACTATCTTGAATGCCTTGGTGTTAAGATGGATAAGGAATTTAACAAGCAGGCTAAATGCGGTGTTACAGGCACACTCTCAACTCCTGATTCGGCAATCAGAGTTGAACTCATTGCAACCGACGAAGAAATGGTTATTGCAAGAGATACAAGAGCCATTGTTGAGGCACTTTAATTGAAATAAATCTAAAGTTTTCGGATGATTATATCGCCCGATTAATTTATATTTGATGAAAATTGAATATTTATTACATAACAAAACAGGTTGTCAATTGACAGCCTGTTTTTTGTTTATTGATTATTCCACAATTACGGCGAGCCGCCGTGCGGGCGTCCAATGAACGCCCCTACTGTATTGCACAAACGATTACTATAATACGCTCGGGCATAATATGCTTTTAATATTACAAACTGTCTTCACGAATTGGGTACGGCGGCTCGCCGTGCGGGCAGATAAACCTACTGCAAAAGCTACGAATCCGAAACCGTTCCGTCCGTCACGGTGTCGCTTGTGTCCCTGAATAAAAGTGTAATGCACCAGATTGCGGAAAGTCCGACAAGGATGTAAACAATACGGCTTATGATCCCTGTCTGTCCGCCGCAAATCCATGCAACAAGATCAAACTGAAAAATGCCGACACTTCCCCAGTTGAGTCCGCCGATAATAAGAAGCGTCAATGCTATTTTATCAAGCATTCAAAGTCCTCCTTTGTATTTGCTGAAAATAGTATTGACGCAATTTTTCGTTTTATTCAATTTAAATCAGAATTTAATCAACAATGCAAGGAGCAAAATCAGCACTCCGAGGAAAATTACCGCACCGCCGATTATTCTTGTGATTTTTACGGCTTTCCGAATTTTGAATTTTGAAATCATATTTTCCGTGGGAAACGGAAGAATAATGAGCATAATTCCGAGAATTATACAGCTTGCAAGTGCGACGGTAAGACCGACCTCTCTTGCAAACGAGAGCATAAAAAGTCCGATTGGAATTCCGAACACACAAATCATATTGATTACCGCAAACAGCTTGCCGAAACGCTCGCCCTTTTCGTAAAATTTATTCGCTTTGATATGACACTCATCATCACAATACTGGTCAAAATACGATATCTGCTTTCCGCAGAACTCACATTTTTTCATGGACACACCTCGTTGTTTCATTTTAAATCGTTCACGGAATATTTTAACACACAAATCGACATATTTCAACTTGAATAAATGTACATTTTCGGGTATATGCTTTGTTGAAAAAAATTTTGCAATGTGGTATGCTGAAAAGAGGTGATTTTATGGAGAGTTTTTTCGTTGCGCTTAATGCGGTTCTGCCGATGTTCATAATGCTTTTCATCGGTTTTCTTGTGAGAAAATTAAAAATTTTGCAGGACAGCTTTCTGCCTCAGCTTAACAAAATTGTTTTCAATGTATTTTTTCCGTTTCTGATGTTCAATAACATCTACGGCTCGGATTTTTCAAGCGTTTTCAGCCCGAAGCTGCTTGCCTTTGCGGTTATTGGCGTGTTTACGATTTACTTTTTGTCAATCGGGTTTACACTCCTTGTTGAAAAGTCAAATTACAGCCGCGGTGCGATGATTCAGGCGATTTATCGCAGTAATTTTGTCCTTATGGGACTTCCGATTGCGGCAAATATTTTCGGCAAGGATAAGCTTGGCATGACAGCCGTGCTTGTTGCCGTTGTTGTTCCGATTTACAATATGCTTGCCGTCATCACGCTTGAAATTTTCAGAGGGCAAAAGATAAATGTGCTGAAAATTTTAAAAGGCATTGCCAAAAATCCGCTGATTATCGGCTCTGCACTCGGACTTTTGTCTGTTGCGTTCAATATAAGCCTTCCGGACACAATTGACAAAACGGTTTCGGATATTGCGGCGGTTGCAACTCCGCTTGCGCTGATTGTACTCGGTGCGTCTGTCACATTTGAGAGCATAAAAGGCTGTTCACGCAACCTCATAATCTGCATAATCGCAAGACTTGTTGTTGTGCCGGCACTTTGTCTGGGTACGGCGGCGCTTATAGGAATCAGAGGAGTTGACTTTGTGTCACTTATCGGACTTTTTGCATCTCCGTGTGCGGTTTCGTCATTCACAATGGCTCAGCAAATGGACAGCGACTTCAAACTTGCAGGTGCGGCGGTTGTGTTCACTTCGGTTTTAGCGTGTTTCACGATGTTTTTGTGGATTTTCTTCTTCAGACAGGCAGGTTTCTTTTGATAATCCGCACAAATTTCAGAAACATGATTTATTCAATGTGTAAAGTTAAACGATATTATTACTATCAATAACAAAAAATAGTATAACAGTCTTGACTTTTATTACTGTTAGTGTTAGAATACTCGCATAGGGTAACGGTTTGCAGGAAATGACTTGAAGTCCTGCAAGGTTAAACTGTTACTTTATTAAACAGCTATTTCCTTCTTTTTTTATTATTTTGTGGGCATAAGAAAACGGAGTGCGTAATGCACTCCGTTTTCTTTTATACGAATTTTCTGAATACAACAAAATAATTGCAACACCGTAGCATCCGCCCATACATTTAAACGCAACTTCTATATATACAAAAACAGTCGGGCGACAATGATTTGCATTTTGCAAACTGTCTGCCCG
>OGKG01002034.1_pt1 | contig 22341 bp, 16 predicted proteins | sample 1572201 | NCBI WGS metagenome assembly OGKG01 (sample SAMEA2582146, study PRJEB24529) | metagenome | biome: Human gut stool | place: China | collected 2011 | reverse complement strand
TAATTCTGACATAGGTTTACTCTGGTTTACAGTAAACTTTTTTCAGGGTAATACAGGAGTTCTTCGGGTGTTTCCCGGCTATCAGGTATTGACTAACTCCTGACCAAGTCCAGACTAACTCCTGTGTATACAGGACTTGGTCAGGACTTAGTCAGGATCTGGTCAGGAGTTCCCACGGGGGAACCACGGGTACGTGTATCTTGAAGTGACGGTAAATAAATCCGGATATGGGACAAAAAAGGAAACTTTGTTTGGAGAGTATGAGTTATTTTTCTTAAATTTGGTTTCGAAATTTGAGCGTGTGTTTATGGCGGATATTTTATTGTTAACCGAGTGTTTGAAAGAGGGATCATGCAGAATGAGCAAAAAATATTATTAGAACATTTAGCCAAGGAAGATGACATGGCTTATACGATATTGTACGAGCAGTTTTATGTTCCGATGGTGCTTTTTGCCGGGAAGTATATTCGGGACGAGGAGGCGGCAAAGGATGTGGTTCAAGAGTTTTTTATTTCGATGCTGGGGCAGAAGAAGCGTTTCGAGAACATGATCGCGTTGAAAGTCTATCTTTATAATTCGGTGAAAAACAGGTGTTTCAATTATCTCCGGCACGAACGGGTGAGGGAGGAATACGAGGCGATGGTTACACGGGAATTTGACGATGTGGATCTTTTTTGGGACAGGGTGATGGAGGAAGACGTGTACGCGCGGGTGATGCACGTGGTAGAGGAATTGCCGCAACAATACAGGAACGTGATGACGCTTTCACTGGAAGGGTACAAGATATCGGAAGTGGCGGAGCGGATGGGAATAGCGCTCGATACGGCGAAAGAGTACAAGAAGGAGGGGAAGAAACGGCTGGGAGCCCGTTTGCAGGCGTTGGGAATGGGTATGTTCGTGTATGTTTTTCTTTGATTTCTAATAAGTTTGTAAATTTCTTTTATTTTTTTTGATTTTCATCCCCCCGTTTTATTTTCTGAGGTGTTTCTTCTATAGAAACGTAATTAGAGAAATATGAACAGGGCAGATGAAGTTTTTCGCGTGTCGGAGATGATTTCCCGGTGTATACTGGGGGAGTTGACCGATGCGGAGAAGTTATGGTTGGAAAAGTGGGTAGGGGTATCTCCGGAGAATAAGGAGTTGTTTGACAGGCTTGTCGGGGAGAAGATGCTCTCGGAGAAAGTGCGGGCCTACGGGCGGATTAACCGGAAAGAGCCTCTGGAAGAGTTGTTAAATCGGAAAAAACAGTTGGAGCGCTCCGTTCGACGGCGTCGGGTAACACGTGTTGTCGGTTATGCCGCCGCTATATTATTGCCGTTGGCAGTTGTTTTTTATTTCTACATCCGTCCGGGGCGAGGCGTACTGCCGGCAGAACTGCGGTTAGAGGCTCGGGTGGAACTTCCCGCGGGCGAGAGTAAGGCGATTCTTCAACTGGCTGACGGCAAGGTCGTGGAATTGACGCCGGAGTCCTCCCGGCATATTGCCCGGGGTGATAGGGTGACGATAAAGCAGGACTCCGGTATTATCAAGTATAAAGTGGATGGTAGCACGATGAGGCAGAAAGAACGGTTCAACACGATCACGGTTCCGAGAGGCGCCGAGTTTTCGTTGGAATTGAGTGACGGAACACGGGTGTGGTTGAATGCGGAGAGTCGTTTGCGCTTCCCGGAGGAGTTCGTCGGGAAGCACCGGAAAGTGTATCTTGAGGGGGAGGCTTACTTTGACGTGAGCCGCGATCCGGAGAAACGCTTCGAGGTACAAACGGAGAGTGCGGAAATATGGGTTTACGGTACTGAATTTAATATTCTGGCGTACAAGGACGAGCGGGAGATCACGACAACACTCGTGAAGGGATCCGTGGGGATAAAAGTGAAAGGGACGAAGGAACGGGTGCGCTTGGAACCCGGTGAACAGGCTTGTCTGGTCGGGAATAAAATAACAAAACGGGAAGTGGACACGGAAATCTACACGGCATGGATGAAGGGGCGGTTGGTGTTCAAGAGCGTGCGATTGGAGGATATGTTGCGACGCTTGGCACGTTGGTATAACGTGGATGTCGTGTTCAGCGAGGAGTCGTTGAAGGATGTCACGTTCACGGGTGAGGTGAAGAAGTACGAGGATTTCACGGAGATTCTGGAGGTAATCGAATCTACCCGGACCGCTCACTTTCAAGTGAAGGACAGGACTGTAATTGTATTAAAATAAATAGAAAAGAAGCAAACTGCGCGGGCACGCGGTTTGCTTCAAGAGTAAGTTAATCAGCAATAATAACTTAAACGAAACAAAGGTATGAAAAAAAATGGAGAATATGACCCTCCTAAAAACGGGTCATTAAAAAAAATGTGCAGAATTATGAAAGTAACAATGCTACTCCTCTTGTTCACGATGTACCGTCTTTCGGAACGGTACATGCGCAACAGGTCAAGCTGGATATTAGCTTGGATAACGGGAGTTTCGCGCAATTCATGGAGCAGGTGAAGCGCCAGTCGGATTTTACCTTTTTCTTTAACGATGGCATGATCATGGGGGTGAAGAATATTACCCTGCACGTGAAGCAGTCGGCTATTGAAACGGTGTTGGAGGCTTGCCTGAAGGGTTCGGGGATTTCGTTCCGGATCAAGGACAACACGATTATCCTGTTTGGCGCAGACGAGAAGGTAAAGAAAGAGATCACGGTGAAAGGGAAGGTCGTTGACGAGGAAGGCGAGCCTTTGCCGGGAGCGACGGTAAAGGTGAAAGAGAATGGTACCGACGGGCAGGGTGTTGTGCGGGGAACGGTGACGGACGCGGACGGGAAGTTTACGGTGAAGGTAACCGATCCGAAAACCATGCTGGAGTTTTCTTTCGTGGGTTACGTGACGCGGTTGATAGCGGCTTCCGACACGACGGCGTTGAAACGGGTGGTGTTGAAAGAGGAATTGAAGAGCATCGAGGAGGTGGTTGTGACGGGATACCAGAGAATCGACCGCAAGTTGTTCACGGGAGCGGCAGCCATCGTGAAGGCGGAAGATGTAATGGTGGAAGGATCGAATGATATCAGCCGTATGCTGCAGGGAAAAGCTGCCGGGGTGCAGATACAGAATGTTTCGGGTACTTTCGGGGCATCCCCGAAGTTGAGGGTACGCGGTGCTTCTTCTATCAACGGTAACCAGAAACCGTTGTGGGTGATAGACGGTCTGGTGCTGGAGGACGTGGTGGAGCTTTCTGCCGACGATTTATCCTCGGGCGACTCGGAGACCCTGATCAGTTCAGCTATAGCGGGTTTGAATGCCGACGATATCGAGAGTTTCCAGATATTGAAGGATGCTTCGGCGACAGCGTTATACGGGGCGCGGGCGATGAACGGCGTGGTGGTGATCACGACGAAAAGAGGGAAGAAGGGAACGATGAAGGTGAATTATAGTGGGGAGTTCACGATACGGATGAAGCCGGATTACGAGCAATATAATTTGATGAACTCGCAGGAGCAGATGATGGTGTACAAGGAGATGGAGGAGAAAGGGTGGTTGAATTACGCGGACGTGTCCCGGAAGAAAAATGGCGGTGTTTACAAGAAGATGGCGGATATGGTTTCCATGTACGATGAAACGAGCGGGAAGTTCGGCTTGAAGAATACGCGACAAGCGAAGAACGCTTTCCTGCAAAAGTATGAAATGGCGAACACGGACTGGTTTGATGTTCTTTTCCGTAATTCTTTGCAACAGGTGCATTCCGTGAGTTTGTCTTCCGGTACGGATAAATCCCGTTTCTACGCTTCCATGAGTTATTTCAACGATGCCGGTTGGTCGGTAGCGGATAAGGTGGAACGGTACACGGCGAATATGAATGCTTCTTTTGATATAAAGAAATGGTTGACCGTGAATTTGTTGACGAATGGTTCACTGCGTATGCAGGATGCACCGGGTACGAACAGCCGTAGAACGAATGCCGTTAGCGGGGAGGTGGAACGTGATTTCGATATCAACCCTTTCAGTTACGCGTTGAACACGAGCCGGACATTGCGGGCTTATGACGATGACGGTAATTACGAGTATTACACGATGAATTATGCCCCGTTCAGTATTCTGCACGAGTTGGAAACGAACAAGTTGAAGATCGATATGTTGGATACGAAATTCCAGACGGAATTGGAATTCCGGCCGTTGAAAGGGTTGGACGTGAAAGTGCTGGGGGCTGTTCGTTACGTGAAGACGACACGGGAACACCGGGTGTATGATAATTCCAACGCGGCGGAGGCTTACCGGGCGGCAGGCGATGCCACGATTCGGGACGGGAACAAACTTTTGTACGAGGACCCGGATATGCCGGGATATCCTGCCAAGGTGGTGATGCCCAAGGGGGGACTTTATAACCGGAGTGAAAATTCGATGCTGAATTATTACCAACGGATAATGGTGAATTATAACACTTCTTTTAATGAAGGAATACACACGTTGAATGTGATGGGAGGGGAGGAATTGCGTTACACGAACCGCACGAAATCCAGTAATCAGGGATTCGGTTACCAGTGGGATCGCGGGGGTGTACCTTTTCTTGACCCCGATTTGTTGAAGCAACAGATTGAAGCCGGAATGTCTTATTACGGCATGGAAGAGGAGTTCGATCGTTTCGTGGCGTTTTTTGCCACGGTGGGGTATAGTTACAACGGGACGTATGTTTTCAACGCCACGGGGCGTTATGACGGTTCCAACCGTTTGGGGAAATCGCTTTCCGCCCGTTGGTTGCCGACGTGGAATGTCAGCGGGGCATGGCATATATCGAACGAGGCGTTCATGGAGCCGCTGGAGAAGATTTCCCGCCTGACTTTGCGTGCCACTTACGGGTTGACGGCAAGCATGGGACCGTCGAGCAATTCGCGGGTGGTGTTGTATAACGATGTAACAAAACGTCCGACGCAGCAGGAAAAAGAGAACAGTATTTATATCGGTGCCTTGGAAAACAAGGATCTGACATGGGAAAAGCAGTACGAGACGAACGTGGGGATGGATTTGGGCGTATTCGATAACCGGGTTAGCCTGAGTGCCGATTTCTACTGGAGAAAAGGATTCGATCTGATCGGTAAAGTACGGGTTTCCGGCATCGGCGGACAGCAGTCGAAGAGCGCGAACTACGCGGATATGAGGTCCCACGGGGTTGAATTTACATTGAACACGAAGAATGTGGTATATTCTTCTTTTAGTTGGACGACGAACTGGACTTTCTCTTATAACAAGAATAAGATCACGAATCTGGAGTCCCGTCCCCGCGTGATGGATCTGGTAAAGGCGGAGGGGGCTCCCCGACAGGGATATCCGGTGAGGGCTATTTTCTCTGTTCCTTTCCTCGGGTTGACGAGTGAAGGTATTCCCACGGTGATGGATTCCGATGGTAATCCTTGTATTGGTGATATTAATTTTCAAGAAACAAATAAGTTGGACTTCTTGAAATATGAGGGACCGGTAGACCCGAAGATCACAGGTGGTTTTGAAAACACGTTCAAGTACGGGAATTTCTCTTTTGCCATTTTCTTGAATTATCAGTTCGGGAACAAGGTGCGGTTACATGATTATTTCAAGAGCGAGTATAATGATTTGTCGGCTATGCCGAAAGATTTTCTCGACCGGTGGATGATTCCGGGCGACGAGAATATTACATCGGTACCCGCTATTCTTTCCGTTCGCCAGAATGAGCGGAAGAACAGTGAGTACAAGAAAGTTTATAATGCTTATAATTATTCCACGGAACGGATTGCCGACGGCTCTTTTATCCGGTTGAAGGATATCAGCCTGACGTATAAATTCGATGATAAATGGGTGAGAAATATCGGATTGAGTTCGATGTCGTTGAAGTGTATCATGTCCAACGTGGCGTTGTTGTACAGTGATAAGAAATTGCACGGGCAGGATCCGGAGTTCTTCCGTTCGGGCGGTGTGGCGCTGCCTGTCCCTCGGCAAGTGACGTTCTCCCTGAGAGTGGGATTTTGATGAAAAGATTGGTAAATCGTTAAAATAGATAAGATGAAAGCATATAAAATATTAACGGTCGGGATGTTAGCCTTGTCAGCAACGGCGTGTAACTCGTTTCTGGATGTGACCCCGGATAACCGTACTGAATTGGACAGTCCCGAGGCGATGAAGGAGTTGCTGGTGTCGGCGTACCCGAGGGCACATTATTATCACGTGTGCGAGGTGATGAGTGACAATGTTGCGGAGCGTCTCGTAACCGGAACGCATAGCCGTGCCACGTTGAATAGGCAGATGTACATGTGGGAGGAGGGGACGGAAACGGGAACGGATAATCCCGTTTACGTGTGGACAAATTATTACGAGTCTATAGCGGCTGCCAATATCGTGCTGGAAGCGCTGGAAAATGAAGAGGACACGAAGGAGTACGCTGCCATCAAGGGTGAAGCGTTGGTGTGCAGGGCATTCTGTCATTTTCTTCTGGTGAATCTTTTCGCGGAGCATTATGATCCGGATAAGGCGGGACGGATGTTGGGAATCCCGTATTGCGTGAAACCGGAAACGGAAGCAATCGTGCATTATAAACGGAATAGTTTGAAAGAGGTGTATGATCTGATCGAGGAGGATTTGCAAGCGGGGTTGCCTTTGTTGCAGGATCAATCGTACGAGGTGCCGAAGTATCATTTCACGAAGGCGGCGGCTCACGCTTTCGCGGCTCGTTTTTACCAGTATAAGGCGGAATGGGATAGTGTTATCGTGCATGCGACGGCTGCGTTGGGGAACAGTCCGAAAAGCAAGTTACGCGATTTGAGGAATCCCGCTCAAGCGAACGGGCGATGGGGGGACAAGGACGCGTATGCTTCGAAATACTTTAAAGTTGAACAACCGTCACCATTCCTGATGATATCTGCCAAAAGTTGGTGGGCGAGGGATGCACAGTCTTTTAGCTTGCATTTCGGCATGAAAAAGGAAGAACATGGTTCTTTGTTCATGAACAAGAACGTGACGGGTAGTCCCGTGACCGGGACGTATGCCACGTTCTTTGTGATTTCTACCAATTCGTCCGGGAGCGCCCGTATGTATAAATACGATGAGTTGTATATTCGTGATGCGATAGGTGCCAGTTCAGGTAAGGGATATGTCGTTTCCTCTCTTTTGTCGGGCGAAGAGGCTCTGTTGAATCGTGCCGAGGCGTATATCATGAAGGGGCAGTTCGATTCGGCTTTGGAAGATATCAACCTGTATCTCGGCGAGCGGGTTCGGGTGAACAATGATGATGCGTACGCCGATTTCACGCGTTATCAGGTGGACTTGGCAAAGATTAAGGCTTTCTACGACGGTCAGGAAGCGTATCCCGATCTGCAGCCTTTTTATTCCGGTACGATATCCGAAGACCAGATGTCCATGTTGAAGTGCGTGGTCGATTGGAGAAGGAAAGAATTTATGCAGGAAGGTTTGCGCTGGTTCGATATCAAGCGTTTCCATTTGCCCGTGGTTCACACGTTCGAGGTTTCCGGCGAACCGGCAATCACGCTCACGGGAGATGATTTACGACGAGCCATACAGATTCCGTCCGAGGCGCAGGCTTTCGGGGTAGAGGCTAATCCCCGGTAGTGTATTAATTTAAAAACAGTAGATTATGAAAAAGTATATATTTAGCTTGTTGTTGTTCGTGTTACTGGCTTTCGCAACGGCGTGTTCCGATGATGATCTGGGACCCTCTATTTTTGATACTTCCGGTGATGAGTTGACAGAGTTGGACCTTTGGTTGCAGGAGAAATTTGTGGATCCTTATAACATAGAGGTGATTTACAAGTGGAAGGATGTCGAGACCAGTATGGGGTATAATCTTACTCCGCCCAAGGAGGAGAACGCGAAAGGATTGGCAAATGTGTTGCTGAATATCTGGTGTGAACCTTACATGGAGGTCGGCGGAGCAACCTTTTTCAAGAGCGTATCGCCGAAACAATTGTTGTTTATCGGTTCTTCGCGCTACACGAGCAGCGGAACGGTGACCAAGGGTACTGCCGAGGGAGGACGTAAAATCGTGATTTTTGAAGTAGACCAGTACGACCGGACGAACGCGACTCGTCTGAAACGGTACATGAAGACCGTACACCACGAGTTTGCCCATATTGCGGCACAGACGATCGAGTACCCGAAAGAGTTTGAAACGATCACGCCCAATTACGTGGAAGAGTGGGATAAAATTAAAGATCAGGATGCTTATGACCAAGGATTTCTTTCCGGTTACGCGATGAGTGAACCGGGAGAGGATTTCGCGGAGATTGTAGGGTTTATGCTTTCCAACAGTGCGGAGGATTGGGAGGCCATGTTGGATTTGCCTTCCTCGCAGGAGGCGAAGGATAAGTTGAAACAGAAGGTGGAAATGGTGGTCGTGTATTACCGGGATAACTGGAATGTTGATTTATACGCTTTACAGGCGAGATGCGAGCAGGCTTTGAATGACGTGGTGAATGGTGTAATTGTTAATCCTTGATGAGTATGAAAAAATTGATATATCTATGTATGATTGCCGGTATGTTGCTGGCGACAGCTTGTTCGGACGATGATGAGTACGTGTTTTCCGAGTTGCCGAGCGAGCGGATAGAGGCTTTTCGGACGGAATGTGAAACAGCCTTGAGAGGGGCTGCCGACGGGTGGAAGTTTGTTTATTATCCCCAGAAAGGGAGTTATGGCGGTTTTACTTTCCTGTTCCGGTTCAAGGGGAAAAACCGGGTGGAAATGACGAGTGATTTCGAGACGGAGGTGGGGGATTATTCTTACAATCTTAATCTCTCGGAGGGGCTGGTGCTGACGTTTGACTCGTACAGTCCGATACACCGTTTGGCGAACCCGGGGTATGCGTCTCCCGTCCGGGACGGTAATAAAGGGTTCGGTCTGGAGGGAGATTTCGAGTTTATCGTGAAAGACGTGGGGGACGGTGTGATTGAATTGATCGGGAAAAAGACACGGGTGGAGTTGAACATGGAGAAAGCCACTGCCGCGGATTGGAGTACCGTGGAGAAGTTGGCGGAAATGGCCGGGTATTTCGTGTTGGGAAATGCCGGATTGGGTATGATGGTAAACGGTGAACTGGTTGTTGGCGGACACGTGGAACTGGATGATATATTCCATATTTGCACGATGGCTTACAAAGACGGGGAGGGGAATACCGTCACGGTGTCTGTCCCGTATATCATCACGGCGGAGGGATGCCGCTTCGATAATGACGTGGAAGTTGCCGGGGTGAAATTCAACGGGTTGGAAATTGATTTGAGCAATGGCGTTACCAATCGGGAGTTCGTGTCTAACGATGCCGACGGGGCGATTCGTTTCTTTATCATGGATCTTTCTCCTCTGAACTTGACTCCCGAACAGGTGCCGACATTTGTCCCTAACAAGTATATCGCTTCTGTCGATATGTTGAAGAATAATAACGAGTATATTATCACGGACATGAGCGATGGCTTGAAAGCGGAATGGGAGGCTTTGAAAGAAGAATATCCGAATTTCGTTAAATTTACGCTGGAGATGGATCGTAAATCCGGTTACGAGGGATCATTCCGAGTGACGGCTGTTAATAGCGCGGACGGAAAGGAGAAGAGCCATAATTACGATTTCGGTACATTTACTTTATTGAATAACGCGATAAACCAAGTGCGGTTCGATAACAGCAAGAAGAGTCATTCCACGTCTTCCGGTTTCACGGATAAAGATTTGTATGACAAGGATAAAAACGAGCACGTGGGAGTTATTTACGATGCATTTTTTAGTAGCAAAGGTTTCACGGTTATCCGGGATACGGAAGAGGTGTTCTGGATCAGAAGTATTGCAGACCCGAACAAGTGGATGAAATTGGAAGCCGATTAGTTTTTTTGTATATCTTACCGGGAATTAGGGTACGGAGGATTCCCGGTAGTTTTTTAAAGCTTGAATTATGAAATGGTTTAGAGAATATATATTTTTTTTATTTTTCCTGTTATGTAGCGGGTTGTGTATTGCCCAAGATAAAGAAAAGCAGCAGGACGGGTTGTCGGTTGACGGACCTTACGTGATGTATGATTCTACCGGGGGAGTACGTGTGGTGCGGGTAGACGAACGGGGAGTTTTGCGGGATACGGTGTACGCCGACCTGCCCGCGGGGTTTACCCTTGAAGTGGTGTCCGAGAAAGGCGGGCATCGTTTTCGGGTACCGCTTCATCCGATAGAACGCCCGGCATGGAAGACGGGACAGAAGGAGAAAACGTTGATTATTTCGGATCCTCACGGTGATCTCGAAAGTTTTATTTCCGTGTTACGTAACAATGGCGTGATCGGGAAAGATTATAATTGGAAATTCGGGAAAAATCAGGTTATCATCATTGGTGATGTATTTGACCGGGGAAAAGACGTGTTGCCTATCTTCTGGCTGATCTATAAACTGGAACAGGAAGCACGTGAAGCCGGAGGGGTGATGACTTTCATGTTGGGGAATCACGAAGAAATGGTGTTGCGCAATAATCTGAAATATACCCGTGGTAAATATAAGAATCTGGCGGATTCTCTTGGCATGAAGTATGCTGATTTATGGCACGGGAATAGCGAGTTGGGGCGTTGGTTGCGTTCCCGCAACCTGATGCAGATCGTGGGCAATAATCTTTTCGTGCATGCCGGGTTAAGCAAGGAGTTTACCGGTATGGGGAATAGCGTGATGGAGGTAAACGAGGAGATGGGGCGTTCTGTTTTCTTGGACAAGGAGGAGCGGAAGGTTTTGTCCGCGCTATCCGATTCTATTTATTGTGACCGGGGGCCCTTCTGGTTCCGGGGCATGGTGAAAGACGACGAAAAATACCGCCCGTCTACGCCCGCCGATGTTGATCGGATTTTATCTCGATATGGTGTAGGGCGTGTATTCGTGGGACACACGATATTTGACGACGTGACTTCTTTCTTTGACGGGAAGGTCGTTGCCGTGAACGTGAATAACCGAAAGAACCGTGAAGCGGGTAAAGGAAGGGGGATTTTGATGCAAGGTGATAAGTTGTACGTGGTGTACGACAAAGGCAAACCTCGTGAATTTGAATAAAAATATTAAGGCTGCCCATGCACGGGCAGCCTTAATATTTTTATTGATACAAGAAACGTTTTATGCTTTTCTTGGGGGTTTTCTCGAACTCCTCGTTGTATATTTTCACGTTGGTGATTTGGCTGTATGCCGGGAGTGTTTCGTTTACTTGCTTTTTATTCTCTTCCATGATGGCGGCAATCATCTCGTCCGAATTTTTGTGATCGGCGTTGATTGCCTCGAAATCCGGGTAGATTAAGGCGGTCAGTTTTCCGTCTTTTTCCACGACGATGGATTCGCAGACGTAGGGCAGGTTGTTCAATTGGTCTTCGATCTCTTCCGGGTAGATATTCTGTCCGCTGGGACCTAGAATCATGTTCTTGGAACGTCCTTTGATGAAGAGGTTGCCTTCTTCGTCAATTAACCCGAGGTCACCCGTGCGTAACCATCCGTCGGGAGTGAATGCGGCGTGTGTTGCCGATTCGTTTTTGTAATACCCGAGCATCACGTTGTCCCCCTTGGCAAGAATCTCACCGACAATATGGGCGGGATCGGGAGAATCAATTTTCAATTCCATGCGGGGTACAGCCCGTCCGCAGGAGCCTTTTTTGAAGGTTTCCCATCCCGCGTAGGAGAGGATGGGGCCACATTCCGTCATCCCGTAACCCACGGTGTAGGGAAAATTGATGGAACGAAGGAATTCTTCCACTTCTTTGTTGAGTGCGGCACCCCCGATGATCAATTCCTTGAAGTTGCCCCCGAATGCATCGATCACCTTTTGACGGATGGAGTTTTTTACTTTCTTGTCAAGTAGCGGCAGATTCAGCATAAGTTTGATCAGCGGCTTTTCCAAAGAAGGTAATACTTTCTTCCGGATGATTTTTTCTATAATCAGGGGAACTGAAATAATCAGGTTCGGGCGGATTGTCGAGAACGCATCCGCTATGATCTTGGGGGAAGGGGTACGTGTCAGGAAGAACACGTGTGCCCCGCTGGCAAACTCGTATATAAACTCGAAAGCTAGCCCGTACATGTGAGCCATGGGCAACATGGAGATCACTTGTTCGCCGGGCATTTTCCCGAATACGCCGAACGCGAACGCCAAGTTCGACCATAAACTGCGGTAGGGGAGCATAACTCCTTTCGAGAAACTGGTTGTTCCCGACGTGTAGTTGATGATCGCCAGTTCTTCCGGCTTGTCATACGTGTACGAAACGTCTTCCGGTCGGAACCGATCGGGATATTTCTTCCCGAACAGTTCGTTCAATCGTTCCCGCGCGTGCGTCAATGTATGGCTGCGTGATACGATTGTCGAATAATCCTCTATGGCAAGGATCCCTTCCAGCGCTTCCATGGACGCCTCGTTCAGACCTTCCCACACGACACTGCCCACGAAAAGCAAACGGGCTTCCGAGTGGTTGACGATGTTGTGGATATTATCCGGTTTAAATTCGTTAAGGATAGGAATGGCAACCGCCCCGTAAGTAAGCGTGGCGAGGAACGCGATTCCCCAGTTCGTGGAGTTTCTACCGCACAATGCGATTTTATCTCCTTTCTTGATGCCCGCGTGTTCGAACAAGATATGTAACTTCTCGATCTTACGGGCAACGTCTTTGTAGTTGCAATTTACTCCTTGGTAGTCCGTCAGTGCCGGACGTTCCCAGTTTTCCTTGATACTACTTTCAATATAATAGATAAAACTTTCTTCCATCTCTCAGGTAACTTTCAAACAAATAGCAAAGGTACGAATAAGTTTGTAAAGTCCATAAGGTTTGTAAAGTTTATAAGGTTCATAGACCCCTGCGGGACGCTTTGTCTACGGCAGCGTTTGCTGCCGATAAACACTGTCCGAAGGACTCTCGTCACTTTATGAACCTTATAAACTTTATAAACCTTACAAACCTTATAGCCCCATCGCTTTTTTCTTGTCTTCAGGTATCGGGGTTAATTTGCCGCTGTAAGAGATGGATGCCCGGTTGTTGCTGGTCACGTTGACCGTGCATTTCCCGTTGCCGTATACCTCGATATAGAAATTGAAGACATCGTTATTATTGCGGACATTGAACTTATACTCGATATAGTTCTTTTTCCGCTTGTTGATTACTTTGAACGACTCGTCTTTTATTTCGGCTTTCTCGAATTCCACGCCACCGCCTTCACCGTAAGGTACCGAATATGCCCGTCCGAAGAATGGTAGGCGTCCCGTGGCTACCGTGTCGAGCATGAATATTTGCCCTTGGTTGGTTGCCAGAGAAACATAGCCGTCACCACCGATACGTTTTTGCCCGTATTTGGAGTTGATGGTTATGCTACCGCTGCCACTAGGGTATGCCGCATCTACTTCGATGTAGAACATCCGGCTTTTCATCAGTTTCTCGATCTTGTTCAACGCGGCCGTGTCCGCTTTTTGTTTTTTCTCTGCTACCGCGAAAAGGCAGGAGAATAAAAGTATTCCTATTGGAATGATTCTTTTCAATGTTTTCATGGTGTTACTTGTTTTGCCGAAGGCAAAGTTACATTCGCCTTCGGCGAGTTTCAGGTTTCATACGCCTTCGGCTAGTTGCATTTGCCTGTGGCAAGTTTATATTTACTTTTGCTAAGTTACGAAATATATTTGGTTTTTGCAAATGATGTTTTTGCCTTCGGCAAAGTTGCAGGTTACATTCGCCTTCGGCGAGTTACAGGTTGCAGGTTGAGTTCAACTTGCTGAAGGCAAATGTAACTTGCAACTCGCCGAAGGCGAATGAAACTTGTAACTATCAATAACGGCAAAACCGTTATTGATATAAAAATCTCTTTATACTTCGTTTCGGGGTTTTCTCGAACTCTTCCTCGTGGATTTGTACGCGGGCAAGCTGACTGTATGCAGGGAGTTGCTGGTTGATAGTCTTGCGTGTCTCGTTGATAATCTTGTTAAGGGCTTCTTTTGTGACTTTGTTCTGTTTCATCGCTTCCGCATCGGGATAGACGAGGGCGACGAGTTTGCCTTCCCGTTCAATGACGAGTGATTCCGCCACGTAGGGTTGTGCGTTCAAGATGTCTTCAATTTCTTCCGGGTAGATATTCTGCCCGCTGGGACCGAGGATAAGGCTTTTGCTACGTCCTTTGATATAGAGATAACCGTCCGCGTCCAATACCCCCAGATCTCCGGTATGAAGCCAGCCGTCCGGGGCGAGTACGGCTTCTGTCGCTTCGGGATTGTTATAGTAACCGTCCATGACGTTTGCTCCTTTCGTGAATATCTCACCCACTTTATTAAAAGGATCATCAGAGTCAATTTTGATCTCCATCCGGTCGACGGCTTTGCCGCAAGAGGTGGGACGGAAGGTTTGCCAATGGTCGAAAGCAATTGCCGGACCACATTCCGTCATGCCGTATCCCACGGTGTAAGGGAATTTCACGGAATGGAGGAAGGCTTCCACTTCTTTATTCAATGCCGCACCGCCGACGGCGAGCAGTTTGAAACGTCCGCCGAAAGCGTCAAGTATCTGTTGTTTGATCTTGTGACGGATTTTACCGCCGATCACGGGTATTTTCAGCATCAATTTGATGTGGAAGCGTTCCAACTGGGGTAATACCCGACTCTTGATGATTTTCTCGATGATCAGCGGTACTGCCACGATGAGGTGCGGACGGATGTCAGCAAAGACTTCACCCAGAATCTTCGGGGAGGGCATTTTCTGTAAGAAATAGATATGTATGCCGCTGGCGAACGGGTAAATAAACTCGAAAGCAAGCCCGTACATGTGTGCCATGGTAAGGATGGACACGAGTTTCTCGCCGGGTGTGTATCCCATCTGGTCGAGGGCGTAGCGAAGATTCGACCACATACTGCGATAAGGTAGCATCACGCCTTTGGGGGAACTGGTTGTCCCCGAGGTATAGTTAATCATTGCCAGTTCCCCGGGACGTTCCACCCGGTAGTGTATGTCTTTTAATTGAAGACCTTCCGGGTGCTTTAACTTGAACAGTTCTTCCAAGATAAGAGCCGTTTCCCGCAAAGAGACATTCTCCGAGGAGATAACGGAATAGTCCGCCATGGCGATTATTCCCGTGAGATTAGGCATTTGCTCGTGGTCGATGTTGTCCCACACGGATTTACCCACAAAGAGCAGGCGAGCCTCGGAGTGATTAATGATATGGTGTATGGTGTCCGGTCGGAATTCGTTCAATATGGGCACGGCTACGGCACCGTAAGTCAGCGTGGCAAGAAAGGTTATTCCCCAGTTTGAAGTATTGCGGCTGCACAAGGCGATTTTGTCACCCGGACGGATGCCGCTTCTTTCGAACAAGATATGCAATTTTTCGATCCAACGAGCCACGTCTTTATAGTTATGTTCCGCACCTTGATAATCCGTGAGAGAGGGGAGGTGCCAGTGTTCTTTTATGCTGTGTTCTATTAGTTTTAAGAAACTTTGTTCCATGACAAATCTAATTAATCGGTTAAGAATGTTATCCTTGGTTATACTGAAAATAGCACGGAAAAGTTCGAGGAGGTGATAAAGATTGCCTTCGGCAAGTTGCAGGTTACAGGTTGAATTTGCCTTCGGCAAGTTGCAAGTTGCTTTTCTAGCGTTAGGGACTGTATTTTCAATTGTTATTCGTATTTTTGGAACGTGTTCCATGGAAAATAAATTTTGGTAGAACGAAGAAGTTATGGTATTAAGACAGAAGAACGGTAAAGAAAAAGGAGAAGTGAAGATAGCCCCGCCTATGGTGCAGAGCGCAAGGGAGAGTGGGGAGATGTTGGGCGAGTTATTGGCGGAAGAAGAGGTTTGTGACCGGATATTCAGGAAAGAAATTGTAGAGGGGGCGAACGCGGGAGATTTGGAAATAAATCACTGTGTGTTTAACGGGGTGACGTTCAGTGGTTGCCAGTTCCGGGGGGCGCAGGTGAGTGACGTGCGTTTCGAGAATTGTGATTTGTCGAATGTCTCTTTTTTCGAGAGTTCCTTTTATCGGGTGGAATTTGTTGCTTGCAAATTATTGGGGACGAATTTTGGGGAGTGCAGTCTAAATCACGTGCTTTTGCATCATTGTAATGCCCGGTACGTGAATTTTTCCATGGGGAAGATGAAGCAGGTGTTATTCGCCCATAGTGATATGCAGAGCGGCAGTTTCGAGCGTTGTTCTTTTTCCCCGGCGAATTTTGACACGTGCAACTTGACCGAGGCGGAGTTTTCCCGTGCCACGTTGCGGGGGATGGATTTTCGTTCTTCACAGTTGGCGGGAATCCGATTGAACCCGGAGGATTTGCGGGGAGTCGTTGTTACTTCATTGCAGGCGTTGGATTTGTCCCGTTTGTTAGGGCTTGTCGTGAAGGACGAGTAGAATCAATAAATAACAAGGGGTGTTAAATGTGGCGCGAGGCTGAAACCTTCGGGCTTTCATCACGTAATTATTAGCGACCGTCGGAAAGAACGACGATTTATTTTTCGTTATAAAATAAACTAAACTAATTAAATTATGAAGACAGAAAATCCTATCACACCGGTTTTTGGGACGGATGAAGAGGCACGAGTAGCGCCTAAGTACGAGATGCCTGAGGGAATGATGCCGGGCGAAGTGGCTTATCAAATGGTTCATGACGAGGCCATGCTTGACGGGAATTCACGTTTGAATTTGGCGACATTTGTAACCACTTGGATGGATGATTACGCCCGTAGAGTGATGACCGAGAACATGGATAAAAACATGATCGATAAGACGGAATACCCGCAGACCGCTGAAATCGAGCGTCGTTGCGTGAATATCCTTGCTAAATTATGGAACTCCCCGGAGAAACCGTATTGCACGGGTACGAGTACCGTCGGTTCTTCCGAGGCTTGTATGTTGGGTGGAATCTCCGCGTTGAAACGTTGGCAAAAAAGACGTCGGGCAAAAGGGCTTCCCACCGATAAACCGAATTTCATTATTTCAACTTGTATGCAGGTGGTATGGGAGAAATTCGCTATCTACTGGGACGTGGAGATGCGTATGGTGCCCGTGACGATGGATAAGATCACGCTTGACCCGCAGGATGTGGTGAAGATGTGTGACGAGAACACGATCTGTGTCGTGCCTATTCAAGGTGTAACGATTACCGGTTTGAATGATAACGTGAAAGAGATCAATGATGCGTTGGATAAATTGAATGCCGAGAAGGGTTGGGAAATTTGTATCCACGTGGATGCTGCCACGGGAGGTTTCATTCACCCGTTCATTGATCCCGACACATTGTGGGATTTCCGTCTGAAATGGGTACTTTCTATCAGTACTTCCGGTCACAAATTCGGTATGGTGTATCCCGGTGTGGGCTGGGTGGTATGGAAAGACAAGCAATATTTGCCCGAGGAGATGAACTTTGCAGTGAATTATCTTGGTGCCAATATCCCGAGTATTTCTATCAACTTCTCTCGTCCGGGTAATCAAGTATTGGCTCAATACTATCAATTCCTGCGTTTGGGTAAGGAGGGATACAAGAAAGTTCAACAGAACTGTATCAACGTGTGCTTGTACTTGAAAAAACAATTGCAAGACATGGGTATATTCGAGTTCTTCAGTAACGATATGCCGAACCCGTTGTTTATCTGGAAATTGAAAGAAGACAAGAAACGGAACTGGACGCTTTACGATTTATCCGACGCCCTGCATGTGGAAGGATGGCAAGTGCCTGCTTACACGATGCCGAAAGCGATGGAAGACGTGATTATCATGCGTGTTGTTGTTCGTCAAGGTACAGGTATTGACCTCGCTGATTTGTTGATGGAAGACATCAAACGTTGCGTGAAACAACTCGATACGTTGAAAGAACCGACTAACAGTGCTATCATGTGGAGCAAGAAAGAACCGCAGAAACCAAGAGTATTCAACCACTCTCGTTAATCAGGGCATTTTGATGATACTAACAAAGGGGACTTGTTACAAGTCCCCTTTGTTAGTATGTAGCGTGTAATATAAAATAACACTGTTAATTTAAATAAATCAATAGTTGGATGCTTTTTTTTATATACTTTTGATAAACAGTTCATGTGAAGTTTTTTTAATGCGTTTGTTGTAATGGAAGATCATTATTCCGAAAAAGAGGGAAATGTGTTTTTGTCACAAGTTTGTGATCAGATGATCGCTAATGATGTTATTTTTAGTGCCTTATCTGTAGGCAGTATTATTTTTAATCATGACGGTGTTGTCAGACAAATGAATACCCGTGCTTTGGAGGATTTGAATTGGAAGAGGGAAGAGGTTATCGGTAAGAATCTTTTTGAAATACTAGGTGTGTTTTCGGAAACGCGGAATGTTTTGCCCGAGATTATTCATCGATTGAATCAAGGGACGAAATTTATAGAACTTGTACCTAATACCTATATTCGTGTTTTAAACGGGTGTGATAAGTTCTATATAAACGGGCAATTCCTCGGGTTAAGGGAAAATGGATATTTGTCAAAGATTATTTTTCTTTTCCGGAATTACGAGCGTGAACTGACGCAAGAATACCTGTTGAACCTTGCTTTGGCGAAAACGAAGATATTCCCTTGGTTCTTTGATTTGGAACGGAATAAAATGGTTATAGATCCCCGTTGGTTTATACACTTGGGGTATCCCGCAAGCGATTATCTATCCTCGGCGGAGTTTTCGGATATGGTGCATCCCGATGACCGGGAAACGTTACTTGGAGCCTTGGCGGGGCAAGTTGCGGGTAGCTTGAACAAGAAGCCGTATACCTACCGTTTGCATCGTGCGGATGGCACATGGGAATGGTTCGAGGCTCAGTCGGTTTACTTGGGAGAAGTGAACGGGATGCCTTACCGTATCGTGGGTGTGTGCCAAAGTATACACGAACACAAGATGATAGAGAATAACCTGATGGATGCGCGGGATAAGGCATTGGTGAGCGATAAGTTGAAGAGTGCTTTCCTCGCGAACATGAGTCACGAGATACGTACCCCGTTGAACGCTATCGTTGGTTTTTCCAATTTGTTGACCGATCCTGATGCGGGACTTGATACGGAGGAGAAGAAGGAGTATGCCAAATTAATCAATACCAATAGCGAGCAGTTGTTATTGCTGATTTCGGATATCCTCGACTTGTCGAAGATTGAGGCGAATACGATGGAATTTCATTACTCGGAACAGTCATTAAATGATTTGTTCACGGATATTTATCACGCGCAAGTGTTGAATATGCCCCCGAACGTGGAGCTTAGGATGGAGATACCGGAGAATAGTTTCTATCTGAGAACCGATCCGATGAGATTGAAACAAGTGATAAACAATTTGATTAATAATGCGATCAAATTTACCGCCGAAGGTTATATCAGTTTCGGTTATTGCGTGGCGAGAAACGGGAAAGAGGTTTGCTTGTACGTTCAAGACACGGGACCGGGAATCCCGGAAGAATCCCGGAAGAAAATATTTGAACGTTTCTATAAAGCGGATTCATTCAAAGGTGGAGTCGGACTGGGGTTATCTATCAGCCAGACGATCATGAGGTACTTTGGTGGCAATATCGAATTGAATTTCGATCTGGGACAAGGAACTTGTTTCGTGGCACGGCATCCGTTGTCATGTTGTGCATGATGTGTTTTGTCCGGTTTATTGATTCCCGTTTTTTCCTTGTCTTTTGTTCTGGAACTTGGTTGTCACGTAGGCAGTGAATATGGGGAAAAAGATCATTCCGGCGGCGGCGAGGACGACGGCGAGGACTTGCCCTAGTTTCGTGACGCCAAAAATATTGGAACCTACGGTCGTTACGTTCATGAGAGCCCAATCGAACGCGTCCCAGTAGGTCTTCACGGGTGGATTGACGTCATGTTCCATGTAGTAGAAGATGATACTGCAAAAGTATATTGTCGTGAATAAAATGGTCAGATAAGTGATAAGCAAATTCGTGATTTTGCTGCGGGTCATCCAACTGACGATAAGGGATACACCGTATATGCCCCGGGCAAGCGGGATAAGCCTCAAGGCGATCCATGCCGAATGGGATATATGCGTCGATAAACCGTACACGATATTCAAATAAGGAATGGACACGAGCAAGAAAAGGAAATTATCCCGGAAGAAACGAGACGTCCAACCGTTCGTGTGCCACCTCACGAAGAAATCGGCGAGGAACAGGGAACATACCCACAGGTGGAATTTTAGTATGAATGTTTCACTTAGCGCGTTATTGCCTTTTAATAATTCAATAGATGCCACCACGATGATAGCCATACTACCTATTAAAACAAGAGCATTGAGGATTTTTTCCAGAACTTTACTTCTTTCCATGATAAATGAATTTATAAGTTTGCCCGCGGCAAATTATAAGTTGTTTTTCACTTGAACATTTAAACTTGCTGAAAGCAAATGCAACTTGTAACTTGCCGTAGGCAAATTCAACTTGAAACTTAGAAATTGCCGCGGGCAATTTCTATTTTATTTCCAAATAGTCACCGCCGAATACGTTGATATTCAACTTTTGTGCGATATATTTGATAGCGGCTTGTGCTTTCACGGAGTTACCGGCTTCATCCAATGGAGGAGCGAAAGCGGCGATGCCGAAGATGCCCGGAACGACTCCAAGGACTCCACCGCCGACACCCGATTTAGCGGGGACACCACTCGTGTACAGCCAATCGCCCGTGTGCTCGTAGAATCCGACGGTGGCGATTAGAGAGGTGATTTTCGGGGCTAAAGAGGCATCGAATACCTGTTGTTTTGTTACCGGATTCAGTCCCCCGTTAGCGATGGTACAAGCTGCGATAGACAATTGTTTTGCCGTTACTCCCATGGAACATTGACGGGTGTACAAGTCGAGAGCCATATTCGGCTCATCGTATATCCGGTTAAAATTCTTCAGCAACCACGCGATAGAACGGTTATTGAAATTGGTTTCCGATTCGGACTTGTATAGTTCGTCCAGTAGTTGCAAGTCACTACCGCTCAATTCTTTCATGTTATCCGTGATGGCTTTCCATTTGGCGTCGCTATTACCGATAGGTTTCACCATACTGTCGGCGGAGATAGCCCCGGCATTTACCAACGGGGTACTCGGGTGATCGTTTTCGAGTAATATGGCCATGATGGAATTGAAAGGTAATCCCGTGGCGTCAGCCCCGATCTGGTCGAGAACGGCTTGAGCCCCGTATTGACGTAGCACGAGTATTGCCGTGTAGACCTTGGACACGGATTCTATACCGAAAACGTAGTCCGTGTCGCCAACCGTGATTACTTCTCCCGAGGGAAGACAGACGGAAATACCGAATAGGTTGGAATCAATCTTGTCTAGGAAGGGTATGTAATTCGCGTTTTTTCCTCCCTTCAAATCTTTCACTTGCGCGTGTGCCTCTTGAACTAAGTTCTTGAGGTCATTCATTGTAATTGTCTTTTTCATACCTGTAATTTATTATAGTTTATAAGGTTTGTAAAGTGGTTGGTAAGATAGTATTCTATCTCTTCCTCTATAAACAGAGGAGGAGCTGGAATACTACTTTATGGACCTTATAGACTATTTTGTTGTGTTTGTTGTTTGAGTTGTGGTTCCGGTCGTGGTTTGAGCCGTGGTTGCGGCTTGTACCGGTTGTTCTTCCCAGTGGAAAGGAGCGATCTGGGCGTTCGGGTCTTTCCATGACGGTTTACGTAGACTGTAGATGATAAACGGGGTGGCTACTACCACGATACAACCGATGATCAATACGGAGAACCAAACCGTGTTACTACCCACGTTGATCTGGGAAGGCGGGATAAAGCTCAACACGAATGCCAGCAAAGCACCGCAGAAACCGAGTCCGCCGATGATCCAGATGCCTACGTTGCTCTTTCTACCGATAGCGAAGGGACGCTCGGCTTTTTTCATCTTGTAGCGAAGTACGATAGCCCCGGAGAACATCAACAGGTACATGATGAGGTACAATAGTACGGTCAACTGTGACAGAATTTGGTAGAATGATTGCACGGAAGGCAGACTGTGGATCGGAACAAACGATAACGGAGTATCTATTCTCATTAATGATACATTGACGAATGTCATTTCACACAATGACGGACTTGCCGCTGATGCTGTAAGATGTATAACTCAAAGCTCGGATGGAGACTACTATGTCGGCACTACAGGGGAACTTTCCATTGTAACCTTGTCGGGTGGAATGGCTGTCAAGAGCATAGTGCATGATGTCACATATGCGCAGAGCATGGATGCGGACAAGAATGGTGATGTAGCTGTTGTAACTGATGCAGGCTCATTGTATCTGCTTAATGGAGGAAGGATTGTGAATATGCAGCTTCCGGGCAGCGGCAATGAGTATACAAGCTGCCGCTATATTGATGATATGTTATATGTGTCAACTGCTACAGATGAGATACATATATATTCTACACAGGATGGAAAGCTTA
>OGKG01002032.1_pt1 | contig 22352 bp, 16 predicted proteins | sample 1572201 | NCBI WGS metagenome assembly OGKG01 (sample SAMEA2582146, study PRJEB24529) | metagenome | biome: Human gut stool | place: China | collected 2011 | reverse complement strand
GTCGTGGCGATGAAGCCTGGAACTCTTCACAAGTGTGGTATCTGCCTTTTGATGACCTCAATGCAGAAGTTACCTCAGACATTACATGGTGGCCCTGGCGGGAATGGTACTACACCATCAACGTGTGCAACTTCACCATTTCCCGTTGCAGCGAAGATAACAGCCAACTTTCCGATAAAATGAAATACATCAAAGGACAAATGCTTTTCCTGCGCGGCCTGTCATACTACAATCTGGTAGGTTATTATCAGAACCCGCCCCTCATCACAGATTACGCTACCTACTCTTCGTTGGACGGACTCTATGGGGGCAACAGCACCTACGATGCCGTACTCGACCAGATAGAAAAAGATTTCCACGAGGCGATGGAATTGCTGCCTTCGCGCGATAAAGGCAGTGAGTGGGCCGGCGGACGCGCCACCTGCGGTGCTGCGGCAGGCTACTATGCCCGCGCCCTCATGATGCGCCATAAATATAACGATGCACTCACGGTACTCAAAGACATCATCGCCAAGAAATACGGCACCTACCGACTGATGGACAACTATGGCGACAACTTCCGCGAAGGTTCAGCATACGAGAACAATGCGGAGAGCCTCTTCGAAGTGCAATTCCTCGACTACGGTTCGCAAGGCACTGATGATGAGTGGACTCCGGTGAACACAAGTCCCAATGCCACACAAGGGTCGGCCATTGAGAGTAACTTTGCTCCCGGCAACTATGGCGGTTGGGCCGATATCTCAGCTTCCCCCTGGCTTTACCATCTTTTTAAAGGAGAACGTACCATAAACGGCACACTCGACCCCCGTCTTTATTGGACCATCGGAACTTACGAAACCGACTGGGCAAACTTCGAATACGGTAATGTAGCTTATACGCAAACACTTACAGCTACCGATAATATCGTAACCAACAACACTTACGGTGGTCTGCCGATTGCCAAATTCACGAATCTCCGTACCGGTCTGTACAGCACCGTCACTACAGGCTTGCATGATGGAATCAACCTACGCCTGATGCGCTACTCCGATGTGTTGCTGCGTGCCGCTGAATGCGAAAATGAGGTCAATGGCCCCACGCAGCAGGCTATCGACTGGATCAACGAGGTACGTAACCGTGCCAAGCTGGCAGACTTGGAACTCGAAGATTTCAATACTGCCGACAAGCTCTTCGAACAGATAGCCAATGTGGAACGTCCTAAGGAATTCGGCTGCGAATTCGGTCGAGGCTTCGACCTCATCCGTTGGGGCTTCTTCTATGACAACAGTCGCTTGCAGCAACTCAAGGAACACGGCACGGTACGTCGTTCTACAGAAGGAGTAAAGAATCCTGTGAACTACAGCGATATAGCAAACGATCCTGAACTGAAGAGCTCTTTCGATACCTACTTGCCGGGGCACGAATTCCTACCCATTGTGCAGCAGTTGATGAATAATAACCCCAATCTGAAAGGCAATTCCGCCAACTATAGCACGGACAACTCTTCTTATTTCCGTGACAATGGTTGGACAGTGCGTTCAGTTGTAGATTTAAGCAAATAAAATCAATCACACTCTTTAAATTTAAGACAATGAGATTACTAAAAAAAATAGCATACGCTTGTTGTTCCGTAACCTTTGGATTACTGACACTGACAGGCTGCACGGATGGCGAACTTTATGACGTTAACGCCCCCGACTGGATTTCCGATAAGATACAGGAAATTGAAGATTCGAAGAAACAACCGGAAGACGAAGTGCTTGAGGGCATGTTGGAAGATGTGTACACTTTCGGAAAAACGGATTTTACTTCCGGCTTTTGGTCTGCTTTCTCCAAGTATTACGTAGTACCCGATGGCGAGAAGTGGAATGCAGTAATCAACCTCCACATCAACCCAGCGACCGACACCAAGTATTTCAAGAATTTTGCCCTTATCATCTCCAACGATGTAGACCGCGGTGGTGAAGGATATGCCGAATACGGAGCCATCCGCTTTGATGTTACTGGTAGCCCTGAAACTTACAATTCCCAATGGGGCGATCATATCGATTTCCAGTACATCTCGGGCACGTTGCTTCTCAATCCCGATGAAAACGAAACAGACCCCAATCTGCAAAGTTTGGGCGGCAAAGTGACACTCACCGTAGATCGCACCAATGCAGAAGCTTTCACCGTAAAGATGACCAACGGCACAGCAGCCAAGACTTACGCGCAGCCATACAAGGAAGAAAATCTAAATACAGATACAAGCAACACCAACATCCGTTGCTTCTTGGTTCCAGAAGGTTCCTACATCGACTTCCAGCAAACCAACATTGAGCCTATCGGCGGTCTTACTTCTGCCCAAGACAAAAATCCGATATCAATGGAATTACAGAACGTACCCAATCAGGTCATTGTTGGTACTCCACTCGAATCGGCTATGGCCAACGTATCGGCCATCGTTACCTTTGAAGAGGGAGTGACCAAAACTGTACCGGTTTCTGAGCTTTATATCTCTACCATTCCCGATATGGAGCAGCCAGGCATAAAAAACCTTGTGGCCATCTATAACAAGACCTTTAAAGGTGAGAATTGCGAACAACCGATTGTAGCTAATGCAACTTTTGAAGTTGTGGAACAAATTGTATCCATCGAAGTGACTACCCAGCCCTCGCACACACGATACTACTATTACACCTCGGAAGCTACCCAAAGTTTGACAGATCGAACGATGGCCTTCGACCCGACAGGCATGGTGGTTACAGCAACTTACACCGACGGGAGTTCAAGAATCGTTGACAACGAGAAACTCAGCTTCTCTACTATTCTTGCGAAAGCAGGCTCTCAGACCGTCACCATTACTACCACTACCGGAGAAGAAGTCACCGCAACGATAGAGGTTACCGTCTCCGAATCTACAGCTTCTGTAGTGAAGAACAGTACCAACATGGTAGGAACCGAAGATAACTCAACAGTCTTCTGGGGAGCCATCTCTGACGATTTCAATGTACCTATAGGCGAGACAAAGTACATAACTTTCACCAATTACAGTAGCCTGGCTAACAACTGGAACAACTTCGCTGTGATTCTCCGCAAAACCGATATTACCGCAGAATACGCAGTGGTTCGCGCTGACAACTATGGCTGGGGTAATGGATATGCAGCCTGCGTTCACAACGGAACACAAGGCGAATGGGGCACTTGGCTTGCCGGTATGAATGGAGCCAAAGTCACAGTCTATGTAACGAACTGTGGCAATAGCGTCGCCGATATTCAAGTAGTAATGGAGAGTACTACAGGTACAACCTCTACCCAATACTATTTAGGCATCAACACTGTGGATTCCAGCGACCTGAACTTTGCATTGACCGTTGACAATTGTCATCTTGTCTTCAATGAATAAGAATAACTATTAACTTTTCTATCATCCATACCGTCCCTCTTTATCAGAGGACGGTATGGACCTTAAAAACTTACTGACCCAATGAAAAAACTAACATTTTTCTTAATATCCCTGCTGACGGTTTTTACGGCTTGCTCTGATGGGCTTGACAACGTCGAATACAATAGAAACAGCGATATAGTCGTAGCCACTCCCGAAGCAACTGTAACGACAGGCACCTCGCTGACCGTTCATTCATCGGTCACCGGCAATCTGAATAACGTAGCCAAGAGGGGATTCTGCTATAGTGTAAACGTCTTAACTCCTACTATCAAAGACAATGTAGTGGAAGCAGACGAGAACTTCAGTGCAACCATCTCCGGCTTGACGGGTAATACCGTTTACTACATACGCTCATATGTTTACGGCAACAGTCGTTACACTTACTCGGAAACATTCACGGTAACCACAGCAGCCTCAAGCCTTGACGAACAGCTCAAGAACTATGTGGCACCCACCTATGAAGACTATTACGTGAACATAGCCAGTTGGGACCAACGCAATCAATGGAACTTAGCAAACGTACACGATCCCACCGTGGTGCTAGCCGAAGACGGATATTACTATATGTATCAGACGGACGCCTCTTACGGCAATGCGCATACAGCCGGTGGACACTTTCACGGCAGACGTTCCAAAGACCTCGTAAACTGGGAATACTTAGGCGGAGTAATGCCGGCACTACCCGAATGGGTAATTCCGAAGCTAAATGAAATTCGCAAGGAAATGGGGCTGAACGAGGTTTCACCCGAAACCACAGATTTCGGCTACTGGGCACCCTGTGTGCGCAAAGTAAAAAACGGGCTTTACCGTATGTACTACTCCATTGTGTGCCCCGGCACTTTAGATGGAGCGAACTCTTGGGGCGAACGCGCCTTCATCGGTCTATTGGAGAACTCAAACCCCGCCAACAACAACGGCTGGGAAGATAAGGGCTATGTTATCACCAACGCCTCGGACAAAGAACTGAACTTCCACATCAAACCCGACGACTGGGCCAACTGTTACTACAAGTGGAACGCCATCGACCCTAGCTACCTGATAGACAACGACGGTAAGCATTACCTGATTTACGGTTCCTGGCACAGCGGTATAGCCGCTTTGGAGGTAGATGCCGAAACAGGGAAACCCCTGAACACACTGCCAGCCCCTTGGGGAACCAGCGAAGACATTGCCGCATACGGATCATTGATTACCACCAGACAAATGGGGAACCGCTGGCAAGCCTCGGAAGGACCGGAAATCATCTACAATGCCGCTACCGATTACTATTATCTATTTGTAGCTTATGACGCATTGGACACCCCCTACAATACCCGTGTCTGCCGCTCCCGAAATATCAATGGTCCCTACCTCGGCATAGACGGTGTCAATCTTACCCAAGATGGAGGAGAAATGCTGCCCGTCGTTACTCACCCCTACAAATTCAACAACAGCTATGGATGGGTAGGAATCTCACATTGTGCTGTGTTTGACGACGGCAACGGCAACTGGTATTACGCCTCACAAGGCAGATTTCCCCAAAATGTGGAAGGAAATGCTTATAGCAATGCCCTCATGATGGGACATATACGTTCTATCAAATGGACGAGTACAGGCTGGCCGGTCGTAATGCCCGAACGTTACGGAGCTGTCCCTCAAATAGCCATTACGGAAGATGAACTGGTAGGCAACTGGGAGCACATCGACCTCTCTTATTCCTATGGAAAACAGAAAGAATCGAGCAACATGACCCTCGCGGCCGACCATACCATTACAGACGGAAGCTGGAAAGGGGGAACCTGGAACTATGATGCAGAAAAACAAATACTGACAGCTAACGGAGTGGAACTGTGCCTGCAACGCGAAACAGACTGGGAAGCCAATCCACGCACCCACACCATTGTCTATGCCGGCTACACCAACATCAAGACGTATTGGGGAAAGAAAAAGAAATGAGATACCCCATCCGCATCCTAAAAACAGCCTCAACAACCCGACATTTGAGGCTGTTTTTTTTTGCTTTTATGTTACATAACATATACAAGTGTAGTTAATACACTCAATAAAAGTGTTACTTTTACACCCAAAATCGGATAATTATCTCATTTACATTTAAAATAGAACCATGAAAAACAGTTTTCTACTTGCAGGAATTGCCGCACTGATGTTATCTGCGTGCAATAATAAGCCAGCTCAGGAGTTGACTTTGTCCGGTCTGAATCCGGTGAATTTTCAAACAGAAGTGAACAATGCCAAAACAGGTCTTTACACCTTGAAGAACAAGTCGGGCATGGAAGTGTGCATTACTAACTTCGGTGGCCGTATTGTTTCCATTATGGTTCCCGACAAAAACGGGAATATGCAGGACGTTGTTCTGGGTTTCGACAGCATTGCTGACTATGTAAACATCCCGAGCGACTTCGGCGCTTCTATCGGCCGTTATGCAAACCGCATCAACCAGGGAAGAATCGTATTGGACGGAGAGACGATCCAATTACCGCAAAACAACTTTGGACACTGCTTGCATGGCGGTCCTAAAGGCTGGCAATACCAAGTATATGAAGCCAATCCGATTGATGAAACTACGCTGGAACTGACTCGTATCTCACCGGACGGTGACTCTAACTTTCCCGGCAACGTAACTGCTAAAGTTCTTTTCAAACTGACAGATGACAACGCTATAGATATAAAGTATAGCGCTACTACAGATAAGAAAACGGTCATCAACATGACTAACCACTCTTACTTCAACTTATCCGGTAATCCTTCAAAAGCTGCAACAGATCATATCTTATATGTAAATGCAGACAATTACACTCCGGTAGACAGTACTTTCATGACCACTGGAGAAATCGTAACAGTGAAAGATACTCCGATGGACTTTACTACTCCTAAAACAATAGGACAAGACATCACAAACTTCGACTTTGTTCAGTTGAAAAACGGAAATGGCTATGACCACAACTGGGTGCTGAACACAAATGGAGACATTGCTCAATTAGCAGCAAAACTGACTTCACCTGAAAGCGGTATCACTCTGGAAGTATATACCAACGAACCGGGTATACAAGTTTATACCGGCAACTTCCTTGATGGAACTGTAACAGGTAAAAAAGGTATCACTTACAACCAACGTGCTTCCGTATGCCTGGAAACACAACACTATCCCGACAGTCCTAATAAACCGGAATGGCCCAGCGTCGTATTGGAACCGGGACAAACCTACAACAGCGAATGTATCTTTAAGTTCTCAATAGAAAAGTAACTTCAAATTTAACAACTATAAAGACATCGAATTATTATGAATTGGAATTCAAAAGAATTTATTTGGCTGGATTGGACAATTCTCATTGTGGGAATTATCGCAGTAATATGGGCTGTATGGCGTGCCGTGCAAAAGGACAAACGCATGCAGCAAGGAGAAAGTAGTGAAGATTATCTCTTCGGTAAAGGAGAACCTTGGTATATCATTGGTGCGGCTATCTTTGCCGCCAACATCGGTTCAGAACACCTTGTAGGTTTGGCCGGCACCGGAGCAAAATCAGGCGTAGGCATGGCCCACTGGGAAATGCAAGGCTGGATGATTCTGTTACTGGGATGGCTTTTCGTTCCGTTCTACCAATTACTGAACAACAAGATGGGTAAGATCATTACCATGCCCGACTTCCTGAAATATCGCTACACACAGCGTACCGGTTCATGGCTTTCCATCATCACACTGATTGCCTATATTCTGACTAAAGTAAGTGTGACAGCTTATACCGGTGGTATCTTCCTGGAATTTCTGTTGGGCCTGCCCTTCTGGTATGGTGCTATCGGCCTGATTGTACTGACTGGTATTTTCACCGTATTAGGTGGTATGAAAGGTGTAATGACGCTCTCTGCTATCCAGACCCCGATTCTCATTATCGGTTCTTTCCTCGTTCTTTTCTTAGGACTTGCGGCTCTCGGCGGTGGTAGTATCTCCACCGGTTGGACAGAAATGATGGAACACGCACGCAGTGCTATGAATGTCGGTGCCGACGGACATGCTTACGGTGCCAACCACATGTTCCACTGGACCGAATCTGACCCAATGTACCAAGATTATCCCGGCTTCTGGGTATTTATCGGAGCCTCAATCATTGGCTTCTGGTACTGGTGTACTGACCAGCATATCGTGCAACGTGTACTCGGACAGCGTAAAGGAGAAGCCAACGATGTTGTAATGAAGCGTGCCCGCCGCGGTAGCATCGCAGCCGGTTACTTCAAGATTCTTCCGGTATTTATGTTCCTTATTCCGGGTATGGTTGCAGCTGCACTGGCCGCAAAAGGTGAGTTCGACATGTCGAACACGGATGCTGCCTTTGCTGTAATGGTAAAAGACGTATTGCCTGCCGGTGTGAAAGGTATCGTAACTATCGGTTTCATCTGTGCATTGGTTGCTTCATTGGCAGCTTTCTTCAACTCATGTGCAACGCTCTTCACCGAAGACTTCTACAAACCGATGTGCAAGGGTAAGAGTGAATCTACATATGTAATGGTAGGACGTATCGCTACTGTAGTTGTGGTAATCCTGGGTATGGCTTGGATTCCTGTTATGATGAGTTTAGGTAGCCTTTACGACTATCTACAAGGTATCCAATCACTGTTGGCTCCTGCCATGGTAGCTGTATTCGCACTCGGTATCTTCTCCAAGAAGATTACGCCAAAGGCTGGTGAATATGGTATGATCATAGGTTTCATCATCGGTATGGTACGCCTGCTGACCAATATCATGACCAATACAGGTAAAGATGTCATGACAGGCTGGTACTGGGAATATACCACATGGTTCTGGCAAACGAACTGGCTTATCTTTGAAATCTGGTTGTTAGTATTCCTGATCGTAATGATGGCGGTAGTGTCTTGTTTCACTCCGAAACCAACAGCTAAGCAAATAGAAGCCATTACCTTTACTGGCAGCTACAAACAACTCATCCGGGAAAGCTGGAACAAGTGGGATGTTATCGCTTCATTAGGAGTAGTAATTCTCTGTGCTTTGTTCTATGTTTATTTCTGGTAAATATTGTTCCAATTAAACCGTGCATACATCAATGAGCAATTATTATAGTATAAATCCCAGATTCTATATTTCAGTAGACTGTATCATCTTCGGCTTCAACGAAGGAGAACTAAATCTGTTATTGCTGAAGCGAAACTTTCAGCCGGCAATGGGAGAATGGTCTCTGATGGGTGGATTTGTGCAACAAGGTGAAAGTGTGGACAATGCGGCCAAGCGTGTACTGGCAGAACTCACTGGTTTGGAAAATGTATATATGGAGCAAGTAGGCTCGTTCGGCGAAGTGGAGCGTGACCCGGGAGAACGGGTTATCTCCGTCGCCTACTATGCATTGATCAATATCAATGAGTATGACCGTGAGCTTGTGCATCAACATAACGCTTATTGGGTAAACATCAACGAATTGCCACCTCTTATCTTCGACCATCCACAGATGGTGAAGCAGGCACGGGAATTGATGCAACAGAAAGCATCCACAGAGCCTATCGGCTTCAACCTGTTACCGAAGTTATTCACGCTGTCTCAACTGCAAAGCCTCTACGAAGCTATTTACGGTGAACAGATAGATAAGCGTAACTTCCGTAAACGGATAGCCGAAATGGACTACATTGAAAAAACAGATAAGATTGATAAAACAGGTTCCAAACGCGGAGCTGCCTTATACAAATTCAATGAAAAGGCATACCGCAAGGCACCGAATTTTAAATTATAAATTATGCTGGAAGAACTGAAAAAAAAGGTATTCCATGCCAACCTTGAACTGGTGAAGCATGGACTGGTTATCTTCACCTGGGGAAATGTATCGGCTATCGACCGTGAAACGGGACTGGTAGTCATCAAACCCAGTGGTGTAAGTTATGACGATATGAAGGCGGAAGACATGGTGGTGGTGGACCTCGATGGCAAGGTAGTGGAAGGACGATTGAAACCGTCTTCAGACACTCCAACCCACGTGGTACTCTACAAGGCTTTCCCAGAAATCGGCGGTGTGGTACACACCCACTCTACTTACGCTACTGCCTGGGCACAAGCCGGATGTGACATTCCGAATATTGGAACGACACATGCAGATTACTTCCACGATGCCATACCTTGCACGGCAGATATGACAAAGGAAGAAGTGGAAGGAGCGTATGAAATGGAAACCGGAAATGTAATCGTGAAGCGCTTTGAAGGGCTGAACCCTGTACACACACCGGGAGTACTGGTAAAGAATCACGGCCCCTTCTCTTGGGGAAAAGATGCGCATGATGCTGTACACAACGCAGTGGTAATGGAACAAGTAGCTAAGATGGCAAGCATTGCTTATGCCGTCAATCCGAAACTGACCATGAATCCGCTGTTGGTGGAAAAGCATTTCAACCGCAAACATGGGCCTAACGCTTATTATGGACAATAAACAATTGATAATTAAAAACTAATAACTTAAAATTAAAGAATTATGAACGCATTTGATCAATATGAAGTATGGTTCGTAACCGGAGCACAGCTCCTGTACGGAGGTGACGCAGTTATCGCAGTAGACGCACACAGTAATGAAATGGTAGCTGGACTGAACGCCAGCGGTAAATTGCCGGTAAAGGTGGTTTATAAAGGTACAGTAAACTCTTCTAAAGAAGTAACTGAAGCTTTCAAAGCTGCTAACAATGATGAGAAATGTATCGGCGTTATCACCTGGATGCACACTTTCTCTCCTGCCAAGATGTGGATTCACGGTTTGCAGGAACTGAAGAAGCCGTTGCTGCATTTCCATACTCAGTTCAATAAAGAAATTCCTTGGGATACCATGGATATGGACTTCATGAACTTGAACCAGTCTGCTCACGGTGACCGTGAATTCGGCCACATTGTAACCCGTATGCGTAAAAACCGTAAGGTAGTGGTAGGGCACTGGCAAGATGAAAAAGCACAGGGTCAGATTGCAACATGGATGCGTGTTTGCGCCGGATGGGCTGATGCACAAGATATGCTGATTATCCGTTTCGGTGACCAGATGAACAACGTTGCTGTTACTGATGGTGACAAGGTATCCGCTGAACAAGTTTTGGGTTACCACGTAGACTACTGTCCGGTAAACGACCTGATGAAGTACTACAATGCAGTGGAAGACAAAGATGTACAGGCAATGGTAGATACTTATTTCAAAGAATATGACCATGCTCCTGAACTGGAAAAAGCCGGAACAGAAGCTTATACCAAAGTGTGGAACTCTGCAAAAGCAGAAATCGCTCTCCGTCGTATCCTGAAAGATACAGGTGCTAAAGCATTTACTACCAACTTCAATGACCTCGGTGACTTTGATCAGATTCCGGGACTGGCTTCTCAACGTCTGATGGAAGAAGGTTATGGTTTCGGTGCAGAAGGTGACTGGAAAACTGCCGCTTTGTACCGTACCACATGGTTCATGAGCCAGGGTATGCCGAAAGGTTGTTCTTTCCTGGAAGACTACACCTTGCATTTCGACGGTGAAAAGAGCGCTATCCTCCAGGCACACATGCTGGAAGTTTGCCCGCTGATTGCTGAAGCAAAACCGAAACTGGAAGTACATCGCCTGAGCATTGGTATCGATAGCGAAACTGCACGTCTTGTATTCACCAGCAAACAAGGTGAGGGCGTAGCCGCTACTATCGTTGACCTGGGTAACCGTTTCCGCCTCATCGTAAACAAAGTAGAATGTATCAAGAGCAAACCGCTGCCCAAACTCCCTGTTGCCAGCGCATTGTGGATTCCGATGCCGAACCTCGAAGTAGGTGCTGCTGCATGGATTCTGGCAGGTGGTACTCACCACACCAGCTTCTCTTATGATCTGACTGTAGAATATTGGGAAGATTATGCAGAAATGGCAGGTATCGAAATGGTAGTTATCGATGAAAATACAACTATCAGCGAGTTCAAGAAAGAACTGCGCATGAATGAAGTATATTACATGTTGAACAAAGCGCTTTGTTAATTATGAAACTAGACGCAAAATCAACCATCGAAGCAGGCAAGGCCATTCTTGGTATAGAATTCGGTTCCACTCGAATCAAGGCTGTTTTGATTGACCAGGAAAACAAGCCCATCGCTCAAGGAAGTCACACCTGGGAGAACCAGTTGGTTGACGGACTTTGGACATATAGCGTTGAGGCCATCTGGTATGGACTGCAAGATTGTTACGCCGACCTTCGCTCAAACGTGAAGAAGCTCTATGACATAGAAATAGAAGCTTTGGCGGCAATTGGCGTCAGCGCCATGATGCATGGTTATATGGCGTTCAATGATAAAGAAGAGATTCTCGTGCCCTTCCGTACTTGGAGAAACACCAATACAGGTCAGGCTGCGGCTGCTTTATCAGAACTGTTCGTTTATAATATTCCTTTGCGTTGGAGCATTTCTCATTTGTATCAGGCTATTCTGGACAACGAAGAACACGTAAAAGATATCAATTATCTGACAACGCTCGCAGGTTTTATTCATTGGCAGATAACCGGTAAAAAGGTATTAGGCATAGGCGATGCATCAGGTATGCTCCCTATAGACCCGGTTACCAAGAACTACTCCGCTGAAATGGTGGCCAAGTTCGACGAGTTAATCGCTCCGAAGGGATATAACTGGAAATTGCTGGATATTCTTCCCAAGGTATTGTCGGCTGGTGAAAATGCTGGTTTCCTGATACCGGAAGGTGCTAAGATGCTCGACGTATCCGGCCATTTGAAAGCTGGAATACCGGTTTGCCCGCCCGAAGGAGATGCAGGTACCGGTATGGTTGCAACCAATGCCGTTAAGCAGCGTACAGGAAACGTATCGGCAGGTACATCTTCATTCTCCATGATTGTATTGGAGAAAGATCTGTCAAAGCCCTACGAAATGATCGATATGGTTACTACTCCCGATGGAAGTCCCGTAGCCATGGTACATTGCAACAACTGTACATCTGACCTCAACGCATGGATCAACCTGTTCAAAGAATACCAGGAACTGCTGGGTATACCTGTAGATATGAACGAAGTATATGGAAAACTCTACAACCATGCCCTGACAGGCAATGCGGATTGTGGCGGTCTCATTTCATTCAATTACATCTCAGGCGAACCTGTAACAGGATTTGCAGATGGAAGACCGATGTTTGTACGTTCGGCCAATGACAAGTTCAGCCTTGCCAACTTCATGAGAACGCACTTGTATGCTTCTGTCGGTGTCCTCAAGATTGGTAATGACATTCTTTTCAAAGAAGAAAAGGTGAAAGTTGACAGAATCACAGGACACGGAGGTTTGTTCAAGACTAAGAATGTGGGTCAGAGAGTACTTGCAGCAGCATTAAATTCACCGATTTCCGTAATGGAAACTGCTGGTGAAGGTGGTGCATGGGGTATTGCGTTACTGGGTTCATTCCTTGTGAACAACGAGAAGAAGCAACCTCTCGACGCTTTCCTGGATGAGCAGGTGTTTGGTGGAGATGCAGGTGTTGAGATAGCGCCTACAGCTGAAGATGTAGCAGGCTTTAACGCATACATCGAAAACTACAAAGCAGCACTGCCCATCGAAGAAGCAGCAGTGAAATTCAAAAAGTAATTCCTACTTCAAGGAATAAACGAATGTAATAGTAGAGGGAGAAGCTTCGGCTGCCACGTGGGTGCTGTTGGCACCGGAGCAACTCCCTATACATTCGTTCTACAAGCTCGGACAATTCATTGAATCCGGCAAAGCATCGTTACCAGCTCAGGCAAAGTACCGTTGCTCGCTCAGGCAAGGCATCGTTGCCCGCCCTGACAAAGCATCATCGTCAACTCTGACGAAGCACCTTCGTCAGTAAGCAAATAATCTCTATACCTCAAATATAATATAATATGAAAACGATCCTTATTACTTACCTGTTCCTTTTTTGTTTTCTCCTGACCGGGAAAGCTCAAATCCAACAAGAAGTTTCCTATTTCCCTTTGCAAGATGTTAAGCTGTTGGAAAGCCCCTTCCTGCAAGCTCAACAGACTGACTTACATTACATCATGGCCATGGAGCCCGACCGCCTGCTCGCCCCTTTCCTGCGCGAAGCCGGACTGACGCCCAAAGCGCCAAGTTATACCAACTGGGAAAACACCGGACTGGACGGACACATCGGCGGACATTACATTTCCGCACTCTCCATGATGTATGCCGCTACCGGAGATACAGCCATATACAATCGTCTGAACTATATGCTGAACGAACTACATCGTGCACAGCAAGCCGTAGGCACCGGATTCATCGGAGGAACTCCCGGAAGCCTGCAACTTTGGAAAGAAATTAAAGCCGGGAATATCCGTGCCGGAGGTTTCGACCTCAATGGCAAATGGGTACCCCTATACAATATACACAAGACTTATGCCGGACTGCGCGACGCTTACCTCTATGCCGGAAGCGACCTTGCCCGCCAGATGTTGGTAGCCCTCACCGACTGGATGATAGACATCACCGCAGGACTCACCGAACAACAAATGCAAGACATGCTCCGCAGCGAACACGGAGGACTGAACGAAACTTTCGCTGATGTTGCCGAAATCACAGGTGACAAGAAATACCTGGAACTGGCACGCCGTTTCTCCCATAAAGTAATTCTGGACCCTCTTGTGAAGGATGAAGACCGCCTGACAGGCATGCATGCCAACACACAGATACCGAAGGTTATCGGCTACAAACGTATCGCCGACCTTGCACAAGACCAGAACTGGGATCACGCCGCCCGCTTCTTCTGGAACACAGTGGTAAATCATCGTTCTGTCTGCATTGGTGGCAACAGTGTACGCGAACATTTTCATCCGGCAGACAATTTCACATCCATGCTCAATGATGTGCAAGGTCCGGAGACTTGTAATACTTACAACATGCTTCGCCTGACGAAGATGCTTTACCAGACTTCTCCCGACATTCGTTTTGCCGATTATTACGAACGTGCTTTATATAATCATATCCTTGCCTCACAACAGCCTACAAAGGGTGGATTTGTTTACTTCACCCCTATGCGTCCGGGACACTACCGCGTTTATTCGCAGCCGGAAACATCCATGTGGTGTTGCGTCGGTTCCGGATTGGAGAATCACACCAAATACGGAGAGTTTATTTACGCCCATGCAAAGGATACACTGTATGTAAACCTCTTCATCCCCTCCCGTCTGACCTGGAAAGATAAAAAGATAACCCTGGTACAGGAAACCCGTTTCCCCGACGAAGAGCAAATCAGATTCCGCGTGGAAAAGAGCAAGAAAAAAGCATTCAGCCTCAAACTCCGTTACCCCTCCTGGGCTAAAGGCGCCAGCGTTTCCGTTAATGGAAAAGTACAGGAAACGAATGCCCAACCGGGAGAGTACCTGACCATTCACCGCAAATGGAAAGCCGGAGATGAAATCACACTGAATATGCCCATGCAGGTTGCCTTAGAGCAAATACCGGATCGGGAAAATTTCTACGCATTCATGTATGGCCCTATCGTACTTGCCAGCCCCACAGGGACAGAGAATATGGACGGGCTTTATGCAGATGACAGCCGTGGCGGACACATTGCCCATGGCAAACAGATTTCCATGCAAGAAATACCGATGCTGGTAGGTTCCGCCGCATCTCTGCCCCAATCACTCCGGAAGATAGACGATGACTTGGTTGCATTTACTTATACCGGTAGTGTCTATCCGGCACAGAAAGAAGCGCTGAAATTGATTCCTTTCTTCCGTCTTCACAATTCCCGTTATGCTATTTATTTCCATCAGGTAACCGAAGCTGAAGTAGAAAGTATCCGCAAAGAAGTGGCAATGAGCGAACGTAAAGCAATGGAACTTGCCAACCAAACTGTAGATCTCATTTTCCCCGGTGAACAACAGCCTGAATCGGATCATGGCATTCTATATGAACAGGCAGAAACCGGAATCAATAAAGACCGTCACTTCCGGCGTGCCAAAGGTTGGTTCAGTTATAACCTCAAAGTAAAAGAGGAAGCCAGCCAGCTGATGATCACTGTACGGAAAGAGGATTATACCAAGGTAGCCATCCTTCTTAACAATGAAAAACTGACCGTTAGTCCTACGATCAGCAAACCTGATAAAGAGGGTTTTATAACGATCTGTTATTCTTTACCCCAAAAGTTAAGTGCAGGCAGCTATCCGATACGCTTCAGTCCCGACGGAACAGAGTGGACACCTGCTATTTATGAGGTCCGCTTACTCAAATAATAACATTACGAACATCATATAACTAATAACCATTATGAGAAACAAACTATTATTCAGCAGCGTTCTTTTAGCTGCATCCGTATCGCTGTCCGCACAAAAGAGTGCAACGATCACACTTCATGCCGACCAAGGCACACAAGTTATTCCCAAAGAAATTTACGGCCAGTTTGCCGAACATCTGGGTACCTGTATCTATGGTGGACTCTGGGTAGGAGAAAATTCGGATATTCCCAATATCAAAGGTTATCGTACCGACGTATTCAATGCATTGAAAGAACTCCAGGTTCCCGTACTTCGTTGGCCGGGTGGCTGTTTTGCCGATGAATATCACTGGATGGACGGTATCGGTCCGAAAGAGAACCGCCCCAAAATGGTAAACAATAACTGGGGAGGTACAATTGAAGACAACAGTTTCGGTACACATGAGTTCCTCAACCTCTGCGAAATGCTGGGTACTGAACCTTATATCAGCGGAAACGTAGGTAGTGGTACTGTAGAAGAACTGGCAAAATGGGTAGAATACATGACTTCCGAAGGAGATTCTCCGATGGCAAGACTTCGCCGCCAGAACGGTCGTGACAAAGCATGGAAAGTGAAATACCTCGGTGTAGGCAACGAAAGCTGGGGCTGCGGCGGAAGCATGCGTCCTGAATATTATGCTGATTTGTATCGCCGTTACTCCACTTACTGCCGCAACTACGACGGCAACCACCTGTTTAAGATTGCCAGTGGTGCCAGCGATTACGATTATAACTGGACTAAAGTCCTGATGGATCGCGTAGGCGGACGTATGAACGGACTCTCTCTCCATTATTACACCGTAACCGGCTGGAGCGGAAGTAAAGGAGCAGCCACTAAGTTCGACAAAGACGATTATTACTGGACAATGGGTAAGTGCCGTGAGATAGAAGATGTTATCAAAAAGCATTGTGCCATCATGGACGAATATGATCCTAAAAAGCACGTAGCCCTCATGCTCGATGAGTGGGGTACCTGGTGGGACGAAGAACCCGGCACTATCCCAGGACACCTTTACCAGCAGAATACCTTGCGTGACGCTTTCGTTGCCTCTCTTAGCTTCGACATCTTCCACAAATACACCGACCGTCTGAAAATGGCAAATATTGCCCAAATAGTAAATGTATTGCAATCCATGATCCTGACAAAAGGTAAAGACATGGTGCTGACTCCCACTTATTATGTATTCAAGATGTACAATGTACACCAGGATGCCACTTACCTCCCACTCGATCTGAACTGCGAGATCATGGATGTACGCGATAATCGCAAAGTACCTATGGTAAGTGCCACAGCTTCTAAAGACAAGGACGGCAAGATCCACATCTCAATGTCTAATATCGATGCCGACAATGCACAGGAAATTACTATCAACCTGCCGGATGTAAAGGCAAAGAAAGCCGTTGGTGAAATCTTAACTTCTGCCAACCTGACAGATTACAACTCTTTTGAGAACCCTAATAATATAAAATTAGCTCCGTTCAAAGAGGTAAAAATCAATAAAGGCATACTGAAGATAAAACTACCAGCCAAGTCTATTGTTACTATAGAGTTACAGTAAATCAGTCGAAAAGACTTATTGTATTTTAAACAAGAAGCTAGCGGAAGTACAGCAAAAAAAGAGGCTCTTTCTTTGTTGCGAATTACGCATAAAGAGTTATCTTTGTCGCTGTTAAAATTAACAAGTGACACTTCAATCTGCTTTATTATAGTATTCAAATCAAATAAATATCAATATGAACGACAACAAACTTATGAACCGTGCAGCGGATAATATCCGTATCCTCGCTGCCTCTATGGTTGAGAAAGCTAATTCCGGTCACCCGGGCGGTGCCATGGGCGGTGCCGATTTTGTGAATGTACTCTTCTCTGAGTTTCTGGTGTATGATCCCGAAAATCCTGCATGGGAAGGTCGTGACCGCTTCTTCCTGGATCCGGGTCACATGTCACCGATGCTCTACTCTCAGTTGGCATTGGCAGGTAAATTCACACTGGATGAACTGAAGGAATTCCGCCAATGGGACAGCCCCACTCCGGGACACCCTGAACGCGACATCATGCGTGGTATTGAAAATACTTCCGGCCCGCTCGGCCAAGGCCATACTTTCGCAGTGGGTGCAGCTATCGCAGCTAAATTCATGAAAGCCCGTTTCGAAGAAGTGATGCAGCAAACCATCTACGCTTATATTTCGGACGGTGGTGTACAGGAAGAAATTTCTCAGGGTGCAGGCCGTATCGCAGGTGCACTGGGACTGGATAACCTCATCATGTTCTATGATGCCAATGACATCCAGCTTTCTACTGAAACCAAAGACGTAACCATCGAAGATACTGCCAAGAAATACGAAGCTTGGGGCTGGAAGGTGATCAAGATCAACGGTAATGATCCCGACGCTATCCGTGGCGCTTTGAACGAAGCGAAAGCAGAAAACGAACGTCCTACCCTGATTATCGGTCATACCGTAATGGGTAAGGGTGCACGCAAGGCAGATGGCAGCAGCTACGAAGCTAACTGTGCTACTCACGGTGCTCCTCTAGGTGGTGACGCTTACGTAAATACCATCAAGAACCTCGGTGGTGATCCGACAAATCCATTCGTAATCTTCCCCGAAGTGAAGGAACTGTACGCAAAGCGTGCTGCCGAACTGAAGGAAATTATGGCTAAGAAATATTCTGCAAAATCAGAATGGGCAAAGGCTAATCCTGAAAAGGCTGCCAAATTCGACCTGTTCTTCTCTGGTAAAGCTCCTGAAGTAAACTGGGCAGCTATCGAGCAAAAAGCAGGTGCTGCTACACGTGCTGCATCAGCTACCGTATTGGGCGCTCTTGCTACTCAAGTAGAAAACATGATCGTTGCTTCCGCCGACCTTTCAAACTCTGATAAGACAGACGGCTTCCTGAAAAAGACGCATGCTTTCAAGAAAGGTGATTTCAGCGGTGCATTCTTCCAGGCTGGTGTTGCCGAACTGACTATGGCTTGCTGCTGTATCGGTATGGCACTGCATGGTGGTGTAATCCCTGCTTGCGGAACATTCTTCGTATTCTCTGACTATATGAAACCTGCCGTACGTATGGCTGCACTGATGGAAGTTCCCGTGAAGTTCATTTGGACACACGACGCATTCCGTGTAGGTGAAGACGGTCCTACTCATGAACCGGTAGAACAAGAAGCTCAGATCCGTCTGATGGAAAAACTGAAAAACCACAAAGGACACAACTCTATGTTGGTTCTCCGTCCGGCAGATGCAGAAGAAACAACAATTGCATGGAAACTGGCTATGGAGAATACTACCACTCCGACCGGTTTGATCTTCTCTCGCCAAGATATCGCTATGTTGCCCGCTGGAAACGACTACTCTCAGGCAGCCAAGGGTGCTTACATTGTAGCAGGTTCTGATGAAAACCCGGATGTGATATTGGTAGCTTCGGGCTCAGAAGTATCTACACTGGTGGCAGGAACCGAATTATTGCGCAAAGATGGCGTGAAAGTACGTATCGTATCTGCTCCTTCCGAAGGTTTGTTCCGCAGCCAGGCTCCGGGATATCAGGAAGGTGTTATCCCTGCTGACGCAAAAGTCTTCGGTCTGACAGCCGGTCTGCCTGTAAACCTGCAAGGTTTGGTAGGTGCTCACGGTAAAATTTGGGGATTGGAATCTTTCGGTTTCTCAGCTCCTTACAAAGTACTGGATCAGAAGTTAGGTTTTACTGCTGATAACGTTTATAAGCAAGTAAAAGCAATGTTATAAAAAGCCCTGGTGCATACCGGGCGAATGATTATTCGCCCCTACAGGTTGTAACAGGCTTGTAGGGGCGAAATATTTTTCACCTGATATCCCATTATAGAGCCTCTAAATCAATCATACTACAACAGAAAATGAAAACAATTGGAATTTGTTCCGACCACGCCGGATTTGAATTGAAACAATACGTCAAGGGGTGGTTGGAAACTAAAGGATGGGAATACAAAGACTTCGGCACCTATACAACGGAGAGCTGCGACTATGCAGATTTTGCTCATCCCCTGGCATTGGCCGTTGAAGCCGGAGAGTGTTACCCGGGTATTGCTATCTGCGGAAGTGGTGAAGGTATCAGCATGACACTGAACAAACATCAGGGTATTCGTGCTGCACTTTGCTGGACTGCGGAAATTGCTCATCTGGCTCGCCAGCATAATGATGCCAACGTACTCGTCATGCCGGGACGTTTTATCAGCACAGAAGAAGCTGATATGATTATGAGAGAATTCTTCAGCACACAATTTGAGGGTGGACGCCATCAGAAGCGTATTGATAAAATACCGGTGAGATAATCATCCCAACTTGAAATTGCACTTGCAGGTGCGGGAACTGGTACTTGCAGTAGTGTAAGGTGACGCTTGCGGATGTGTAAGGCAACACTTGCAGTAGTGAAGGCTTACACACCCGCAAGTGTTTTTTAGTTTAGTTTATACACCTTCCTCAGAGCTAAGAAGTATAAACACATCAATTTTTACACCTTTTATGCCAAAAACTCTTCCCTATAATAGAGTCACTTTCCGTACTTTTGCCTGCATATCTAATAACCATTTAAAGTAAAACTGGAAACGCATGAAAAAAGTACTCGGAATTATTTCCCTGCTTCTCTCGGCCACATTGGCAACTGCCAACTCGATAGATTTCGATAAGGCTTTCAAGGAGAGTACAAAGATTGAAAAGCAAATCAAGAAAACATCTTTCCCCAAACAAACGTATCTCATTACGGACTTCGGCGCCAAACCCGACACCCCGGATGCTCCCTGCCATGAAGCAATCAACCAGGCTATCGTTACATGTTGCCTGAATGGTGGTGGTACGGTTGTAGTTCCAAAAGGTACATTCTACACAGGTCCCATCACACTGAAAAGCAACGTCAACTTTCATGTAGAAGAAGGAGCCGTATTGAAATTTTCAACCGATCAGAGCCTCTACTTTCCCGGAGTTATCACCCGTTGGGAAGGAATAGACTGCTATAATGCCCGCCCGTTGATTTATGCATACGGTGAAACAAATATCGCCATCACCGGTAAAGGAACTATCGACGGACAAGGCTCCAACGAAACCTGGTGGCCTATGTGTGGCGCTCCCCGTTATGGCTGGAAAGAGGGCATGGTGGCACAACGCAACGGAGGACGGGAACGCCTGCTGATGTACGGTGAAACCTCCACTCCTATTTATAAGCGTGTAATGACACCTGAAGACGGCTTACGTCCGCAACTTATCAACCTGTACTCATGTAATACAGTGCTGATAGAAGATGTAACTTTATTGAATTCCCCTTTCTGGGTTATTCACCCGTTATTCTGCGAAAGTCTCACTGTACGCGGTGTATACGTTTATAATCGCGGTCCCAATGGCGATGGCTGCGACCCCGAATCTTGCAAAAATGTATTGATAGAGAACTGTACCTTCGATACCGGAGATGACTGTATAGCTATCAAGTCCGGACGTAACCAGGACGGACGTAAATGGGGTGTTCCCAGCGAGAATATCATTGTACGCGGTTGCTATATGAAGAAAGGACATGGAGGTGTAGTCATCGGTAGCGAAATCTCCGGCGGATACCGCAACCTGTATGTAGAAAACTGTAAGATGGATAGCCCAGACCTCGACCGTGTGATTCGCATCAAGACCAGCACCTGCCGCGGCGGACTGATTGAAAATGTATTCGTGCGTAACGTCACCGTAGGACAGTGTCGCGAAGCCGTACTACGCATCAACTTGCAATACGAAAACCGTGAGAACTGCAACCGCGGTTTTACTCCTACTGTCCGCAACGTTCACCTAAAGAATGTAACCTGCGAAAAGAGCAAACTTGGTGTCCTTATTATCGGTCTCGACGACGATGATCATGTGTACAATATCAGCGTTGAAGACTCCCACTTTAATAATGTTGCCAAAGATGGAAATGACATAAAAGGAGCAAAAGACGTTACGTTCAAAAATCTCTATATAAATGGAAAACTTGTAAAGTAGCAAAACCCATTTTACATCATATACGCCCGAAGTTGTGACATTCTGACAGAATTTCATTCAACTTCGGGCTTCATATTTCCCCATTTTTCTTATTTTTCACAGAATACTTGTTCGTTGTCTCTAAATAAAAACTATCTTTGTATTCCAATAATCCGGAACTCAATACGATATGGAGCAACTGAAAACTATCAAAGAGCTTATCAATCAAGGAGATGTAGCAGAAGCTATCCGGCAGCTCGATGAATATCTGATCACCGACTCTACCGACCGGGACGAAGCTTTCTATCTCCTGGGAAATGCCTACCGTAAACAAGGCAACTGGCAACTGGCTTTAAACAACTACCAGTATGCTATCGACCTCAATCCCGACAGCCCTGCCCGTGAAGCCTATCGTATGGCAATGGATATCCTGAATTTCTTCAATAAGGATATGTACAATCAATAACATATAAAAGTAACGTAAATTATGGCAAAGATTAAAGGAGCAATCGTAGTGGACACCGAACGGTGCAAAGGCTGCAATCTATGCGTGGTAGCCTGTCCTCTGCATGTAATAGCCCTCACCAAAGAGGTGAACGTAAAAGGGTATAACTATGCCCACCAAATATTGGAAGATACCTGCAACGGCTGTGCGTCGTGCGCCCAGGTTTGCCCGGACGGATGTATCTCTGTTTTTAAAGTAAAAGTTGAATAAATCTGTAAATCAGTAGAATATGGCAGAAGAAGTTGTATTAATGAAAGGA
>OGKG01002024.1_pt1 | contig 22424 bp, 19 predicted proteins | sample 1572201 | NCBI WGS metagenome assembly OGKG01 (sample SAMEA2582146, study PRJEB24529) | metagenome | biome: Human gut stool | place: China | collected 2011 | reverse complement strand
TACTCGGTTCGGCTAAAGGTTGGGCGGGAGCTTTCAAGTATAACGAGAAGGCTCGTATTGCTTTGGAAAATTTCTACAAACGTGAAGATACTTTGAGCTTGGGGGTTTGCAACGGTTGCCAATTGATGGTGGAGTTGGATTTGATTTACCCGGAACACAAGGAGAAAGCGAAGATGTTGCATAATGATTCCCACAAGTTGGAGTCGGCTTTCCTGAGTGTCGATATCGAGGAAAACAATTCCGTGATGTTGAAGACTATGGCCGGAACACGATTGGGAATCTGGATTGCTCACGGGGAAGGGAAGTTCTACCTGCCTTACGGTCAGGAAGAGTACAATATTCCGGTACGTTACTCGCATGATACATACCCCGCCAACCCGAACGGCTCGCCGTTTGCCACCGCAGCAATATGCAGTAAGGACGGTCGCCATCTGGCGATAATGCCTCATTTGGAACGTTCTATACACCCGTGGAACTGGGCCTATTATGCAGAGGGACGTGAAAATGACGAAGTGAGCCCGTGGATAGAGGCATTCGTGAATGCACGGTTGTGGGTTGAGAAACAAAAAGGACTTTAGGCTGAGTTTATAAAGTTCATAAGGTTTATAAGGTTCGTAAAGTTGTAGGGATATATTCCTTGACTTTATGAACCTTCTTTTTTTCTTTAAAGAAATATTCTATATTTGTAGGAATAGATTTAAAAGTCCGCACTTATGGTTACAACATTACATTTTATACGTTTTTCTATATTGATTTTGGTATGCGTGATGGTTGTTCCCGAGGCGGACGCACAAGCCCGCCGTAAAGTTGACGATGAAGAAATAGCCAACCGTATCGTGGGTAGGGATTATGAACGTCAAATAAATATCTCGGGACGGGAAATTGTTTTTGACGGGAATATACGTTACATGTATCCGGATACGATAAATCTTTCTTTATTCGTGCAATTGGAAAGGTTATCCCGATCAGGAAATCCTTTGAACGCGGGGGTGTTGTTAACCGTGGATGCGGAGAATGAAAAAGTGTTATGGCGTGAGAAAATAAATAATGAATACGAGCGGCTGAATCCTATCGGAAGTATATTGTTGTTGGAAGCCGGAAATAACACTGCCTGTTATGACCGTAATACGGGAAAGATTTTGTGGCAGCATAAAAATCACTTTTCGCACGCAAGTGAAAAATGGGGAATAGCAATGGGGTACAAATTGACATCATCGTCACCTCGCCCGAAGTTGCAGGGCGTTGACGTGAAGACCGGTGAAGTTTTATGGGAAAACCATTTATATACTAAATACGGTTGGACGGAGATGAACGGGAAGGATGATTCCCTTGTGTTTGTGGTTTCCGACGCGTTGTACGGGCTCAACGTGAAAAGCGGGAAGGTCTGGCGGCATGAGCTGTTTTTGAAAGATCTGCCGTTCGAGCGGGGGAAAGAAGAGTTAATGCAGAGTCTGGTATCGAATATTTACATGGAAGATGATAAGATTTACGTGGCCTCATGCGATCGGGTATTCTGTTTGGATAGAAACGGGAAAGTATTGTGGCTGCAGGGAGTGCCCCGCAAAATCGCCGCTCAGTCTTTGCTGTTCACTAAGGACAATTTGTTATATATGGTCAGTTTAGGGTATGGTAAAGTGGGTACTCTTTATCCCGCATGGGGACAGACTTTTATCGCTTCGTTCAACAAAGAAACGGGATTTCAAAATTCTTTTTCGGCCTATCCCAAGGAGTTGGGCAAAATTAATTACGTGCAATTGCGAGGCGACACGTTATACACCTTGTTTGAAAAGTATATGCTTAAATTCCCGATAGATAGTATACGGGGTATTTCTCCTCTTAAATTTATATACGATCAGGAGAAAGATGCCATGAAATATCTGGTAAGCGAGAATGTTTTCGTGATGGACGAGCATTCTTTGTACAAGAGTTTATACGAATGTGATTCCACGAAAACTTATGTATTCACGAATCAGCAGGCGATATTGTGCGTGAACGGGGATATGGCGTCTTATGTATGGCTGCAACCGGGACAGTATTGGGTAAGTTATATGGCTTACCGGGGATATCATTTTTTAGCGAACGAGGACGAAACCATGGTCGTAAATCCCGGTGGAGAGCTCGTGGCACATCTGAGAGTGGGAAAAGAATCGGTGCGGATAGGGGATAAACTTTTTGATGCGCAGAATAACCGGATTGTGATTGTAGATTTGGAAAGTATTATAAGGTAAGCCAAGAAAATTTTGTACTTTTGCCCTTTAGACAGTGTAAACGTGCAATAATCATTCGGTATATGGAATTACTCAAAAAGAGAATACTACAAGACGGTAAATGCTTTGAAGGCGGCATTCTGAAAGTGGATAGTTTTATTAATCATCAAATGGACCCGATCCTGATGAAGTCTATCGGGGTTGAATTCGTGCGGCGTTTTGCCAATAAGGATTTCAACAAGGTGATGACGATTGAAGCGAGTGGTATTGCCCCGGCTATCATGGTGGGGTATCTTTTGGAGTTACCGGTAGTCTTCGCGAAGAAGAAGCAACCCAAAACGATGGAAAATATGATTTCCACGACGATTCGGTCTTTCACGAAAGACCGGGAATATAATGTTTGTATCAGTCGGGATTTTTTGAAAGAAGGAGATAGGGTTCTTTTTATTGATGATTTTCTGGCGAACGGGAATGCAGCGAACGGTATCATTGATTTGATCGAACAAGCGGGTGCTCAACTCGCGGGCATGGGATTTATTATAGAAAAGGCATTCCAACACGGGGGTGACACGTTGCGGGAGAGAGGTGTGCATATCGAATCGTTGGCTATTATAGATAGTCTGGATAATTGTCAAATTAAAATCAGGTAACCGTATAAATTATGAGCACGAATAAACAAGTGAGTTCTGCCATTATATACGGGATTGAAGATCGGCCACCTTTTAAAGAAGCGTTCTTTGCCGCATTACAGCATTTGTTGGCTATTTTTGTCGCTATTATTACTCCGCCGTTGATTATCGCGGGAGCTTTGAATCTTGATTTGGAAACGACAGGTTTTCTTGTTTCGATGGCTCTTTTCGCGTCCGGGGTTTCTACGTTTATTCAGTGTAAACGGGTCGGGCCCATCGGTACCGGGTTATTGTGTATTCAAGGAACCAGTTTTTCGTTTATCGGACCTATTATATCAACGGGATTACTGGGGGGACTGCCTTTGATTTTCGGGGTGTGTATGGCAGGTTCCGTGGTGGAAATGCTGATTAGCCGCGTACTTAAATACGCTAAAAGAATTATCACTCCGTTGGTATCGGGGATAGTGGTCACTTTGATCGGAATGAGCCTCGTGAAAGTCGGGATAACAGCTTGCGGAGGTGGTGTAGGGGCGAAAGCTAACGGCACGTTCGGTAGTTTCGAGTATCTCGGATTGGCAGCATTGGTGTTGGTGCTGATTATCTTTTTTAACCGGAGCACGAACAAATATCTCCGGATGAGTTCTATCGTGATCGGGTTGGTTGTCGGGTATGTTATCGCTTATTTCATGGGAATGATTGATTTTTCCTCGGTACAGAGCTATTCCGGTGTGAATATTCCGGTACCGTTCAAATACGGATTGTCTTTTGACTGGTCGTCTTTTATAGCTATCGGTTTGATTTATATGATCACGGCGATTGAGGCTTACGGGGATATTACGGCAAATTCCATGATTTCCGGTGAGCCGGTGGAAGGAGAGAAGTTTATCAAGCGTGCCTCGGGAGGTATTTTGGCGGATGGTTTTAATTCTTTTTTGGCCGGGGTTTTCAATTCTTTCCCGAATTCCGTTTTCGCCCAGAATAACGGGATGATTCAATTGACAGGTGTTGCCAGTCGATACGTGGGATATTATATTGCTGCTTTTCTGGTCATTTTAGGTCTTTTCCCTGCCGTGGGGCTGGTCTTTTCGTTGATGCCGGAACCCGTGCTCGGTGGTGCTACTTTGTTGATGTTCGGGACAGTGGCAGCAGCCGGAATCCGGATTATTGCTTCCCAGAATATTAACCGGAAAGCGACTCTCGTGATAGCTTTAAGTTTTTCACTCGGGTTAAGTGTTGAATTGATCCCGGAGATACTGGCTTATTGCCCGGATACGATAAAGAATATTTTTTCATCGGGAATTACCACGGGAGGTCTTACCGCTATATTGGCGAATGCTTTGATACATATAAAAGAGTAGTTGTATTTCAACAGGATTAAATATGAGTGTAGAAGATATTTTTCCGTTAGCCGTGGAATTCAGGCGTCATTTTCACCAGTATCCGGAGTTTGCCATGCAGGAGGTGGAAACACAGCGTTATATTACAGAAGTATTGGATAAATACGGAATTGTATACCGTACCGTCGGGACCGGTGTTATCGCGATGATCGGGCAAGGGGAGAAGTGTGTGGCTATTCGTGCGGATATGGATGCTTTGAAGGTAACAGAAGAAACCGGATTGCCGTTTTGTTCTCTGACTCCGGGAATGATGCACGCTTGCGGGCATGATATGCACATGGCTATGGTATTGGGGGCTGCTGTTGTTTTAAAATCACGGGAACAGGAGTTGAACGGGATGGTAAAGGTCATATTCCAACCCAGTGAAGAGAAAAGACCGGGTGGAGCTCGTCTTTTGTTGCCGGAGTTATTGAAAGCCCCTGTGCCGCAAGCTATATTCGGGCAGCATGTTTTTCCTAATTTGCCGACCGGAACAATCGGAATCCGTTCGGGGGCATTTTTTGCTTCTTCCGATAATATAATCTTTTCCGTCGAAGGGAAAGGGACTCACGCGGCAATGCCTCACATGGGATCAGATCCGATTCTGGCAACTGCTTGTTTGATTCAATTCTACCAGACTTTAGTCACTAAATTCCGTGATCCCTTGATTCCTGCCGTGATTTCGATTACTTCCGTGCACGGGGGAACATGCAATAATGTAATTCCCGATAAAGTGGAAGTTTTGGGAACGGTCAGGACACATGATAATACATTGCGTTACCGGCTATTCGAGTTGATAGAACAAAAGTCCAAGGAGATTTGTGAGTTGTATGGATGTACTTTTACCATGGACAAAACTTGGAACGGGTTGCCCGTGCTCGTGAATGACGAGCAACTGACAAAATTCGTGACTAATAATGCGACAGAACTTTTGGGAGAAGACCGTGTGATTTCGATGAATCATCTCACTTTAGGGGAGGATTTTGCTATTTATTTGGAAAAGATTCCCGGGGCTTTTTGGGTATTGGGAGTTCGTCCGCCAGAGCAAGAGAATATGCCCCCGTTGCATAACCCGAAAATGTCACCGGATGAGAATGCGATAAAGATTGGAATAGCGTTAATGGTGAAGAATTGCCTTCAATATTTTATATAAAAAGACGGTGTAAAAGAGTTGGATGGTCTGTCTTTTACACCGTCTTTTTCTTTAATATGTTGGTATCTATAGATTTGCGATGTCTACTTCAATGGCTGCGGGATAAAGTCTCGCGGGATCAAAGAATGTTGCACAACTATTCACGATGTGTTTGAGTTCCGGTTTAACTTTTCCTTTGAAAACCTCTTTACCATTGACAGTTAGGGTTATTTCTTTGTCCAAGTTTACCAATTCTTCACACAGGTAAATGATTACTTTTCCTTTGGTAGCGGATTGGTAATTCTTCTCGCATTTGAGTTCAATTCCCCAGTTAGGGTCTATTTCCGTGGCTTTGTAAGTCACCACATCTGCTTTGAGGGCGATATGGTTGTCCGTGATATTTAATTCGTAATAGGTTCTGGATTTGGTATCATCATTTGAGCGTTCTTTCACGGCTAAATTGTAGAACCCGTCACGGTACAATCCGTCCATTTCGAAATTCTCCCAACTCACGAATTTTGGATAAGGATTACGGGTATATTGCTTCAACCAAGGTGTAGTGGGTTTGTAATCTATGCCGTGTCCCATGCCGGGGATGAGTTCGATATAGTGAATAAAACTTCCCGGGTATAATTTTTCTAATCTATCAAATTCGTCCTTCGTGTATTGGGTGAGTTTATTCCGATAAAATCCCCTGTCCAAGGCTCCTGTGCGTAAAGAAAAAGCAATATTCCTGCAGTTCTCGACAGGTGCGTTTTTCAGTGGTTCACCACCTGCCATGGGACCCGCTCCGGCTAAATAGTCGGCATAGAATGAAGCAAGACGCTGACTACCGTATCCACCTTCGGAAATTCCGAAAAAGTAGACCTTATTGGGATTTATTTTGCCGGTAACAAAGGCCAGACGAAGCATCTTTTCCCATGCGTATTGCTTGGCTTTTTGCCACCAACGGTAATAATCTCCCATGTTTGGTATTTGGGGAATAAAGTAAACAGAGGGAGCGTCATCAAAATTCTTACATATACTGATTCCCGTTTTCCACTCGGCATCCTTGTGTCCCGATCCATGCGTGTACAAGTATAACGGGTATCCGTTTTCAGGGATTGTTTCACCTTTAAATCCCCAGTAATAAGGCATAATAGCGTTGGGTTCAAGTTCTGCCGGGAGAGTCCATTTCCCGGATTTCGTGTTATCCAATTTTTCGAGGTCGATTAATTTCTCTTCCGTGAAGTTATTATTGGCATCTTTCCAAGCCTCCCATACAATATTCTGCATTTTCTTCACGTCCGACAATTTGAGGGTGGCTTTATCTTCACATACTTTCTCTTTACCGGACAGGTAAGCGGAGAAGAATGAGGTTACTTTTGCCTTTGTTTTTAAATCTTGTTTCTTTAAGGATGTTTCTTGCGCCATACTATTTCCGGATATGACAAATACAAGTAACAGACTTAACATGTTAAGTGAATAAGTAGACTTCTTCATTTTTTACTTCGAGTTTTGGTTTTTGCAAAACTACAAATAATTTGTATTAATTAAAGCTTTACAGCCTTGTTTTTGGAGCTAACGAGTGATGAAAATAAAAGTCCGCCGGATTATTTCCAACGGACTTTTAAACTATCTAATCCTAAATTATTTATTTACTTGTAAGTCTTTCCGGTAAGTTCACCTCGAAGAACCATTAAGCCGTTCATCGCCAAAGCTCTCATTTCATCCTCTCCGCCGTAAGCTTTCACGGGAGCGATGAAACCCACCATTTCTTTCACGTAATCCACGAGGAAAGGATTGTAAGCGATTCCCCCGGTCAACAGGATTCCATCCACTTTACCTTTCAACACGGCAGCCATCGCACCGATTGCCTTACCAACCTGATAGGACATGGCATCTTGAATTAATTTGTATTTCGGGTCTTCTTTGGCTTTCATTTCTACCTCATAAGCATCATTTGTGCCCAAGTGAGCCACTAAGCCGCCTTCGCCTTTAATCATTTTCTTGATTTCGGCTTCCGTTTTGGTACCGCTGAAACAAAGTTTCACGAGTTGCCCGGTCGGGAGAGAACCTGAACGTTCCGGTGAGAACGGACCGTCCCCGTCCAACGCGTTATTCACGTCGACAACACGTCCTTGCAGGTGTGCTCCAACGGAAACACCACCACCCAAGTGAGCCACGATTAAATTCGTGTCCTCGTATTTTTTGCCAATCTCTTTGGCATAGGTACGAGCGATTGCTTTTTGGTTCAATGCATGGAAGATTGAAACTCTCTTGAATGCTGGATGACCACTGACGCGTGCCACGTCTTGCAATTCGTCAACAACAACCGGGTCAGCGATATATGCTTTCGCTCCGTTTTTAAGCGATTTAGCGATATCGTTTGCGATTAAACCGCCTAAATTGGAAGCATGTTCACCAAGAGGGGGATTATTCAAGTCATGAATTAATGCTTCATTTACCTCGTATACACCAGATTCGATAGGTTTAACTAAACCACCTCTTCCAACAATGGCTTGAATTTCGTTAATATCAAATCCGGCATTTTTTAATTCGGAGAGAATGATATCTTTTCTAAATTGGAATTGAGAAGCCACGTTGTCGAATTGGGCAATCTCTTCTGCTGAATGCTTAATGTTTTTTACAAACTTCTCGTTTTCGTCCTCGAATATAGCGATTTTCGTGGATGTTGAACCCGGGTTAATCGCGAGAATTTTAAATGACATAGTTCTAACTGTTATATTTATATTAATAATTATTCTTTTTCGCACGTTTTGAGGCTGCAAAATTTATAAATTGTAAGCAAAACTCAAAGAAAAAGTGATAATTTATTTGTAATAGAGAATCAATCCGAATAAGCCGATAAATATAAAGTATCAATCATCGCTTGTGCCGCCAGTTTCAAGTAATGGGAAGCATTCGTGATGGAGTCGTGTACGGAACGGGCATAAGTGACCAAGGTGAACACTTTGTCGAAATAGGGAATTGCCTGTTTTTCAGCGAGTCCTACAATAGCGTAAACCGGTATATTTCGCTCTCTGCACAAGGAAGCTACCGTACCGGGTATCTTGCCATAAAGCGATTGTAGATCAATTTTACCTTCCCCCGTGATGACGCCAGCCGCTTCGGATAGATGTTCCCGGAAACGGGCGAGAGAAAGGCAATATGATGAGCCAGATACAAGACGGGCATTCAACAAGGCATACATGGCTGCCGTGATGCCTCCCGCCGCACCGCCATGTTTCAAGTTACACACTTCTTTGCCTGTCTTAGCGTGTAGTAAATCGGCAAAATAACGCAATTGTTTATCCAGCATGATAACTTGTTCGGGAGAGGCACCTTTCTGTGGACCAAACACGGATGCGGCTCCTTCCGGCCCGCAAAGCGGATTGTCAACATCGCAAAGAATAGTTATACGGATATCTTTAAATTTTTGCTGTAAGTACTCTATGTCAATATCCTTAATATCTGTAATATGGTTGTTGTTTTTACTCTCCTCGTTTACAATTGTCAAACCCATTTCCAAAAGAGCCCCGGTACCACCGTCAACACTGGCGCTTCCCCCGACACAAAGAATTAATTCCTTTGCCCCGTGTGCTATTGCATGGTTTATTAATATTCCGAATCCGGTTGTAGTTGCGTTTAAAATGTCATATTCTTCCCGTTTCAAGTGTTTCAGACCGCAGGCAGCCGCGAGTTCTATGATAGCGGTATTTTCATGCATAAAATAGGATGCGGTATGCTCTCTTCCCAGTGCATCTTGTGTCAGCGTTTTAACGGGAATCGCGTCTAAATACCATGCAATTATTTCGGCAGTTCCATCGCCGCCATCACCCAGCGGGAGCGACACAGTAGACAAGCCACATTCTTCAAATTCCGCCGCCACGACTTTACAAAAATCAAAAGCATTTATACTCCCTTTGAAAGCATTGGGAGCGATCAGAATATGACGTCCGTTCAAAAAGTTCATCGCTTAAATATTATCGGGCAAGGGAGGTCCGAATTTTGTGCTTCTATCGTCTGCCAACAGTTTTTTCTTGTCATGGAAGTTTTTGCAATAGGCAGAATCGAACAAATTTCTGTCCGGCCATTCTTTTACCCGGTTCATTGCTTGGTATACCATGCTTTCTATTTTCTGCGGGAAATGAGGTCCGGTCCAATTACTTGTGTTTGTCACGAAAGCCCAACAAAAACCATCATGTTGACGCTTGAGCATTGCACTGGTGCCAGCCAATGTACCGGAACGTAACCAATCTCCGCGACCATTTGTTTTCATCCAACCGATAGGCAAAGAGAAACCCGGGCAACTAACCATGGTGTTGATGCTGTTCTGACTTAATACATCCGGATAGGAATCGTCCCCGTCTATCGCGGCCAAGAAACATAATAATTCAGTAGGAGAGGCAACCCAACCACCGGCTCCGGAAAGAGCTTCTATGTTATTTCCGCCGTTACTGCGAGGGAGTAAGGTATCTCTACCATCACAGGCACGGATTAGATCGGCATCCGCCTGTTCGTAGTAACGTACCTCGTTCAAATAACGTTCTTCATAAAGATTATGTGCCAGATGCATATCATAACATCCCGCAGGGATTAAGATATTATCCTGAATGAAGCGTTCGTAATCTTCCCCGGCAACTTGCTCGATGATCTTGGTCAGGATACCATACCCCACATTGGAATAATTGGTACTTGTGCCGGGAGTAAAACCCAAACGTCTTGATAATACGAACTTGATAACCGTGTTGAGGTCGGCAGGCGCGGGAACATCCATTTTCTTCGCGATATCCACGGGATTGAACATCGGATCTCCGTAACGTGCGGTGAAACCACCTTGATGCCGGAGTAAATTTTCAACGGTAATGTTTTTGGCTCTTTTATCCTTGATCGGATAATATAGCGTCGTGTCGTTCAATATCCCGTCCTCTCCGAAAACCTTGTCATCCAAAGATAATTTGCCGTTTTCGACTAACTTCATGATGCCTGCCGCGGTGATTAATTTGGAAACCGAAGCAATACGGAAGATATGATTCACGTCTGTTTTTATTCCGTTTTCTTCATCCGCGTACCCGTATCCTTTACTGTAAATTAATTTCCCGTCTTTCATAATCGCCAACGATGCACCTTTTATTTCCCATTGACGCATAAATCGTTCGATGGTATTATCTAAACGTTTGGTTTCATCAAGATCGGAATATTCATTGGTGAATAAATCATGTATGGCTATGGCTAACGTATCCTGAGGGGGAATTTCTTCAACTTGGATCTTTTCGGGGTGAGATTTCCAAGGGATAGTAATAAGTACAACAAAAATTAATATCAGTAGTATCGTGTATTTCATTATATGCTATTAAAAAATCAAAGCGTAACATTCTATGACAAAAGGATGTTACGCTTGCAATATTAAGAAAAATGTATTTCCTATCAAAACAAATTCGTGTAAAACAGTTCTAAAAATTCTTATTTAACAAATCGAAGTAATATTCCATAACTCGGACAAGCAGAGGATGGTGAGGATCAAAGGTAATATTGTCTATATGCAATATGGGCAATACCAATGGAGAAGTACCCGTGATGAAGGCTGCTTCATAAGTGGATAAGTCTTTGTAAGCCACTCGTTTTTCTTCTACCCGGATGTTATTTTCCTGACAGATGGTCAGTACCCGCTTGCGACTTGTTCCGGGTAATACATGAGGGAGTGGTGCCGTGAACAAGGTATTGTCTTTGATAAAAAATACGTTGGAGCGAGAGCCTTCCGTGATAAAATTCTCGTTGTCAATGAGTAATACCTCGTGTACGCCTTGTTCGCCGATGATTTTATTTGTCATTTCCCGCAAACCGGAATTAATGTATTTGACCTCGGCGTTTTCCCGCATGGCACGGCAAGTTACCGTGTCAACTCCGTGCTGATAGTCTTCTTCTCTCGGGTAGGAGTGTTTTATCTGGTAAACATACTCGTCAATTCCCGTGGGGGAAACGTGTAGTACATATTTTATATTACCTTCCTTGATATGTTCGAGTTCAATCAAACGCTTCAGTTTTTCTTCCACGTGCAAGGTTGTCAAGTCTATATCCAGACCTGATTTTTTAATTGAATTATCCAGCCTTAACAAGTTATCATTCAAGAAAATGACATTGCCTCTAAAAACTCGGCAGACTTCATATATACTTAATCCGTGATTTAAAATATCTTCGGAATATTCTTTATTATCTATCGGTCGGTTGTTAAATAGCATCATAATTTATCTCCTTAATTATTGCGGTGCAAATTTATGGTTTAAAACGATTATATAGACAGAAATGTTTATAAAAATCATATTTGTAACTTTCGATTATTCGCGCTACTTTTGACTATGATATGGAAGCAGAAGAACAAATAGAAAGAAGCGAGCATTTTTTGCGTGAAGTGGTTGAAAAAGAAATTGCTAAATTACAAGGTGTCGGGCTGTCATACATGCAGTTTGTCATCATGGGGCAGGCTATTGAGGTGTTGGGGAGTTTTTTGGATAACAAACCTATGAAGGCCAAGGGACAATCGGCCAAACGTTTTTCTCTTGCCGTGAAGAAATTGTTCGGGGGACGTTACCGCCAATTGAATGACAATTCTTTCCTGTATGATAAGCTACGCAACCAAATGACTCACACGTTTATTCCCGGTGGGGATTTGATTCTATTGAATCAATCGGAAAATACCAACGGGTATAAGCATTTGCAAATGACCAACGGGAAATTGGTGTTGATATCAGAGATTTTTTACGAGGATATATGCAAAGCATGCGAACGCTTGCTGGAAGCGTTGAAAAGTGGGGTTTTACCACCTAAAAATATTGCTTATTAGTTATGGAACAAGAGAGAATCATATTGATTGGAGCGGGAAACGTGGCACATCATTTAGCGGCAGCCTTATTAAAAGCAGGGGAGAATTTATGTCAGATATACAGCCGCACGCTTGAATCCGCCCGCCTGCTGGGAATGAAAACGGGAATAGCCTACACGGCAGAAATGAGCGAGATTTATCCCGATGGAGATATTTATATATTTTGTGTAAGTGATGATTCGTTAGCGTCTTTGTTAAAGACAATTAGAATTAAAGAAGAAGCGTTGTTACTACATACTTCCGGAAGTTTGCCGATGGATATACTCAAGCCTTACTCAAAGAATTACGGTGTACTATATCCGGTTCAGACTTTTTCGAAAAAAAGGGATTTGGATTTTGATGAGATTCCTTTGTGTATCGAGGGGAGTTCCCCGAATGTTTTAGGAAAAATCAAGATGTTGGCAGAGAAGTTATCCGGTAAAATATACGCGATAAATTCTATGCAGCGCAAAGAATTACACCTCGCTGCCGTTTTTGCCTGCAATTTCCCGAATTATTTGTATAGTGTGGCGGGAAAATTGCTGGAAGAACATGGATTGTCATTCGCGATGTTGCGTCCGTTGATATTCGAAACAGCGCACAAAGTGATGTTGTTGACGCCGGAAGAAGCACAAACCGGACCTGCAAGACGGGGAGACGAGGGAATTATGAATATGCACAAGAGCATGTTGAAGAATAATAAAGATTTATTGAAGATATACACGTTATTGTCGGACGGAATCAAAGAGGCGCAAGTGAAAGAGGGAACGGATGATTCGAAAGCATCTCCTGCGGAAAGCGTGGATATGCCGACATTATGGTAGATAAAATTAAAATGATATAACATGAAACTGTTCAAAGAAGAATTGAAAAAAGTGGAAGCTTTCGCGTTTGACGTGGATGGTGTTTTCTCTCGTCACGAGATGAACATAACCCCGGAGGGAGATTTGGTACGGACATCTTGCACGAAAGACGGTTATGCCATGATGTATTGCGTGAAAAAAGGATATCCCGTGTGTATTATTTCCGGTGGTTATGCTCCCGGGGTAAAGGAACGTTTTAACAAGTTGGGCGTTACGGAAGTCTATTTAGAGGTGGCAAACAAGGTGGAAGCGTTGAACGAGTTTCTCGAAAAATATAATTTGAATCCTGAAAACGTGATGTATATGGGGGATGATATACCAGACTACAACGTGATGACGATAGTGGGAATGCCTGTATGTCCGGCAGATGCTTGCGAGGAAATCAAATCGATTTCACGCTATATATCAGATACCCCGGGTGGATTGGGATGCGTGCGTGATGTTGTAGCCCAAGTACTGAAAGCCAAAGGGGAATGGATGGATACCCAGTGTCACGTGAAATGCATGTAATGACAAATAACTGACGTATGTTGGAAATTTTCAAATTAATACGATTAAGAACAATCGCTTTCACGGCATTCACGATGTATGCCACGCGTTATCTGGTTGTTCTGCCTGTCTTGAACAAGGAAGGCTTCTCGTTACAAATGCCGGAACGTGATTTTTCGCTTCTGGTGATTGCCGTGTGTTGTCTGGTATCGGCTGCTTACGTGATAAACGACTATTTTGATACCAAGGCTGACCGGATTTCGGGTAGCAGGCATGTGATTGTGGGGAAAACAATCAGTCGTCGCACTGCTATCACGCTTCATACCTTGTTGAACGTGGTTGCCGTGGGGATAGCGTTTTATCTCGCACAAAGTATTCAGCACAGTGAAATCGTATTTCTATTTTTGATTATTTCCCTTATTCTATGGTTTTATTCTTCCCGCTTCAAAAAGTATTTTATATGGGGTAATTTATGTGTTGCCTTTTTGGCGGGATTGATTCCTTTGACGGTTATCACGTTTGAAATACCGCTGTTGAGTGACGTGTACTCGGATGTTGTCGTGAAAACCCATGTCGGATTTGCTTCGGTATTTTACTGGACACTTTGTTTCTCGTATCTTTTGTTCTTTAACATGTTGATATACGAGATCAACAAGGATATTTACAGCGTGAATGGCGATCGGGCAGAAGGAATCACTACAATACCCGTGAAATGGGGAATTTCTGCCACGCGAACTTTATTGACAGGATTGACAATACTGGTAATTTCTTCCTTGATTGCGTTTTTCTTGTGGAAATTCTCGGAAAGTGTGCTTGCCGGAATATACATGGTAATATTTCTAATTTTACCTTATATTGGGTATGCGCTGGTTATCCGCCGCGAGGGATGTATGAAAGTTCAGTTACGATTGATTCGGACACTTATGGTTTTATGCATGTTACTGAGTCTGTTTTGTTCATACAACGCTTAAATAATTTATGACAGAAATGCACTCTATAAAGAATTATAAACTTGTATTAGCTTCCGCGTCTCCCCGAAGACAACAATTAATGAAAGACGCGGGGTTTACTTTCGAGGTTAGATTAAAAGATGTAGAAGAAAAATATCCGGACGGGTTGGCGTTGGAGAAAGTTCCTGAATACTTGTCACGGGTGAAAGCCGAGGCTTTTCGAGATGAATTAAAACCCGATGAAGTGTTGGTTACTGCCGATACTGTAGTTTGTATTCATGATAAAATACTGGGTAAACCTACCGGTCGGGAAGATGCCATACGTATGTTGCAGGAATTGTCCGGTGCCCGTCATTTGGTGGTGACCGGGGTTTCCGTCACGACATGTACCGAACAATTGTCTTTCTCGTCTTTTACAAATGTATTTTTCAAAGCGCTATCTATCGAAGAAATAGAATATTACGTGGATACATATAAACCTTTTGACAAAGCGGGAGCTTATGGTATACAGGAATGGATTGGTTACATCGGTATCGAACGTATCGAGGGATCGTTTTACAATGTCATGGGACTTCCGGTGCAGAAGTTGTATGAAACGTTGCGAATGTTACAATTCTAAATATATATAACTATTTAAAATACCAGTAAATGAGAAAAATTACATTATGCTTCTTGGCTTTCATTCTGATTGCCTTACCGGGTTTTGCTGATGAAGGGATGTGGATCCCGATGTTGTTGAAAAAATACAACATTGAAGACATGCAAAAGGCCGGTTTTAAACTAACTGCTGAAGATATTTACGATATCAATCAGGCTTCGTTGAAAGATGCCGTGGTTGGATTGGGAAGAGAGGGGTCGCCTTTTCAGCATTTCTGTACTGCGGAAATCGTGAGTGACCAAGGATTAATGATAACCAATCATCATTGTGCTTTCGGAATGATACAAGCTCATTCGAGTTTGGAACATAATTACTTGCGTGACGGTTTTTGGGCAAAGTCGTTACAAGAAGAGTTGATGAATCCCGGCACCACGGCTTCAATCCTTGTGCGAATGGAAGACGTGACGGATAAAATCAATGCCGCATTGAACGATAATATGTCTGAACAAGAACGGGCAGAGAAGATAAAAGAGATTAGCCGTAAGTTGGAAGCCGAAGCTGTTAAAGGCACAAATTTACAAGCAAATATCAAACCTTATTTCAACGGGAATCAATATTTCATGTCTATTTTCAAAATCTTCCGGGATGTACGTTTAGTAGGTGCTCCTAACTCGGCTATCGGCAAATTCGGCGGGGACACGGATAATTGGACATGGCCTCGTCACACGGGTGATTTTTCCGTTCTCCGTATTTATGCAGGACCGGATAATGAACCGGCAGCGGTTTCACCGAATAATGTTCCTTACAAACCGGCTAAATTTTTCAAAGTTTCTGCACGGGGTGTGAAAGAAGGTGATTTTACTATGGTATTCGGTTATCCCGGAACAACGAACGAGTACTTGACTTCTTATGCTATCGACCAGATAGCGAACGTGGAAGACCCACACAAGATCAAGATTCGGACGGCAAAACTGGACGTGATCAATGCAGCTATGGAGTCTGACGAGTTATTACGTATTAAATATGCCGCTAAAGCTGCCAACGTGGCTAACGCATGGAAGAAATGGCAAGGGGAGATTAAGGGATTAGATCGTTTCAACACGGCGGATAATAAACGTGTTCTTGAACAGAATTTCAATCAATGGGCACAAGCGAACGGGAAATCTCAGTATATCGGTTTGACCGATCGTTATAAAGAATTATATGCAGCCCGCGAGGAATATATTCTTGCCGCGGCTTACGCGATGGAAGCCGGATTAAACGGTGCTGAAGTGATAGGTCTGGCCCGGAATATAAAGGGAGCTTTGGAGTATTTTGACAAAGCTGAGGACAAGGATAAGTTCAAGCAAACGATAAAAGATTATGTGACGTCCTTTTATAAAGATTATGATCCTGCCACGGATGAACGTATTCTGGTTGAAATGCTTAAATTGTATAATAACAAGGATTTAGGAGAGCAATGGATTCCGGGAGTGATTCGTGATATCAAAGGAAATAATTACGAACGCCATGCGGCAGATGTTTTCAAAAAATCCATTTTTACTCATGAAGAGCGCTTGTTGGCCTTCGTGGATAAATTGAACGCCAAAACGGTTAAAAAGCTCGAGAAGGATCCGATTTATCAAATGATGGAAGGTATTCAAAACTTACGTTCCGAAAAAATCAATCCCGAGTTAAGTCGTATAGAACGGGAGCTGGTTACTCTGAATCGGTTGTGGATGGCCGGTTTGATGGAGATGCAACCCGATAAAGTGTTCTATCCGGATGCTAATTCGACGTTACGAATTGCTTACGGTAAAGTGTCCGGTTACAAGGCTTTGGATGCCGTCTATTACACGCCGTATACCACGTTGAAAGGGATTATGGAAAAGGATAACCCGAATATCTACGATTATGATGTACCTCAAAAATTACGGGATCTTTACAAGAATCGGGATTTCGGTCCGTACACGCAAGACGGGGAAGTACCGGTTTGTTTCATTGCTACCAATCATACGACGGGCGGTAACTCCGGTAGCCCGGTATTGGATGCCGAGGGTAACCTAATCGGTTTGAATTTTGACCGTGCATGGGAAGGTGTGATGTCGGATATGCAATACAGTCCGGAAATCTGTCGGAATATCGCGGTTGACATTCGCTTCGTGCTTTTCATCATTGACAAGTACGCCGGGGCAAAACATCTGATCGAGGAGATGGAGATCATTCGGTAGAGGTTTGTAATATACTTGCTTATAAAGTCTGTAAAATCAGTATATTTTGATTTTACGGACTTTATAGTTTTATGTAATCGGCTATAATTATTATAAGACAATAATTATCTTCGCGTATTGAGTATAAATATCGTCTTATGATACTAATCAATAATTCCTTTGTGTTTATTGGCAGACAAGAGTTGTACTGAAAAAGATCTTTAGTTTATGATATATAAAAACGAAATCATATTACAACCTCTGTTTAATGAAGATATACCCTTGTTTAATAGTTGGCTGAACAAGGAATATATCTACAAATGGTTGTGCCCGAATGGAGAAGAACAAAGAGAGGCTTGGTTGGATGAAGTAAATAATAGAAATGGTAAGTATGATTTTATAAAACATTTTATTATTCACTATAAGGATAGGAAAATAGGGTATTGCCTTTATGCTGATTGTTTCTTTCTGAAAGATTTAGAGGAAGAAGGCCATGATTTTGAGAGCTTGTATAGAGACGTTGTCGAAGAGAACCACACTTATGAAATTGGTTATTTGATTGGTGAAGAAGAGTACCTGAATAAAGGTATCGGCAAAATAGTTATTCAGAAGTTGGAAGAAAAAATCATTGAAATTGGTGGGCGTGAAATATCGGCAGACCCTTCTGAAGAAAACACGTTCTCGATAAAGGCTTTGTTAAGTAATGGGTTTTATAAAAAGAATGATGGAGATTATAGAAAAATAGTTATCGAAAGAGATTCCGGAGAGGCTATAAAAGTCATGAGCGGAAGAATTTTTCTTCCGCTCATGACTAGGTTAAAAGTGTAGTATAGATTATCTTTTATGCCAGTCGTTTGTTTACAACGTCCCAATTGATAATATTCCAATAGTTCTCGATGTATTTCGGGCGAGCGTTCTGAGTGTCCAGATAATAAGCGTGCTCCCAAACATCAATGGTTAATATCGGTTTCTTGCCATGTTTCAATGGGGTATCGGCGTTGCTTGTTTGCATGATTTCCAATTTCCCGTCTTTGTCTACAACCAACCAGCCCCAACCCGAACCAAATAAGGTAGTGGCTGCTTTGGCAAACGCTTCTTTGAAAGCATCAAAGTTCCCGAACGATTTATCTATCAATTCTTTTATTTTTCCGGTAGGAGCAACCTTTGCTGCATTATGCGGTTGGAATGTTTCGAAATAGAAAATATGGTTGTAAGTTTGTGCGGCATTATTGAATATTCCGCCCTCTGATTTGATCACGATGCCTTCCAGACACATTTTTTCAAACTCGGTTCCGGCAATCAGGTTGTTCATGTTCGTGATATAGGTAGCAAGGTGTTTACCATAGTGGTATTGAATCGTTCTCTCGCTAATATAGGGTTCTAATGCATTTTCCTTGTAGGGGAGAGCAGGTAATTGAAATTTATTGTCTGCACCTCTTTTGTTGATCATATCAGATGATATCAACACGTCTAAATCTTTAAATTCTTCTGGTTTCATATCCTTATGTTTTAAATTAAACTGTCTTTAAATTTAGTAATTCTAATGGATAGAAACGATAAGTTATAAAAAAAGTTTCATTAATCGGAAGATATTTTTAGAAATAACAAGAAATATAAAAAAACAGTCCGGAAAAACTTTTCGGACTGTTTCAATAATGTTTAGCGAACTAGCGAACGAATACAGGTCCGACTTTAATAGAGGTGATATTATTTGAAATTTCTTGAACGATAGGGGTTATGGCAGTAGCCATTTCCGGCGTAACGGTTCCTGTTGAAGCCAGTATCGTGGGAATCATTGCAATGATGGTTTTTGCATATGTCGTATCCAAGTAAAGGGTCAACTTACCATCTTTAAAGAAATAATTCAAGCTAATGGATTTGATATCTTTCGGGAAATTTTCTATTCCTTGGAAAAATTCACTATCAGTACTGATCGCAATCGTGGAACCTTGAGTTTCATAAGTGGTCTTGACTGTTTGCTCCTTCCCATCCACGGTAATTAAAATCTCTATATCCTTATTGGACAGAAAATTAATTCCTTTGAGGTACTTTTGCAATTGCTCTTTTGCGGCAGATGCCAAAAGAGGTTTAATTGTTGCCACGGGTACTTTACCATCTGGAAACATTCCTTTAATAATGGACTTTATCGGTTCCGGTAACATGTTCAAAACTGCTTCTGGGATTTCAATGTTCGCTTCTTTGTAATCTAATTCGAAGTAAATATCGCCTTTTGAACCGTAATTCCAAGTACCGGTCAATGTTTCATCATCGTCATTATCATCATCGCTACAAGATGAGAAACTCACACACGCTGCAAACAACACAGCTACTAAATACATTAATTTGTTTTTCATACTAGATTAATTAAAAGATTTGTCATTTAAATTTTAATGGTTATCGATGCCCCGAATCGTGATGGAGCTCCGGATTGACCGGAGTTCAGGTATTCGGGTAAGTTTTTGCCTACCGGACTGTTGAACATGTAGCAGAAAAAGGCTTTATTCAAGATATTTTTCCCCCACACGTGAAAGTCTATGTATTTCCCTGAAACGCCAAAATTCATATTCCACAAGAAATAAGGATTTTGTTTCAAGGTATTTGCTTCGTCGAAATATTGTTTGCCAAAACCTGTCACGGAAGTCGTTGCCATGAAAGACTGAAATAAAGGTGTTTTCACTTTCTTTTGGTAAGAGAATCCCGTGTTCAACGTAAATTCCGGAGCCATCACGATTTTATTACCCTCGTATGCTTTAGTCAAATGGTGATAGTACTCGGAATTACTGTACCCTGATAAAAGAAAATAGGTGAGGTGAGGCATGCATTCCCATGTCAGATCCATTTCCGCACCGAAACTACGTGCATCTCCGGCGTTCTTTATGATCGGTCCCATCATCTCCATCACGAAGATTTGCTGATCTTTCCAATCAATATAAAAAATAGCGGCATTCACGTTGAAACGCCCGTTTTGGCTGAAATACTTTGTCCCGATCTCGTAATTCCAAAGGGTTTCCTTATCATACTCCAATTTTACGACCTGCGAGGTCATATCATTCGCTATGATATTATAGCCTCCCGCTTTGTATCCCTTGGCTATGCTGGCATAAGCCGATAGTTGCCCGTTCCACTTTTTCAACACGGAGAATTTCGGTAGCCAAGCGCTGTACGAGTTATCTTCCTCCCAATCATGGAACCCAGAAAAGCTGTTTGCCCCGTGGAATAACAAGCTATCCCTGTAATCGAGTGATGCCTTCTCGTAATCGTATCGTAATCCCACGGTGACAAATACACCGGGAAGCAGATTTTTTAGAGTGACTTGCCCGTAACCCGCGATACCCCACGTACTCGTGTTATTGTAATACAACGTCTTATCCAAATCCAAGGGGAGCAATAAATGGCGTTCAGTCCCGAAAGTAGCCAGATAATCGTTCGTCAGATCTTTGTAGAAACCGAATGTCCCGACAGTCCAATCCAATTTTTCACTCTCGGTGGACTGGTAATTGATCTCTTGTGTAACCAAGTTCTGCTTTGATTTTTTCCCGTTTCGGAACACGTCATGGAATGTAAAATCGGCATCCAATTCCTGCTTGTCCTTTGTCCATGAATAAGAGGTAATCCAGCTTAATGCTGTTCGGTCAAAAGTTTTCCGTGCGTTCACGTGGGCGGAAGCCAAGTCCCGTTTGTAAGAAGCATCGGCATCATAATTCACCCGGTAGCGATGTACTTTCAGTGAATCAATAGCATGATAGGCGTATCCGTTATCAAAACTATGATTATAATTTATGCCTAAAGCCACTTGCCAAGTATCATTCGTGTGTAATTGTCCTTGATAGCGCAAGTTGTAAGAATCAGATTTATTGGTTTTTCCTCCCGTGAAATCGTTCTTGAAATACCCGTCTGTCCGGTTGTAAGAAAAAGACAATTTATTGTATATTACATTCCGGACGGGCAGATTTGCCGTTACCATGTAGTTCTGGGAGTTATAACTCGAAACCCCGGCTTTTGCCTGTAGGGTAAATTTCGAGGCGGGAGGATTGGTTCTGATATTTATCAATCCGATAATACTATTTCTCCCGTACAGAGTGGTTTGCGGACCTCTCAGTACCTCGATCTGTTTAATATCATATAGATCGAAAATAAAGGCGTTCTTGTCAAAGACCGGAACTCCGTCCACGTATAAGCCCACGGGCGGCGTTCCCGAAACGGTTCCTATTCCGCGCACGTAAAGCGGGGTGGAGAGTTTTAACCCACCTTCCTGCATGTAAAAATTGGGAATCATACCCGACAGATTACGCAAATCCGGTGTATTTTCATTCAGCAGATTTTTTCCCGAAATAACACTAAGCGCAACGGGAATCTCGCTGATAGACAATTCTCTTTTCTCGGCGGTGATAGTCACTTCCTGCAATTGTTTGATAGCGCTGAAAGTGGTATCATCCGACTGCATTACCTGTGAACGTTGGGCTGATAAAGAACCGCAAATTGTCATAAATAGCAAAGAGCTATATAATTTTCGCATATTTTTATCAATGATTAAATTGTTTGACATGTCAATCATTTGTCCTAAGTTAAATACATACGGACACAATAAAATACAGACACGTCGGGGGTGCCCTTAACGTTTTCAAGGTTAGACACGGAGCCTTGGATTCCGCGGGGGGAGTATAATATAGTCGCTCCGGACTATCAATATGCGGGATAAATATTTTCTTGACTTCGGTTTTTGTTTGTTTTTCGTGTACTTCCTGATAATGGAGTACGTGATTACCGGTTAAATTATAAAAATGAACAGTGTTCCCCGGAAGCGCTTCCGGGAGCTTTGTTTGTTCTTTCGGGTAGAAACACACCACGAAAAAAGCTGAAACAAGCAAGTAGACAAATATATTGACCGATGGTCCTATGAAAAACATGATGCAAATCTATAAAAATATTTCAAGTGTAATACAAAAAGTTGAATATTTCAATGTATTCGTAATAAGTATTGTTTCTAGTGTTAATCAATGGTTATTTCGGGGTTATCCTTGCTTAACTTACTTACAAATCAGTTTTAATACCCTTACAAGTACCCCGCTTAGTGGTGTTGTAAGCGGGGTATAAGTATTTTGTAAAGGGTGTGAGGTTTTATTACCCGGGGATAACCCTAGATTAAGGTT
>OGKG01002021.1_pt1 | contig 22453 bp, 21 predicted proteins | sample 1572201 | NCBI WGS metagenome assembly OGKG01 (sample SAMEA2582146, study PRJEB24529) | metagenome | biome: Human gut stool | place: China | collected 2011 | reverse complement strand
CAAACCTTTTCTATAATATGTCCAATAACACAGTAGGTCTTGTTGGAATGTGGGAATTTTGTCGTTTATGCCGGGGAATGTTCCCGAATTAATTTTTTATTGCCTCGAAGAGCCATGGGGATGATTTTGCAAACGAATCTAGCCGGGAATATTCCGGGAGATTACGTGTGTAATTTTGTGGAAGAACCGAGGAGAAAGTCGATAAAGGCAGGACGGGAACCTTTGGATACCACGTGTTTTAAACAACCGGTAGGCGAGATTATTGTGGACAACGAGGATGCGGGATTTCAAATCACGGAATCCGAATCAAGGGAAACATTTTTAAATAGATTATTACATCGTAATAAACAAAAAGCAGGAGAAAGCGTGGATTTTCTTACCGATAACGTACCCGGGTGGATTAGTTCTGTATATATTGATGCTTACGGATTCCCCATACGGAGTTTTACGGGAAAGAAAACAAAAAATGGAAAAGGGAGAGCGGAATGGACGGCAAATATAGCAGAGGAGGGAGAATATGAAGTGTTTGTTTATCAAATCGATTTGGATTTCAGATTGCAATATCAAGCGAATGAAGTATTGTATTATTATACTCTTGAACAACAGGATTATAAAGCGGATATTTTAATGAGTTCTACTCGGTATGGAGAAAAGAAGTTTACCTTGGAAGATAATCAGGGAAGGAAAGAGGATTTCTCTCTGCATGTTGCTATGCCGCGGAGTGATTGGGTGGCGATAGGGGTATATTTTTTGCAAAAAGGAGAAGTAAAAATTGCATTACAAGACAGAGGAGCTTTTCTGGGGCAATTGATTTTCGCGGATGCGGTGAAGTGGGTGAAGAAGTAATAAAGACTTTTTGATTGGCTTATTCATGAAATTCAAATGTATAATAATATAGATAATATGTGCTTCAGTTGTTCTCGCATGTAATGGTTGGCGTTGTTTTTGTGTTTTTTTATCGTGTTGGTGGAGATATTGAGTAAATGGGAGATTTCCTCGTGTGATTTTCCTTGAAGGCTTAATTGATAGACTTCACGACAAGCAGGGGAGAGTTGATTGAATACCGTTTGAATCATCTGGAAAACTTCGGATTCTATAATATTCTCTAGAAAGAAATCGTAATCTTCTTCTTCACGGATGACACGTTCTGCATACCTATTGGCTATATTTCTGCGGCGTATGGTGTCAACCGAGAAACTACGCACGATTTTGTACAGGTATGCTTTTATGGTATTTTCAGTTTTGAATTCTTGGCGTTTTTCCCAGAGATTAAGAAAGGCATCTTGAATTACATCTTCAACAGTAGTGTCATCTTCGATGTATTTTGCAGCAAAATAGCGCAATGTTGCGGCATATTTGGTGTATAAATAATGAAATGCTTTATCATTATTTAGATCTAAAGTATTGATATTGAACTCCTCTCTCATACAAATGCCGTATCTTTAAACCAACGATTAATAACAGCTATCTTCTTGATTCTTTTATGATAACAAAATCATTAAGATATTTAGGCGTTCTTGCTTGTGAATAAAAATATTAGATAAAAAATAATTTTAAGTAAAAGTTTCCAGATATCTTTTATATTTGTAGTGTTATTAATCGTTGGTTTTTTGAAACTTTTTGGTATAAAGAAATTATACTTTATTTGATTAGCGATACTCATGAAGGTTTGAGGACGGATAACAGAAAAATATTTCAAAAATGTATCGGAGTGTTGTTATTATCATTAATTTTGTTTTTTCAAAGACAGAAAAAATTGGATAACATTTAAAATTGGGAAAAATGAAAATTATTGTATCTGTAATATTACTGGCATTTATAACTGTCAGTTGCGGTACGAACAAACGTGTGTACGCACCACCTTTCGAGGAGGAGGAAACTGAAAATGTTGTTGTGAAAGAGGATGTGCAAGCCACAACCCAAACTACGACCACCAAGAAAGAGAACACGAAACCGGTTGTTTCGAAAGAGGAGAAGGTAACCATGACGCACGGGGATGTTTTGAAACGTTATAACGTGATAGTGGGAAGTTTTGGAGATCAAAATAACGCTATCAATTTGCGGAATAAACTGAACGGAATGGGATATACCAGTATCATTATGCGGAACGAAGCCGGAATGAGTCGGGTGAGTATTGCCGGATTTGACGAGGAGGCTCCCGCTCGGGCTGAATTGTTGCGGATTCGTGAGCAGTACCCGGAATTCGCGGATGCTTGGTTGTTGATTTCTAAAAAGTAGTAATACCCCTATAAAAAGAGTGGCGGAGAAGATTCCCCGCCACTCTTTTTATTTATAAGCATGTCATTTAATTTGCTTCAACAAATCTTTCACGGCAGCTTCAACTTGTAAATCACGTCCTTGCATTGCACTTGCAGGATCATTAGACACTTTGATGTCCGGTTCCAGTTGCATGTTTTCAAGAATGCGACCTTGGTTATCTTTCATGCCCACCTGTGGAATACCGAATGTGACATTATTGATCATGGTTTCCCACCACACGGCAGTCATTGTTCCCGGGACAGGCATACCGATCAGTTTACCCAATCCCAGTTCTTTGTAAGCCCACGGGAATCCATGCGCGTTACTGTAATTGCTTTCGCTAATCAGCACGGCTGAAGGTTTTGTCCATTGTGCGAACGGATCGATACCGATAAATTGTCCGCGGGGAACAAATTCCGCGTATTGTTTACCACTTAACAGATGCAGCAAATCCTCGTGCAACCAGCCGCCCCCGTTATACCGGGTGTCGATGATAACCGCTTTCCGGTTCCGATAGCGACCTAATAATTCAGAATATGTTTTCCGGAAACTGCGACTATCCATAGAGGCAACGTGAATGTAACCGATTTGCCCGTTTGACAGGCTGTCCACCATGTGTTGGCGCTGTTTCACCCACCGTTGATACAATAATTGATTCAACATGCCGGCGGAAATAGGTTTCACGTATTCTTCCCACTCTTTTTTCTTTATCGGGTCGTAGATAGTTAGCATCGTGCGTTTTCCTGCTTTGCCTTCCAGTAAAGCGAAGTAATCTTCACCCTTCTTGATATCCTGATTGTCAATCTTCCGGATGATCATGCCTGCCGTAATCTTGTCCCCGGATAAATCCAGTGGTCCCCGTTCAATAATTTCGCTGATTTTTAAACCGTCACCGTTGAACTGCTGGTCGAAGAATACACCGAAGTTAGCCGTAGCCGCACGATTTGAACGGGCGTAATACCGGGCACCCGTGTGCGAGGCGTTCAATTCTCCCAGCATCTCACCCAAAAGTTCGGCAAAATCATAATCATTGTTGATATGCGGCAGAAAACGTTCGTAGGCTTTTTTATAAAATGGCCAATCAACTCCTTTGAAGTCTTTATCATAGAATTTATCTGTCACTTGCTGCCACACGTGATTATACAGACTTGCACGTTCTTCTGTCGGTTTCCACTCGAAATCAGCCTTGTAATTCAATTGTTTCAGTTGCCCGTTGCTTTGATTTACCGTGAAAATCTGTCCGCCGGATAATAAATAAAGGGTACGCCCGTCTTTCGACAGTTCTAATGCTCCGCGGCGTCCCGTTTTTGATAAGATGCGGGTCGTGTTATTCTCGAAATCGTGCACCCATAAATCGTGACCACCTTCAAATGCAGCCAGATAGTACAGCTTGTTTCCGTCATTGGATAATATGGCATCCCCTAAGTTGGAGGAGTGAATTGTCATACGAATCATCCGGTCTTCCAAGTTTTGCAAGTTGAAATTCAGTTCAGGAAGGGCGGGGGATTCTTTGCTTTTCTTCGTGTCTTTGCCTTGTTTATCGTTTTTCTTCAAGGTATCGGCCTTTTCTTTTTTAGCTTGTTGGGCTTTCAGTTCTTGAGCCAATGCCCGTTCTTCCTTGCTCATGATGAAATGGTCATAAGCATCGGTATCCAAGAAAAGCCCGTAGATATCACCTTGTGCTCCCCAGCTGCCGTGGCTGCGTAAACCTTGGCGGTCAGTGTACCAGATAATAGCTTTGCCACCCATCACCCAACGGGGATTGGCATCGGTGTAACCACTATTCGTCAGATTATGTATTTCTCCTTTGCCATCCGCTTTCACGAGGGCGATGTCCGGGTGTTGCCAACCACCTTCCTCGAAGAATTGTGCCAGAATCCAACGCCCGTCCGGTGACCATTCAAAGGATTGATCCCCGTCGGCGTAAGAATAATTGTATTTAGCCGGTAAAACGGTTCTCGATTTTTTACTTTTTAAATCAAGTACCTTGATTTCGGTTCTGTTTTCGAGATAGGCAACTTCTTTCCCGTCCGGGGAGAATTGAGGCTGAAAACAAGCCTGTCCGCCTTTCGTGAGTTGTTCTTCTTCAATTTCACGAGCGTAAACAAAAGATTGGTCATCAGCGTTTTTGATACGGGAAATGTAGAGATTCCATTGTCCGTCACGTTCGGATGCGTACACGAGGGAACGTCCGTCCGGCGAGAAATTCACGTTGCGCTCTTGGGCGGCAGTGTTCGTGATGCGTTTGGTGGTACCGAATTCAGCGTTGGCAACAAAAATATCACCGCGGATGACAACGGCAAATTCTTTCCCGTTCGGGGATACGGCAACTTCTCTCGCTCCGTTGGACCAACTCATTTTACTGACAGCCGGGACGGGGTCGTCCATCACGATATTGACGTTCACTTTTTTGGGTTGTTTGCCGGGAGTCATGGTATAGATTTCCCCGTCAAAGAAGAAACACAATACATCTTCATTCGAGCGGGTAAGGAAACGAACCGGGTGTTTGGTGAATTTCGTTACTTGTTCTATTGTTTGCGGGTTGTCTAAAGACATTTTGCACACGTTGAAACTACCGTAACGTTCACTTAGGAAATACAGCGTGTTATTGTTTGCCGCCAACACGGGATTGCGGTCTTCTACCTGTTTGTTTGTCAGGTTTTTAAATTCTCCGTTTTTCAAATCATACTCCCAAATGTCGCGGCACACGGAAGAAGTATGGTGCTTTCTCCATTCGTCCTCGTATCCTTTCAAGTCATGGTAGTACATTTTATTACCATCTTTCGAGAAACAGATATCGTAGGCTTCAAAAGTCAATACCTGTTTCGGACGACCTCCGGTCACGGGTACTGAATATACTTGTCCTCCCGATGGGAATTGCCCGTATTTTTGATCCGGTAAAAGGGAGCCGCGGAAAAGAATATTTTTCCCGTCATTCGTGAAACATTCCGGGGTAGCACTGCCGGAAAACGTCGTCAGACGGGTAGGGGTTCCGCCATTTACCGGTACCGTGTAAAGATCCATCCCCCCGTCACGTCCGGAAGTGAACGCGATAGTTTTGCTATCCGGCGACCATATCGGATGATAGTCATAGCCGGGATGGGTTGTCAACTGTGTAGCTTTACCTCCGGTAGCGTCTACAAGGAAAATATCTCCTTTGTAGCAGAAAGCGATTGTCTTTCCGTCGGGTGCTATGGACGGGTAACGCATCCATAGAGGATGTTCCTGTGCGGACAAGTTTGAAAATAACAGCAAACTTGTCCAAATCAGAATAAGTTTAATAAAATTCATATTTAACAGATTAAATTAATTCAAACCCAACGATATCCGAATCGTTGTCATCATCTTTTTTCTTGTCCTTTTCGGGAGTCTTTTCCGGTTCGTTTATAACCTCGGCATCAATACTTACTTCTACTTTTATCTCCATTTCTGTTTCCGTTTCTTCGATTTCGCTAAGGATTTCTGTTTCTGTTTCTGTTTCCGGTATTATGACAGGGGGAAGGGCAAAAGAAAAATCTTCGTGCAATGTTCCATTTTCACACCGGAAGACTCGTCCGGGGAAGCGATGGATTAAATCGTATTGATGTGTGGCGATGATTACCGTTTTTCCGCTATCACAGATGTCTTTCAAGAGTTCTACCAATTGATAGGCTGTTTCCGGATCAATATTACCTGTCGGCTCGTCGGCTAGAATGATGGGAGGGGCGTTAAGTAATGCTCGCGCAAGAACTACGCGTTGTTGTTCCCCGCCGGACAATTGGTGAGGGAATTTATCCCGTTTGTCGGGTAAACCGACTTTTTCCAACACTTCATTAATTCTTTCGCGAATCGCTTTCCTATCTTTCCATCCCGTGGCTTTTAGAACAAACTCCAAATTGGCGTAAACATTCCTGTCGGTCAGTAACTTGAAGTCTTGAAACACGATACCGCATTTGCGGCGCAAATAAGCAACCTGTGACTTTTTTAATTTATTCAATTTGTAGCCCGCTATTTCACCATTACCGTATTTCAAGGGGAGTTCGGCATACAGAGTTTTTAGTAAGGACGTTTTTCCACTACCTACTCTACCTACCAGATACACGAATTCCCCTTCGGCAATCTCTAACGAGACTTCTTTCAATATGGTATTTTGTTGTTGGCGGATGACCGCGTTTTCAAGTTTTATGATTGCTTCCACGCTATTCATTTTAGATTTTAAATTTTAGATTTTAAATTTCGAGATATAGTTCAATTTAAAATCTAAAATTTACAATTTACAATTTTTTGAGTCCTTTGATATTTGCCATCGGATCAGGGGAGTTGAAAACGAAACTTCCCGCGACCAAAGCATCTGCGCCTGCATCTACCAGACGTTGTCCGGTTTCGAAGTTTACACCGCCATCAATTTCGATTAAAGTTTTCGCACCTGTTTCCCGGATTAATTTCTTTAATTTAATGACTTTATTGATGGTTTCCTCGATAAAACTCTGTCCACCGAAACCGGGGTTTACGCTCATGAGTAATACCACGTCGATATCCCGGATGACATCCTCCAGAAGCATAACGGGAGTGTGGGGATTAAGGGAAACTCCTGCTTTCATTCCCTGTGCTTTTATCTGTTGAATTGTCCGGTGGAGGTGGGTACAGGCTTCATAATGCACGGTTAAAATATCGGCTCCGGCTTTCTGGAATGCTTCCACGTATCTTTCGGGTTGCACGATCATCAAATGTACATCCAGAGGTTTTTGGGCTGCTTTCTTGATTTGAGCCACTACCGGAAGACCGTACGAGATGTTCGGCACGAAAACGCCGTCCATGATATCCAGATGAAACCAATCGGCTTCACTTTGATTTACCATTTCAATATCTTTGGAAAGATGCAGAAAATCTGCAGATAATAACGAGGGAGAAACAATAACGCTCATTTTTTGAAATTTAGAATTTAAAATTTAGAATGGAGAATCTTTCATTTTCAATTCTCCATTTTCAATTATTATTTGTACCAGCTGGCATACATAGCGTAGGAGTTGACAATGCGCTCCACTTCATTATGTAATAATTCCGGTCCCATTTGTTTGAGTTTTTTGGCAGGAGCACCCGCGTATACCCATCCGGATTCAACTACAGTTCCTTTGGTAACCACGCTTCCGGCTGCCACGATTGAGTTGCTTTCGATAATAGCGTTGTCCAGCACGATGGCGCCCATTCCGATAAGTACGTTATCGTGGATCGTGCACCCGTGTACAACCGCGTTATGAGCGATAGATACGTTATTTCCTATATTGGTCGGGGATTTCTGGTAAGTAGCATGTATTGTCGCGTTATCCTGAATATTGACGTTATTTCCTATTTTTATATAGTGTACATCGCCTCTTAAAACAGCACCGTACCATACACTGCAATCGTCGCCCATTTCTACTTCACCGATAATGGCGGCATTTTCTGCCAAGAAACAATTTTTCCCGAATCTCGGGGTGTGTCCGTTTAGTTCTCTAATAATTGCCATAATTTAATTGAAAAATTGAAAACTGAAGATTGAAAATGATATCAATATTCAATTTTACGGTTCATAACTTTTTTGACGAGTCGAAATTACGAAATATACGGCAGAAAACAAGTCACCGGACGGATTATTACGTATTCTTTTTGAAACCGGATGCTCGAGGAAGACGTATAATGGCATATAATTTCTAAACTAAATAACAGGAGAATTATTTATGAGTATCGTAAAAAGAAACAATGATTTAAGGCCTTTCTATTCATCTTTACTGGATGATTTTATATGGCCTTACGGGGAGACGACAGAGCAGAGGAGGTTACCGGCTCTTAACGTGAAGGAGAACGAGAAAACTTTGACATTGGATCTTCAAGTTCCGGGAATGAACAAGGATGACATTAAGTTGGAGTACAAGGACGGTTATTTGACAATTTCGTGCGAGAAGAGGGAGGAGAAAGAGGAGAAGGATAAAGATCAAAAATTTCTGAGAAAAGAATTTTCTTCCGTTTCTTTTCATCGTACGGTAGAGCTGCCCGAAGACAAGTATAACGTGGGGAAGGCTGAAGCTTCGTACAAGGATGGTATTCTGGAAATTACAATGCCGAAGAACGAGGAGAAGAGTAAAATAAGCAGAACGATTCAGGTTAAGTAGATAATTAGTACGTGGAGTTTTGACCGATTTCTCTAAAAAAATCGGTCATTTTTTTTTGCTTTTAGAAAAAAGGTATTACTTTTGCATCGCAATCGAGGAACACCTCACGAGAGTTCTGAAATTAGTTTGAATGCGAAAATAGCTCAGTTGGTAGAGCATAACCTTGCCAAGGTTAGGGTCGCGGGTTCGAGTCCCGTTTTTCGCTCACTTTCATGCGAAAGTAGCTCAGTTGGTAGAGCACGACCTTCCCAAGGTCGGGGTCGCGGGTTCGAGCCCCGTTTTTCGCTCCCCCGAAAAGAGAGATTCGAAATTAGTTTGAATCTCTCTTTTTTTTATTCTGTTTCGGGGTGCGGGAGCGTGTTCGGGTGAAATATAATGCACTATTCGTTTGTTTTGTCAAATAAAAATATTATTTTTGTTGGTAAAAGGCAAAATAATGCACCTATGATTTTTTATTCAATTATAAAAGAACGTCGGGCTTTGTTGGGATTGACTCAGCAAGATTTGGCAGATTATTCCGGAGTAAGCCTGCGGATAATCAAAAGTATAGAGACAGGCAAAGGCAATCCTTCTGTTCGTACGCTGACTAAAATCGCGGATACACTGGGGTTGGAATTATTACTGAAAGTGAAGGAGGTAATTAAATGAGACAAGCGGAAGTTTACGCTAATGGTGTGTTGGCCGGAACGTTGACAGAAACAGAGCATGGAGTATATATTTTTCGTTATGATGATGCGTTCTTGCTTGACAAGGAGCAAACAGCAATCAGTCTGTCATTTCCGAAAAGTCAACGTGAATTTTTGTCGAAAGAACTTTTTCCGTTCTTTTATAATATGCTTTCGGAGGGGACAAATAAAGCCATCCAATGTCAGACTCTGAAAATTGACGAGAACGATGCTTTCGGGTTATTATTAGCAACGGCTCACACTGACACGATAGGGGCCATAACGGTAAGCAAGATATGATAAAGATTGAAGTTTGTCCCGGCAATTTGATTTCGGGGTTCGACACGTATAGCCCTGTTTGTCGAAAAAATCTATTTAACGGGAAAAAGGTTTCACCCGTATTGGATTTCGATTATGATGCGGATTGCTTGGAGGTTACCGAAAGCATTAATCAAATATCCGTATCGGGAGTGCAAGAGAAACTTTCGGCTATTGTGGAGAATGGGAAAATTATACTTACCCCGACCGGACAGCAGGGGCGATATATAATTAAGCCTATGCCGAACTACAAGTATTTGCGTTTTCGTAACTTTATTCCTGCCAATGAACACTTGACGATGCAAATAGCCAAGCAAGTCTACAAGATAAATGTTGCCGAAAACGGGCTACTCTTTTTTGCAAACGGGGATGCGGCATATATTACCAAGCGTTTTGACTTTGATATTAATGGTAATAAAATCAAGCAGGAAGATTTTTCATCATTGGCACAAAAAACAACTTTCACTCATGGCAAGGATTACAAATACACGGGAAGCTACGAGGATGTAGCTACACTATTGAAAGCCAACGTGTCGGCGTGGCAGGTGGAAATGAGCAAGTTATTTACGCTCCTTATATTTAACTATCTGTTTGCCAATGGCGATGCTCATTTGAAAAACTTTTCATTGCAACAATCTGCTAACGGTGACTACCTATTATCTCCCGCTTATGACTTGATGAATACATCCATTCACGTGCGGGACGAGGATTTTGCACTGCAAGGTGGTCTGATGCCGGAAAGTGAACATTCTGAGGTTTACCACAATAGCGGTCACCCGTGCAAAGAAGATTTTATCACATTTGCCAACCGGACAGGTGTATTACCTAAAAAACGGGATGCAATTATCAAGATGTTCTCGGATAACAATCCGCTGATTGATAAGTTGATAGACCGTTCGTTTTTGGACGATAAAATCAAGCGGATGTATAGACGTTCCTATCAGGAACGTCTGAGCAGGTTCTTGAGGCAGAGTGTAATTTAATCGGTAAAATCCACGAAAACCCGGCTTTCACGGATCTTTTTACAATAATCGCTTACTTTCACGTGTTCCGGGTGGACTTTGTAGCGGGCAAGTGCATCAGCATCTTCAAAGGTCGAGATAAGAACGGCATCGTATGCCATATCGGAATTTTTCTCGTTGATACCGACTTGCAGCGATTTGATTTCCGGAACGATGCCTACGAGTCTTTCCAGGCTTTCTTTCATGATGATCGCGTTTTCCGCTTTTGTTTTTCCTTCGGCAAACTCCTTGAGTTTCCACATGACGATATGTTTTAGCATACTTTTTGATTTTAAATAAAACGATGCAAAAATAGTCTTTTGTCAAAAATAAAGCTAATTTTGGAAGCGAAGAGAAGCGGAGGGGATGACAGAGTAATAAAAATGTAAATAAACGATTATGGCAGGGAAAGCAAAAAGCACAAAAGTGTCGAGAGATCAAGCTGCTACAGATATAAATTTTAAATTCAAAAGTATTCGCACGAGTTGTAGCGGGAGCATTGATTTCGCCGGGAACAAGCGTTATCGCACGGTTTTCCGGTTGAACGAGGTGGAGAGGTTGTACGTGGATACGGAAATAATAAATAAACAATTTGATGAAAAGGCATGGGACGCGGAGATTGTTGCCGCTCTCGTGTATATGAACGGGGAGCAACCTGAGCTCGTGGCGCAAAAGGGGGGAAAGGTTACCATTCCGGAGGCGGAACCTGTTTTCCGGTTTTCGACCGATTTCTCTACTGAAGACTTCACCGGTTTTACTCTTAAAGAGGGTGTTTACCGGGTGCAAATGGTTATCAACGGGCAGGCGGGCTTGTCCGATGAAATACATCTGTTGGAATCGCACGATCTGTATCGTGATTATTTCCAATTATTGGATATCGGTTTGGATAAATGCGTGGAGGAGGCTCCCGATGTACAACGACCTCATTCATTTCGGGCTTTTGCCGGGGAAGGGTTGACAGACGTGCGTTTCTATCTCGTGGCGGAGAATTTCTTGTCCGACGAATGGACGTATGAATTCATGATAAATATTTTTGACTCGAGCGGGATGTTGAAAGCGAATCGGGTAGCTAAAGGAAATTACTATATCCCGAACCGGGAGGGAAAGCGTTTGCTTTGTTTCGCCTTGGATCTGGGAGCCGGGCTGGAGAATTTCTGGGAGGAAGGAGAATACCGGGTAGAAGTATCGTGCTTCGATCAACCCGTGATTCAACTGGAGTTTGCCATCGGAGAACAGGATGTGCCCTATAATTTCGCCGACGAAATAGCCGCGGTGAACGGTCAGGTGCACGAGGCGGCGGGTATGCCGTCAACACCCCAAGACAAGGAGGAGGCACTGTCCCGTTTGTACCAACTGGTCGGGTTACGTAAGGTAAAAGAAGAAATTACCCGTGTTTACGAGTTGGCGGAGTTCGTGAAGATGCGGCAGGAGAACGGCTTCAGTGATAAACTTCCTTTGATGAACATGATCTTTATGGGTAACCCGGGAACCGGTAAACACACGGTTGCCGGGATCGTGGGAGAGATTCTCTACCATTCGGGTGTTTTGACGAATGGGAAAATACATCAATATAAACGGGAAGATTTTTCCCGTCCGGGAATGGCGGCGGAAGAACAATTAATTCGGGAAGCCATCGCGAAGAGCACGGGTGGAATCCTTTACATAGAGGATGCTGACGAATTGTACCCGACGAATGACCCGAACGATCCGGCGATGCGTATTTTTACCGTGTTGTTGGGAATACTGGAACAGGAACAACCGCCTCTGGTGGTGGTCATGGCGGGAAACGGGATGCCTTTGCAGGCTATTTCCGATGGAATCCCGGGTATGAAGAAATGTTTCCCTTACCAGTTTATCTTTGACGATTATTCGGCGGATGAATTGATGGAGATTACCCGCCAGATGCTGGAAAAAAGGCAATTCAAGTTTACGCCGGAGGCGGAGAACAAATTCTTTAATATGCTGAAGGATTGCTGTACCGTGAAAGAGTCGGGATTCGATAACGGCAGGTTTATAGAGGAACGATTGAACGATGCCGCGAACCGGATGGCAAAGCGCTTGATGTCGAATCACAAGGGTACTCGCTCGAAAGAGGATATGATGTTGCTCAAGGTAGAGGATGTCGAAACCCTCGAGCAGCCCGATCCGAATAAATCGGTAGACGCGTTTAACGAGATGATCGGCTCGAAGGAATTGAAAAACAGCTTGATCAGCTATATCAATTATATTTATTTTATCCGGGAAAGACAGAAACACGGTTATGCCGATGTGATTCCGCCTCTGCACATGTTGTTTACCGGGAACCGGGGAACGGGAAAAACTACCGTGGCACGTATGCTCGGGGAGATATTCGAGTCCGCGGGGATATTGCAAACGTCCATGGTAACGGTCAGGAGCAGGGGAGAACTTATCGGCGACGGTTCTATTCCGCCTCAACAGATTGCCATGTACGTGTTTGAACAGGCGAGGGGTGGTATCCTTTTCTTGGAAGACGCTCATACATTATTCCAAGACAGCGCGGGAGCTTCGGCATTAAGCGTTATTTTCGGGCAATTGTCGCCCGCGGATAACGGGGATACCATCGTGATATTGAGTGGCGATCCGGATGAAATGGACAAGGCGCTTGCCGGGAATCCGAGAGTGAAGACGCTTTTCCCGTATCACTTCCATTTTGCCGATTACACGCCGGAAGAGTTGCTGGAAATAGCCGTCCAGAAGATAACCGAGAAGAATTACACTTTGCACCCGAAGGCGAAAGAGGCATTCCATGCTTTGGTCACACAGGTATGCAAAGAACATGATAAATATTTCGGGAATGCTCTATTTGTCGATAAGATGGTGGATAAGGCCATTCACAACCTGTCTGCCCGCACCATGAAGATCAGAAAAGAGAGGGAACTTACCCGGAAGGAGATCACGACGTTGATGGCAGCGGATATACCCACGGCAACTTCCGAGCTTCCCAATTCCTACAAGGATACTTTTGACGAGAAGTCAATCACCGCGGCCTTGAAGGATTTGGATCACATGATAGGACAAGAGAAGCTTAAAAAACAGATTCATGATTTCGTGGATCTGGCTCGTCATTACAATCAACAAGGGATCAAGCTAAATACCCGTCTGTCCCTGCAATGGTGTTTTACCGGTAATTCCGGTATGGGGAAGGGAACGGTTGCACGTATTATTGCCCGTATTTATAAGGCTATGGGAATTATAGACAAGAGCGAGGTGACCAGCTTTAAGGTGGAACGTCTGATCGGGTTGACGGAGGAGGATGCCGTGCAGAGTATCGGTGTTGCCTTGTTGCAATCCAAGGGGGGACTGTTCTTCTTCGATGAAGATTCCAGTAGCCTGAATGAAATCTCCGGCTTCCGGGATCGGGTGAGGGCTATACTCGTGAACCAGTTGGCGACTCAACCGGGGGCTTATAACGTGATTTACGCCAAACAGGACCCGCCCCGCCAGATTATTAACGACGAGGTGGAGAAGGTTTCCGACATGATTAATATTCTTGTTTTCGAGGACTACACGGAGGATGAGTTAATGGAAATACTCAAACGGGATTTGGCGACGGACAATACCCGTATGACCCGGACGGCACAACAGCATATGGCTCAGTTTATTTCCTATATCGTGAACAACAAGAAACGAAGTCACGCGAGTGCCCGTTTGATAAAACTGGTCGCGGAAATGATGATTCGTAACCGAATACAACGTTTGGCAAAGAATGGAAAGATTAATGGTACGGAGCATACTTATTCAATTGTAAAGCAGGACGTGGAGATGTTCACCCCGCAAATGTTGGATAGTATGATTTCGGAACGGCAGACAATCGGGTACAAGCAATGAATCGTAGAATACTTCGTCTTGCTATTCCTTCTATCGTGTCAAATATCACCGTTCCTTTGTTGGGATTGGTGGACGTGACGATCGTGGGGCATTTGGGGGCTACCGCCTTTATCGGTGCTATCGCGGTGGGGGGATTATTGTTTAATATTTTGTACTGGAATTTCGGTTTTCTGCGGATGGGAACCAGTGGACTGACCTCACAGGCATTCGGGCGAAAAGACCAAGATGCGGAAATGCGGGTTCTCGTGCAGGCGGTGAGCGTGGGACTGATTTCCGCCGTGCTGATGCTGATTCTTCAATATCCCATAGAACGCTTGGCTTTCAGGTTATTGGACACGAGTGCTGAAGTAGAACGATACGCTGTTACTTATTTTCGGATATGCATTTGGGGGGCACCTGCCGTGCTGGCACAATACGGATTCACGGGGTGGTTTATCGGGATGCAAAATTCCCGCTACCCGATGTATATCGCTATCGTGATGAACGTGATCAATATCTTGTGCAGCGCGTGTCTGGTTTTCGTGTTCGGGATGAAAGTCGAGGGGGTGGCGTTGGGAACAGTGATAGCCCAGTACAGCGGGGTATTTATGGCTGCCGGACTTTGGTGGTTTAATTTTAAGGAGTTACGACCTCTTATCAAATTCAAGGGGAGTCTTCAGTTGCTTGCCATGCGTAGATTCTTTGCCGTGAACCGTGATATTTTCTTGCGTACCTTGTGCCTGATCGGGGTAACTACATTTTTCACTTCCACGGGAGCAAGGCAGGGGGATGTGATTCTGGCTGTCAATACTTTGTTAATGCAGTTGTTTACCTTATTCTCCTATATCATGGATGGCTTTGCTTACGCGGGAGAGGCTCTTGCCGGACGTTACGTGGGGGCTTGTGATCTTCGCCGATTGCGACAGGCTGTACGGGCTTTATTCGGCTGGGGCGTGGGATTATCCTTGGTGTTTACCGTTTTATATGTAGTCGGGGGAGAAGGTTTTCTCGGTTTGCTCACGAATGACGGGGAAGTGATTCAAACGGCAAGCCATTATTTTTACTGGGTTCTGGCAATTCCCTTGGCAGGATTTGCCGCTTTTCTATGGGACGGTATTTTGATAGGAGCCACGGCTACCCGATACATGTTGTGGGCGATGTTGGTTGCTGCCGGGGCTTTCTTCCTTATATATTATACCTGTTCCGGGGCCACGAACAATCACATGTTATGGCTTTCGTTTCTTGTTTATCTGGCTTTACGGGGAATCATGCAGACCGTATGGAGCCGCCGGATATTCTCGGAGGGGTATTTGCAGAAGATGAAGGACTCGTAGTATATCTTTTCGCCATACTAAGTCTATCGATACTTAACCTCAAGTTCGAAGCATGAACGAATCATGAACGTAGCATAGACGTAAATTTGCGTTTATGCTATATTTATGATGTGTATATGCAGGATTTTTGTGGTTAGGCAATGATTGTGCAATGATCATTCAAATGTTTACAAGAATGTGTCGTATCTATTTGATACTTTGTTATTTCATAATTCAATTTGTGAATTAATAAATGATCGTTTAATGCGCTGCAAATATACATCATTTTTATTTTCCGCAAATATTTCCAGTGACATTTTTTATTTCTCGTAATTAAGTGATTATGTTTTTGTGAATTTTGTTAGTGAGCAAATATTGTTAATGCCATTAAACGATGGTTTGTTGATATGAAATATCGTTTATCAAAACAGCTTTCGTGTGTCTATAATATATAACACTGTTTAAGTGGGGCGCATGAAACACATGGCAATAAATCAGGACCGGTAATAGGGTTAGTGCGCGAAGCGCGTCCAGTCGGCTGATAGAATAAAACAAGTACATGGCTGAGGAGAAGAAAATGCATTGGTATGTCGCTTACACGCGAGTGAACCAAGAATTTTTAATCAAGAAAAAGTTGGACGAATTGGGAATCGAGAATTTTCTCCCGCGCGAGGAGCAAGTTCGTGATACCCCGTTGGGTCGAAAAACGATTCAGGTACTTTTGATTCACGGTATGATTTTTATTCACACGGATAAGACGACGAGTTTTTCTTTGATTAACGAGTATTGCCTGAATATCGTTTACTTGAAAGACGTGGAAGGTCGCCATTCCTTGATCGTTCCCGATAAGCAGATGGAAGATTTCATGTTCCTGCTAGATTTCTCGCCTGATGGTATTGAGGTGTTGAATAAAGATCTCAAGCGAGGTGATCAGGTTCGGGTTATCAAGGGGCCCTTGCAGGGACTGACGGGAGAACTGGTGCGTTTGCGGGGCCACAAGCGGGTAGTCATCCGCTTGGATGGTGTTGCATCGATCGCCACGTCTTATATCCCGGGCTCTTTCCTTGAAAAGATAGAGTGAATTAATTTATGAATTACGATTTGCGATTTATGATTGAAAGAGAGTCAACACGAGTGCTTGCAATCATGAACCCGAAATCGTGAATCAAGAAATAGAGATGGAAAAAGGTTTATTTCACGAGTTGTACAAGCAACTAGACAATTTTGATTTGCGTTCGTGTCCCCCCGCGTGTTTGTCGGGCTTATTACACGGTTACCTGACGATGTACTCGATGGTACGGGTGTACCCGTGGTTAGAATCTGATTTCGGAAGTTCCGGTGCTATCCACGAGCGGGCGAAATCAATTGTTCACCTGTACCCGAGTCAGTTGAACAAGGATATTCCCGTGGATACCCGTGCCGGTTACGCGGCGGACAAGATGGATGTCTACCAGTTGTACTTGGACTTGGGTTACTTGAAAAACGGTTTGGACGCGGCGTACCGGATACTGTCGGCACGGGGGAACGGCAAGATCTCGTTGCCTTGTCGGACACCGAATATTTGCCGGATATTATGTGACTGTTACTATTTTGCCGGAGATGAGGCGTGTGGGGAACTTGCCGGTCGTTTGGTTACGGAGGCATTGGGATACATCCGTGGCGGAGATCGTGATGTGTTGTTGTCTTGGTGGGATGCTATTTGCTTGTATGGCGATGCAGTGGGAGCGATGATGTTGCCCAAGGAAGATTATAAACGTTTGGAGGAGGAACGGGCACGTCTACGGGTAAGTGTAGTGCGGGAGGAGAATGAGAAAATCGAGCGTTTGCGTCAGATGGGGCAAGATGCTGATTTCAGTTTGGTGGCAGAAGTTTTTTATATTTTGGCGAAGCGGGTGTTTGACAAAATGGAATAGTTGTTGTGACTTTATGAAAGATAAAAAATCAAATTATTATTTGGCTTAGGCTTTATTTGATAAAAATAGAATTTTTGCGTAAACTCATAGCAGTTTGGTGGATACATTTGGGTGCTTATAGGTATTAATTATTTATGTTAGATATTTCCTCAAATAACAAACGTATAGCTAAAAATACGATATTGCTATATTTTCGTATGCTAGTTACAATGGCAGTAACATTATATACATCTCGAGAGGTATTAGCTGCGCTAGGTGTTGAGGATTATGGTATTTATAATGTAGTTGGAGGTGTCGTTGCATTATTTAGCTTTATAAATAGTGCAATGTCAACAAGCACTCAACGATTTCTTGTGTTTGAGTTGGGTAAGGGGGATTTTAGGCAACTTCAGAAAGTATTTAGTATAAGTGTTGTAATTCATATAATTATAGCCATTGTAATAGTTCTTCTTTCGGAGACTATTGGATTGTGGTTGCTGAATGAAAAGATGGTAATACCGGAATCGCGTGTGTTTGCCGCACATTGGGTGTATCATGTTTCCATTTTATCCATGGTTGTTGCTATAATTAGTGTTCCATATAATGCTGCTATAATTGCTCACGAAAAGATGTCTATATTTGCGTATATATCTGTAGTTGAGGTTTTCCTGAAATTGGTAATCGTGTATTTATTAAGAATAGGAAATGTAAATAAATTAGTTTTATATGCGATTTTACTTTTTGTGGTGCAAGTCGGAATTCGTATATTATATACATCATATTGTAATAAACATTTTTGTGAAACAAAGTTTAAATTTATTCTTGATAAGACACTCTTTAAAGAGATGTTTTCTTTTGCCGCTTGGAATTTATGGGGTAATTGTGCTTATATAGCATTTACACAAGGATTAAATATTTTGCTAAACGTGTTTTTCGGACCATCTGTAAATGCAGCAAGAGGTGTGGCTGTACAAGTACAGTCTGCAGTTACTCAATTCTCCTCAAACTTTCAGACAGCACTTAATCCGCAAATCACCAAGTCGTATGCAACAGAGGATTTAGATTATATGCATAGTTTGGTTTTCCGCAGTTCAAGATTTACTTTCTTCTTACTCTTAATGCTAACTTTACCTATAGCTTTAGAGACAGAAACGATATTGAGTATTTGGCTCGAAGAAGTTCCTCGGTATTCTGCAGTATTTTTGAAATTGATTTTATGTGTTACTATTATAGACTCAGTTGCAAATCCATTGATGGTTTCTGCTACAGCTACAGGAAAAGTAAAAGTATATCAATCTGTCATAGGAGGAATTTTATTGATGATCCTTCCTGTTTCGTATGTTGTTTTAAAAATGGGAGGTAATCCAGCTTCAGTATTTGTTGTGCATCTTGTTATTTGTGCTATAGCATTCGTTGTACGTTTATTTATAATTAGACCATTAATAAAGATTTCTTTGCGAAAATATTTTAGCAATGTTATTTTGAAATGTGCAGTAGTATTTTTTTTAAGTTTCATTATTTCAGTATTGGTTAAGTTTTTTGTCCCATATAGCTCTACTTCCTTTGTGATTGTAGGTGTAATGAGTCTTTGTTGTGTTGCATGCTTTGCGTATGCTCTAGGACTGAATAAGTCTGAGCGCAATTTTATTAATGAAAAATTAGTTAGAGTGTTTTCCAGAAAAAAATAATGATAAATATTCAGGATAAAAAAGATTGTTGTGGTTGTGGTGCTTGTGTTCAGCGTTGTCCTAAACGATGTATAACAATGCAAGAGGATAAGGAAGGTTTCCTCTATCCAGAGATAGATAGAACTTGTTGTATTGATTGCGGATTATGTGAAAAAGTATGTCCGGTTATAAATCAAGGAGGAAATCGAAGCCCGATAGAAGTTTATGCGTCTAAATGTCAAGTTGATGAGATTCGTATAAATAGTTCCTCCGGTGGTATTTTTTCTATGCTTGCGGAAAAAATAATAGAAAATGGAGGCGTTGTTTTCGGAGCTCGTTTTAATGACAGGTGGGAAGTTGTTCATGACTATGCAGAAACTATTGAAGGCATTATACCCTTTAGAGGTAGTAAATATGTGCAAAGTGTAATCGGTGAAACGTATAAGCAAGCTGAAGTATTCTTGAAACAGGGGCGGTTTGTTTTGTTTAGTGGTACATCTTGCCAAATTTCTGGATTGCTACATTTTTTGCGAAAAGATTATAAGAATTTAATTACAGTAGATGTAATATGTCATGGAGTTCCGAGTCCTCTAGTGTGGTGTCAATATCTAAAAGAAATCGGTTTTATTGTTCAGGATAAGAAACCAGTTATATCGGGTATCTCATTTAGAAATAAACGGTTAGGTTGGAGGAAATACGGATTTGAAATTCGTTATGACAAAGAAGAAGCCAATTTCTTTGAAATGCATAGGAATAATATTTTTATGCGGGGTTTTCTTCATAATATATATTCACGTCCATCTTGTTATGCTTGTCCAGCAAAGGGGGGAAGAAGTCAGAGTGATATTACATTAGGAGATTACTGGGGGGTAGAATTATATCATCCTGAATTTTATGATGATAAAGGTGTTAGTGCTGTACTTATTAATACGGAGAAGGGCAAAAGAATATATTCTCAATTAAAAGTAGATGGTGTTAGTACAGATTATAATAAAATATTATTAGGGAATTCCTGTATAGAACATAGTGTGAAAATTTCAAAATATAGAGATGATTTCTTTGATGTGCTTAATAAGAGTGAGTTTTCTCTTATTGGGATTATCACAAAAAGAACGAGACCTAGTTTATTGAGACGAATTATTTCTTATGCAAGAAGGATAACTGGAATTTAAGTCTCTGAAATTTTATTTAAATATTGTTATTGTATTCTTTCAGAAACACCACAAATGTTTTTAACCTAAAATAGGAATGTGTAATATTAGTGTAATAATTCCAGTTTATAATGCTGAACAATACCTGAATAGATGTATTGAAAGTGTTGTGAATCAGAGTTGTCGTGATATCGAGATTATATTAATTGATGATGGGTCAAAAGATAGTTCAGCAATTATATGTAAGCATTGGCAGAAAATAGATTGCCGTGTGAAATTTTTTTCAAAATCCAATGGTGGGGTATCTTCTGCTAGAAATGCGGGTATAAATTTGTCTCAAGGTAAGTTTTTGACATTTATAGATTCGGATGATTATATTGATGTAAACTATTGTGAATTATTGATGTCGAAAATGAAAGACGATATAGATCTTGTTGCAATGGGGGCATATTCAGTTATGGAAAATACTGTTGTTCCCATAAAGCATAGATTGCGCTCAGGCTTATATTGTTTGGAAGATTTGAAGCATCATATAGTAGATGACGGAACAATGTCAGGTTTTACATTGTATTCTTCGTGTGCTATCTTATATCGCAATGAAATTATACAAAAAGGGCGCATTCTATTTCGTGAAAATATAAAGTATAGCGAAGATGGATTATTTAATACCGAATATATTTATGCATGCATGAATAATGTATATATTGATTATAATAATTATATCTACTATTATAGGGTAAATATGAATTCTGCTACTCATACTATTGACGTGTTAAGTGAAAAGTATAATGAGTCGCAAGACAATGTGAATATAATTTTGGAGGAGTATAATATTAGATATCCGCAATATGACATTAGCCGGCAAATCAGTGCTAGATATATAACATTGAAGTTATCAGAAATACTATGTATTGTAGATACAAATCAATCTTTAGATAGAATTAAGAATATTATTAAAAGTCATAATTTTAGAAATGGATTGAGATATTTGAATTTTAGGAGAATGAACAGGTTAAAAAAAGCGATGTATCTTCTTTTGAAGATAAGAAATGCATCATTAATTATGAACGTATTAAGGTCGTATATTAATCACCGTCGTTGATATTGTTTCTTATGTCAAAGCACGTAAATAGCAATAAGTCTTTTGTTATAATAGTTTTCATATATCTGTTAGCTCTTTTTTTGTTTCCAGAGATGACAAAGGTGATATCTATTATGATGCTTATAGCAACTGCTTTTCTTTTATTTGCATATACAAAAAAGATTAGTATTAATCATCAATTTCTTGCGTGGTTTACATATATAATTCTGACTTTACTTTCTGTTTTAAGAGATTTTTCAAATTTGAATAATGTAATAGAGTTTGGTGGTGCACTTGTAATAGGTTTATTAATATATAGTTGGAATAGTAAAGGAAGTAGTCAAATTCTTCAGATTAAAGCACTTGTTGCAGTTTCGTTTGTAGCATTTTTAGGGTGTATCGTGCAACTTGTCGCTCCGGAATTTTTGGCTTGGTTTAATCTACTGCATTTAGGGTTAGAGAAATTTCAAATATGTGATGGTTTCCTAAAAGATAGAACTTTAGTGGGTTTTTCCTTTCAATCAGCAATTACTGGATTTTATCTATCCGTTTTTATCGGGATTTTATCGTGCTATTTATTGAAGCCGTCTATTGAGATGAGAGCTGTAAACAAGAAGATTATATTTCTTTTATTGGTTATCTGCTATGTTTTCCTGATGCAAACAGGAAAAAGGAGTTTTGTTTTATTGGTAATTCTTATTGATTTGTTTATGTATTGCTTGTATAACAGAAAATACATGCTAAAAGCGTTGTTCGTTTCGATTGTAGTATGTGTTCTGTTTTTAGTGATATTATTGAAAACAGATGTTGGTATGAGGCTTGTTATGCGAACTGTAGGTGATTCTTGGTCTTCCGGGCGTATAAATATATACGGCGTATTATGGGATGAATTTATGCAAAATCCTATTATAGGTAAAGGTATAGCGACTTCATCAAATATTTGGGGAAGGTATAACAATGGACATAATATATATCTTCAAATTTTGAGTGAATCAGGGTTAATCGGCATATTCGTTCTTATGCCAGTATTTATCCATGATTTAGGTTCTTCCATGAAGTTATTGAATGCTAAAATTCGGTATGGAGATGACTCTTTTGGTCTTCCGGGCGTATAAATATATACGGCGTATTATGGGATGAATTTATGCAA
>OGKG01002018.1_pt1 | contig 22469 bp, 20 predicted proteins | sample 1572201 | NCBI WGS metagenome assembly OGKG01 (sample SAMEA2582146, study PRJEB24529) | metagenome | biome: Human gut stool | place: China | collected 2011 | reverse complement strand
ATATACAAATTCAGTCTGGTAAATTACCTTTTTAATTATACCATATAGTTCTAAAGCACTTCAATCCATATTGATGAAGTATGCAGAATACGTCGAGGAGCGAGTAGAAAAAGCCAAGAGCGGAGAAGAGTCCATAAAGCATGAAACACTGATGGATGAAGTGAGAACAGTTAATGTGCTCTGCGTTACATATGAACGCATGCAGCACAGAGCACAAAGTGCAGGCGAGAACAATTAGAGAATGCGTTCCCAACCACTTAATTCACAAGGACAGTCAAGGACTTGACCATCTAGGAAATCCCAAGCATCACAACCGGTGACATGCATATAGATATCATCGGCCTGTGCTTCAGGGGTCGTACAGCTTTCCCATATAGTGCCGTCGTACTCAAAACCATACCGACCACTAGAAAGAGGAACGATACGAAGCGTACCAATTGGACTTTCATATTTCCACATAAAGAAAACTCCTTTCGTTTTACCTGGGCGCGGTAACGCCCTGTATGGAAAGGATAGCACGATTTAAACAACCAAACAACAGGAGGTGAGCAGATGAATAGAACAGTAAATACACCAGCTGATCGAAAAGCGATGGCACAGTTTTTAAGAACAATCAACACAGAGCCAAAGAACCTGACGGTAACAATGGCAAACGCTTTCATAGCAGGTATGGAAGTGCAGAAAGCGGTTGATACAGTAAAGCAGGCAGCATAAGAAGGGAGCGAAGGTATGGGAAAAGTAAATCCGCAGGATTTAACAGAAAGTCAGATTCAAGCAGCTGCAAGAATTGCATTCCGCAGCGCCAAGAATTTTTTTGACAATCCGGAGAACGAGAAAAAGTTCGAAGCATGGAAAGCCCACTTTTTAAGAAAATCCGGCGTTTATGCGGAATCGAAAGAAACCGTTGAAAACGCTGGATTTTTTCTGCCTTTTTAGCTTTCTATGTAAGAGGAACGAATGCCTATTTTGAAACAAAAAAACAAAGTAGATGACACGAATCACAGAAGATGATTTCCAAAACATGAACTACAAGACATATTTGTCTAGTAATGCAAATACGGTATTTTCTCGCTTTGTGTCGTGTTTCATATTTACACATTAGGTTATTCTATTGATGAAGGGAGGGAACATAAATGAATCAAAAAAATAGGAAGTTTTTTGAAAGAGCTTCGCAAAGAGATGGGAATCACGCAAGAAGAATTTACCGAAAAATTAGATGTATCTAGTAGAACGATATCACGTTGGGAAACAGGGACTAATATGCTGGTTATTTGTTTTGAAGGAGGAATAGAGAATGGATTATAAAATGCGCTTTGCAACACTCGATGACCATGATTTGATATATGCGCTCAAGGCTGAATCTGTCCGTCCTTATGTGGAAAAGATTTGGGGTTGGGACGAAGATTATCAAAGGCATGACTTGGACTATGACTTCTCCCACATTGAGCAGTTCCATGTGATCGAGGTTGATGGAAGTTTTGCGGGTTTTGTGCAGTATGACTTTGTGTATCCCTATTTTGATGTGATCGAAATCCACCTGCTCCCGGAGGACCGTGGCAAAGGCATCAGCTCTGACATTCTGCGGTATCTCCAAAAGGTTTGTATTGCTCAGGACAGAAAGATTCGCATTGGCTGTTTCAAAGAGAATTACCAGGCGAAAGCGATCTATCAAAAGCCTTATCATGCATGCATGATAAGGCTTTTTGTCCTTTTGACTCTGGCTTCATGGTATGAAGTTAGAAAGATACCATTTGTTATTCGCACGGTTATAGGCGATGACGGCTCTGTCTTTGCTTTATAGGAAGAAAAAAATTGCAATCTATGCACAACTTGTTTATAATGAATCTTAATGAATAAAAATACAGGTAGTTTGCATGAATGTAAATGTGCAGCAGGAAGAACGGAGGAGCATTATGGAAATCGTTTGTTTAGATTTGGAAGGTGTATTAGTACCTGAAATTTGGATCGCATTCGCAGAGGAGACAGGAATTCCGGAACTTAAGAGAACAACAAGAGATGAACCGGATTATGATAAGCTGATGAAGTACCGTATCGGTATTTTAAAGGAGCATGGACTTGGACTTAAGGAGATTCAGGATACCATCGCAAAGATCGACCCGATTCCGGGTGCGAAGGAGTTCTTAGATGAGCTTCGTGCGATGACACAGGTCATCATCATCAGTGATACATTTTCACAGTTCGCAGGACCTCTGATGAAGAAGCTTGGTTATCCGACCATCTTCTGTAACACACTCGAAGTTGCAGACAACGGAGAGATTACAGGCTTTAAGATGCGTTGCGAGAAGTCTAAGTACACAACCGTGAAGGCTTTGCAGTCCATCGGATATGATACGATCGCAAGCGGAGACAGCCACAATGACCTCGGAATGATTCAGGCAAGTAAGGCAGGATTCCTCTTCAAGAGTACCGATGCGATCAAGGCTGAGTATCCAGATATCCCGGCGTACGAGACTTACGATGAGTTACTCGCTGCCATCAAGAAAGCAATCGAAGTTTAATCAATTGATAATAGGTAAATAGAAGTCCGCTTCAGCAGCTTTGACAGAAAAACAAAGTTCGCTTAAGCGGATTTTTAAATGATAGGAAAATGTGGTGTAGCGTTTTGATGGCAGTTAACGTATACTAACTGTAAAGCAATATACAAATGCAATATCTGCAGCGGAAAGGAGCAGCTTATGAGTATGAATCTGTTCTGGGGAATTTTAATTCCCTTCATAGGAACGACTCTAGGCGCAGCATGCGTCTTTTTTATGAAAAGTATGTTAGGTGATCAGGTGCAGCGCGCCTTGACCGGATTTGCGGCAGGCGTGATGGTGGCGGCATCGATATGGAGCCTTTTGATTCCGGCAATCGATCAGTCTGATAGCATGGGAAAATGGTCGTTTGTGCCGGCAACCGTGGGATTCTGGATCGGTATTCTGTTTCTGTTACTGCTTGACCACGTAATCCCACATCTGCACCAGCACAGTGAGAAGGCAGAAGGACCGAAAAGCCATCTTGAGAGAACGACGATGATGGTACTTGCCGTTACTTTACATAATATTCCGGAAGGGATGGCGGTCGGTGTGGTCTATGCCGGATATTTGTCCGGGGAATCAAAGATTACAGCGATGGGAGCATTGGCATTATCTCTTGGTATCGCCATCCAGAATTTTCCGGAGGGAGCAATCATTTCACTGCCGCTCCGAGCGGAAGGTGCAAAGAAATCCAAAGCATTTATGGGCGGCTTCCTTTCCGGTATCGTGGAGCCGATCGGTGCGGTGCTTACAATTCTTGCTGCGGGGCTTCTTGTGCCGGTGCTGCCGTATCTTTTGAGCTTTGCAGCCGGTGCGATGCTTTATGTGGTTGTGGAGGAGCTGATTCCGGAGATGTCACAGGGAGAGCATTCCGATATCGGAACCATATGCTTTGCCTTTGGATTTACGCTGATGATGATTCTTGATGTGGCGTTGGGATAATGGAAATAATGCGTAAATTGTCAGAAAAATATATAGAAAAAACACAATTTATAGATAGAAAAATAAAAAAGTAGAAAAAGTTTAAAAAATATGTTGACATATATGAAATTGCATGATATATTAAATACAACAAAAGAAGAGAGAACAAAACAAGATCACCAAGAAGAACGACAAGAGTCGCAAGGTGAAATTTAAAAAAGGAGGTACAGTCCAAAGGGAACATAGCAAAGGTAAGAAGCAACCATAGTATCGGATTTGAATTCATGAAACCAGTGACAAGATAAAAGAAAACGGATAAGAATTTCGGATGGAATATTCATCGGATACGGAATCAATCCCAAAAGTCATTCGAGGTAAACGTACAGAAGACAAAGAAGAGAATTACAAAAGAAAGGATCAGTCCATTGGAAACTGAACAGATTTAGGCGTCATCGGAAGATTCGTACTTCAGATGGCGCCTATTAAATTGCTGTTTTTTAATATCATGAAAATCGGAAACAGATGGAATGTTAATATGCAGGTTAGCCATAGATGGTATCAGATCGAATCTTGCTCAGAACACGCCCGAATTTGATCCATTTGGATGTTTCTGACACCTTGCTTCCGTCGACATAGAGCGTGCGTCCGTATGAACCAATCGGTTCAAGACGGCATGGATGCCCCCGGTGGAAGCGGCGGATATAGGCGAGCCCACTCTCCTTATGAAGAAAGATTCCGGTGTCACCGTCCTGAATCGGACTTCGGTCAATCAGAAGAATATCATTTACATTGTAAGTCGGATTGAGATGATTGGTTGTGATCAGAATCGCACAATCAATTTTATCATGAAAACGTCTGCGGTAAGATGCAATATTGATTTTGCCGAGTGAGCAGGAATCGTAGATCATACCGTCATGCATACAGCCACTTGGAATGATCAGTGTTGTGTAGTCGGTGGAATTCTGATCGGCGTTTAAGGATCGCGCAAAGTGATCCTCAAAGTCAACAAATCCCCGGATCGTGCGAAGCTGTGGCTGACTCAACCGACGCATCGATGCCACGGTGTCGGAAAGCAGATCCCCGTATTTACAAAGCTCGAAAGCAAATTTACCTGTTAATTGGTATAGTTGATAGAAGATGAAGAAATCCAACTTAGAGATTTCTCCGTTTATGATTCGTTTGTAAGTTGAGAGGGACATATCAAGTGCCTGCGCCATCTGTGCCTGAGAATAACCCAAAGCGATGCGTTCCTGTTCCACACTGTCAGCAAAGTTTTCGATTAACTGTTCTCTTGTCATAAAAACTCCTTTAAAAATTTCCCCTTACGGATATTTTAGAGGACATTAGCGGGATAGACAATATTTTTTTGAAAAAATGGTTCAAAAATGAGCCACAAACGACAAAGTATACGAAAAATTTACATACAAAATGGACTCGATTTGGAAGAGGAAGAACAATTATACTGAAAAAGTAAAAATTATAGTCAAATTCAGTCAGGAAAAGATCGGAGGCTTTGAACTCCGGTTTTTTCTTTTTTCTCGCTTTTTTTATAGATGTTTTACTTCCAAAAATAACAATGTATGATAAAATGGAACTATTCTAAGACAGATATTTTGAAGGTTGGATTTGAACCGTTATGATAAATTTCGATATCGAAAACAAAGAGGTGCAGATCATGGAAAGAGAACGTTTACATTATTTAGAGCAGCTTGCAGAATTATATCCGACGATCGGACGTGCATCGACGGAAATTATAAATTTACAGTCTATTCTCTACCTGCCGAAAGGAACCGAACATTTCCTGTCGGACATCCATGGTGAGTACAGGGCTTTCTCCCATGTGCTCCGCAACGGATCGGGAGCGGTAAGAAAGAAGATTGATGATGTGTTCGGGCATACGCTCAGCACAGCGGACAAGATGTCACTTGCGACACTGATCTATTATCCGCAGAAGAAGATCGAACTTGTGAAGCAACAGGAAGAGGACATGGAGAACTGGTACAAGATTACGTTGTACCGTCTGATTGAGGTGTGCAAAACGGTTTCTTCAAAATATACAAGATCGAAGGTGCGTAAAGCGTTGCCGGAGGATTATGCGTATGTAATTGAGGAACTGATTACGGAGAAGCAGGAAGTACTTAATAAAGAAGCTTATTACGAAGCGATTGTCAATACGATCGTTGAACTTGGACAGACGGATAATTTTATTGTCGCATTGGCGGAATTGATCCAGAGACTGGTTATCGATCACCTGCATATTTTGGGTGATGTGTATGACCGTGGACCGTCGCCGGATCTGATCATGGATCGTTTGGAGAAGTACCATTCGTTTGACATTCAGTGGGGAAATCACGATATGGTCTGGATGGGTGCTGCAACCGGACAGCTTGCATGTATCGCATCGGTGATCCGGACCAGTATACGGTATGGTAATCTGGATCTGATCGAGGACGGATACGGAATCAATATGGTGCCGCTTGCAACCTTTGCGATGGATGCGTATAAAGATGATCCTTGTGAGCGTTTTGTCCTGAAAAATTCGACCGAAGAGGAACGCAGCCAGAAAGAGACTTTGATGAATCGCAAAATGCATAAAGCAATCGCAATCATCCGATTTAAGCTGGAGGGGCAGCTGATTCAGAAATGGCCTCAGTTTGGTATGGAGAACCGTTGTCTGTTACATCGCATCGATTATGAAAATAAGACGGTTGAGATCGATGGCGTGAAGTATCCGATGCTGGACACGAATTTCCCTACGATCGATCCGGAGAATCCATATGAACTGACACCGGAGGAAGCGGATGTTATGAAACGTCTGCGCACTTCGTTTATTCATTGCGAGAAACTGCAGCGCCATGTGCGTCTTATGTTAAAACGCGGTAGCATGTATAAGATTTACAACGGAAATCTTCTGTATCACGGATGTGTACCGATGAATGAGGATGGTTCATTTGCCAAGGTGAATGTGTTTGGCAAGGAGTACAGCGGCAAGGCTTTATATGATGTGCTTGAGTCTTATGTCCGTAAAGCTTTCTTCTCGCTTGACAAGGAGGAGCGTGAGAAGGGACAGGATATGATGTGGTATATCTGGACGGCGCCGAATTCACCACTCTACGGACGCAGTAAGATGGCTACATTTGAACGCTATTTTCTGGATGATAAGAAGATGCATCATGAGAGCAAGAATGCGTATTATCACTTACTTGACAAGACGGAGACCGCAGATAAGATCCTGAATGAATTCGGACTCAAGGATGGAAGAGTGCATATTATTAATGGACATGTACCGGTAGAACGTATGGCAGGCGAAAGTCCGGTAAAATGTAACGGTAAATTAATCTTGATCGACGGTGGATTTTCAAAGACATACCGCCGTAAGACCGGTATTGCAGGATACACTCTGACGTACAATTCGTACGGACTGACACTTTCAGCTCACGAACCGTTTGATTTCTCAGATTCGGCGGTAAGAGATGAGCTTGATATTGTATCGCATCAGGAAGCTGTAGAATATATGGATAAGCGAATTCTTGTGGGGGATACGGATTATGGTAAGCGTATGATGATCCGCATTGACGAGTTGAAGGAACTGATCCGCGCTTATCAGTCCGGTGAGATCGCAGAACGGGATGAACCTCATTAACTGTGATCATTTCTCCGAAATGATCATGTAGCGTCCGGCCGGGCGATACATCAGAGATGTACCGCAGTCGCATAGCAAACTATCATGGACGGATGTTCAAAAAAGGAAAGTTATTATGTATAAAGTAGGAAACTACGAGTTTGAGACAAAGACGCAGGCGGACACGGCACAAAAGGAACTGGAAGGAATCCGTTATATCAGGAGCCAGACCGATATGGATGATCCGGATGTCGTGCTGCAATTGTACAATAGCCTGATATTAAAAGAAGTTTTTGTGACGCCGGTAGGCTTTGATTTCCTGCGGCAACTGCAGGAATATTTAAACACGATTCCATATATCAAGAACGAGGATATTCTCCCGATACCGGTATACCGACCGGAACTGATCGAGGAGGAAGATCCCGAAGAGGAACGTGAACTGAGAGCGAAGGCTGCGAAGCGCCGCCAAAAGAAACAGAGAGAACTGAAGGCACAACAGAAGCGGAAGAACCGGGATTACCATGGGGCATATGTGGTAAGTACGTTTTTTGCGGTTGTGTTTGCGATGATCATAATCGGAATGTTTGCAATCACGTATTTCAGCGATGATAATGTGACGATTTTAAATTATGAAAATAAGATTATTGATAAATACGAGGAATGGCAGAAGTCACTGGACGAGCGGGAACAGCAGCTGGATGAGCGGGAGTCGGAGCTTATGGAGAGGGAAGAGCAGCTGCAGGAGGTAAAATAAGATGGACAAATTAAAGATACTGGTAGTGGATGATGAGAGCAGAATGCGAAAACTTGTGCGCGATTTCCTTGTGAGACAGGATTTTGACGTGATTGAGGCAGGAGACGGTGAAGAGGCACTTGATCTGTTTTATAAGGATAAGTCGATCGCACTCATTATTCTTGATGTGATGATGCCGAAGATGAACGGATGGGAAGTGTGCCGGGAGGTGCGTGAGACTTCCAAAGTCCCAATCATTATGCTTACTGCAAAAAGTGAGGAGAGTGATGAACTCATGGGCTTTGATCTCGGCGTGGATGAATATATTGCGAAGCCTTTTTCGCCGAAGATTCTTGTTGCACGTGTGGAGGCAATCCTTAGAAGAACCAACAAATTAGGAGATGCTTCCGAGGTGAAGAAAGCAGGAGCAATCGTGCTGGACAAGACGGCACATGAAGTGAAACTGGACGGAAAAACGATTGATTTAAGTTTTAAGGAATTTGAGCTGCTTGACTATTTTCTGGATAATCAGGGAATTGCACTCTCAAGAGAGCGAATTCTTAACAGTGTCTGGAATTACGATTATTTTGGCGATGCGAGAACCATTGATACGCACGTAAAGAAGCTTAGAAGCAAGCTTGGAGAACATGGCGATTATATTAAGACCGTCTGGGGAATGGGATATAAATTCGAGGTCTGATCTATGGAGAAAAGAAAAGCAACACTGTCCCATCAACTGATTATTGTGATGGTCGGGATTGTGCTTGGAACGGTAATTGTGTGCTGGTTTCTAAACAACACATTTCTGGAAAAATATTATATATACAATAAAGAAAAAGGCTTGCTTACCTGCTTTGATAAGGTTACGCAGGAACTGGAACGTGCAGGCGATGATGCAAGCGAGTATGATATTGCATTTGAGAGGCTTTGTTCGGATAACAATATTAATATGCTGATCACGAATATGAATCGGGAACTTGTGTGGACTTCCTATAGTAACGCGCAGCGTTTCCAGATGCAGATGGATGATTGGATCTACGGATCTGACAGAAGTAAAATACAGATTTTGCAAACCGGATCAAATTATACACTGGTTCGACAGACGGATGAAAGACTTAAGACGGAGTACCTTGTACTTATGGGAGAACGCGCAAGCGGCGGCTATGTGTATATGAGAGCGGCACTCGAAAGTATCCGTGAGAGTGCGCAGATTACAAATAAATTCTTTGCAGCAGTCAGTGTAGGGGCGATTGTGCTCAGCGTGATCGCAATCATTTTCCTGTCGCGCAGTATTTCAAGCCCGATTCGCTCACTATCTGAGATATCCCGCAAGATGTCGGAACTGGATTTTGATGCAAAATATGTTTCGTCTGCACATGTCAGCAGAGAGATAGATGAGCTTGGCGAGTCGGTCAATGAGATGTCGGAGGCTTTGGAAGAGACGATCAGTGAACTGAAGACCGCGAATGTCAGCCTGCAGCAGGACATTGCAAAGAAGGAACAGATCGATGAGATGAGAAAAGAGTTCTTATCGAATGTATCGCACGAACTTAAGACACCGCTTGCTCTGATTCAGGGATATTCGGAAGGCCTAAAGGAGTGCATCAATGATGATGCACAGAGCCGTGATTTCTATTGCGATGTCATTATGGACGAAGCAGACAAAATGAACAAGATGGTAAAGAAACTCCTGACTTTGAATCAGTTGGAATTTGGCAATGATACAGTTGAGATGGCGCGTTTTGATATTACGGAACTGATCGATGGTGTCCTGCAGTCATCTTCGATTATGGCGGCGCAGAAACAGGTAAATATCTCGTTTTATCATGATGGACCGGTCTATGTGTGGGGCGACGAGTTCAAGGTGGAGGAAGTGATTACCAACTATCTGACGAATGCGATGAACCATGCGGATGGGGAACGCCGGATTGAAATCCGCTTTTCGTATCATGATAATCTGGTGCGTACAAGTGTGTTTAACACCGGTGAGCCGATTCCGGAGGAGGATCTTGAGAAAATCTGGGTAAAATTCTACAAGGTAGACAAAGCAAGAACGAGAGAATATGGCGGCAGCGGCATTGGTTTATCCATTGTGAAGGCGATTATGGACTCTTTTCATCAGAAATGCGGCGTCATCAATCATGAGGATGGTGTGGAATTTTGGATGGAATTGGAGAGTCAGGGCTAAATTGTTCGAAAATTGTTGTATTGTTTTACAAATTATGGTACTATAAAACTGTTTTATAGGGCAAAAGTGACAAGAGGTTTAGAGGACGATATGAAGAAAGGAATGCGTCTGCTGGCGGTGTTGTCGGCAACGGTTCTTCTGGTCAGCGGCTGTGGGACGCAAATGTATGAACTGACGGAGGATGAGGAAACTCTGATCACGCAGTACGCCGCATATGCGATCGGTAAGCATAACATCCGTCAGAAGGATGGTATGACAAGTGATAAGCCGCAGGAAGAGGATACCACAAACAAAGAACAAAAGCCGCAGGAAGATTCGAAGGGGCAGCAGGATACGCAGGCAGCTTCAGAATCCGGTGGAGAACAGGGAAGTGGAGAGGATTTATCGAATTATCCGGAAGTTTCTCTTGCGGATGCGCTTGGATGTGATACATCTCTTAAGATTACCTATAAGGGATATAAAGTTTCCGATGCATACAAGGAAGGCAACTATTTTTCCGTGAATGCGGGAGAGGGAAATACGCTTTTGGTTATGAACTTTGTAATTACCAATTCCGGTAAGAAAACGGTAAAATACGATACATCTTCTTTGAAGAATACATTTTATGGTATGTTTGATGGAAGCAATCGAATCGGAGAGAAGATGACGTTCAGCAATAAGGAACTTTCTTCCTCTACGGTGAAACTGAAAGCCGGGAAGAAGACATCGGCAGTCATGCTTTTTGAGATAGCAAAGGATACTGCGTCGTCGATTACGAACGAGACACTCCTGGTGGAGATCGACGGAACAACTTATCGTGTAAAAATGTAAAATGCATTTATTTTATGTTATAATAAAAACAATATAAGAATTCGGGAGGATACATATGGATACGAATATTCTGTTAGAGTCAGGAACAAACGAGCTGGAGATTCTGGAGTTTACTCTGGCGGACAATCATTACGGTATTAATGTGGCAAAGATTAAGGAAATCCTGTCATATCAGAAGGTTACACCGGTGCCGAATGCACATCCGAGTGTAGAAGGTATTTTTATGCCGAGAGATACGATGATTACGGTCATCAATCTTAAGAATTGTCTGGGAATCGAAGATGACGGACAGAAGGGCTTGTTTATTATAACCAATTTTAATAAGCTTAATATTGCATTCCATGTGGATCAGGTAATCGGTATCCATCGTGTTTCCTGGAATGAGATTATCAAGCCGGATTCTACCATTAATGGCCAGGACGGAAGCGTTTCCACGGGTGTTATCAAGATGGATGATAAGCTGGTTGTTATTCTTGATTTTGAGTCGATTGTTTCAAGCATTAGTCCGGAAACAGGTCTTCGTGTACATGATGTGGAAGAGTTCAAGGGACGTTCCAGAAGTGATGCAAATATTCTGATCGCAGAGGATTCTGCATTGCTGAGCAGTCTGATCACAGATTGTCTGAAGAAAGCGGGATACGGAAATCTGATCGTGACAACCAACGGTCAGGAGGCATGGGATCAGCTTGTAAAATTCAAGAAAGAGGGAGACCCTGCCGAAAAGGTTCAGTGTATCATTACGGATATTGAGATGCCGCAGATGGATGGACATCGTCTCACGAAACTGGTCAAGAGTGATGATAAGCTTAAGAACATTCCGGTTGTTATTTTCTCATCTCTTGTGAATGAAGAAATGCGTCGCAAGGGCGAAAGTCTCGGTGCAGATGCACAGTTGACAAAGCCTGAGATTGGAAGTCTTGTTGAAGCCATTGATGAACTGATTGCAAAGAAAAATCAATAATTTTTTGTGAGAGTAGGGGGATGTGGTGTTTTCATCACATCCCTTAATTGGTTAATATATTTTACTGGAGACTGTTTTATGAAAGATCACTCATCGGAGAATTATCTGGATCAATTATTAAACTCTGTAAATGGAGAATACAACGATATAGAGGATACTGCGGAACAGAAGCCTCCTAGCAGCAAGGATCAATGGGAGAGAGAATTGTTCGGGGCGCCGGAGAGCGATGAGGAGATTACGGCGAAGAACGAGGAAGATTTCCTGCGGGAATTTGAGGCGGAACTTCTAAAAGATGATATGATGACACCTTTCCCGGATCTGGAAAGTGAGAACGACAGGGATGTGGATGAGGCAATCAATGATATGATCGGCCATATGTCGGCAGAATCGAAGGGGGAGGAAACAAGTGAACCTGTTGTAGATGAGGATGCGGAATTTGAAGGAACGCTTCCGGGAGAAGATGTGCCGGAGGAGAATGTATCGGAGAAGAAGATGGCAGAAGAAGCGGATTTGTCGCAATCTATGGATGCCGCTGTTGGTGCGTTTGATGATAGTCTTGCTTCTATGCCGGATGAGCTGCCGCCACTTGCTGCGGAATCGGAAAATACGCAGTCAGCAGAAGGGGAGGAATTGGATCTCTCCGGAATGGGTGATGCAGATTTGATGGATATGCTTTCCGATTCCGATGATCTCTCGGAACTGGGGGATTTGTTATCCAGCGCGGATGAAGACAAGCCGGTAGAAGACGGCGATTCGATCGGTGCGTTTGCACAGGCGGAGATGGACGCGCAGGAGCAGGAGATGGAAGGCGAAAAAGCGTCAGACGAACCGGATAAAAAGAAACGTGGCAAGAAGAAAAAAGAAAAGAAGAAAAAGGAGCCGAAGGAAAAGGGAGAGAAGACTGGTTTCTTAGCGCGCCTTTCTAAGTTATTTTTCGGGGAAGAGGAAGCGGAAGCTGATGCTCTTGATGAGATTACGGATCAGACATCTGGAATGTCGGATGAGAACAAGAAAATCTTAGAGGAACTTGAGGCTGCGGGAGAGCTTACTGAGAAGAAACCGAAGAAAGAGAAAAAAAAGAAAGAAAAGAAGAAAAAGGAACCGAAGCCGAAGAAACCGAAAAAGGTAAAAGAGCCGAAGCCAAAGAAGGAGAAGAAACCGAAGGAAATCGACAATACACCTCCGCTTCCGAAGGGACCGGTAATCGCAATTGTGATTATGGTGGCCTCTCTGTTCGGATTGATCATAGTTGGAGTTAATCTTCTTGGTTATCAGTCGAATATCAATCTGGCGAAGGATGCGTATGGAAAAGGATCCTTTGTTGAGGCTTTTTCCGAGTTGCAGGGACTGAAGATACGTGAGAAAGATACGGAATTCTATAATCAGCTGCAGGTGTTAGCGGTTGTCTCGGAAAAATATCAGGATTATCTTGTGTTTGAAAATAATGGCAAGCATGATATTGCAATGGATAATCTGATCTGTGCATATGGTCGTTATGACTTAAATAAACAGAAGGCGCAGGATTATAATTGCAGTGTGGAATATGAGCAGCTCGGCGGCAAGATCATCAAGTCACTTCTGGAAGATTATGATATGACGGGAGAGGAAGCTTTGCAGATGTACAATGCAAAGAACCGCAAGGAATATACGTTGCAGCTGCACGCAAAACTGAAAGCATTAGGACTGGAATAGGAGACATCAGATGATTGCAATTATTGATTACAATGCAGGAAACTTAAAGAGTGTGGAGAAAGCGCTTCATTTTCTTGGACAGGAATGTGTTGTCACGAGAGATTTTCATGAGATCGAACAGGCAGATAAAGTAATTCTTCCGGGCGTTGGAGCCTTCGGAGATGCGATGGGACAGCTGAAAAAATATGAGCTGGACAAGGTAATCCGCGAAGTGGCGGAAAAGGAAACTCCGTTTCTTGGTATCTGTCTGGGACTGCAGCTTCTGTTTGAGGGAAGCGATGAGAGTGAGGGCGTGGAAGGACTTCATATCCTTGACGGAGCAATCAGGCGGATTCCGGATCAGCCGGGACTCAAGATCCCACATATCGGATGGAATTCTTTGAATCTTCGGAATGACGGACGCCTTTTTGTGGGATTTGAGGAGCATCCTTATGTATACTTCGTTCATTCTTATTATCTGCAGGCAAAGGATGAGCAGATCGTGAAAGCAACGACAGAATACAGTACGACGATTCATGCGTCGGTTGAGAAGGATAACATATTTGCATGCCAGTTCCACCCGGAGAAAAGTGGCGATGTGGGCCTTGCGATACTGAAAAATTTTGCACAGCTGGGAGGTAAGGCTTAATGTTTACAAAGCGAATTATTCCATGTCTGGATGTGAATAACGGAAGAGTGGTCAAAGGCATTAATTTCATCAATCTTCGCGATGCGGGAGATCCGGTTGAGGTTGCGGCGGCGTATGACAAGGCGGGAGCAGATGAGGTTGTTTTTCTTGATATTACGGCTTCCAGCGATCATCGTGCGACGGTTGTGGATATGGTGCGTAAGGTTGCGGAAAAAGTATTTATTCCGTTTACAGTCGGTGGAGGCATCCGTACCGTGGATGATTTTAAAGCACTTCTCAGAGAGGGGGCAGATAAGATTTCCATCAATTCATCGGCAATCAATACCCCTCGTCTGATCAGTGATGCTGCGGACAAATTCGGAAGTCAGTGCGTGGTCGTTGCAATTGATGCCAGACGTAGAGAGGATGGAAGTGGCTGGAATGTCTATAAGAATGGTGGACGTATCGATACCGGATTAGACGCAATCGAGTGGGCAATGAAAGCAAATGCGCTCGGTGCGGGAGAAATCCTGTTGACCAGTATGGACTGTGACGGCACGAAAGCCGGTTATGATATCGAATTGATCCGTATGATCGCGGACAATGTATCAATTCCTGTGATCGCATCCGGCGGAGCGGGAACGAAGGAGCATTTCTATGATGCTTTGACGGAAGGACATGCGGATGCGGCGCTTGCAGCTTCATTGTTCCACTACAAGGAACTTGAGATTATGGATCTCAAAAATTATCTCGCGGACCGTGGCGTGTCAGTGCGACGATAAAGCGCTATGTGTTTCATACATAAGAAGAAAATTTGTGAAACGTTTAAAAGTATGACAAACAAAAGGAGTAATGCAGCATGGCAATGATATCAAACGATTGGCTGCCGGCATTGGACCAGGAATTTCATAAAGCATATTACAGAGATTTATTTACATTTGTGAAGCAGGAATATAATACACATGTGATTTATCCGCCGGCAGATGATATTTTTAATGCGCTTCATTTTACACCGCTTAGTGAAGTGAAGGTGCTGATCCTGGGACAGGATCCGTATCACAATGAGCATCAGGCACATGGTCTTTCATTTTCGGTGCTCCCGGATCAGAAGGACATTCCACCGTCGCTTCAGAATATTTATAAGGAATTACAGGATGACTTAGGCTGTAAGATACCGAATAACGGATATCTTAAGAAATGGGCGGATCAGGGCGTACTTCTGCTCAACACCGTACTTACGGTGCGGGCGCATCAAGCAAATTCCCATCAGGGAAGAGGATGGGAACAGTTTACAGATGCAATCATTCAGGCAGTCAATGCACAGGATCGCCCGATCGTCTATATGCTTTGGGGCAGACCGGCACAAAGCAAGATCACGATGCTCACAAACCCGAAGCATCTGATCCTGAAGGCTCCGCATCCGAGTCCGCTTTCTGCGTACCGCGGATTCTTTGGGTGCAGGCATTTCAGCCAGGCGAACGCGTTTCTTGAGAAGAATGGAATTGCGCCGATCGACTGGCAGATTGAGGATGTATAAATATACTTGACAAAATTACAAAAAAGGGTTTATTTTTTGAAGTAGAGATCGATATATATTATAGGATAGGGTCACGGATTGACCATTTTATTTCAAAGGAGTGATACTATGAGAGGCATTTCTTCTTACGATTCATCATCAATCAGTACATTGTTTTCGAGCCTTGGATCATCATCGGGATCCAATTTCCTCGGAATTAATCTGCAGGATTATGCAACAATTAAGAGTGGAACATACGGAAAACTGATGAAGTCTTACTACAGTAAGGTGAATGCAGATTCCACAAAGACGTCTTCTAAGGATAAGACAACATCCACCTCAACATCCAAGGATTCTACGAAGACGATCGCCAATATGGAGGAAGCGGCACAAGAACTGACTACGTCTGCAAAGGAATTGTATTCGACGAAGACGGATTCTGTTTTTGCTAAGAAAAATGGTAATTACGATACCAAAAAGATTTCAGAGAAAGTCGGATCGTTTGTTGAGGACTATAACAATCTACTGACAACAAGCGCAAAGTCGACATCGAGCCGTATTGAAAATTCTGTTGATTCGCTCAAACTGTTGACGACAGGCAAGAGTAAGGATTTAGAAGAGATTGGTATCAGTGTGGATTCCAAGACGGGAATTCTCTCCTTTGATTCGGGCAAATTCAGCAGTGCAGATATGGACAAAGTAAAGAAATTATTTAACGGAACAGGTTCTTATGCTTATGGTGTGGCAACCCGTTCTTCTCTGATCGACTCTTATGCACAGTCAGAGGCGGAGAAAGCCAATACTTATGGTAAGAATGGTAAGTATTCCTACAATTACAATAGTGGAAGTATTTTCTATGACTCCTTCTAGGAATAAGAAGACAAAATGAATGAATAGAAATAACAAAGGGTGTTGACCGGAACTTAGAAAGTCCGGGCAACACCCTTATTTTTATCGATTAATTGTTTTCAATCATCGGCCTCTTCGTCAGCAGTTGTGTTGTAAACTTGACGCTTTCTTGCCATAACATCGCTTTCAAGATATTCATCGTAAGTGGATACCTTATCGATCATGGTTCCATCCGGAAGGAACTCAATAATGCGGTTAGCGGTCGTCTGTACGACCTGGTGATCTCGGCAGGCGAACAGGATGACACCAGGGAATTTGATCATACCATTATTCAATGCGGTAATGGATTCCATATCCAGGTGGTCAGTCGGCTCGTCAAACATTAAGACATTGCTTCCCATGATCATCATGCGGGAGAGCAGTACACGAACCTTTTCACCACCGGAAAGTACACGCATTTTTTTGACACCGTCTTCTCCGGCGAAAAGCATACGGCCAAGGAAACCGCGGACATAAGTGGCATCCTTGATCTCGGAGAACTGGGTGAGCCAGTCTACAATCAGCTCATCGGTATCGAAGATCGTGGTGTTATCCTTCGGGAAGTACGACTGGCTTGTGGTTACACCCCACTTGTAAGTTCCCTCGTCCGGCTCCATCTCTCCGGCAAGAATCTTAAAGAGAGTTGTCTTGGCAAGTTCGTTGCCGCCGACAAAAGCAATCTTATCATCGTGTCCGACGATGAAGGAGATGTTATCGAGAACCTTCACGCCGTCAATTGTCTTGCTGATTCCGTCTACCGTCAGTACTTCGTTACCGATCTCTCGGTTCGGACGGAAATCGATGTATGGGTACTTACGGCTGGAAGGACGGATGTCATCCAGCTGGATTTTCTCCAACGCACGCTTACGGGAAGTTGCCTGCTTTGACTTGGAAGCGTTCGCAGAGAAGCGGGAGATGAACTCCTGTAACTCCTTGATCTTTTCTTCCTTTTTCTTGTTCGCTTCCTTCATCTGACGGACAAGAAGCTGACTCGATTCATACCAGAAATCATAGTTTCCGGCGTAGAGCTGAATCTTGCCGTAATCCATATCGGCAATGTTGGTACATACTTTATTTAAAAAGTAACGGTCGTGGGATACCACGATGACCGTGTTTTCGAAGTTGATCAGGAATTCTTCAAGCCATGCAATTGCATCGAGATCCAGATGGTTGGTCGGCTCATCAAGAAGCAGAATATCAGGGTTGCCGAATAATGCCTGTGCAAGAAGAACTTTGACTTTGACAGCACCCGGAAGGTCTGCCATCTGTGTGTAATGATCTTCGGTTGGAATTCCAAGTCCGTTTAAGAGGGTGGCTGCGTCGGATTCTGCGTTCCATCCGTCCATATCTGCAAATTCGACTTCAAGTTCACTTGCGCGGATGCCGTCTTCATCGGAGAAATCTTCCTTCATATAGATGGCGTCTTTTTCCTTCATGATATCATAAAGTCTCTGGTTACCCATGATAACGGTATCTAATACCGTAAATTCATCGTATTTGAAGTGGTCCTGCTGCAGAAATGACAGACGCTGTCCAGGAGTGATCACAATCTCGCCGCTCGTCGGTTCGAGCTGACCGGATAAAATTTTTAAGAATGTTGATTTTCCGGCACCGTTCGCGCCAATCAGTCCGTAACAGTTCCCTTCGGTAAATTTGATGTTTACATCTTCAAATAAGGCTTTTTTGCCTAATCTTAAGGTGATATTATTTGCACTAATCATACGAAAACCTCATTATTTCTTCAATCCATTTAGTCACGAGTTCTATTTAAACATGAAAAGTCCTTTATTTCAAGCAAAAAACACTTTATTATTAAGAAAAAACGCATTCTTATTGGAAAAAGTCAAGAAAACTGTTATAATAAAATCAATTATTAGGTGGATTGGGTGAAAAGATGGATTATAATGAATTGATGGGGGTGGATATTCCGATTGCGGCTGCGGTTGCAACATACGGAAATTCATTAAAAATTGAGATGGTCAATGCCGAGTTCGTACGCCTTTTTGGATATACGGAGCGAGATCTTGCGCAGATGGGAGCCGAGAACATGATCTCGAAAAAGGATATCTACTTACTGGAAGAGACGGTTGCTCAGGCCGTGCAGGGACAAAGGGTGGCGGAGCAGGAGGTGCGGATCCGGCAGAAAGGGCATGACTTTTTCTGGGTACAGGTAAGGTGCAGTCGGCTGACCTATAAGAATGCCTTGCCGCAGCTGATTTTTCTGTTCTGGGATATTCATGCGCAAAAGTCCAGCGAACTGAAACAACAGCTTTTGACGCAGAAATATGAGATGATGGAAAAATTATCTCAAGAGTATCCGTTTGATCTGGATGTGCCGAACTGGAGGATGCTGCGCTCCCAGCGTCTGATGGAACTGAGAGGGGAATTTGAAGCACAGGATCAGTATTATCCTGTCGATGAAGAAGTGAAATTGCTTTTCCTTGCGGATCAGGATCTGTTTCTGAAAGCGATGTATGAGGCTACACAGACGGAGGTGACAGGAACGATTGATACCCGGTTTAATGTGAGCACGGAAGAGGATGTGCCGTGTTATCAATGGTTCCGCACATACTACCAGAGCGTAAAGGATGATATGGGCAATATTGTGCGCATTATCGGCCGAAGCTTTAATATTGACAGGGACAAGGCTTTGCAGGAAAAAGTGCGCAGAGATCCGCTGACAAAACTTTTGAATAAGCTGGAGATCCAAAGAGAAGTTACGTCATATATTGAAGAGAATCCATCGAGCACTAATGTCATGTTTTTGATTGATATTGACAATTTCAAAGGAATCAATGACAATTTCGGGCATACATTTGGCGATACAGTGATCATGGATGTTGCCAATCTCATAAGAAGCCAGTTCCGTGTGGATGATTTTGTCGGACGGGTTGGAGGAGATGAGTTCCTTGTCTTCATGAAGAACACAAGTGTGGAGAAAGCAAAGGAGAAAGCACAGAGACTATGTGACGTTCTGTCGCGGGAATACAGCGGAGAAAATGTGAATTATCGTATTTCTTCAAGTATTGGTCTGGCTGTGTACCGCTCGCCGAAGGATACCTATGCCGGTCTGTTTGAAAAAGCGGATCATGCAATGTACCGTGCGAAACAGAGTGGAAAAGATGGCTTTGAACTGGCTGGGGCAGAGGATGTCGGGCAGACGCGCAATGAAGCAATCCGCATTGACAAAAGAGAACTGATCGATCAAAAGGATCAGGAGTTTCTGGCTTTTGCAGTCAGTCTGATGACCCATGCTAAGAATCTGGAAGGCTCACTCAATATGCTGCTGAAAAAGATTGCGGATCGATATGATCTGGATTTTGTGGCTGTCTTTGAAGAGGATGAAGTTGAGGAACATCTGACGATGACCAACTATTTTGCAAGACGCAAGCTGATTACGGACAATCGGATTTTTGCCAAGATGCATATGGAGAATGTGCGGATTAAACCCGGACAGTGTGTGATTCTGACACATGAACAACTGGTAAATGCCGGACATGTTTATCCGGATGAAGATGGTCTGGAGGTAAAATCGAATGTGTCTTTTTCTGCGGTGATCGGTAAATTTGAGTATATCGGTGACCATATCGGAGAAGTTATGTATCTGACCAAAAATGAACAGAAACAGTGGTCGACGAGCGAGATGGCACTTTTTAAGGAGCTGACCCGTACTATGGCAATCTTTGTATCGTTGCGATTCCGGATGGATGAGAGCCGTGCACAGATACAGAAGATACAGATGAGAGATCCGTTGACGAATCTGTATAATCAGGAGTCCTTCCGCCGACAGGTAGCCAAAGTGCTGGCAAAGGCAGATCCGGATAAGGTATATGCAATCGAGTATCTCGATATCAATAATTTTGGTTATGTCAATGAAAATTATGGCTATAAGGTTGGTGACAGCATCTTAAAGATGCTTGCAACAGATGTGTCAAGCCAGCCGTATTTTGTGGCAGGCTGCCGCTTATATTCGGATTTCTTTTTGATTCTTGCTGCGGATGAAAGCAGTGAGATGCTTGAAATGCATTTGCAGAAACGTAACCAGAGATTTACAAATATGCAGAACCATCAGTACCCGAACAGTGGCATGGGTGTGACAGTGGGTGTGTATATTTTTGAAAATACCAAGATTGATTTTGATCAGGCTATGGAAAATGCGAATCTTGCATGGAAGAATGCAAAACGATCCGGCAAGAAACAGATTATGTTTTATACGCAGGGACTCCGGTCGATGCGTGTGGAAGAACAAAAAGTAGTCGGAGAGTTTTTTGAAGCCTTGTACCGTGATGATTTTCAGATGTATCTGCAGCCGAAATTCTTCCTGGGCAAGGAGATTATTTATGGTGCCGAAGCTCTGGCACGCTGGAAGAAACCGGACGGAACCATTGTCCCGCCGGCCTATTTCATTGATTCTCTTGAAAAGATTGGCTATATTACGGAACTGGATTTCTATATTTTTGAGGAAGTGCTTAAGACACTCGATAAATGGAATCGCCAGAAGAAAAGAAAAATTATTATTTCAACAAATTTCTCGGGAAGGCATTTTGAGGGTGACGGCGAAGAATTTTTAAATCGTATCGCTCATGTTATGTCAAAATATACGATACTTCCAAGCAATATTGAGATTGAGGTTACGGAGGGGGTTCTGGTCAAGAATGTGGAGGTACTCAGGCATTGTCTGAACCGCTTGCATGATATGGGATTCCGTATTGCGATCGATGATTTCGGAACCGGTTATTCTTCGCTCTCCATGCTGGCAGATATGCCATCGGATGTGATCAAAATCGACAAAAGCTTTATTAATGTCGGAATGACGGATCAGAAAATGAAACTGTTGTACGAGATTGGCCGCATGGTTAAGATCCTGGACAAAGACATCATTATTGAAGGTGTTGAAACCAGGGAACAGGAGCAGCAGCTGATCGAGGGGGGATTCGAGTGCGGACAAGGCTATTTGTGCAATCGTCCGGTGTCTCTTGGAGAGTTTGAAAGGTTGTATTTGTAAAAATACAAAAATGGTGTCGCTAAAACTTGATTTTTGGCGGCATTCATTTTATATTATTAAATTAGAGACATTCTGATTCAATGTCTGATTTTTAATACGTTTGAACATTAAATTAAAATAGGAGGACTAATTCATGAAACGTTCAATGAAAACCATGGATGGAAACCATGCAGCAGCTCATGCTTCTTATGCATTTACTGATGTTGCAGCAATCTATCCTATTACTCCTTCATCTGTTATGGCTGAGGCTACAGATGAGTGGGCAACCGCAGGTCGTAAGAATATTTTCGGACAGACAGTTCAGGTTACAGAAATGCAGTCTGAAGCCGGTGCAGCTGGTACTGTTCACGGATCTCTTGCAGCCGGTGCATTAACAACTACTTATACAGCATCACAGGGTCTCTTACTTATGATCCCTAACCTGTACAAGGTAGCTGGTGAGAGACTTCCGGGCGTATTTAATGTATCTGCTCGTTGTGTCGCTACACACGCACTGAACATCTTCGGTGATCACTCTGATGTATACGCTTGCCGTCAGACAGGTGTTGCAATGCTTTGTGAGTCATCCGTACAGGAAGTTATGGATCTTACTCCGGTTGCTCATTGTGCAGCAATCAAGGGAAGAGTTCCATTCATCAACTTCTTCGATGGATTCCGTACATCTCACGAGATTCAGAAGATCGAGACATGGGATTACGAAGATCTTAAGGATATGGTAGATATGGATGCAGTTGATGCTTTCCGTAAGAATGCATTAAATCCAAATCACCCGGTAGAGATGGGATCTGCTCAGAACCCTGATCTGTTCTTCCAGTCAAGAGAGGCTTGCAACTCTACATATGACGAGCTTCCGGCTATCGTTCAGGAATACATGGACAAAGTTAACGAGAAGATCGGCACAGATTACAAGTTATTCAACTACTACGGAGCAGCTGATGCTGACCGCGTAATCATCGCTATGGGATCTGTTTGTGAGACAATCGACGAGA
>OGKG01002011.1_pt1 | contig 22503 bp, 13 predicted proteins | sample 1572201 | NCBI WGS metagenome assembly OGKG01 (sample SAMEA2582146, study PRJEB24529) | metagenome | biome: Human gut stool | place: China | collected 2011 | reverse complement strand
GAGGGATTATTTGATTAAATTTAACTTCGTCCCGATTTTAACGGGACACTAATGAATTAAGGTATATAGGACATGTTTTTTCATAATAATAGAACAATATTAGCATTTTTTTTCATTATAAGTAACGGATATAGAAGAGATAGTTGTATAAATATTAAGAACACTTAAAAAATAAAGGAGCAAACAAACATGACAAATATCAAACAATTTATAGAAAAATTCCGTAAATATCAGAGTGGAGAGATTTCTCCGAGTGAAATCAATGACTTGCTGATTGGCATGAAGCAAGGCAACTTTGAAAAGTGGCTGGACGAAGAATGGGATAATGTCACTGACACAATGGATAAAGAGACAACAGAACGCATCTTTGCCAAGATACAGCAGAAAGTGGCTGAAAAGGAAGCACAGAAGTCTCGCAAGGCCAGAATCATCCAGCTCTTCCAATCATCAATGAGCAGAGTTGCAGCTATTGCACTGATACTGATAATCGCTGGCGTCGGCTACTGGCATTTTAATAAGAATGCCGAGCCACAGTGGTTGAAGGTAGTAGCCAATGATAATGTGATGCAATTGACACTTCCTGACAGCTCAAAGGTATGGCTCTGTAGGAATTCAGTACTTCAGTATCCTGAAAACTTTGCAGATGGCTCACGCGATGTCAAGCTGATCGGCGAGGCATATTTTGAGGTCGAGCACGATACCGGTCATCCGTTTATCGTCAATGCAAACCGTGTGTGCATCAAGGTTACAGGAACAAAGTTCAGTGTCTGTGACATAAGCAAGATGCAGACATGTAAGGTTATTCTTGCAGAAGGTTCGGTAAATGTAAACAAAACAACAGAAAAGAATGGCCGCGTATATCAGTTGCGTCCAAACGATTCATACACTCTCTATGCCAGCGGAAAGGAGGAGATAAGTACTGTTGATGCAAGTACGCTGCAAGGATGGAAGGAAGGATATTATCAGTTCTCTAATGAGCCATTGGAAGATGTACTACACCGTCTGTCAACATTCTATGGCAAGCAAATCATTTGTGATTCAAGAATCAAGAATCTGAAGGTTTCTGGTATGATATTCTTTAAGGACAGCCTTGGAGTAGCTCTTGATGATCTATGCCATATTGACGAAATACAGTGGAGTGTCAAGAATGGAAACTATAAGATAGAAATGAGATAAGTGGCAATGGCTACTTATCTCTTTACGATAGCTTTTTTTAATAACAAACTAATAAATATGTGTCTAAAACCTAACCAGAAGAGTCAGTTGTACTCTGTAGCCGCACATACAATGCGACAAACAGGAAGGCTTTCTGCTGCAGTGGCATTGGCTATGCTGCTTTCAGTCAGCACAGGTACTGCTAGTGCTGCAGGCTCTAATCAGACTGCCAGTGCAATCACCGTCGTGATTCAGAACAAGACTATATCAGAAGTCTTGGAAACACTGAAGAAATCGTATGGCTATGTATTCTATTACTCGTCTGAAACTATTGATACCTCAAGACGTGTATCACTGAATGTCAAGGGACAGTCTATTGACAACGTTATGAAGCAGTTGCTTGAAGGTAGTGATTGTACTTATTCTATCAACGGAAAGAAAGTATACATTCAGGAGAGTAAGACTAAGGCCGTAAAGCAGCAGACAAAGAAGCCTTCTGCCAATCAGCGTAAACTCACCGGCAGTGTCACCGATGCCACTACAGGCGAGCCTCTCGTAGGTGTTACAATTCAGGTGAAGGGTGTCCCTGGCAAGGGTGCCATCACAGATATTGACGGTAATTATTCTATCGATGTCAACAACAAGACAGAGCTCGTATTCTCTTATGTTGGCTACAAGCAGCAGAGTCTTACTGTAAATGATCTTGGTGTCATGGATGTAAAGCTCATGTCTGACAATGAGGTTATCAGCGAAGTCGTGGTTGTGGGTGCCGGTACACAGAAGAAGATTTCTGTCACAGGTTCAATTTCAACCATGAAGGGTTCTAATCTTATCGCTCCTTCATCTTCTCTTACCAGCAATCTGACAGGTAAGCTGGCAGGTGTCCTCACCAGCACCTCAAGTGGCGAGCCTGGTTCTCCTTCTGACTTCTACATCCGTGGCATCAGTACCTTCGGTGGCCGTACCACTCCGCTTATCCTTCTTGATGGTGTTGAGATCACAGTCAACGACCTCAACAACCTGCCTGCCGAAAGTATTGAGAACTTCTCTATTCTGAAGGACGCTTCGGCAACAGCTATTTATGGTGCTCGTGGTGCCAATGGTGTAATGCTCATTACAACAAAGAGTGGTCAGGAGAATACCCGTGCCAACATCAATATTAAGTTTGAGACATCTCTCCAGCAGCCTGTCAATGTAGTAGAGTTTACTGACGGTGCGACATATATGAAAACATACAATGAGGCTCAGCTCGCACGTAATCCAAATTCTAGCCCACGCTATACTGACAAGCAGATTGAATATACAGAAAGTGGTCTGAATCCTTATGTATATCCTAATGTCGACTGGTATGACCTTATGTTCCAGGACTATACCGTCAATCAGCGTGCCAACATCAATGTAACAGGTGGTGGTTCGCGCGTAACATACTATATGGGACTTCAGGCCAACCATGATACCGGTATTTTGAATGTTCCACAGAACTATTCTATCAAGAACAACTATGACCGATGGATGTATACATTCCAGAATAATATCGGTTACAAACTTACATCTTCAACAAAGCTTGACCTGCGCATTAATGCTCAGATTGGAAATACAACATCTCCTAACAAGTCATTCAACGACATTTTCCAGTCTATCTATACCAACAACCCTGTGACTTTCCCAGCATACTATCCTAATGAGGAAGGTATTAAGGGCATAAAGTTCGGTTCTGGCTATCTCGACGTAGGCAGATACTACACCAACCCATATGCCGAGATGGTGAACTCTTTCCGCAAGACAGAGTCTAACAAGCTGAACATCTCTCTTAACATTGACCAGAAACTGGACTTCATCACAGAAGGTCTGTCAGTGACAGGTCTCATCAACTTTAACAACTTCTCTGAGAAGTACTTTACCCGTTCGCTGACACCATATCTCTATATGGTAGACCCTCTTTCTTTCAACCCTGAGGATCCTACCTATTTCCAGACACAGCTTCTGCGCACAGGTACTGACTATCTGAGTCAGTCAGGCGTCACACGAGCCAGCAACAATACATTCTATCTTGACGCTCGCATCAACTATGCCCGCCGTTTCAAGAAGCATAATGTTACCGGTATGCTCATGTACATGATGCGTGAGTATAGTGCCGATGCACTGCCTAACCGCAACCAGGGTTTCTCTGGCCGTGCTACCTACGACTATGACAACCGTTATCTCATCGAGTTCAACTTCGGCTACAATGGTACCGAGCGTCTTAAGGAGAAGCGTTTTGAGTTCTTCCCTGCCGTATCACTCGGTTGGGTTGTCAGTGGTGAGAAGTTCTGGAAGCCAATCGAAAAGTACGTTGACTTCTTCAAGATCCGTGCTTCTTATGGTATTGTAGGTTCTGATGAGACAGGTACTGCAGCAGGTGCTCCACACTTCCTCTACCTCAACTCTGTCAATGTGACTGGTGGTCCTGGTTTCTATGCAGGCTATCTCGGCAACGAGTATCATCGTGGCGGCATTATCAATTCTTATGCTACAGCCAATCCTTGTTGGGAGCGTGCCAAGGACTTCGACCTCGGTGTTGACATCCGTCTCTTCAATCAGGTCAACATCACACTCGACTACTACAACAACAAGCGCGACCGCATCCTGATGAAGCGTGCTTCATTCCCAAATATGCTTGGTTATGGCAACGCTATACCTTGGAGTAATATCGGCAAGGCAACAAACTCTGGTCTCGAGTTGAGTATGAACTGGAGCAAGCAGTTCAGCAAAGACTTCAACATGGACCTCCGTTTCAACTACACATATTCACGCAACAAGTATGTATATGTTGACGAGCCAGACTATCCATACGTATGGCAGACAAATACCGGCAAGCCTATCGGTCATGTTACAGGCTACATAGCAGAAGGTCTCTTCAAGGATCAGGCAGATATCGACAACCATGCAGACCAAACACTCCTTGGCAGTACGACTATCATGCCTGGTGATATCAAGTATCGCGATATCAATGGTGACGGTCTGATCACACAGGAAGACCAGGTGGTTCTCTCTAACTATGGCAATCTTCCACGTGTACAGTACGGTTTCGGTGCAAGCTTCAGATACAAGAATCTTGACTTCAGCGTCTTCTTCAACGGTTCTGGCAAGCGCACTATCATGATAAATAATATCTATCCATTCTGTGCTAATGACACCAACGACTTCAACCTTATGAAGTGGATAGCTGACAGTCACTGGACAGAAGGTGCAGATAACAGTAATGTTGAATATCCGCGTCTTGGTGTGCTTACAACCCAGATTGCAAATAACATGCAGCCAAGTAGTTACTGGATGCGTAATGGCCGTTATCTGAAGTTCAAGACACTTGAGGTTGGTTATACCTTCCCAATTTGCCGTGTATACTTCAGCGGTGACAATCTCGCGATATGGTCTCCATTCAAGTATTGGTCACCAGAACTGTCATACAACAGCTACCCACTTTCACGCACATTCAACCTTGGTGTTCAATTCAAATTATAATATACTGTTATGAAACTAAATATAAAAACTAAAATAAAGAGTCTGACTGCTATTGCTGCAGGTTTGATGATGACCACATCATGCAATTACCTTGACGTGGTGCCTGTAGAGCAGCCTGACATTCAGGATTTGATGACTGATGCAAGCAAGGTACGCGATATGCTCTTCTCTTGCTATGGTTACTGTCAGACTACACAGACCGTCGTTCCACATTTCGGTATGATGGACGGCATGGCTGACGATATTGTATGTCCTCAGGAATGGGACTACTATTCAAACCGTTCACAGTGGAATATCATTAACGCCTCTACGACTCAGGCCGGAAGTATCAAGTGGCCATGGGACGCATGGTATGAAGCTATTGGCTATTGCAATCTCTTTCTTGAGCAGATAGAGCAGATCAATTTCGTTCTTAGTGCAGAAACCAAGAAGCAGTACATTGCAGAGGCAAACTACCTAAAGGCTTTCTATAACTTCCGCCTCATGCAGTTCAATGGTCCTATACCTATCATTGACAAGCGTCTGAATCCTAATATTCCAAAGGATCAGCTTCCTGGCCGTTCACACTTTGACTATTGTGTTCATTATGTGGACAGTCTTCTTGGCGCTGCCGAGGTAAATCTTCCTGCTGTTCATTCTAACAACGCTGACTACAGCCGTGCCACATCAGTAATGTGCAAGGCTCTGCGTGCAAAGATGATGGTGCTTGCCGCATCACCACTCTGGAATGGTCAGTTCCCTGACAAGACATGGAAGAACAAGAACTATGAGACCCCAGGATATGGTCTTGAACTTGTAAGTCATAAGTATGACTCTGAGAAGTGGGTAAAAGCTCGTCAGGCTTGTATCGAGGCTATCAAGGCAGCAGAGTCTGCAGGACATAAGCTCTATGACACTGATGCTTCTGAGAATCAGCGATTGTCAGTTGACAAGTTCCCACTGCCAAATGTTCCAAACTGTACTGACTCTGTCTTCAAGGCAAAGGTTGTTGCCATGAGATATCTCATGTCTACACGTCCTGACCAGGGCAACTCCGAGGTTCTCTGGGGTATTGTCCCTCCTGCAAAGGATATGGGTAACGACTGGTATGTTATCGCATCAAATCCAAGCTACATCCTCACAGCTACCAACGGCGAGCGCCGTGGCTCATGGGGTGGTCTTTCGGCAACACTGCGCACAGTAGAACACTTCTACACAAAGGACGGTATTATACCTGAGAATGATCCAAACTTCACTGCAAAGGAAGAGTGGTTCAAGTCAGCTGGCATCAAAGACCGCTCAGATGTCATCAATCTCTGTGTCAATCGCGAGCCACGTTTCTATGCATGGGTTGCATTTGATGGTGATGAGTTCGGTTCTGTTCTGAAGGACGGTAGCCCTCTGATGCTCCAGATGCGTTCAAGCTCTTTCCAGGGCTATAGCACCACAACTCCACGTAACTACTCTCCAACAGGCTTCCTCAACAAGAAGTGGGTTCATCCTAATCTCCGCTTCACATACGCAGGTGGTCACAACCATCCAGACCAGTACATTCCAAAGTGCATCATGCGTCTGTCTGACTTCTATCTTTACCTTGCAGAGTGCGACGCACAGCTTGGCAGCCAGTACGAGAGAGAAGGTCTTGAGTATCTGAACAAGATTCGTACACGTGCAGGTGTTCCAGAGATGACAAAAGACATACTGACAGAGCAGGGTAAGACATTGCTCGAGGCAGTACTCGATGAGCGTTTCATTGAGTTCTATGCCGAGCACTCACGCTATCATGACATCCGTCGTTATGTACAGGGTCCTAAGTATCTGAGCAAGTCATGCTTCATGGGTCTTGATGCAAAGCACGAGAATCCATCATTTGAGAAATATAATACTCCTGTTGTTATTGACCAGCCATTCAATTGGAACAACCGTCAGTATCTCACGCCAATCCGCAATACTGAGCTCTATGCTAATCCACAGTTAGTACAGGCTCCGGGCTATTAATAGTTATCAACCTATTAAACTATTGTAAAAATGAAAACTAAGATAATTTCAATTTTCATGTTGTCGCTATGTGCCACAGTATTTGTGGCATGCGACGACAATGATACAGAGAAATATTTCCCACAGGAGTATCATCAGATTATTTCTATCAAGGGCGATAATACCAAGGATCTGAATCTGAATACAACTCAGGGAGTCATTTCTGATGAGATCGTTGTCCTTAAGGGTGGAGCGATGCCAAACAAGCATATCGCTTTCAATCTTAATGTAATGACCAAAGAAGAGGTTTGTGAGGCTTGGAACCTTGAGGCTGAGGCTTTTGAGATAATTCCTGCAGAGTCATATTCTATCTCACAAAAGGATGGTATCGAACTTGGAGCAGAAGAGTCATACAAGATTCTGCCTGTTTCTTATGATGCTCTCAAACTCTATAAAGCAATAAAGAGCAATAAGGCGGTCACATGGGTACTGCCTCTCTGCATAGAGACAGACCAGTGCACAACCAATAAGGACAAGAACCGCATACTTGTCAGAATAAGTGTTGAGAGTCCATATATTGAGTGGCAGACAGACCAGAAGGCATATACCATCAAGGACGAAAACCTTACTGTTGATTTCAGTGCCGTCATGAAAAATGATGTCTCAGGACGTGGAGAAATAAAGTATAGCTTTGACGCCATAAATGCTGAGGCACTCGTTGCAGAATATAATAAGGCAAACGATACAAAGTATGATGTTCTGCCAGCTGCAGCCTATACAATTACTCCTATGACTTTTGCATCTGGAAGCACAAAGGCAACTTCTGAAATAAGCATTACCCGCAACGCATTGACACCAGATCACGAATATCTGCTGCCTGTTATGGTAAGCTCAGTTTCAAACGAAGCATTTGACAAACCTGAGACTCCAATGTATATCATCGTGAAGTATATCGGCGAAAGCAAGAATCCTAATCTTCAGGAGAATGCTGATGGTACTATCAGTCAGGGTACCCAGGGCAACAATGGTGCCACAATCGGCAATTCTACAGAGGTTCTGTCTAAGGGTTCTAACTTCAAATAAAAAATCTAACTAAAACCATATTTATGAAAAAATTATCTGTTTTTGTCATGGGTCTTGCCATGATGTTTACTAACAATGTGATGGCACAGACCACCACAACCATCGATGGAGTTGTCTATACTCTTGAGGGTGAGACATATACACTTACAAATGGTAAAGGTGTAACAAATCCTGACCTCGTGATTCCAAGCGCGATAGAAGGCAAGCCTGTCACAAAGGTAGCAGCAAGTGCATTCTTTGACGGTTCTAACTATTCTAATAATCTGACCAGTCTTGTCATCCCTGCCAGCATCGAGAGCATCGGTAATGCGGCTTTCAGAAAGTGCGGCAGTCTTGCCAAAATCACTTTCGAGGCAGGCAGCAAGCTGAAGGCTATCAACGACCTAGTATTCTGTCAGAACTCAAAGCTGAAGGCTGTAGTTATCCCTGCCAGCGTAGAGTCTATCGGTGGAAATGGTTTTGGCAGCTGTCCTGAACTTACTACCGTAACATTTGAGAAAGGCAGTAAGCTGAAGTCTATCGGCAACCAGGGATTTGGTCAGAACATGGCTCTTACAGAGATCATACTTCCTGCATCTCTTGAGACTCTCGCCGCTTCGGCTTTCAATCACACTGGTCTCAGCAAGGTGACATTCGAGGATGGCTGCAAGCTGACTTCAATCGGTGAGTATTGCTTTGTTGACAGCCCTAACCTCAAAGAATTCACTGTGCCTTCAAAGGTTACCAAGATTGATCAGCGAGCATTCCAGAATGACCCTGCTCTTACAAAGGTATTTATCTCTGCAGCAGTAGAGACAATCGGCAAGCAGGCATTCCGTCAGTGCACCGGTCTGAAAGAACTTATTTTCGAGAACGGCAGCAAGCTGAAGACCGTTGGTGATGAGGCTTTTACTCAGGCTACTGCACTTCCTGAGGTTACAATACCTGCATCAGTAGAGACTCTTGGCACAAGTGCATTCAACACATGTTCAGCTCTCAAGAAGATCACTTTCGAAGAGGGCAGCAACCTTACTGCTATCGGTAATTTCTGCTTCAATGGTGGCCTCCCTGTAGAGCAGGTGAACCTTGAGGCTTGTACAAAACTGAAGTCTATCGGCCAGAATGGTCTGCAGTTTGGTGAGCAGTGCACAGTTAAGTATCTGATCATCCCAGCAAGTGTAGAGACTATGACACGTCGTTGCTTTGCCAACTTCCGCAAGGCACAGGCCATCCTCTTCCTGGGTGAAAAGAGTTGGGCTGACTATGAGATTGTTGATGCCAGCGACGTCAACGGCGACCTCTTCGGCAGCAACACCTCAGGCACCATCTACTACAATCAGAACTACACATTCCCTGAGTCAATCAAGTTTGCATCAAGCGACTTTGCTCTTTCTTTCGTAGGTGTTAAGAACCCTGTAGGTCTTGCAGGTGTTGATGAGGCTCTCTACTCTACATACACAGCAATAGCAGACGTTGATTTCACAGCAACTTCAGCTCTTAAAGCATACAAGGCTAAGTATGATGCCAGCCGTCATGTCATCGTTCTCTCAGAAGTTAATTCTGTGAAGAAGGGCGAAGCTGTTGTTCTGAAGGCTAATGATGCCAACTACTATCCACTCACTGGTGCTGAGACAACACCAGAGGCTTTGGATGGCAACGACCTCCTCGTTTCTGACGGTGCTGTGACAGGCGATAACGAGACTGTATGGGCACTCACAAAGAAGGAGACAGGCGTAGGCTTCTACCCAGTAGCTTCAGGCGTAGTAGTTCCAAAGGGCAAGGCATACATCCGTATTTATGATGCAGAAGCCATGTCAAAGAAGTTTGTCGGTCTTGACGAAAACACTTCTACTGCTATTAATAATATAAGTGGTACTGTTAAGAATTCAGAGACTCTTTATACACCAGATGCAAAGGTAGCAGGCAAGAATTATCGTGGCATTGTTATCACTGCTGATGGCAAGAAGATGATCAAGCGTTAAACAATATTAATAATTATTTGGTGTATTCTATAAATTGCCACAGATAATAATCAGATAATTTGTTATGTTCTGATGCTAATTTATAGAATACACAAAAAATCAAAATGAAAAAAAAGAAAATGTTAAGAAGACTAATGCTCTATTTGCTCATTGCGCCACTGTCACTTATGGCTTGCAGTGAAAATACAGAAATACCTAATGTCAAACCAGAAAACCCTGACAAACCAGTTATCGTAGATAATGTGTCAGGCGAATACTACGACTGGACAAAGACAGGTCAGCCAGAGCGTCCATACATTCATGACTATTCACAGTTGATGATGATGAAGATGACAGTGGCGTGGAAAGACGGCAAGGGTGGTACTACTGTCAAGCTGACGTATGACGAGTGCCTTGACTATATCAAGATGATTGACCAGATGAGCCGTGGCGTGAAGAAGATTGTCTATATTGTCGGTGGTACATTCCTTGGTCATGACGATGGCTATCCTGCATTCGACAAGTTCAACGAAGCTATGAAGCGCCCACAGGATGCTACAGCAAAGGACAGCTATTTCTGGCTCGTCAAGGAGGCTGCAAAGTATAATACATTAGTGTCTATGCACCTCAACATCAACGATGCCTATACAACCAGTCCTTATTGGCACACTTACTATAAGAACGATCTGCTCTGTAAGAACGCTGATGGCTCATATGTCATCAAGGGTGGCGAAAGAATGATTTATCGTGTCAATCTTAAGAAGGAATGGGAGATGGGTCTGCTACAGAAGCGCATTGATGGCGTTATCGAGATGCTTGACCTGAAGAATATCGGTACTCTACATCTTGACGTGTTCCATCCAGACGAGAGCCCATATCATGGCACCACAATGGAGGATCAGAACATCGTGATGCGCAAGGTGCTCCGTTATTTCCGTGACAAGGGTGTGGATATCACCCGTGAGGACTATAAGAACATCGACCATACACGTACAGACTACTTCATAGGCCTTACACCTGCCGTATGGTGGAACAACCTCAATGAGGATGAGCTCGTCAAGATACGTCCAGAACTGAGTGTCGGTGGCCGTAGCGGTCAGTTCGGGACTTACTATGAGGACCTCGGTTTCCTCTTTGGTGAGAATATGATGGCAGAGAATATCCTCCTTCATAAGGGTGGATTCGATGAGCTGTCAAGAGACTTCTGCAAGTACTCTCTCCAGTTCTTCTATCTGAACAAGCATAAGCTCGAGAGCTATGACAAGACCAATAAGGTGGCTAAGTATTCTGGCAATGTTGTAGTCAGCTGGAAGGACCGCACCGTTACTGAAGGTGGCCGCATACTGCGTAAGAACAACGATATGCTCTTCCCAATCCACTGGACAAAGGACAAGGAGCTCATCGCATACTCAGAGAAGGGTTACGGCTCAATGACATGGGAATTGTCTGATGATTGGAAGAACCTCACTTCTGTTGCTGTTTATCCTATTACAGCTAACGGCATTGGTTCTAAGAAGACTGTTGCTGTCAACAACGGAAAGATTATTCTTACCATGAAGGCTGGCGAGATGCTTTCAATTCGCATGAACTAATATATTTACAGGTTATAATGGATGTATCAATCGTCATTATGACTTTTGGTACATCCATTATTCTATACATGTCCTTTTAACTTTTACACATTTTGACCTGCAAAAAACTATGCTTAATACAAAGACTATCATTAAAACCTCTTTCTTAACCGCAGCACTGGCTCTGTTCACAATGGCACAGCCAGCATCTGCACAACAGCGTGACTTCCTTCCACCAATGATGGGATGGGGAGCATGGAACGCTTTCGGACAGCGTATATCAGAAGAAAATATCTGCAGCCAGGCCGACTGGCTCGTAAAGCTGGGTCTTGACAAACTCGGCTATAAATATGTGTGCATTGACGACGGCTTCTGGGATGGACGCAATGACGACGGCACACTCCGACTCCAGACAAAGAAATTTCCTAACGGCATGCGTAAGGTTGCCGACTATATACACAGCAAGGGTCTGAAGGCTGGTATCTATTCTGATGCCGGTGACAACACCTGTGCTTCACGCAATGTGGAACCATGGGGGCTGAACGTGGGTCTTGCCGGACACGAATACGATGACTGCAAGCTCTACTTCGCAGACTGGGACTATGACTATATCAAGGTTGACTACTGTGGTGGCAACAACATGGGGCTTGACGAGCGCAAACAGTACACTAAGATTGGTGATGTCATCAAGCGCATCGAGAAGGAAATCGGTAAGAACATTGTATACAACGTATGCCGATGGGAGTTCCCTGGTACATGGATCACTCGTACAGCTGACTCATGGCGTACTACAGCCGACATCATCGACTCATGGGAAGATGACGAAAAGCGTGCATGGGGATGGGGCTTAAAGCATATCCTGACACGCGCACGCTATGAGCAGGCTTATACAGGTGGCGGCCACTACAACGATCTGGACGGTCTGCAGTTGGGTCATCGTCTGAACGATCAGGAAGAGCGCACACACTTTGCAATGTGGTGTATATACTCTTCACCAATCGTTATCGGTCAGGATCTGCGCACTCTGAGCGAGAAGACTCTTACCCTCTTGCGCAATGCTGATCTCGTGGCAATGAATCAGGACCGCCTGGGTCTGGGCGCACCGGTTGTCCAGCGTGAGGGCGAGGTCTATGTCGTTGCCAAGGATATGGAAACCCTGCATGGAAAGAAACGTGCCGTGGCCGTACTGAATATGAGTGACCGCAAGCAGACCATTGAGGTTTGCCTGAAGAGCCTCGGCTTTGTTGGTGGTGTAAATATCCATGACTGCTTCTCAAAGGCTGATACAAAGTCTGAGGGCAATACTGTCAGCGTCACTGTTGATGCTCATGACACTCAGGCCTTCTTCTTCGTTGGCGAGCGTCAGGACAAGACTCTCTATCAGGCAGAGGAGGCATGGCTCAACGAATATCAGCGTCTGGCAAATCTGCCTACAGCAGAGGCCGTTGATGCTTCAAAGGCATGTCTGGGTGCAATGGTACAGAACATTGGCAACAGCGAGCGCAACTATCTTGAGTGGCGTGACGTCTATGTGACTAAGGGTGGTAAGTACAAACTTACATTCGCTTATGCCGCAGCTAAGGAACGTGATCTTAAAGTAAATGTCAATGGTAAGGACGTGAAGACATTCACAAACCTGAATACCGGCAGCTGGGATGCTCAGTGGTCAACATGCTCGGTAGTCGTAAACCTCAAGGCTGGCAGCAACAAGGTTCGTCTTGGCAATGCTGAAGCTTTTGCGCCAAACATCGACTATATGCGCATTGAAGCAGTAAAATAATCATTACATCTACGAAAAAACATAAATATGAAAAAGATATTATTCGGATGCCTGCTTGTGACCAATATGGCATCTGCAACACCAAATACCTTTATTACTGACAAGAGCACAGCAAATGTCTCTGCGCAGGCTGAATCAGAAGCACAGGCACAGTGGATTACTGCTGCTGACTGCAAGAATACGGAGAATACATGGCTGAGTTTCCAGAAGGTTGAAGTCCTGGACGCAAAACCAGAGAAGGCACTTGCACGTATTGCTGCTGACAGCAAATACTGGCTCTGGATCAACGGAAAGATGGTAGTCTTTGAGGGATGCGTAAAGCGTGGCCCAAATCCAAGAGATACATACTATGACGATGTTGATCTAGCGCCATACCTGCAGCAGGGACGTAATGTTATCTCTGTCCTCGTGTGGTATTTCGGCAAGGAGGGTTTCTCATACAAGATGAGTGGTCAGGCAGGATTATTTATTGACTGTACAGTGGATGGCGGCAAGAAGATTGTTACTGACGGCACATGGTCAGCCCGCGTCAACCCTGCATACTATACCTCTGCTGACCGCAATCCAAATGAACGTCTCCCAGAGTCAAACGTGGCCTTTGATGCACGCCGTGACACAAAGGGATGGGAGGCAAAAGAACAGAAGAACTGGGCAAAGGCCATTGAGAAAGGCACAGAGGGCTGTGCGCCATGGAATAATCTCAAGCCAAGAGTCATCCCAATGTGGAAGGACTACGGACTGAAGGAGTATGTAAGCACAGAAGTGCGAAAGGGTGTAACACATGACACTCTGGTGTGCCGTCTGCCATATGACGCTCAGGTGACACCATGGCTTCAGGTCCAGGCCAATGCCGGTGATACTATAAAGATGGAGACTGACAACTTTGTTGTTGCCAATGACAATTGCATCAGAGCAGAATATGTGGCTCGTAGCGGTATGCAGGAGTATGAGAGCCTTGGCTGGATCAGTGGCAACGAGATGTACTATATCTATCCAAAGACTGTCAAGATCAAGAAAGTGCAGTATCGTGAGACTGGTTATGATGCAGAGTTTGCCGGTTCTTTCTCAAGCAATGATGCATTCATGAACCGTTTCTGGGAGAAGGCAGTGCGCACTCTCTATGTGAACATGCGTGATACATACTTTGACTGTCCTGACCGTGAGCGTGCCCAGTGGTGGGGAGACGAGGTTTATCTGGGAAGCCAGACATTCTACACTCTTGATCCACGTGGCCATCTGATGATGAAGAAGGGCATGCACGAACTTATCGGCTGGCAGCGCAAGGATTATACGCTCTATGCTCCAATACCATGCGGCAACTGGTATAACGAGCTGCCGGGTCAGAGTCTGTCGGCAGTAGGCCATTATGGTTTCTGGAACTATTATATGAACACTGGCGATCTGGAGTCAATCCGCGTGCTCTATCCTGGTGTTGACAAGTATTTGGCTATCTGGAAGAAGATGCCTGACGGCACTATAGAGGTGCGTCAAGGTGGATGGTTCTGGGGCGACTGGGGCGACAATATCGACAAGGGCGGCATGTTCAATGCTCTCTATTATCTTGCGCTGAAGGGTCAGCACAGTATGGCTCTGGCACTGGGCAAGAATGCCGAGGCTGCGGCCATAGCAAAGCGCATGGCTGACCTGAAGGAAGCCTTCAATCGTGTGATGTGGACAGGAAAGGGATATCGTCACCCAGACTTCAAGGAGGAGACCGACGACCGCGTTCAAGCTCTCGCCGTTGTATCAGGTCTTGCCGACGCAGATAAGTATCCTGCAATCATCGAGATTCTGAACACCACAGAGCACGCAAGTCCTTGCATGGAGAAATATGTCATCGAGGCTTACTTCAAGATGGGCTTGCCAGAGGTGGGACTGAAGCGCATGCGCCGCCGTTATAATATGATGGTTAACGACAATCGCTTCACAACACTTTACGAGTACTGGCAGCCTGCCGGTGGTACTACCAACCATGCGTGGAGCGGATGCTGCATCCCTGTACTCGCTGGTATGGTCTGCGGCGTTGAGCCTGCTGCTCCTGGATACGAGCGCTGGCGTGTTGCTCCATGTCCTGCAGATATTACTGAAGCAACAACGACTGTGCCGACAATAAAGGGCAATATCACAGCTTCATACAAGGTGACAGCAGAAGGTATGACTCTCACAGTTGATGCTCCTAATGGACTCAAAGGTGAGGTAGTAATACCAAAAGGCTATCAGAATGAAGGCTATGTATTCACTGACGAAGGTTCAGGCGAGTGGTTCTTTAAGAAAAAATAAATATTGATTTATGGTTCTGGAAATGTAACGGTTTCCAGAACCCATATCTTAAAAATAATCTTTCAACTAATAATTATTTCTATTGATAATTGTCTTCATTTAATATAAAGAATTTGCTTCATTCATAGTTTAAGTTAGTTAATAATAAAAAGTGTAGCGTTAGGTTAGCATACCTTATTATCAAGAATATGCATAAGTGTTTTTACCCTTGATAAGGGGTATGTAAAACCTAACTGTTATGTAAAAAAGAGTATGATTATTTTCAAAAAGATATTCTTCTGTTTATGTATTGCTATGACAACTGGACTAAATTGCCATGCAAAAGGCTATACACTAAACAATGATGAAATGACATTGCTGCGCTATATTGCCGAGGGCATGCCAAAGACCGTAAGAGAGATGAAGGAAGACAAGCCAGACATGCTTGCCGTACCCCATCCTTATAGTGTGCCAACAATACGTGGACGCTTTCAGGAAATGTATTATTGGGATACTTATTTCACCAATGTGGGTCTCATAGCTTTGGGAGATGTGCAGCAGGCCATGAATAATATTGATAATATTCTGTTCTTGGTAGAAAAAATGGGATATATGCCTAATGGCACATATAAATCACTATGGAATCGCACACAGCCCCCATACTCTGCTATGATGGCAAGAGAGGTATACGAGAAGACCGGTGATAAGAAGTGGCTTGCCAAATCATATGCCTCATTAGAGCTAGAATATCAGTTCTGGATGACTAAGCGCATCACTTCTGTGGGACTGAATCGTTATGGTCACTGTGCTACAGAAAAAGAATTGGTCAATTTCTACAAACAGATAGCAAAGCGCCTGAATGCTGACAGATCAAGTTCGGTTATCACAAGAGCCGATACTATCAAGGCAAGTGCTCACTGGATGGCAGAAGCAGAGTCTGGATGGGATTTCAATCCGAGATTCGCCCAGCGTTGTATGGATTTCTGTCCTGTAGACCTGAATGCTCTGCTTTATGTCTTTGAGAAAAACATGGCATTCTTCTCTTCAGAACTAGGCAATGGTAAAAAGGCTGATTGGGAGAAAAAAGCTGAGGAAAGAAAAGCACTGATACAGAAATACTGCTACAACCAGAATGACGGATTGTTCTATGACTATGACTTTGTAAACAACTGCCAGAGCAAGGTGCTCTCGGGCGCTGTGTTCAACCTGATGTATGCAGGAGTGATGACAAAGAAACAGGCAAAGACAATGGCTAAAGCTCTGAGCCGACTTGAGATGGAATGGGGCGTAGCAGCTTGTGAGGAAGTGAAATCAGACATTACTTATCAGTGGGCATATCCTAATGCCTGGGCAGCAGTGAACTATATGGCTATTGCAGGACTGGATCATTACGGACTGAAGAAAGATGCTAACCGTCTGGCTAGAAAATATCTTGACAGCAACGTCGGTCAGTATAAGGAAACTGGTGTGCTGTGGGAGAAATATAATGCCAAGACAGGCAGAAACGATGCAGCAGCAGAGTATGCCACACCAGGACACTTTATGGGATGGACTGCCGGCACTGTAGTATTTTGTATGAAATATCTCACAGCAAAAGATTTGATATATTGAGTTTAGTTTTTATATGATAGGTTTGTAAAGATTGGACTAGAGGTTGGAGACAACATTTCTCTGACCTCTTTTTTTCAAACTCAAACTGCATAGTCGTAATAATAAACTCCATACAATAGAAAAATGAAAAAAGACATATATAGAATAGCTTTCATAATAATGCTATGTTTTGTTGTTGCTAATAATGCATCAGCAAAAAACAAGGCAAAATATGTTTTTTATCTGATAACAGATGGTACAGGTATCAATACAGTGCTTGCCACTGAGATGTATCGCGCTGCAAAGGAGGGACGTATAGGACGTGTGCCATGCGTGATGTCACAGTTTCCTGTCGTAGGCGTTGCGTCAACATACTCTGTCAGCAGTGGCGTTACGGACTCTGCTGCTTCGGGTACAGCACTGGCTTCAGGTGTGAAGACAAAGAATTAGGCTATCGGTGTCTATCCAGACCTGATGACTCCTGCCATCTCTATCGCACAATGGGCCAAGGATGCAGGCATGCGCGTAGGCGTGGCATCGAGCTGTCCGATCAATCATGCCACACCAGCATCATTTGTTGCACACAGAGCTAAACGCACAGATGATTATGGTATTGCGCTTGATATAGCTGCTGCAGGTATTGATTTCTATGGCGCGTCAGAAATCCATCATGACAATAAAGGCGAAAAAAACGTCTATGACGTGATGCGTGAGGCCGGATATGAAGTGGCATTCGGTATGGACGAATATAACAGGAAGGCAGAGAATGCAAAGAAAATACTTCTCGTACAGGACACAACAAATCTTCATCCTGCCTCAGGTGCCTATACCCTGCCATATGCCATTGAACGCAGGGAGGGTGATATGAAAATAGAGGATATTCTCAAGGCAGAGATTGACTTCCTGATGAAAGACAACAAGAAAGGATTCCTCTTGGTTAATGAAGTCGGGGGTAAGGTTGATTATGCCTGTCATGCAGTTGACGGTGCCACTATCCTTGCAGAAGTAGAAGCTGTTGACAGATGTGTTGAGATAGCGCTTGAATTCTATAAAAAGCATCCGAAGGAGACGCTAATAGTCGTGACTTCTGATCATGAGACCGGTGGACTGGTAATGGCTCCAAATAATGTTTATAGTATTAATTTGCAGGCGCTGCAGTATCAGAAGGTCAGTACAGACGGTTTCACCGCTATACTCCATCAGATGCGACGCGATACCGGTAATAAGGTAAGTTGGGAACAGATAAAGAATGCCTTGATGATAAACTTCGGGTTCTGGAAACATTTGGAAATGACAGAAGCTGAAGAGCAGAATCTGTATCAGGTTTGGAAGGAATCATTTGAAGGAAAGGCTGAAGAAGAAAAAAATCTCTATTCATCAAATGAGCCTATTGCAGCACTTGCACGCAATATAATAAACCAGAAGGCTATGATAACATGGAATACCTCAGGACACTCGGCAGGTCTGGTGCCGGTATATGCCATCGGCGTGGGACAGGAGCTGTTCTCCTCACATAATGACAATGCTGATATTCCGAAGAAGATTGCCAAGGCTGCAGGATATAAGACACCTTTTGAATAATCTTAAATAATAAATATATCACATGAAAAGACTGATAATGCTTGCAATGGCTTCGATGCCATTATATGGTATCGGACAGACCATGACAGAGTGGAAGGATATGGAGGTGAACGAAATAAACCGTCTGCCTCTGCACACTCCAATCTTCCCTTTTGAAAATAATGAAGCGGCACACTATGACATGACAGTGTCAAAAAGATTCCTGTCCATTGACGGACTGTGGAAGTTCTATTGGACAGAGAATGCCGACGATAAACTGCCCGATGGATTTATGAGCACTGACTTTGATGACTCACGTTGGGGCATGATGCCTGTGCCTGGTATGTGGGAACTGCAACGCAACACAAAGGGGCAGTCAGTGATTGAACGCAGACAGTGCGATGAGTATGGAGTACCGGTATATGTGAACTTCGGTTTTGCGTGGAAAGATCAGTACAAGAATAATCCTCCAATCCCTCCTACCGAGAAAAACCATGTGGGCATATATCGCCGCACCATATCAGTACCTGACGGATGGTCTAAGGGACAGCAGGTAATACTGCATCTTGGATCAGTGACATCTTGCGTATATGTATGGATAAACGGCCAGTTTGTCGGATATGCCGAGGATGCAAAGATGGCAGCTGAATTTGATATCACAGACTATGTAAAGGCTGGCAATAACAGTATTGCGCTGAAAGTCTACAGATGGTCAGACGGCTCGTACTGCGAGGACCAGGATATGTGGCGACTGACGGGTATTGCACGCCAGTCTTATCTCTATATGCGTGATGGAAATATACACGTAGAGAATATGCAGTTGACAGCCAATGCCGAAGGCGAACTGAATATTAAAGCTTCAGTCAAGGGCAATGCTGACATTACATATACATTGGCAGATGCTGATGGCAATGTCGTTGCACAGACAGTAGCTTCGACAAAGAACGGCGATGGCAGACAGGATGTAATGATGAAGGTCGATAGTCCGAAGTTGTGGAGTGCTGAGACGCCATATCTATATCGTCTTACTGCAACGGTGAGAAAGTCTGTACGACAGGGAAAAGTCGCCATGCTGAACGTTCCCGCTCCGGTAGAGGTATTGACACAGAACGTTGGCTTCCGCACCGTGAAGATGCAGAACGGCCAACTGACGGTCAACGGTAAGCCAATACTGATAAAAGGCGTGAACAGACATGAACTGGACCCTGATGGCGGATATGTTGTGTCTTTAGACAGAATGGTTGCCGATATCAAGCGCATGAAGGAATTTAATATCAATGCTGTGCGCACCTGTCACTATCCTTCAGACCCACGTTTCTATGACCTTTGCGACAAGTATGGCCTGTATGTATGTGCTGAAGCAAATATGGAGGCTCACGGTTACGGATTTGAACAGACAATAAATGGCGAGGTCAACCCTGCACAGACACCGCTCTTTGCACGCCAGATATTGGAACGCAACCAGCACAATGTGATGACACAGTACAATCACCCTTGCGTCATCACTTGGTCTATGGGCAATGAAACAGTTGACGGTCCTAACTTTGCAGCTGCCCGAAAGTGGATAAAGTCGGTAGACTCGACACGCCCTGTTCAGTGGCATCCTGCATTCGGTGGCGACAATACGGATATTTTCTGCCCGATGTATCATACGCATAAGAACTCTGAGGCTTATGCTGCTGATGAGTCAAAGACAAAGCCTATCATCCAGTGTGAATACAATCACACGATGGGTAACTCAGGTGGCGGTCTTAAAGAGTACTGGGAACTTGTCAGGAAATATCCACGCTATCAAGGTGGATTTATTTGGGATTTTGCAGATCAGGGACTACGCGTAAAGAAAGATACCTATTACTATGGCGGTGACTTTGACGCTACTGACCCGTCAGACAATAACTTCAACTGCAACGGTGTGTTCCATCCTGACCGAACTCCACAGCCTCACGCCTATGAGGTGAAGTATCAGTATCAGAATATCTGGACTAAGCCTGTAGACCTGAAGAAAGGAAAGGTGGACGTATATAATGAGCATTTCTTCTGTTCGCTGGATGGATATGAGATGCGCTGGCAACTGTTGAACGACGGCCATGTGGTGCAGAAGGGAAGCATAGATCTCGCCCAGTTTAATGTAAAGCCACAGGAGAGCAGGGAGGTGACCTTGCCATACAACCTTATGAACTATGATGGCGAATTGATAGTGAAGGTGGCTTACTTCTTGAAGAACGACGAGGTTCTGTTGAAGGCAGGACATGAGGTGGCATATCAGCAGATGACAATTTTGCCTTATAAGTATGATGTGGTTGTGGCTGGAAATGTTGCCGATATTGATATGACAGACCTTTATGCAAAACTGGAGCGCGAACTGAAAGGTAAGAAATCCGCTGCGCAGTATCATTGTCCAGATGGTTTCCGAGTGAAGAATATCCGTCCAAACTTCTGGCGTGCTCTGACAGATAATGATCTGGGTGCATCTCTTGATAAGGAAAGCGGCGTATGGAAGAAACCACAGATGACACTCCGTGAGTCAGCGAAGGTTTCAGAGAACAAAAAGATCAATGGAAAGAAGGTTCTTGTCAGCGTTATGCGCAACATCTTTGATATGCCTGAAGTTGAAGCAACATTCATTCAGACCTTCACCTGTATGCCTGATGGTGTCGTGAAATATGAACAGGAAATGAAGCCTTATGGCAATAACCATCCTGATATGATGCGCTTCGGAATCCTTGCTGACCTTGCAAAGGATACACAATATATGACGTATTATGGCCGTGGACCGGTGGAGAACTACTGCGACCGAAACGAGAATGCACTGTTGGGAATATATCAGGAGACAGTCGACGAGCAGTTCTTCCCTTATATCCGTCCACAGTCAACAGGAACCAAGACTGACGCGAGATGGCTGGAGATTGGAGGATACAGGATTATTTCTGATGCGCCATTCACATTCTCGGCCCTTAACTATACACAGGCAGAACTTGATGAGACAGAGATAAAGGAACCGGCAGTCGGAGGAAAACATCAGCGTCACCCATCAGACCTGCATCTTGCTGACCATGTAGAACTGTCACTGAATCTTGCAGAAGCCGGAGTCGGAGGCGTAGAAAGCTGGTCTAAAGAGGCTAAAGCTCTGCCACAATATTGTGTCAGCTATGGTGATAAGAAGATGACCCTATATTTTATTCCAATAAGATAAAATACAAAAAAGGTATAAATAACATGCCCCCCGAAAGTCAATTGTAACTTTCGGGGGGCATGTTAGTAATTTTTGCACTTTAGATAGAGAAGAATGATATGACAAGTATTATATAATATTTGTCTATTCTTGTGCGGATATGTTTAAGAGCTTTGCGAATATGTTGTTCGACAGTATTTTCAGATATATCAAGTTTTTCGGCAATTTCTTTATTTGACAGGCCATCAATGCGGCTTAATTTGAAGACTTCTCTGCGCTTATCAGGCATTTCCTCAACAATGATACTCAGAAAATCATTCAAGAATGTCATATCTACATTCTCAGATGTATAATCTGTCTTTATGTCTTTTGTCGTAGCAATCACCTGAGCATACATAGTTTCAACAAGACGGTGCTTGTATATATTCAGCAAACGTGACTTTGCAATGGTGCAAAGATAATTACCGAAAGACTTACTCTCATCAAGAGTCTCGCGTTTTTCCCAAATTGTTATAAAGACATCCTGCACAATCTCTTCTGCCAGATATTTCTCACCATTAGACACTTTCATAACGAAGCCGTAAAGTTTACTGCTCCATTGATGATAAAGCTCCTGGAATGCAGCTTCATCACCACATGTTTTTAATGAAAGTATCTGTTGTTTTTCTGTCATTATAGAATATCAGAATATCTTATGAAAGAAATAAATAAAAAATCAAAGAATAATTTATCAAAATGATTATCCGCATTTGCATGTAACCTTCGTGCCGTATATCCGATGTTCAAAGGATGGCCTGTAAGAGATAGCCGCTATAACAAGTCGATCAAAGATTCTCTCACCAAAGTATCTTCTATTGAACTTGTAGCAGAACTCATTCAGGTATTCTTGCAGGTATTCCTTTTTTATCCCGTGATACATGTCCCTGAACAGGCTTT
>OGKG01002004.1_pt1 | contig 22571 bp, 17 predicted proteins | sample 1572201 | NCBI WGS metagenome assembly OGKG01 (sample SAMEA2582146, study PRJEB24529) | metagenome | biome: Human gut stool | place: China | collected 2011 | reverse complement strand
TTATATTTCTGGTTGATACGCCTTGCACAACCATTTCCATCATTGTTGTAATTAAAGCCTGTTCATTACGCTGATAATTTTCGAACAAGGAAGTTTTAAATGGAACATTACGATGTCTTGGAACCTGTAATTCAATCTTTCCAATACGGGTGGTTAATGTTCTTGTCCTAACTCCATTTCTATAATCAGAACGTTCTTGAGATCGTTCGTAATTACTTGCTCCAAGCTGTTCAGTAGATTCAGCCTGAAGAACCTGATTAAGTAAAGCTTCCATAAGTTTGCCAAAAGCTTCATCCTTAGTTTCTGAAAAAAGTCCTACAAAAAAATCACTATCTAATGTAAAATGTAATTGAGCCATGAGTTTCATCCTTTCAATTATGTTTTTGTGTGGTAACTTAATTATAACTGAAAGATGAGCTCTCGGCTCTTTTTTATATAAATTTGTAATTTACACCATTATATGGACTTTATCATATTATTACTGAAAAATCGTATCATGCATATATGTTAAACGCAATATTCATCAACCTTTTTAAAATAAATTGGTTATATGTTGTCTTTTTATGGTTATTCACTGTATAAAAAACGTGCGAATACACATAAAATAGTAATAGATATTGAATTGATAAATTCTGGATGGTATAATCTTATTACCAAAAAGCGTGCCAATACACAAAAATAAGGAGTAGAGTTCATGGAAATTAAAAGAGATGCATACCTTGAACAGTTAAAGATAAGAAAAGACAATGGAATGGTAAAAATTATTACAGGAGTCAGGAGATGTGGAAAATCCTTCTTGCTATTTGTATTGTTTAAGAAATATTTATCGGAAAGTGGCATAGATAATGACCATATCATTGAGATTGCTTTAGATGGCATTGAAAATGATGAGTTGAGAGATCCAAAGAAGTGTTACCAGTATATTAAAGATGCAATGAAAGATGACCAGAAGTATTATCTACTTTTAGACGAAGTACAGTTTATGCCACGATTTGAGGAAGTTCTGAACAGCCTGCTTCATATCGGCAATATTGATATATATGTGACTGGCAGTAATTCTAAGTTTCTATCCAGTGATATTGTAACTGAATTTAGAGGCAGAGGAGATGAGATAAGAATATATCCGTTGTCTTTTGCAGAGTTCTATGCAGCTTTCGGCGGAGATTATGATGATGCTTGGGAAGAATATATGATATATGGTGGTTTACCACAGGTGGTACAGTTCTCTATGGAACGCCAAAAGGCTGAGTATCTAAAAAACATTTTCACAAATGTTTATATTAAGGATGTTGTAGAAAGAAACAAGCTTCGAAATGTTGATGAGATTGATACATTAGTAGATATTCTCGCTTCTTCGATAGGGGCTCCAACTAATCCAACAAAAATATCAAATACTTATAAAAGTGAGCGTGGTATAAATTACAGCAATAAGACCATATCCAACCATATAGATTATCTTGTGGAGGCATTTTTGATTTCTAAAGCTGACAGATATGATATTAAAGGCAGAAAATATGTGGGGGCAAATCTGAAATACTATTTTACAGATGTGGGACTTAGAAATGCCAGATTGAATTTTAGACAGCAGGAACCTACTCATATCATGGAAAATATTGTTTACAATGAGCTACTTATCAGAGGCTATAATGTAGATGTTGGTATTGTAGACGTATATACGAAAAATGATGAAGGAAAAACAACTCGAAAGCAGTTTGAAGTTGATTTTGTGGTCAATCAGGGTAGTCAGAGATATTATATTCAGGTGGCTTACGATATGACTTCAGAGGAAAAGCAGAAGCAGGAACTTAATTCATTTAGAAATATTCCAGATTCGTTTAAAAAGATTGTGATAGTAAACGGAACAAAAAAACCTTGGAGAAATGAAGAAGGCTTTGTAATCATGGGAATGAAGTATTTTTTGCTTAATGCGGATAGTTTGGAGTTATAGTATGCTTGGACTTGACAGAATTTTTTGAATGCGGGAAACTTCTTGTCCGAAGGGCAATATGGTGTAACTGAAAAAAATAAAAACCACCGAAACTACAGAGGGTAAAATAAAAGAATGTGGAAATTGGGGGCACCCTAGAAGAGATTCCATGGGGAGAAGAATCTATGATACAAGAACTTCCATCAAATATTTCTGCCTATGTATGCACCAAAAATTGTATTCCACATTTCAATTCACCTGCCCTTAAACGAAATATATTGTCAAACTATAATTCTGCTAATTCTTTATAGTACTGACAAAAACCGTTTAAATGCAGCAATTCCCTTTTCTGTGCGTTTATATACACCTGCACATTCCAGAACCTGCACAAAACAATCTGCAATTTCCTTCTGAATAATACTCTCTATATTTTCTGTTGTAATATCATAAGAGTCCAGCCATTCATCTACCCAGTCAGCATGAATTTTTATTTCCTCTATATCATGAATATTTTTCCCTTCAATAATAGCTTTTGCAAGTATATCCATTTCTTTTTTCAGCCTGGAAGGAAGTACTGCAAGCCCCATCACTTCTATCAATCCAATATTTTCTTTTTTAATGTGATGCAGTTTTTCCTCTGGATGATACACACCCCATGGTCTGTCCTCTGTCGTAATATTATTTCTGAGAACCAAATCCATTTCATATAAATTCCCATTCATACGTGCAATTGGCGTAATTGTATTATGTGGTACTCCATCTGTTTCGCTAAAAATAAATGCCTCTTCATCCGTATACCCACGCCACTTTTGCAAAATATAGTCAGACACTTTTGCAAGTCTTCCAATGCTGCTTCCCTGCAATCTTATGACTGACAGTGGCCACTTAACACACCCCGCTGTCACATCTTCAAATCCTGCAATCTCAAACATATACTCATATGGAGCTTCTGCCATAGCAAAAGTATATGCTCCACCTTGAAAATGATCATGGCTAAGAATTGAACCTCCTACTATCGGCAAATCCGCATTTGAGCCTAATGTATAATGTGGAAACTGTCTTACAAAATCCAATAACTTTACAAAAACAGCTTCATCAATCTTCATCGGTGTATGTTTTGCATTAAACACAATACAGTGCTCGTTATAATACACATAAGGCGAATACTGCATGTAATAATCTTGTCCATCTAGCTTTAGTGGAATAATTCTATGATTTTGCCTTGCCGGATGTGAAAGTGTTCCTGCATATCCCTCATTTTCTGCACATAACAAACATTTAGGATAATCATTCTTTGCTTGAGTTGCTGCTCTCGCTATGTCCCGTGGATCTTTTTCTGGTTTAGAAAGATTAATTGTAATATCTATCTTGCCATACTGTGTGTCTGCTTTCCATTTTTTATCTCTTGCAACTCTGTCCTTACGTATATAATTTGTATCCTGACTGAATTGATAATAGAAATCGGTTGCTTTTTTTGGATTTTTGACATACAAATCTGTAAATTTTGCTCTGACCACAGAGGGTGCAGGTGTTAAAATCCCCATAATTTTAGTGTCAAATAAATCCCTGTATACATTTGTATTTTCAGGTATCAATCCATGCTCCGCTGCATAATCAGTCATATCAGATAGAATTTCTGATAACTGTCTGATTGCTTTATCCGTCTGAGTATAACTGTCAAGTCTAAACAACTCTAAAAGTCTGTTAATCACATAAATTTTATCGTCTTCCTCAACCAATCCTTTTTCAATACCGTAACCTACTAATTCTGAAATAAGTTCATTCATGTTATACCTCCTAGTATCCGTCCGGATGATTTACATGCCATTTCCATGCTGTTGAAATAATCGTCTCAAGATCTGCATACTGCGGTTTCCACCCAAGTACTTTCCTTGCTTTTTCACTGGATGCTATCAACACTGAAGGATCACCAGCTCTTCTTTCTTCTTCTCTTATAGGAATTGTATGATTTGTTACCTTTCTTGCCGTCTCAATAACTTCTTTTACTGTAAAACCTACACCATTACCAAGATTAAAAATATTGCTTTCTCCGCCTTTTGAGAGGTATTCCATTGCAAGGATATGTGCCTGAGCTAAATCATTTACATGGATATAATCTCTTACACAGGTTCCATCCTTTGTGTCATAATCATTTCCAAATACAGATATGTATTCTCTCTTTCCGTTCGGAACCTGCAAAACAAGCGGTATCAAATGTGTTTCTGGATTATGTGCCTCTCCGATTTTTCCATTCGGGTGTGCTCCACAAGCGTTAAAATACCGAAGTGAAACATATCGTAAGTTATGTGCCTTAGATATCCATTTAAACATTTTTTCCATTGACAACTTTGTTTCACCATAACAATTTGTTGGAAGTGTACGATCCGTTTCCAAAATAGGTATACTTTCTGGCTCTCCATAAGTAGCTGCGGTTGATGAAAATACAATCTTATCAATGCCATGCTCAACCATACTTTCAAGCAACACTTCTGTTCCACATAAATTATTATTATAGTATTTCAGTGGATTTTTCATGCTCTCTCCAACTTGTGAGCTGGCAGCGAAATGAATAACACCATCTATCTTTTCTTTTGATAAAATATTATCAAGGAATATCTTGTCCCTTATGTCTCCTTCATAAAACTTTGCCTGAGGATGTACTGCCTCTTTAAACCCTGTAAGCAAATTATCAATTACAATTACTTCATAACCTGCATCAACCAGCTCATATACTGTGTGTGAACCAATATAACCAGCCCCGCCTAAAACCAAGATTCTCATAATAATACCTTCTTTCTATTTAATAACACTTTTATGCCACCATATTTTCTTATTCTCAAATCTTTACAAGAATCTTTACCAAATATTTTATCCATTTCGTATTTGTAATTCTCCACATATCCATTCTTCACAAACGCCTGTATGGTTCCAGCAAAACCTCCTCCATGTACCCTGCATACACCATTTTGTCCCAAAAACATTTCGCTTACAAATAATGCCAAAGATACATTCTGATTTTTTATATCCTGATTTGAGTAAACATTCTGCAGATATTTAAAAGAAGAATTGCCTGACGCTTTCACATCATCTAGAAATGCTCCTATATTTCCTGCTTTCAATGCACTTACTTCTTTTTGTACTCTTTTATTTTCGTAGATAAAATGCAATGTCCTAAGGACACATCTGTCTCCAAGTTTTTTTCTTAAATCAGTAATATTATCCAATACATCATTTATAGATATGTCGCGCAACACTTCTTTTCCAAAATATTTTGCAACCAGTTTCATTTCCTTTGGAATTGCTGCATATTCATCTGTTAAATCAGCATGTGAACCTTTTGTATCTGTAATACATAACCTATAACCATACTTTTCCATATCAAAATCAATTTTTTCTACATATGGGCATTCTGGGTTGGCAAAATCAATATGTACAAGATTACCAATTGAACTTGCCATCTGATCCATCAGACCACAAGGCTTTCCAAAATAAACATTTTCAGCATACTGTCCAATAATGGCTATCTCTGTCGCTGAAATTTTTCCACAATTATAAAGTCCAGACAAAATCGTTCCTATCAGTGTTTCAAATGCTGCCGAAGATGAAAGTCCCGCACCAATCAGCACATCACTTGTTATATATGCCTGAAAACCTCCAACCGAATAATTTCTTTCAAGGAATCCAGAAACCACACCTTTTATCAACGCCTTTGTTGTTTCCTTTTCTTTTTCCTCTACAGATACATCATCAAGCCGGATAATGATTTCATCATAGTTATCAGAAACCAATCTGATTACATTATCATCTGTCTTTCTTACAACCCCTATTGTATCAAGATTAACAGATGCTGCCAAAACCTCTCCGTTTTGATGATCCGTATGGTTGCCGCCAATCTCACTTCTTCCCGGAGCACTGAACAATTCCACATCTCCCGGCTTATAGCACTGCTCAAATTTCTTTATTGCATTGATATAGCGTTCTCTTTGATAATAAATTTTCGTCTCATCAGCATACACATCAAAAAGTCTCTCATCATATACGCCATCTAGGAAACTTTGTATCAATATATCTGTCTGCATCTCAATCACCCCACTTAAATCAACATTTATCGGATAATATATAATAACGAATAATTTTTATCAGCCGATCATATCTAATTATACTTACTAATAGAAATTAATCCTATTGTTATTCTTTATTATCCGTAAAATCACCTTGCATTCTTGTTATACATAATATACAAAAAATAGCCCAAAAAATCCATATCATAAATTGTACAGATTATGCACAAAACAATATTATTAGTCATCCCAGATAAGTATAATTTTTATTTTCCTAATCCATTATGCTTTTCCATTTAAAGCCTATAATTCAAATAATTTATAACATTACATTAGTTTGTTTCATTTATGATTTGTTTTATTAAAGTAAATAGACATTATATGCATAAAATGATAAAATCACATTGTATATTTAATAATTTCTTATATTTACAACAGTATATATGCATATTATTTTTAATTACACGTAAAGGGGGCTTTATATGTATACCAATAACGCATACTTGAACAATTCCACTATTGACAGGAAAGATAAATCAAAGGATCTAATTATAACCATGTGTGGTACCTATAAGCTATATACTAAGCCAAAACTTCCTACATGGCGTCCGCGTGGCAGACTGGATTTCCAATTACTTTTTATCGCATCTGGAAAAGCCCACTTCCATTTTAATAATGATTCAGATGAAACCATCGTTCATGCTGGTCATATGGTATTATACAGACCTAAAGAACCTCAAAAATATGAATATTATGCGAAAGACAATGTAGAAGTTTACTGGGTACATTTCACTGGGAATAATGTTACCAATCTTCTTCGTTCCTATGGATTAACTGATGACAAAAGAGTTTTCTACTGTGGTTCTGGATCTGAATATCAGATTCTGTTTCGTGAAATGATCAAAGAACTGCAGATGTGTCAGAATGGATATCCTGAAATGCTAGAAATGTATCTACGACAAATTTTTATAAGACTACATCGGCATTTTTTATCTTCTGTATCTCATGATAATACACATAAAGCTGATGAAATAGACAATGCTGTTTCATACTTTAGTGAACATTATAATGAACCAATTAATATTGATAGCTATGCAGAGCAAAATAATATAAGTACAAGCTGGTTCATTCGTAATTTCCGCTTATATACTGGTATTACACCTAAACAATTTATTATGCGTAAAAGAATATACAATGCAGAAGCACTTCTGCAGAATCCTCAATATAACATTAACGAAATTGCCAGGATTGTGGGCTATGAAAACCCTCTGTATTTCAGCCGAATATTTCAAAAGTTAAAAGGTTTATCACCATCTGAATACAGAAAAAACATATAACTAAAAGCAGAGAATATAGATTCTCTGCTTTTTCTAATAATATGCATATTATTTGTGGGGAATTTGGCCATCAACATATAAAATATTATTTATCATGTTCCATCCTTTTTCTATATTCTCTAGGTGTAATTTTATATCTGTCCTTAAATACACGGTTAAAAGTTCTTTGACTTTCAAATCCGCAATCAAGACATATGTTTGTTATAGAATCCATCGAGTTTTCAAGTTCTGCAACTGCATAATTTAACCGGACTCCATTCACATATTTACTAAAATTACAATGAAATGTCTTCGCAAACATTCTTGATAATACATATTTGCTTACACATAATTCATATGCCATTTTTTCAAGGCTGATGTTTTCTCTAAAATTTTTGGCTACATATTCCACCGCATTGTAAATCAGATCATCTCTTCCTACTGCACTTTTATCAATCAGTGGCATTGTTGTGAAAACATATGCTAAAATCATCTGTGCATATGCCTTTATCAGCATTGGATTGCCATCTGTTATTTCTGCCAAATATTTTATAGCATTTACTACATCCGGATGCACTTTTCTTTTTTTCACAACTGGATTTTCAGGACTGTAATTCTGAAGTTCTTTATAGTATGAGGGAAATAGTTTTGGATCAAGATATAAATATATTACCTTATTCTTCTTTTGCCCAAAAACTTGATAATGATGTATTACGTTAGGGAATATTATTGCAAAATCCCCTTCATCCATATGGAACAATTCAGGCCCCACTCCAAGTTCTACTTCTCCATCCGTTACATACACAACTTCTATTGCTTCATGCAGATGCGGCGGCACATGTACTGGTTCTTTCCACTCGGATGATAATCCCGTATTTTTATTTTCATATACCAATAACACTTACAAGCAACTCCTTTTATTTATAATCCCTGTTTCTCCACTATCCTTCTTGTTTTAATTATTCGACCAACCAAATCCACTGTAGGTCCCAATGTAACCACCATTAATATAGTTATCACAAAAAAATTCTTTACCCAGTCTTTGGTAATCTTAAACTTCATATTCTCATCCCGCGATTAACATATGCTAAAGGAATAATCCTTATCATCTTCTGCACTGATATGATATTCTTCTTCTACATCAGTTCCCCAGCTGTCAATGCCTCCAACACCTCTTACTGCACCATATACACATAAAACAGTTCTTCTTGCTGGTGGCAGTTCTTCATGATGGAGGGCATTTTCAATCTCCGATGCCGTATAAGGCAGACAAGAAAACGCAAAATTTTTGTCATTTTTTTCAATGCGTAAGATTTGAGATGAACTGTCTGTCCTGCTGTTATCAAGCGTTGTATGTCTTGTAACTTCAAGCCACTCTGTATCCATTCTCATACCACATTCCTGTGGAACAAGATATTGTGTAAGACTCAAGTCATTAATCTCATAGATTCCTTCTTTGGCTCCTGCCTTTCTATCAGGATATGTTTCCCCAGACAGTCCCTTATATAAATATTTATCTGCCAGAGTTGGCATAATAAACCTCATTCCAAATACAGGAAATTCTGGAAGTCCCTGTACCCCATTATAATGTACATCCACACGGATCTTTCCGGATACGTCAACCGTATAGCTTACAAGTACAGTTGTCGCTGGAATTGTTATGGTCTCATATGTATATTTTACGACAATTTCATCAGCATAAACATCACAACCATAGCTATTATTATCTGGTGCATAAGGTTTTTGTTCCTTACCATCCATGATAACCTGAACTTCTTTACAGTCAATAAACATATCTGCTGAAAGCCAGCTACCGCTTTTAATGTGGAACCTGCTTCCTCTGTCATTATCTGTCAATGCTCTCCAGAAAGTAGGTTTAGGACAACGATACAGCCACTCATAGCCATTTTTAACGATAGATTCCAATCCACCCTGTGCATAAGAAAAAATATAATCATATCCTTCTCCATGTACACCAAGTGTATAGTCACCATAGACAACTCTTAATTTATCTGTATAAGCCATAGTAGTACCTCACTTCCTGCATCGCTGGTTTTTCTTTCCTGTCAGCAAATACAATTCCATTTGCTGAGAATTCATAGTCTGCTGGTTTATCGTCAAAATCTCCTCCATATCGTAAAACATCTTTTCCTGTCACTGGATCCTTTACCATAATTGCCTGGTCAATATAGTCCCATATAAATCCACCATGATACATATCATATTTGTCAATCAGTTTCATATACGAGCCAAGTCCTCCCATGGAATTTCCCATATCATGCATGAATTCACATAAAATATATGGTTTCTTCGGACTGTTATTCAAATATTTCTCTACATCCTCTGGCTTCGCATACATTCTGGTCTCTAAATCAGAAATTGTATCCTCGTATGTCCTATTATAATAAGCACTCTCATAATGAACTAATCTTCCATCCTGCTTTTCAGCAAAATAAACATTCATTGCCTCTATGTCGTCACCTGCATATGATTCATTTCCTAATGACCAGAAAAGGATGGATGTATGATTTTTAAAAGTTTCAAAATTATTTTTTGCCCGATCAATTACGGCACCCTTCCACTGTGGAAAAGATCCTGGTACATTACATGATGGTTCAATTGCACCTAACTTCTGGAACGAACCATGGCTTTCCAGATTTGTTTCTGCCATCACATAAATACCTGCATTGTCGCACATATAGTACCATGGTATCTGATCAGGATAGTGGCAAGTACGCACAGAATTAATATTATTCCTTAACAAACAGGATATATCTGCTTTCATATCTTCTATACCAATGCATCTTCCTGTTTTTGCATTCCACTCATGACGGTTTACACCTGTAATAATAAGGCGTTTTCCATTTAAATAAATTATTTTATTTATAATCTCTATTCGTCTAAAACCGATATCATAAGGGATTACCTCTGCCAAGGAACCATCCTCAGCTTTAAGTTCAACATAAGCATGATACAAATATGGGTTATGATTATCCCACAGTTTAACATTTTCTAAATCAACACATATCGTACCTTCTAAATAGTCATTATCTTTATTTAGCTGTATGGATTTCTCTACTAATACATTTTCTTCCCTGTCTTTTAAAATAAAGCCTGCAGTTACATTCTGACCATCAATGGCGGACACCTTCATGTTTACAGTTATACTTCCGCTTACATTATCACGGTTTAATACTGGTTTGAACCAAACATCCTCCAAATGAACATCTGGTATTGCCTTCAAAGTAACATTTCTGAAAATTCCAAAGAATCTGAAAAAGTCTTGATCCTCTAAAAATGCTGCAGTACTCATCTTATGTACCTGTACTGCCAGTACATTCCCCTTTTCACTAATATATGGTGTCAAATCAAACTCAGAAGGTGTGAAGCTGTCCTCGGCATAACCTATAAACTGACCATTAAGCCAAAGATACATAGCTTCTTCTACACCTTCAAAGCAGATATGGATTCTCTTTCCACACATGCTTTTTTGCAAATCAAAGTATTTTATATAAGAACCCACCGGATTGTACTTTGCCTCTGAAAACATTCCTTTTTCTGCTCCAGTTGCCTCCATACTATAGGCTCCTCTGTGGTACTCTTTTCCTTCCCATGGATACATAGTGTTGATATAACGGATTTTATCATATCCAGCCAGTTCAATATGTCCTGGAACCATAATTTTATCAAATCCTGATGTATCAAATGTATCTTTATAAAAATCAACAGGTCTTTCCATCACATTTTTGCTGTAAGCAAACTCCCATTGACCATTTAATGACTGTAATAATGGATTCTTTTCTTTTTTTATGTCTGAATAATCCAGATAATAGCAATGATCACTATGTGGTTCCAATTGATTTACTTTAAACACTTCTGGATTGTCCAGCCATTTCATATCAGCATTCATATTTTTCCTCACTTTCCATATAGCCCATAATTTCTGTCCCATGGTTAGAGATAGGCACCAAACTTCAGACCATATTCCTTACACGCCTCTGCTGTTTCACGCACAATATCACCTTTCTCATTCTTATAAGGTGAGTTTTTAATGCTGTGCTCTGTATACTTGCTTGGTCAGAGGCAAAAGCCGTCGTGATGCTTACAGGTAAGTATCAATCCTTTCATTCCTTTATATTCCATATCAACATTCCTCCAACTGTTTTTTAAGTTTTTCGTTTGCATCTTCAACATTCATTCTTGACATGATGAATGTAATTATTAATGACAATACCATAGGAATCCATAAATACATAATATGAAGCATATTTAAGCAAGAGGCAGGTTGCACCGCTGCTTCCTTAACAAATCCACTTACATCAAGCAACCATCCACATAATGCAACTCCGATTCCTCCTCCGATTTTCGTACCAAAAGATGTGCATGAATACATAGTTCCATCAATGTGTTTATGCTTTGTAAGATAAGTATATTCTGAACAGCTTGCAACAACTGCTCCCATATCACCCTGCCACGGTGCCATTCCAAGTGCTGCAATCGCTGTAAATGCAAGCATAAGTGGAACGCTTCCCATATAACCTGCAAAGATGACTCCGACACGTCCCACTGTTCCAAGAACATATCCTGCAAAGTTCATTCGATATAAACCTTTCATTTTTTCCACCAGCATAGGAGTGATGCACATTGCGATAATAACAGGGATATTAATTGCCCATGAAAATACGGAATACAGATTTTCATTTTTCAAAATATAAATCATATAATAAATGCCCATATTTAACATAGCTGAATAAATCTGCTGACAAATATAAGTTGCACAAATCATAAGATAATATTTATTAGAAAATAAAAGTTTTGCAGCCTCTATTAGTCCATACTTTTCTTCTGTGTGATCCTTCCCCGCTTTTAATTCTTCTTCTGGAAGCTCCTTAATTGAAAAAACTGAAATTGTATTTACAATCAATCCAATAATGGCATATACAACGGCAACCATTCTCCATGCTGCTGCCCCACCGCCTGCTGCTCTTACAAACTGTACTGTAACAGACTGAATAAGTAAGCTTGTCGAAAATGCAAAGATAAATCGCCATGATCCCATCTCTACACGTTCCCTGCTGTTTTTTGTACAAAAAGTAACTAATGATGCATATGCTATATTGTTTGCAGTGAAAAATACTGCATTTAACAATGTATATGCTATAAAGAACCATATGTACTGTGCAGTTGTCCCAAGACTGTCTGGAATCGCAAAGTTTGCAACGAGTGTTACGGCACAACCTATATACGCATATAACATCCATGGTCTAGCTTTTCCAAGTCTACTTTTTGTTTTATCAATCATAGTTCCAAAGAACATATCGCTGATTCCATCAAACAGCTTTGATACCATAATCAGCGTTCCGATAATACCCGGATTTAAACCTACCGTATTTGTCAGATACAGCATTACAAATGATGAGAGAAATGCATACACAACATTTCCTGCAAAATCTCCTGATCCATACCCCACCTTGTTATACCATTTCAGGTACCTCTTTTCTTCCATGTGAAACTTCTCCTTTCAAAATACCAATTATTTTATTCCCACAATTTTGTTATATCAAAGATATAACAAATATATGTAAAAGACAATTTCATAAATTATACAAAGTATGCACAAAATGATACTGCTTACTTTATATAAAATTCTGACATTTATAACATGCCATATATGCAATTATTGTCTAGTTTTTATTCTCTTTTGGCATGAAATCAAACACATATACATCTATTATTTCAGGTAACCAAGAGATAATTCCCCATAAAAAATATCAATCCCACAGCGTTTTTGAAAGATTTTCAATTCCCATTTTTATTAATTTATACTGTTTTAATAAATCACAAAAAGAGACGTTATCAAAATAACGCCTCTCTTTTTAGTCTGTTATATTTATCTATATATCATGAATACTTATACAATGCTCTCAATATAGCATAGTATGCTTTAAGCATATCATAACCGTTTCCAGCAATAAGAATCCCATTCATATTAAGATAATTTTATTCATTAAACTCAGCAACCTTAAATTTTTGAATCATTTCATTCAAATTTTCTGCCTCACTGCTCATCTCCTGACTTGCTGCTGCACATTCCTCGGACGTTGCTGAATTAGACTGAACCACATCATTAATCTGTTCTATGCCCTCATTAATCTGTAATATTTCCTCTGTCTGTGTTTCTAATGTGTCCGCAATTCTCATCACTTCATCTGTAATTATTTTTGACTCACCTGCCACTTCTTCAAGCTGTTTTGCCGTATCTTCTGCTACAACCATCCCATTTTCCACTGCTTCCACGGAGGTGGCAATCAGTGCTGATGATTCTCTCGCTGCCTGAGCACTCTGGTCAGCTAAAATATTAACTTGATTTGCTACAACTGCAAATCCTTTTCCTGCTTCCCCAGCTCTTGCAGCCTCAATAGATGCATTCAAGGCTAATAAGTTTGTCTGACTTGCAATTTCATTGATTGTTGTAATAATTTTATCAATCTCCTTTGAGGCCTTGCTGATTTCATTCATTGAGTTGACCATTTCATGCATTTTGCTGTTACTTTCTAGAATATTATCCCCTAATTTTTCAACCCTTTTACTTATTTCTTTTGTCGTCTTTGAATTCTTTTCAACTTGTTCAGAAACATTTGAAACAGTCGCAGTAAGTTCTTCAACAACAGCTGCCTGATTTGTTGCTCCTTCTGCCAATTCATTTGAGCTCATTGACACCTGCTCTGCTCCACTAGACACTTCCTCCGATACATGCCGTATACCTTTTACCGTACTTGACATACTTTTCTCAAATGCTAAAAATGAATTTAAAATACCAATAAAATCGCCTTTCCATTCAACCTCTGGTTTTACATCAAAATTACCATCTGAAAACAGTTTCATGGCACGGTCAATATCATCTACATATGAACCCAAAATATATATTGACTCACGCATACTCTGAGCAAGTCGACCAATTTCATCCTCTGACTTATACTCCAATGTACTGTGCAAATTTCCCTCAGTTAGTTCCTTGGCTGCATTTTCGATTTCATGCAGTGGTTCTAAAATAGTTGTAAGAATCTTTTTTCCTGTTTTTCGTGATAAAATAACTGCAATAATAAGACATACAATAATAACCACAAATCCCACAAAAGCTGATATCAGCGTTTTTCTTACTGCCTTAACGCTCTGTTCACCTGTCAGTAAATCTATTTTCTGTGCAATACTCACCAATTTATTTAACGATGGCGTACATTCACCAAGTATGTCTTCAACAGCGTCTTTATCTTGTCCCTTTTCAATTTGTTTTATTATATCAAATCCCTTGTTTCCCCAATCTGTTAGTGCTGATGAATATTCGTTAAAAAGATCATCAGAAACAACCCCTGTGTCTTGCATAACTAGCAATTCGTCCTTGACCTCACCTAGTAGCTTTTCTACAGTCTCCTTGTAACCAGCATAAGATGAAGAATCATCATTTAATGCCATTTCCCTTATGTTCCGGGCAGCCGCATTCACATCAATTCTACATATTTTCACTGCCGTATCAGCCACATTAACTTTTTTAACATAGTTAAACATATTTGCAAATAGAATCCCTATTACTATCATAGAAATTAATCCGGATGTCAGCATCATTGTGATAACTATTTTATATCCATAGTTTATTCTTTCGTGCAAACGCATGGTTTCAAGACTTCGTTTTGTTTTTTCTTTTAACAACATAAATACCTACTTCCTTTCCATTTATTTCTTTGATAAGGTATATATATATCATTTATTCAGAATTTTAAATAAAATATATTGAATAAAATATGCACTAAATGATACGACTGTAATAATTCACATATACAAGTAATCTGAAATTTTTACATTTCAATTAAAAAAGTAGAAAAAATCTCATGTGCATTGCACACAGAGCTTTTTTCTACTTTTATCACAACATAACTATTCTCATATTTGCTGCTGATTATTTTCCTAAATAATCTAATGTATTTCTGTTAAAATATTTATTTTCTTAGTTTTTATATAAAAAATCTTTAAGCAACTTTTGACTACTTATTTCTTTATTTTGGCAAGTATTTTTCCTTTTTATATTCTATAACAAAAACATAATCAGAAAGGAGATGAAATTCTATGAAAATCAAATTACATAATTTTATTAATAAGTTACTTAGCTTTTATGCAATCTTCTTTACTCATCGTTTTTATCCGATGTAATATGCATAGTCTACCAAATAGTTTTAATTTTTAATAATAACTTTATATCCTTTTATAGACTATTGACTCATCATATCCAAATATACACTCTCCATCTTGCAATTTTTGTCTATTTATTTTTTTGTTTTGGCATGTATTATGCTTTTTCGTGTTATACAATGTCGTTGTAAGAAAGGAGATGAACTATTATGAAAATCAAATTTCACAACTTTATTGAAAATTTGCTCAGCTTCTATGAAACTTTCTTCACAAAAGGATATTATCGTTTTTAAATATCATGTCATACTAAAATATCTGCTCATCTGTTAATAAATAACTCCTATCATGAAAATCTAATGTCTTTAAATCTATTGCTATATCTAGCGAATAGATTCGCTTATATTCTGGAATTATTTCATACCGTTTTTTCTTAATTTCTATAAGTTTCGATATCATGCGCAAAGTAAGAACTTAAATCAATACCTGTATTTTATCTAATGTTATTTATGCTGCACGATGCATATCTTTTTAGTTTAAGCATGCATTGTTTCAATCAATAGTCTTTTTATTACATGATAATCATCATTCATGCAGCTCCTCCTTGTACCTGCCTTATTCTTTCTTTACATTTTAATCATACTTTTGCCATCAGCAAGAAATATATTTCTGTTTTTCATAGCATCTAACCGACTGCCATGATTTCGCACTTCCATTTATTAATATATTATAAAGCAGCTTGTTATCAGAATATATGAGATATATAATTATAAAATAGAAATAAAAAGCACAATAAGGAGCAAGCAGATATATGTTTTATTTTATATTGGAACCTATAATGATGTATAACTGGATATTAATATTAGCGGCAGTTATTCCTGCGGTATTCCTTATGATTAAAGTATACAGAGCAGACAGAATAGAAAAGGAAAGCGGCTACCTTTTAAGACAGCTAGTTATTGCGGGAATTCTATCCACCATTATTGCCTTAATTGAGGAAAAAATAGGGGAATGGATTTTATCATGCTTTGTTCCCGAAAATACATTGCTGTATCAGATAATTCTTTATTTTGTTATTGTTGCCATAGCCGAAGAAAGCTCAAAGTATTTCTTCTTAAAAAAACGGACATGGAATAATCCAGAATTTAACTGTCAGTATGACGGTGTTGTATATGCAGTATTTGTTTCACTCGGATTTGCCCTTTGGGAAAATATCAACTATGTTTTATCATATGGTTTTTCAACTGCTATTGTAAGAGCAATTACAGCAATTCCAGGACATGCCTGTTTTGGTGTATTTATGGGTGTATTCTATGGTCTCGCAAGAAAACAGTATAATCGTGGAAAAAAGTTTAGCTCCAAGATATTCAGAATATTCAGTGTTGTGTTACCAGTTCTATTACATGGCTCATATGATTTTATAGCTTCCATGGAAAATACAATGGGAGGTCTATATTTCGTGGCCTTCGTTATTATACTTTTTGCACTGTCTTTTGGACTGGTAAACATCTCATCAAAGAATGATAAATACATATGATATAGAAAACACCAGCACATTTAACCTTAACGTGCTGGTGTCTGTATGTTAATACTTTTCGTATTTATTCATCTGTCTTCTTTTTAAGAATACAAGAAATACTACCACGCAGGAAATTACTATCAGAACTGTTAATGCTCCAAATGTAACCGCTGCTGGGTGATTATTAATTAAGCAACATATTTATAAGCCAGATTATTGGCAGGAAGATATGCATCTCCTCCATACAAAGCTGTATAATCATTTACCACCTTATTACCTTTTGCAACTGCATTTCTGCAAAGTATACCATTATCCTTATATTCTTCTCCGTCCCATTGAATGGAGTTTATTTTATATATTGATAATCTTTTATTTTTTGCGCATAATCCGTATATTTCCACCAGAATATGTTAATATATGAATATCAATCCACAGATTGGAGAATTACCATGAAAGCATATGAAAGATTATTAAAATATGTCACTTTCCGTACACCAAGTGACGAAAACAGTGAAACAACTCCCTCATCTGCATGCCAGTTTGAGTTAGCCAGATTTCTTAAAAATGAGATGGAGGGATTGAATTTATCGGACATTGTACTTGACGATATGTGTTACCTGTATGGTAAGCTTCCAGCAACCAAAGGTTATGAAAATGCACCTGCTATCGGATTTATTGCACATATGGATACTGTGTCCGATTATTGCAATCACGATATTACACCAGTAATAACAGAAAACTTTAATGGTGTATCACTCACACTTCCTGCGGGAATAACCTTGTCTGTGCATGATTTTCCTCATCTTGGCACTCTTAAGGGTCGTACACTTATCACATCAGACGGAAGCACTATACTTGGTGCCGATGACAAAGCAGGTATTGCAGAAATCCTGACTATGATAGAACATTTGCAGAAAGACAATATACCTCATGGAACAATATGTATTGCATTCACACCTGATGAAGAAATAGGCATGGGAGCTGAACATTTTAACATAGAACAGTTCGGTGCCAAATACGCCTACACAATTGACGGCGACACAGAAGGCGAGATTCAGTACGAAAACTTCAACGCATGCAAAGCGGATTTTCATATAAAAGGCTTCAATGTACACCCAGGTTCTGCCAAAGACACCATGATTAATGCCAGTCTTGTTGCAATGGAGATTAACAATGCACTTCCTGCTATGGAAACCCCTCGCGGCACAGAAGATTACGAGGGCTTCTACCATCTTGTCAGCATGTCTGGCGATGTCAGTGAGGCTTCGCTTAATTATATAGTAAGAGACCATGATAAGAATTTATTTGAAGCAAAGAAAAATACTCTGCGATTAATCGAAAAGAATATGAATGAAAAATGGGGCAAGGGAACTGTTACGCTCACCATTATAGACCAGTATAATAATATGTCCGAAATCATTGCAGGCTGCATGAATCTTATTGAAAATGCAAAGAAAGCCTGTGAACTGGCTGATATAACACCGCTTATTCTTCCTATCCGAGGGGGAACAGACGGCTGTCAGTTAAGCTTCAAAGGTCTTCCATGCCCTAACCTTGGAACTGGCGGACACGCATACCACGGTCCTTATGAACATATTACTGTTGAAGGCATGGATATGACCGTTGCAATGCTTGTTAAATTGGTTGGAACATTTACTGAATAACAACTATATTTCATAACACAAAACAGGAGTTAAGCTATTGACCTACTCCTGTTTTGTATTATCAGTTGCTATTCAGTTTTTATTACTTTCGTTTTGAAACAACATACATAACTGCTGCTGCAATACATCCAGCTAACGCAATAATTGCTATTACAAGCCATAATTTCCCATGATTTCTGTCCCCAGTGTTAATTGATGATGCATTTGTTTCATTTTCATCAAATGTATGCTGGCTTGTTGTTTCTGATTCTATCTGACTGATGGTCTCTGTTTCTGTTTCAGATTCTTTAGTACTCTCCATCTCTGTTTTTGTCGCCTTGCTGCTCTCTGAATCAGATTCTTTGATACTTTCTGTTTCTTTACTACTTTCAGTCTCCTTGATGTCCTCAGTTTCAGATTCTGTTTTCCTGCTGCTTTCTGTCACTGTTTCTGTCTCTGGTTCTGTCACTGCTTCCGTCTCTGGTTTTGTCTCCGGTTTTGTCTCTGGTTCCGTCTCTGGTTTTGTCTCTGGTTTTGTCTCCGGTTTTGTCTCTGGTTTTGTCTCCGGTTCTGTCTCTGGTTCCGTCTCCGGTTCCTTAACAGTAAAATGTGCACTAGCTGTTCCACTCGATGAAGCAATACCTATAACATGCTCTCCCGTCGATAATTTTTTTATTAAATCTGGATTAAGTGTTACAATAATACTCCCTGCTTTTACCGTATAATCCTTGTCTTTTACAAGCTCTCTGCCATCAAGTTCTACTTTTACAAAATCTGAAAATGCTGCATTAGACTTAAATGTAATTGCCTTATCGGAATTCTTATCAATTATACATTTATCACCAGCAATTATTTCTGGCGTCAGTTTTGATGTAACAACACTATCTTTGTCTATCTGCTTTGATGCATTTGAATCTGCAAAGTATTTTAAACATAAAGAGCAGTAATAATATTCAGTATTACCTTCCTGAGTCACTGTAGCTGCTTTAGCTTCTACATGCTGTAACTTATGATTATCCTTATTTAATTCACCATATTCCTCATGACATACTTCACACACTGCACGATTAACGCATGTTGCCACTCCACCACTATGAATATGCTCTGGAATGCCACCCTTTATTTCAAATGTGAGTATATTATTCTCGATTGAATTGACACTGATATAAATATCTCCGTAAATCCATATATCTTCACCTATTCCTAATGCTGCATCTGCCTTTGTGTTATACTGTCCACCAAGAACTTCATAATTCCATTTAGGTGATGAAAAATACATATTACTTGGAAACTTAGTGTCACTGTCTATAAGATAACATACCAGCCCTGATTTTAATGGAATTTTATCCACTCTGTTTCCATTAATCTTGAACATATGCTTATATTGAGAATCATATTTGTTACCATTATCCTCAAAATTTCTGTACTCAAGATACAATGTCTTACCCTTTTCCGGAATATCCATCTTATATCCTGTAATATTATCCGTACCTGAAGTTCCTAATGCTTTAAGACTATATTCTCCTTCGGACAAAATCGTCTTAATATCATTCTCATCAGCCCAGCCTAATACTTCTTTCTCCTTAAGAGACATAAACTGCGGAACTGGAGATATATGCTTTGCCATAACTGACATGAAATACACCGGTGACGCATTCTTTGAGTTATATAAATCCTTCAGCCCCATAATATGTCCCATTTCATGTACTGCTGTTGCAATTGATACAAATACCTGGTCATCCCCATCCTTAAATAAATATCCGTTAGTATCACCATCAGGCTTACAATACGAATTGGTTATCTGGACATATTTATAACTATTAATAGTTTTTTTGCCGGTATTAACAGAAATATTATTAACATAATCTGTATAATTCCACAATGGTGATGACCAGCTTACTGATATATTACCTGACCCATTATTCTTATAAATAATTGTAATTGAATCAATAGTACCATTGTTATCTTTATCAAGCACACCATAATCATAGTATACAGTATCATTATAATCAGAAATTTTATTACCCGATGATATGGCATTATTAACAGCTTCTGACCACTCCTGCCTAAGCTCATACATTCTGCTTGCACGCTCCGAAGCATCTTTATAACCAATGGTATTAATATCACTGTACTCTGCATAATACCCACGAGGATGTGAAAGTACAATTGAGCCGCCATTATCATATAAATATACACTTCTCATTCTTAATTTGTTATCTGATACACATCTGTAATAATCGCCTACACTATATGAACCTGCATTATATGAATTATCTGTTATTTTTCTGACAGAACTGCCTTCATATACATCATTTATAAATTCGGTTTCACCTGCAAATCTGGCAAATACAACTAAATTAGTAAAATTACTGTCATCATCATCTGCCTGTATCCTGTCTTTATCACCTGTTAATAACAAAATTGACAGAAAAACAGCGCAAAATAACAGTATTAGTTTGATTTTTCTCATAAAAATTCCTTTCCATGTATAAACAAGCTAACTATTATATTATCCGGTTTCTCTGTCAGAATCTTACCATATTATTAAATTTAATTCAATTCAAATAACTATTTTACGGCTTGCACACACCACAAGCCTCATACCCCATATCAATAATCTCCTGCCTGCTTCCTGTATAAATCTTTTTATTGGAAGCATCCATGCTCTTTGCACTGTTGCAGGATTCTTTGTGGAACTTCTTAGTATTTGTATTAAGTACATATGTCTGCACATTTGCTTCTGCCGCAGTTGTTGACTTTGAAGCATCTGCAACTATTGAATCGTCCTGATGGCTGTCACCTGTTGCATAATCAATAGCAATTCCCGGCTGTGCATTAAAACAATACACATTGAAAAGAATTCCATCGCCATTATCCTCAACTGACTCAGCCTCCATCTGCACACCGCTGGCAACAAGATTATCGCCAGAAAATACAGGTGTTACGCGGTACAGAACATGATTATTAGTTTCCTTTATGTAATCCGCCACCATATTTTCAAAAGGCAGCATACCATCAACATTAAGATATCTTGTTCCTGTAATCAGATTCTTTTCATTGGCATTCTCACCAGTAAGCTGATATCCAATCAGATGACATCTGTTATACAGATATTTGCCATCAACATTATCATACTTAGCCGTCTGCCAGCCTGTCGGCTTCACTTCACCAATAGGACCACGCTTTTCCGCAGGCATAAGGTCTTTACCAATATTCGCAAATGCTGTGGTACATCTTCCCAGACCGTCAAGCTCACCATAGCTTTCAAATGAAGCAGTCGTCATATCTGCTTCAGTAAAATCAGGATTATTGTCATTAATTACAACATATGGCTTCCCATCATATGAAAGAGTTACCATATCTGCCTGCCATGATGCTGACAACGCCTCACCTGAATTGGCAGTATTCTTAGAAGAGCATCCGTTTACCCAAAGCCCGCTCCACACAATGAAGCCTACCAGTAAAAATGCGGTTACTCTTCTCAATACTTCTAACCTGATATTACGCATTTATCATACTCCTTATTTCTTTCTTACATATCTTTCTTCAGTAATTTTCTCATGAGAATTACCCTCAAAATCAGTAGAACCCTCCAGCTTAAAATCATTAAGCATGTCCTTAGGAAACTTCACATCAGAAGGATACTTCCTGTTCCACTTATACAGATAAACCTCATCCACAATATCCTCATAAGAAACAATCTCAGAGTCCTCAACAAAACAAAAATCATCCTTTCCGGCAAAACCAAACTCCTGATTAACCTCAAGATTCTCATAATCACCAAAAAGCTGCTTGCTATATAAAGAAAGCCATAACTTCCTGCCATCAAGCATCTTAATAATATGCTTATTAAGAACACTGTCCTTAGAAACACGTCTGTTATTAAACATAATTCCATAATCATCATCAACAATAGATATA
>OGKG01001966.1_pt1 | contig 22928 bp, 22 predicted proteins | sample 1572201 | NCBI WGS metagenome assembly OGKG01 (sample SAMEA2582146, study PRJEB24529) | metagenome | biome: Human gut stool | place: China | collected 2011 | reverse complement strand
AACAGGGTGTGCTTCGGGTCGGTTCCCATTTTCGCCATGGCTTTGTTGTAGCCTTCCACCTTTGGCTTGCCCGCCTTGTAAATGTAGTCAGTCTGTACCTGCTGTGCAAAAGGCTTTACCCGCGCTTCGCCGTTGTTGGATACCAGCATGGTCTTCATGCCAAGGTTGTGGATCCGGGCAAAAAGCTGGATCGCCGCCTCGTCGGCCGCTGCGCCATGGGGAACCAGCGTATTGTCAATGTCGAAGATCACGCCGCCATAGGTTCTGGACAATTCTTCCCAGTTCAGTTCATAGACTGAGCGGATTAATTTATTCGGATAAAAATTCTGAAACATCATTTAAAGTCTCCTTTGATTGGTAATTCTATTGTACCTGTTCGGAGGGGATGTGGTCAATGAAAATGAGACAAAATTCACCCCCTCTCTTCCACAAAACTTAAGAAGTTTGTAATAGTTATATAATATATTCTTGCTATAATAAAAGCCTGAAATTCATATAATAAACAGAAGCAACGATACAAGCTGCGTGATCTTGGGTAGTTGCATACAGGGATCAGAGAGAACTGACCCTATAGATACGGGGGATTGCCTATATGAAAAAATGGAAAGAATATATGATGCTGGCGGTGCTGTGTATCAGCATGGTCGGATGTGGGAAAAAGGATTCTGGCTCGGAGCTTCTGACGGAGGTGCAGGAGACCGTGACGCCGGTGGAAGAGGTTGTGAAGCCGGAAGGAGAGGAGACGCCAGAGGGCATCAGGCTCCATGTATACAGTGGAGATGAAAGCGCAGAAAATATTGTGCAGCACACCGTCTATGTAAATGAGATCACAGAAAATACAGTGATGCGGGAGCTGACAGAGGCGTTGGAAATGGACGAAAATGCAGGGATCAACTCCATTTCTTTTGGAACTTACGGTGGGGACAAGGTCGTTATGCTGGATCTGAACCAGGCATTTGAAGAGTACGTGAACAAGCTTGGTTCTTCCGGTGAATATATTGTGATGGGAAGTCTGACAGATACATTTCTTGACTGTTACCAGAGTGAACTGCTGTTGGTGACAGTGGACGGAAAAGTGCTGAAGACGGGTCATAACATTTACGAGGAATATTTGGAAATGTATCCGTATACGGAGGCAACTTATCAGATCCGGGAGGAAAAGCTGACCGGAGACGGGCTGGAGATCTCCTGCCCGCAGATTGATGGTTTCCGGGATGAACGGATCCAGGAAAAATGGAACCAGATCATGCTGGAAACGGAGCAGACAGTCATGGATCAGTGGGAGGGCAATGGAACTTATCGTGTGACTTACACGGTGAAGACCATGACTCCGGACACTTTATCGATCCTGATGGACGGTACGGTAAATACACCGGATACGCCAGAGGAATACACGTTCAAATACACCTACAACATTGACCTGAACACCGGTGAGAGCATTCGCCTGAAGGATCATGTGGATGTGGAAAAGCTTGCAGAAAATATGTTTGCAGGCACCGGTTATTATGTGAAGGAAGATCTGGCAGATTATTTCCGAGAACGGCTGGAAGCCATCTATGACAGTCCGGATGCGCTGGCGCAGTCATTGGCTGGCTATGATTACTCAGAAGACGGTACAGCACCTTATGGGTATTCTTATCTGGTAGATGGAAAAGTGTGGATCTGCATGGAAGTGCCCCATGCGCTGGGCGATTATATTGAGATCGAACTGGATACACAGTGATCCGGGCACACAGAGCTGCATTTGTAAAATGCGCTATGGATGCACCCCTGATGGATACATGTATGACTTGGAATAGCGATATGCAAAAGAGGAGGAAACCTATGAAAAAGCGAATGTTATTACTTGGAATGGCCATATGGATGGCTGCTGCACTGACTGGCTGTGGGAATGACACAACAGACAGTACAGATCAGGCTACGGCAGCAGACCAGGAACAGTCAGAAAATGCGACTGACAAGACGCAGACCGATGGATCACAGACGGATGCGAATATCGAACAGGCAGCAACCGGTGCCCCTATGATCCAGATGGAGAAGCAGCAAAAGGACTGGCACAGCGATGATGGTTCTAAGTGGCTGATGCATGCGGAGACACAGCGGCTCCAGGTGGATATTCCGGGAAATGATGCAGCCACCAAGAAGATCAATGACTGGTCGGAGGCTGATGCATCCACATTCTGGGAAAATGCAGAAAAGACATCGGAATATGCGGAAAATGATTTGGAGAGTATGAGTACGGTCTCCGGCATGGAAGATTTAGGTACGTACTCTTACTATTACAGTAGTTTTCAGAGTTATAATGTGATGCGCGCAGATTCTCAGGTGATCAGTCTTAGAAGCTACAATAATGATTATGCAGGTGGGGTTCATGGCGATTATGCATATTATGGAACCACCTTTGACACCGTGACCGGTGAAGAACTGAAGATCCAGGACATTGTGACAGACATGCCCTCGTTCCGTCAGCAGGCCATAAAGGACATTGATAAATATCTGCAGGAAAATTACAGCGATGGATTATTTGAAGATTATCAGGATACGGTAGAACAGATCTGGGAAGGTGAGGATGGATTTAACTGGTACTTGAATGAGTCGGGGATCATGGTCACCTTCAATCCTTATGTAGTAGGTCCGTATGCTATGGGAGCCGTGACCGTGCCGCTTCCATACAGCTCCTATGCTTCTTTCCTGAATCCGAACTATACTACGCCGGAGACCATACCTGCAGGTAATGGGGAGTTAACAGAAGAGACCGTCACAAAGATCCGCACCAGCAGGCTGGAAGGCGGTGCACAGGTGAACTACGGTGATCTCAACGTCTACATGGATCAGAAAAATGAATTTGGCGGTGGAACTCTGACCATTGAATTGAATGAGCAGAAAGAACAGACCGAATATTTTGACCGTCTGTGTGACAGCCAGATCCTGTATCTGGAGGACGGCAGAGTGTTTGTTCTGCTGGTTGCAGATCATGCATCTGATGACTACGAACTGTTTCTCTATGAAGTGACGGACGGCAAGCTGAAGATGACAGATCAGCAGGATAATCTGTTCATCGGTGATGGCAGTGTCTTAGCAGGTGGCCGCAAAAATGGAATGCTGATGCTTAAGAAAAATGTCAATGTGTTCGGCAGCTATCAGTGCAGCATGACATACAGCATTGGTGATGACGGAAAATTAGTGCCGGATGAGGAATTTTTCCAGGTGGATATAGATAATTATCCATATAGTGTGTTGACGGTGACCAGGGAGCTTCCTGTATCTGTCAATGGCGGACAGACTACGCTGCAGACAGGCACACAGATCTGCATCACCGGCACCAACGATGCAGGAATCGCTCTGTTTGAGACGACGGATGGAAAAGTATCTGGTGAGATCCATTATACAGAGCCGGAAGGTGACTCTGAATTCTATCACAAGATCAACGGCATCACCGAAGACCAGTATTTTGAATCCATTCCATATGCGGGATAGAGAATATACAGGACAAATATGTGTAATCATAAAGATCCGGGAGAATCAGAGATTCTCCCGGATCTTTATGGAATGTTCTGCAAAAATTATATACAAACTGTTGAAAAGGTAGTCTGATAACGGTAATATAATAACAAAACGCGAGGAAGGGCGTAAAAGTAAAGAGGGGGGTATAACAACATGCTTTATATTGGAGTGGATCTGGGGACATCTGCAGTTAAATTGCTTCTGATGGACGGAGAAGGACAGATCAGGAAGATCGTTTCCAGAGAATATCCTATTTATTTTCCGCATCCGGGCTGGTCGGAGCAGAATCCGGAGGACTGGTTTGCAGGAACGATGGACGGACTGAAAGAACTGCTGGATGGTTGTGACAGATCAGAGGTAGCAGGTATCAGTTTTGGCGGACAGATGCACGGACTGGTGATCCTGGACAAGGAGGATCAGGTGATCCGACCGGCACTTCTGTGGAACGATGGCCGTACTTATGAAGAATGCGATTACCTGAACAATGTGATCGGAAAGGAGAAGCTTTCTGAATACACAGCGAATATTTCCTTTACCGGCTTTACCGCACCGAAGATTCTGTGGGTAAAGAATAAGGAGCCGGAGAATTTTGCACGGATCGCAAAGATCATGCTTCCGAAGGATTATATTGCTTATCGGCTGACCGGCATACACTGTACGGATGTATCAGATGCATCCGGTATGCTGATCTTTGATGTGAAGAACCGCTGCTGGTCAAAGGAGATGTGTAAGATCTGCGGAGTCAGAGAGGATCAGCTTGCAAAGGTCTATGAGTCTTATGAGACTGTGGGAACTGTGCTTCCGGCGATTGCAGACGAGCTTGGCATTCCGCACACAGTAAAGGTGGCAGCCGGAGCCGGAGACAATGCGGCGGCAGCGGTGGGAACCGGAACTGTTGGCGATGGAATGTGCAATATTTCTCTGGGAACCAGCGGAACGATCTTTATTTCCTCTGAAAAATTTGGCGTAGATAAGCACAATGCCTTGCATGCGTTTGCTCATGCAGACGGACATTATCATCTGATGGGATGCATGCTCAGTGCAGCTTCCTGTAATAAATGGTGGATGGATGAGATCATCGGGACCAAAGACTATGCCCAGGAGCAGAAAGCTATCACAAAGCTTGGCGAGAATCATGTATATTTTCTACCGTATCTGATGGGCGAGCGTTCCCCGCATAATAATCCGAATGCGAGAGGCACATTCATTGGCATGACGATGGATACCAGCCGGGCGGATATGACGCAGGCAGTATTGGAAGGTGTGGCATTTGCACTGCGGGATTCTCTGGAGGTGGCAAAATCACTGGGGATCAAGATTGAGCGCACCAAGATCTGTGGTGGTGGAGCTAAGAGCCCGTTGTGGAGAAAGATCATTGCAAATGTCATGAATCTGAAAGTAGATATGATCGAGAGCGAGGAAGGACCGGCACTGGGCGGAGCCATGCTGGCAGCTGTTGCCTGTGGAGAATATGAAAATGTGGAAGCGGCAGCAGATAAGCTTGTGAAGATTATCGGCACTGTGGAGCCGGAGCCGGAACTGGTAGCAAAATACGAAGAGAGATATCAGCAGTTCCGTCAGATCTACCCGGCATGCAAGCCGTTATTTGAGATCATCAAATAAGATGAAGTAAAAGGCAGTAAGCCGTGACAGAATTGTTAACAATATATGAAACTTCTACAGAGTGCGTGCAGACGCACTCTGTTTATGTTATACTAGGAGCTGTATGACAGGGGGAAACTGATTATGGTAAGTAAAAATATAATTGTACAGAATGAAGAAGGAATCCATTTGAGACCGGCGAGCATGCTGGTAGACCAGGCAAACAAATTCCGTTCCCGCATCAGATTGCAGAGCGGTGAACATGAGAGAAACTGTAAGAGTCTTATGAGTCTTCTTGCATTTCCAATCTGCCCGGGAACAGAAGTGACGATCCAGTGTGAAGGTGAAGACGAAGAAGAGGCACTGAAGGCAATGCTGGATTGTATTCATAAACTGAAGGAAATACAACCGGAAACAAAAGGGTAAGTCTCAGAATGGCTAAGAAAAATCTCAAGAAAACCAAGAGTAAGATCGTATCTGCTGCATGGAAACTGTTCTATGAGCAGGGGTACGAGGACACGACCATAGAGGAAATCATTGAAGAGTCCGGGACTTCCAAGGGATCTTTTTACCATTATTTTGAAGGAAAAGATGCACTGCTCGGTTCTCTTGCCTATATGATGGATGAGAAATACGAGGAACTGGAGCCGACGATCGCAGATGATGCAGACAGTTACGAGGTGCTGTTATATCTGAACCGTGAATTGCTGACCATGATTGAAGAGACCATTAACATGGAGCTTCTGACCCGGCTTTATTCCACGCAGCTCACTACTCACGGTGACCGGCCGCTGCTGGATCATGGCAGGACGTATTATAAGCTGCTTCGGAAGATCATCACCCGTGGACAGGAGCAGGGAACGCTCCGGGCAGATATGCGGGTCAATGAGCTGGTGCGCTATTATGCCATGTGTGAGCGGGCACTTCTGTATGAATGGTGTCTGCGGAAGGGCGAATACTCTCTGTCAGAAGAGGCAGAGTGTAAATTTCCGATGATGATCGCAAGTATGAAGACGAAAAACTAGAACAAAGTCTATACTTTACTCTGTATTGTATCCTGTTTTATATTGTGCTAGAATGCATGACAGACGCGAAAATAAAGTATTTTTTGCAGAAAATAAATATAGAACGTGAGGGAGAACAAGAATGAGTACTATACAGATCTTGATGCTGGCGACAATTCTGGTCTATCTGATTGGAATGGTAGCCATCGGTGCAGTTCTGGCAAAGGAGAACCGGACTACCGACGATTTTTATCTTGGAGGCAGAAAATTAGGCCCGTTTGTGACGGCCATGAGTGCAGAAGCATCTGACATGAGCAGCTGGCTTCTTATGGGACTTCCGGGAGTTGCATACCTGACAGGTACTGCAGATGCTGCATGGACAGCCATTGGTCTTGCCATCGGAACCTATGTAAACTGGCTCCTGGTTGCAAAACGTCTTCGTAATTATACCCATGTGTGTAACAATTCCACCACGCTGCCGTTGTTCTTTTCTAATCGGTATCGTGATGAAAAGAGAGCGCTGTCTGTGATCGCAGCAGTTCTGATCATTATTTTCTTTGTACCCTATACCGCATCCGGTTTTGCTGCCTGCGGAAAATTATTTGCAAATCTGTTTGGTCTTGATTATGTTCCGGCTATGATCATCAGTGCGATTGTTATTGTGGCTTACACGACTCTGGGCGGATTTCTGGCAGCAAGTACCACGGACTTTGTACAGAGTATCGTTATGACACTGGCGATTATTGTGGTATTTGGTTTTGGTATTACGAAAGTGGGAAGCTTTGAGGCAGTTATGGCCAATGCGCAGTCCATGGCAGGATACTTCAGTCTGACACAGATCCATGATGCGGCAACTGGAACAGCATCACCTTATGGAATCCTGACGATCTTCTCCATGCTGGCATGGGGACTTGGATATTTTGGAATGCCTCATGTACTGCTTCGTTTTATGGCAATTGAGGATGTAAAGAAGCTGAAGCTTTCCAGAAGAGTGGCAACTGTATGGGTTGTGATCTCCATGTTTGTTGCAGTCTTCATTGGAGTTGTCGGTAATGCAATGTCCAAGGTCGGCGTGATCCCGACACTGGAGGATCCGGAGACCATCATTATCGTGGTGGCAGGCGTGATCTCTCAGCATGGTGTGCTGGCTGCTATCGTAGCAGGTCTGATCCTGGCAGGTATTCTGGCAGCAACCATGTCAACCGCAGATTCTCAGCTTCTGGCGGCATCCTCCAGCGCTTCTCAGAATATTCTGAAAGAAGTATTTATGAAGGATATGAGTGAGAAGACCGGTATGCTGATCGCGCGTATCACCGTTCTGATCATTGCTCTGATCGGTGTATTTATCGCAAGAGATCCGAACAGCTCTGTATTCCAGATTGTATCCTTTGCATGGGCAGGTTTCGGTGCTTCCTTCGGACCACTGGTTCTGATGGCACTGTTCTGGAAACGCTCCACTCTGCAGGGTGCACTGGCTGGTATGGTCAGCGGTGGAGTTATGGTATTTGTATGGAAATTCCTTATCCGTCCTATGGGTGGCGCACTTGGAATCTACGAGCTTCTTCCGGCATTCCTGGTTGGCCTGGTTGTGAACGTGATCGTCAGTCTCCTGACTCCGGTTCCGTCTCAGGAGATTCAGGACGAATTTGAGAAAGTGGCTAAGATGTAATGAAATAACGCCGAATTGCGAGTCTGGCGTGCATAACATAATAATATGTGGAACAAAAAGGGAGCTGCACATCTGTGCAGCTCCTTCGTTTATGTACAATTTTTGAAAATCGTATTCTATACAGTTCTGAATTTGGCGATATAGACCGGATAGCTGTCCGTCCCTTTCATCTCAGTGCCAGAGGTGATCGTTACCTGCTTATCAGTTACCAGGTATTCAATATCAGCACCTTTTTCTACCACAGTGTCCTGCATAAGGATACAGTTCTTGACTTTGGCACCCTTCTCAATCTTCACACCACGGAAGAGAATGGAATTTTCCACCTCACCCTCGATGATACAGCCATCAGCAGCCATGATGTTGCTCACCTTTGCGCCTGTGATGTAACGGGTCGGAGTATCATCACGAACCTTGGTGTAGATTGGAGCTTTGCCGAACAGTGCATCCTGATTATAGTCATCCAGAAGCTTCATGTTCTCATCGAAGTAGCTCTTAAGACTAGTGATGCAAGCGGTGTAGCCGTCGTATTTGTAACCCCGTACATTCAGCTTGCTCAGCTTCGGAAGGAGCACATCGCGCTCCAGATATTCTTTTCCAAGAAGCGAAGCTTCGTTGACCAGATCGATCAGCAGTTCGCGGCTGATGACCATAATATTCAGATGGAAATTCTGGACACCTTTGTCTTTCGGGTTCACATAGAGCTTATTGATGCGTTGGTCTTCGTCCATGCGGAGAGTGTAGTAGTAACCTTTTGCATCATCTGGAGCTTCCACAAAGCCCTTTGGAAGTTCCTGTTCCCGATAAGCAAGTGTCACATCTGCACCGCTTGCAACATGAGCATCCACCATTGCTTTAAAATCAAAGTTGGACGCGATATTTGCATTTGCCAGAAGGACATATTTCTGTTTCTGCTTTTTCAGAAAATCCAGAATATTTGCCAGTGCGCCAGCTCGTCCGACATATGGCTTGGAAGAACTGTATGCGTTTGGCGGGAAAATATTCAGACCGCCATTTTTACGAACCAGATCCCAGGAACGACCGCTTCCCAGATGGTCGATCAGAGACTGATAGTTATTGCTTACAACGACTGCCACATTGGAGATACCGCTGGTCACCATGCTGGACAGGGTAAAATCGATGAGGCGGTAACGACTTGCGAACGGGATGGATGCCATCAGACGAAGGCCAACCAGTTCCGGCACGAAATAGTCATAGCTGTTGGGGAAAATGATTCCCAGAGTTCTTGTATTGGAATTTACCATTTTTCTTCACCGCCTTCTACGTTATTGCTGATCATGGCATTGGGGCCTATGACAGCCTCTGCACCGATGGTCACACCGGAACCGATGGTTGCCACACCATGTTCATCGTCTTTTGGCATTGCACCAACTACGGCATTCTCGCCGATTCTTACATTTTCAGCGACAATACAGTGTTTTACTACCGCACCGGACTCAATGACAGTACCGCCCATGACAACAGCGTCTTCTACCACAGCACCTTCTGCGACCTGAACACCGGAGAAGAGAACAGAGTGTTTGACCGTTCCTTTGATACGGCATCCATCGGTGATCATGGAATCTTCTACCACAGCACTGGCACTGATCTTGTGACCGGACATACCACTGTTACGGCTGTAGATCTTCCAGTCATCATCAAACAGGTTGATACCGCTGTGCTCCGGATCAAGGACTTCCATATTCGCTTCCCAAAGAGACGGGATGGTTCCTACATCTTTCCAGTATCCGTTAAAATGATAAGCATACATGCGGCGATGATCCTTCAGCAGATTCGGAATAATGTTATTTCCAAAGTCATTTTCGGAGTTCGGGTCCTGCTCATCTTCCTCCAGATATTTCTTCAGAATATCCCAGTTGAAGATATAGATACCCATGGAAGCCAGATTGGACTTCGGATTCTTTGGCTTCTCCTGGAATTCTGTGATACGGTCATCTTCATCAGCTACCATCAGACCAAAGCGGGATGCATCTTCCCACGGTACTTCCATAACGGCTACACTGAACTCTGCATTTTTCTCCTTGTGGAAGCGCAGAAAATCGCTGTAGTCCTGCTTGCAGATCTGGTCACCGGAAAGAATGATCACGTACTCCGGATCGTAGCGCTCAATAAAGGAAATGTTCTGATAGATCGCATTTGCTGTACCTTTGTACCAGTCTGAACCGGATGCTTTCTGATAAGGCGGCAGCACATGCACACCTCCAAAGAGACGGTCCAGATCCCACGGCTGTCCGTTGCCGATGTACTCATTCAGAACCAGCGGCTGATACTGAGTCAGGATCCCCACCGTATCAATCCCTGAATTTATGCAGTTAGAAAGGGGAAAATCGATGATACGATATTTTCCGCCGAATGGAACTGCTGGTTTTGCAAGCTTCTGAGTCAGAGCATAGAGTCGTGAGCCCTGTCCGCCGGCAAGAAGCATTGCAATCATTTCTTTTGCCATACTATTCCCTCCTGATACTTAAAATCATAGATAAATTATACTATCTTTTTTGTAAAAATGATAGGTCTTTTGTGCAAAATGTTTGTGACTTTTATGGAAAATATGACGAAAAAAGGCAAAATACGACAGGGCTAAGAATCAGTTAAGAAGAAAAAAGTCTAAGTTAATGCATGGTTAAGATGCTGCCGGAACCATAGATTTGAAAAAGGGAATGTGCTATGCTCGTTGCAATCAAGAAAACGGACAGAAAAGAGGGAATGACATGAATCAGATTGGCAGTATGTTTCTGGTAGGCGCGATGGGAATATTGGGTGGGATTCCTACCCTATATATTCTGATCAGCCTGCCGGTGATCCTGGTGCAGAAGATCTTTGGAAAAATCAAATACGGGAAATCCCTGTATCAGTAGAGAAAAAGTACGGGAAGGCTGCCTGAAGAGGGCAGCCTTTTTGTGGTATGAGACGCCCTTGGCACATTGACACTTGATGCTGCCTGGGCTATGATAAAAACAGAAAATAAAAGGGGCACATAATTATGAAAGAGAAGCATACAAGAATCGGAAATATGGCGATCACAGCAGCGATCCTGGCAGCTACATCAGGCCTTTCCTATTTGCTCCATCGGGTATCGAATTCGGATTTTCATGTGCCCATGCTGTTCGTACTGGCGGTGCTGTTCATCTCTCTGCTGACGGATGGCTATGTGTATGGCATCATTGCTTCCATGGCAGCGGTGATCGGCGTGAATTATATCTTTACCTATCCTTATTTTGCATTGAATTTTACAATTACAGGATATCCCATGACATTTCTCACCATGCTGGCAGTATCTATCTGTGTCAGCGCATTGACTACCAGGATCAAGAAACAGGAGCAGATCCGGCTGGAAGTGGAGAAGGAAAAGACCAGAGCTAACCTGCTGAGGGCCATATCCCATGATATTCGTACACCGTTGACATCCATTGTGGGGTCTGCATCAGGAATACTGGAGAATCAGAAGGTTCTGACACAGGAACGGGAGATGGAGCTGGTGCAGGATATTAAAGATGAGGCACAGTGGCTGATCCGAATCGTGGAAAACCTTCTGTCTGTAACCCGGATCAATGGGGAAAATGCCAGGATCAATACGGAGGACGAGGTGGTGGAGGAGATCATCAGCAGTGCAGTGATCAAGTTCAGCAAACGCTTCCCGGAGGCATCGGTGGAAGTGAAGATGCCGGAAGAATTTCTTATGGTAGCTATGGACGGTGTCCTGATCGAACAGGTGCTGGTGAATCTTCTGGAAAATGCAGTGCTCCATGGGAAGACATATACAAAGATCTGGATTGTAGTGACACACACGCCGGGGCGGGTGGAGATCGCTGTGGAGGACGATGGACAGGGAATCAAGGAGTCAGTGCTGCCGGTCATGTTTGAAGGAAAGATCTCGTCAGACGAGGAAGAGTCGGATTCAAAGCGGAATATGGGAATCGGCCTGTCTGTCTGCCACAGTATTGTAAAAGCACACAAAGGCGGTATGCATGCAGAAAACCGGGCAGAAGGCGGAGCAAGAATCTCCTTCTGGCTGCCCATGAATGAGGAGGACACGGATGGATATTAAGGACAGAGTGCTGGTGATCGAAGATGATAAAAGTATCCGGAATTTTTTCAGAACAGTTCTGGAGGCAAATAATTATGATGTTCTGATCGCTACGACAGGCGCGGAAGGCTACAGCATGGTCACTTCCCAGTGCCCTGATGTGGTGATCCTGGATCTGGGACTTCCTGATATGGATGGAATGTCGATCCTGAAAAATGTGCGGCAGTGGTCATCCATGCCGGTTCTGGTGGTCTCCGCCAGAACTCACGAGAAGGATAAGGTGGCAGCACTGGATGCCGGTGCGGATGATTATATTACGAAGCCCTTTGGTACTTCCGAACTGCTGGCGCGGGTGCGGACAGCCATCCGTCATGCGAGAGCCACTGTTCTGACGGCAGAAGGCATGCAGACCGGACAGTTCCGGGCAGGAGACCTGCTGATCGACTATGACAAACACCGGGTCTATGTGGGAGACCGGGATGTGAATCTGACTCAGAATGAGTACAAGATCGTGAGCCTTCTTGGAAAATACGCAGGTAAGGTGCTGACCTATGATTTCATTATCAAAGAGATCTGGGGACCAAACATGCAAAATGACAATCGGATCCTGCGGGTTAACATGGCAAATATCCGGCGGAAGATGGAAAATAACCCGGCACAGCCTCAGTATATTTTTACAGAAGTAGGCGTAGGGTATCGGATCGTGGATGGGGACTGACTTGTCTGGATGGATGTAAGCTGATATACTGGTCGCAGACAAACTGTTCGGAGACAGTTGCGAATACGAAAAACACAAAGGAAATCTATATAGTATGGAAGAAAATGAGAAAAAAGAACTGGCCCTTCAGATCATCGACCGTTTGAAGAAAGCGTATCCAGATGCGGACTGTACACTGGATTATGACGATGCGTGGAAGCTGCTGGTAAGTGTGCGGCTGGCAGCCCAGTGCACGGATGCCAGAGTGAACGTGGTGGTGGAAGGACTTTATAAGAAATATCCGGATGTGAGATCCCTGGCAGAAGCAGATGTAAATGATATTGAAGAAATTGTGAGGCCTTGTGGACTGGGCAAAAGTAAGGCCAGAGATATCAGTGCCTGCATGAAGATCCTGTGGGAAAAATACGGCGGAAAAGTACCGGAGGATTTTGATGCGCTGCTGGCATTGCCGGGCGTGGGCAGAAAGAGTGCCAACCTGATCATGGGTGACGTCTTTCATAAGCCTGCTATTGTGACGGACACTCACTGTATCCGTCTGGTAAACCGCATGGGACTGGTGGACGGCATCAAGGATCCGAAGAAGGTGGAGATGGCATTGTGGAAGCTGATCCCGCCGGAGGAAGGCAGCGATTTCTGCCACCGGCTGGTCTATCATGGCAGGGAGATCTGCACTGCCAGAACAAAGCCTTACTGCGATAAGTGTTGTTTGAACGACATCTGTGCACAGAGAATCTGAGATTTTGTGCAGAACACCACTTGATTTTTTGAATATTTTGCGTCAAGATAGATAAAAAATTAGTTTGAGAGGCAAAATATTTATGTTTGTATTAAGAAGAATCTACTGTCGAAGCTTTCAGATGGTATTTAAGATGGCACTGCCGTTCCTGCCTTACCGGAATCCGAAGATCATTCCGTCTGTGGCAGGTATCCCGGAGGTATGCCGCAAAAAGAAGATCACGAAAGTGATGATCGTGACGGATGAGGGAATCCGCAGACTGGGGCTTACTTCATTTCTGGAGAAGACCCTGACGGAAAACAATATTTCTTATTGTATCTATGACAGAACTGTGGCCAATCCCACTATCTGGAATGTGGAGGAGGCCAGAGAGCTGTATCTGACAGAAGGAGCCCAGGCAATCATTGCATTTGGCGGCGGATCCTCCATGGATTGTGCCAAGGCTGCAGGTGCCAGGATCGTAAAGCCTCACCAGAGCATTCAGCAGATGAAAGGTCTGCTCAAAGTACATAAGAGGCTTCCACTTCTGATCGCAATTCCAACTACAGCAGGAACTGGAAGTGAGACCACACTGGCTGCGGTCATCACTGACAGTGAACAACATTATAAATATCCGATCAATGATTTTGTACTGATCCCGCGCTATGCGGTGCTCGACTATCATGAGACAGTAGGACTTCCGGCTAATATTACAGCTACTACCGGTATGGATGCACTGACTCATGCAGTAGAGGCATATATTGGAGGCTCCACTACAAAAGAGACCAGAGCTATGGCAGAGGAAGCAGTATGTCTGATCCATGAGCATCTGAAAAATGCTTATGACAATGGACACAATAAGGAAGCCAGAAAAGGAATGCTCAGGGCTGCTTACTGTGCGGGTGTTGCATTTACCAAATCCTATGTGGGTTATATTCATGCGGTGGCACATTCTCTGGGTGGACAGTACGGGACTCCCCATGGTCTTGCCAATGCGGTGATCCTGCCTATCGTTCTTCGGATCTATGGTCCGGACTGCGAGAAAAAGCTGGGAACGCTTGCCAGAAATACGGGTGTGGCGAAGCCGGAGATGGATGATGCAAAAGCTACGCAGTGTTTTATCGACTGGATCCAGAAGATGAATGACTCCATGGGAATTCCCAGATATTTTCCTGAGATCTGTAAGAAGGATATTCCGATTATGGCGAAGCATGCGGACAAGGAGGCTAATCCGTTGTATCCGGTGCCGGTGCTGATGGATCGGAAGGAACTGGAGAAGATTTATCTGGCAGTGAGGGGGAAAACATGGTAAAAGATGTGGAAATGAGAGATGGATCCGCAGGCAGCTGTGGAAAAAGTAAAGAAATAGTTGAAGCTCAGCGTACCTATTATATGGAAGGGAAGACTCGCGCCCTGTCGGCGCGGATCGACGCGCTCAGTCGTCTGGAGCAGTCCATCTTAACATATGAGCAGGAGCTTTACCAGGCATTACGATCCGATCTTGGAAAATCAAGAGCAGAATCCTATATGTGTGAAGTGGGGCTGACTTTATCAGAGCTTCGGTATGTGAGACGTCATGTGAAGAGCTGGAGCAGGAACAGACGGGTGCACACCCCGCTGGCACAGTTCCATGCAGCAAGCTTTACGGTGCAGGAGCCATATGGGGTGGTGCTCATTATGTCTCCGTGGAATTACCCGATGCTCCTGACGCTGGAGCCATTGATCGGAGTACTGGCAGCGGGCAACTGCTGTGTGTTGAAGCCGTCTGCCTATTCACCGGCGACTTCAGCTGTGATGGCGAAGCTGATCCGGGAAGCATTTCCTTCAGACTATGTGACGGTAATAGAAGGCGGCAGGAAAGAAAATGAAGATCTTCTGAATCAGAAATTTGACTATATCTTCTTCACCGGTGGTGTGAATGTGGGAAAACTGGTCATGGAGAAGGCAAGTGCCCACCTGACTCCGGTGACGCTGGAGCTGGGAGGCAAGAGTCCCTGCATCGTGGATCATACCGCGAACATTCCGCTGACTGCCAGACGGCTGGTATTTGGAAAATATTTGAACTGTGGACAGACCTGTGTGGCACCGGACTATGTGCTGGTGGAAAAGTCGGTGAAGGAGAAGCTTCTGACCTGTATCAAGGAAGAGATCAGAAGGATGTTTGGCGAGCATCCCTTAGAAAACCCGGATTATGGAAAGATGATCAATCAGAAGCATTTTGACCGGGTTCGTAGACTCATTGATCCAATGAAACTGGTGGCAGGTGGTCAGGTTCAGGAGGAGACACTCCGCATTGCACCGACCGTGCTTGCTGATGTGACAGCGGAGGATCCGGTTATGCAGGAAGAGATCTTTGGCCCGATTTTACCGATCATACCGGTAAAGGATATAGAGGAAGCCATTCGGTTTGTGCAGAAACGACCGAAACCTCTGGCACTCTATGTATTTACAGAAGACAAGCGGACCGAACAGCGGGTGCTGACGGAGACTTCTTATGGAGGCGGCTGCATCAATGATACCATTATTCATCTGGCAACTTCCGAGATGGGCTTTGGCGGCGTTGGCAACAGCGGTATGGGTTCTTATCATGGAAAGAAAAGCTTTGATCTGTTCAGCCATGAGAAGAGCATTGTGAAGAAATCCACCTGGATGGATCTGCCCATGCGGTATCAGCCATATACCGGCTGGAAAGAGAAACTGGTGCGGATGTTTGTGCGTTAAGAAAGAGCCATGTACATGTTTCAAAATATGTGCATGGCTCTTAATCACATCTTGACGTTTCCTGGGATTTGTTGCAGTATAAGAGGGAACAAATGAGATGAGGAGAAATAAATGCTGAATCAATTTTCAAGAACCGAGTTACTGCTTGGAAAAGATAATATGGAGAGACTGGCGAATGCCAGAGTTGCTGTGTTTGGTGTAGGCGGTGTCGGCGGATATACGGTGGAGGCTCTTGCCAGAAGCGGTGTGGGCACTCTTGATCTGATCGATGATGACAAAGTATGCCTGACCAACATTAACCGTCAGATTCTCGCAACCCGCAGTACCGTTGGAAAATACAAGGTGGATGTAGCCAGAGACCGGATCCTGGATATCAATCCCCATGCGGTGGTCAACACCTATAAGACCTTTTATATGCCTGATAATGCAGAGCAGTTTGATTTTACCCAGTATGATTATGTGGTGGATGCCATTGATACAGTGACTGGAAAGATCGAGCTTGTGGAGCAGGCGAAGCGGGCAGGAACGCCCATCATCAGTTCCATGGGAGCAGGCAATAAGATGGATCCGTCTGCTTTTGAAGTGGCAGATATCTACAAGACCAGCGTGTGTCCGCTGGCGAAGGTTATGCGCCGGGAGCTGAAGAAGCGCGGTATCAGAAAGTTAAAAGTTGTATATTCCAAAGAGCAGCCGCTGGAGCCCATTGATGATATGGCTATCAGCTGCCGCGAGCACTGCATCTGCCCGCCGGGAGCAGTCCGTAAATGCACGGAGCGCCGGGCAATTCCGGGCAGCAATGCATTCGTGCCGTCCGTGGTGGGACTGATCATTGCCGGAGAAGTGGTGAAGGATCTGACCAACGCAGACACTCGGGCAAAGGTGAAAACGGGAGGAAAAGCATGAAGACCATTACCATAGAAGAACTGGAACAACTGACTCCCGGGTCTGTGACCATCGTAGATGTGCGCCCGGCAGATACGTATCAGAGAGGAACCTTCGAGGGAGCCATCAATGTTCCCATGAAGGAATTTGTTGACCGCTACGAAGAGATCCCGAAGGATAAGCCTGTGTGGGTTCTGTGTCACACAGGTGAGCGGAGCCTTGATTATGTGGAACTGCTCTGTTCCCATGGATATGATGCGGGAAATATTACCGGAGGTTACCGCGCATATCTGCGTCTGCAGCTGGAGCGCTTCATGAAAGAAGAGGACGCAAGAAAAGAAAAGACCAAGGAGATCGAGCGAAGCTTGATTAAAAAATTCCGGAAATCCATCTGGAGAAGTTTTACGCGTGCGATCCAGAAATATGATCTGATACAGGAGGGTGACAAGATCGCAGTCTGCATCTCCGGCGGAAAGGATTCCATGCTCATGGCGAAGCTTATGCAGGAGCTGCAGCGACATGGGAAATTCCCGTTTGAGCTTGTATTTCTGGTGATGAATCCAGGTTACAATGAGGACAACTGGAAGATCATTCAGGATAATGCAAAGCTTTTGGATATTCCGCTGACCGTCTTTGAGAGCGATATTTTCAATATTGTGGCAGAAGTTGACCGCAATCCCTGTTATCTGTGTGCCCGTATGAGAAGAGGATACCTCTATTCCCATGCCAAGGAGCTGGGATGCAACAAGATCGCGCTGGGACATCATTTTGATGATGTGATCGAGACGATCCTCATGGGGATGCTCTATAGCGGAAAAGTAGAGACCATGATGCCGAAGCTTCATAGCAAGAATTTTGAAGGGATGGAACTGATCCGCCCGCTTTATATGGTAAAAGAAGCAGATATCGAGGCATGGAGAGACTATCATCAGCTGCATTTTATCCAGTGTGCGTGCCGCTTTACAGAGAACTGTGCTACCTGCGGCGGTGAAAAAGGTTCCAAGCGTGATGAGATGACGGAGCTGATCAAGCATTTCCGTCAGGTCAGCGATGTGATCGAATATAACATTTTTAACAGTGTACACAACATCAATCTTCGGACGGTGATCGGATATCATAAGGATGATCAGGAGTACAATTTCCTGGATGATTATGATGAGTGGGGACGTAAGGACGCAGATGGAGAAGATCGTAAAGGATTTTTTGGAAAATCAGAATCTTAAAAAGGATGAGTTTGTGGAACTGATCCGGGCGTATAAGGAGCCGGAAGCAGTGGAAGCCTTAAAGACCCGGGCCGTGGAGCTTCGGAAGAAATACTATGGGGATCAGGTATTTACCAGAGGACTCATTGAATTTACCAATTACTGTAAAAATGACTGCTATTATTGTGGAATCCGTAAGAGTAACCGAAATGCAGACCGTTACCGGCTGACGGAGGAAGAGATCCTGACCTGCTGTGAAAATGGCTATGAACTGGGATTTCGTACTTTTGTGCTGCAGGGCGGCGAGGATCCGTACTATACGGATGAACGGATGGAATCTATCATCCGCAAGATCAAAAAGGGCTGGCCGGACTGTGCATTGACCCTGTCTATCGGGGAGAAATCCTATGACAGTTACAAGCGGTTCAAAGAGGCAGGGGCGGACCGGTATCTGCTGCGCCATGAGACGGCAGATGCAGTTCATTATGGCCAGCTTCATCCAGAGACTCAGAAGCTGTCCGAACGGATGGATTGTCTGTGGAATCTCAAAAAGCTTGGCTACCAGGTGGGAGCTGGCTTTATGGTAGGCAGTCCGGGGCAGACGGACGACTGCCTGGCAGAGGATCTGGTATTTTTACAAAAGCTTAAGCCTCAGATGGTCGGGATCGGACCTTTTATCCCACATCATGACACCAGGTTTGCGCAGGAACCGGCAGGCAGTGTGGAACTGACGCTGTATCTGTTGTCAGTGATCCGTATTATGCTGCCGAAGGTATTGCTTCCGGCGACCACGGCGCTTGGCACCATGGATCCACGAGGAAGAGAAAAGGGATTGGAGCGGGGAGCCAATGTGGTGATGCCCAATCTGTCACCGGTGAAGAACCGGAAAGCGTATGAACTTTATGACAATAAGATCTGCACCGGCGAGGAAGCGGCGGAATGCAGAGGATGCCTGTCACGCAGAGTGGAGAGTGTGGGGTATCATCTGGTCAGCGACCGCGGCGATGCAGTGGAATGAGTGCTGCAGGTCAGCGCATGGCGGAGGACCGGGCACTGCAGGAGCAGTGAACTGCACATGGAAAAGGAGAAGAAATATGAAATTCACATATCCGGCAATTATCAGAAAGCTGGACAACGGAACATGGAAAGCATGGCTTCCGGACCTGGCCTGCTGTGAGGCAGTGGGGGATACTCTGGATGATGCCATTGAAGAAGTCAATGCAGCAGTCTATGACTGGATCAGTCTGGAGCTGTCTGAGGACGAAGCGGACCTTCCGCCTGTATCCGACATGGATGACCTGGACACTATCGAGGGCGATGTGACCAGAAATATTTGTGTCAATATCCGGTTGTTTGATGGATGGGATGAGTAGAAGTTGTTATATTTTTAATTAAAAATGAAGGGAGTCGGTACTTATATTGGGTCTGCAGTGATCGCACAGCTTATTCTGAAAGCACAGGGTATCATCTAAGTAGATGGATTTTGATGTTTGTGTAAAAGCAGAAGTAAAAAAGGGTAAATAACAGACTGGATTTGAGAATAGAATCAGTCTGTGGAACATGATATATTGATTATATTAAAGGACAACAAAAAACAGAAAACGCAAAGGAGAATAAGGCTATGATTAAAGTTACAAGACAGACAGACCCGGAACTTGCGGCACTGGTTGATGAGGAGTTAAATCGTCAGGAACATAATATTGAGATGATCGCATCTGAGAGTACCGCACCGCTGGCAGTTATGGAACTGAGTGGCAGCGTATTTACCAATAAAACACTGGAAGGATATCCGGGAAAGAGATTCCAGGCAGGATCTGAGGTGGCAGCTAAGACCTGGTCCTTCAAATATGCAGCATCTCAGGAGTTCCATGATATCATGGCCCAGGTTATTGTAAATGCGAAATGCCTGGCAGAAGAGCTTCAGAAATACGGTTTCCGTATTGTCAGCGGCGGAACAGACAACCATCTGTTAGTAGTTGACTTAAGAAGTAAAGGTCTGACTGGTAAGACCATGCAGAATGCACTGGATGCAGTAGGTATCACTGTAAATAAGAACATGATTCCGTTTGATCCGGAGAAACCGGGTGTAACAAGCGGTATCCGTATTGGTCTGACTGCTGTATCACAGAGAGGACTGAAAGAGCCAGAGATCCGTGAGATCGCAGCAATCATCAACCAGGTAGCAGAGGCTCCGGAAGATGAAGCTAACTTAAAGGCATGCAAGGCAAAAGCGGAAGCATTGATTGCAAAATTCCCGCTGTACCCGGCTGGATCTTTTGATGACTGATCAAAAGTAAAATAATGATATAGAAAGAGGGGCTGTACGCGGCTGAATGATTTCAGGGTGTGACAGCTCCTCTTTCATGGTGTATAATAATCACAGGCCAGTTGACAAAAAGGAGAGACTTAATATGCGGGTGCAGGAGACAGATTGGGGATATATTGAATGGATGGAACCGGAATATCCGGGAATGGGATCAGAGGAAGCGTCTCTTCGGACAGGAACCGTCTATGTGGAACCGGGAAAGACCATGCTCCGGCATGTGCATTATGAGGAGCAGTTTGTCTATGTGTTGGAGGGCAGAGGCATTGGTTATATCAATGGAGAGCCACAGATCTTTGAGCCGGGAGCCAGATTCCATATGCCTGCAGGCTGCACGCACGAATTTGTCAACACAGGCGATGTGCCGCTGGTTCATCTGCTGGTGGCAAGTCCGGTATCCATCGATCCGGACAGTCTGATCGATAAGACCAGGCCGCTGCCGGGCAGCAATGCCAACGATCAGCTCTATGCAGCTGTGGAGGCAGTCCGCACACAGTTTCTGGAGAGTCTGCACATGGCATTTGTGATTCGGAATGCATCTGGTCGTGTCGTATTGAAAAGTGACTATTTTCCAGAACCCTGCATCAAAAAATGCGGGATTGAAAAAGGAAATCAGCCATATTGTCTGAAGCTTGACCAGAATTGTGGGGAAGCATCGGAAAATACATTTGTATGTCCCTGCGGACTGACTATTTTTCAGGTTCCGGTTCTGTGGGATGACAGACTTCTTGGCTGGGTGCAGGGTGGATATATTGTGCAGTCTAACAGCAAGCAATCATCAGAAGAAGTGTATATGTATGATATGCCGGAGAGCGGCAGTTTTGGTATTCTGCAGCTGCTTCGAAAGGTGGCGAAGGCCATACGTAATTTCTGCGAATTTGACCAATACCGGCGGGAACTATTTGAGACAGAAAAGAATCTGAGTAGCTCGCTGGATATTCAGAAGGATCTGCAGATGCATCTGAAAGATTCCGAGCTTCAGGTGACGGATCTGAAGATCAATAACCATTTTCTGTTCAATACGCTGAACAGTATGGCGGCCCAGGCACTGGAAGGGGGCATGAAACCTCTCTATCAGTCGATCATTGACTTGTCGAAGATGCTTCGCTATTCGGTGCGGATCCGTGGTCGGCAGATTCCGCTGGCGGTGGAGCTTGATTATCTGGAAGCTTATCTAAAGCTGCAGAAACTGCGGTATCCGGTGGGATTTTCTTATAAAATATCCATGGATCCGGAACTGGAGCAGGCCATCGTACCGTTTAATTTCCTGCAGCCTGTGGCGGAAAATGCATTTACCCATGGATTTTCCAATGAAAAAGAAAAAAAACTGACGGTGACCATAAAGGCGGAGAAAGAACAGATTTATTTTCAAATCTGGAACAATGGTCCGGCGCTGGAGGAGGAACGGTACCGGCAGATCGAGTTGCAGATCCAGAGCGGCAGCAGTCATGGACTCTCTATGATCTATGAGAAGCTGACCAGCGCTTATGGAGATAACTGTGTCCTGAAATTGCAGGCAGGTAAGACTGGGGGAACGGTAGTGACGATTGAGATCCCTTACAAGAACTGGATAGACGGAGAGGAAGAGAACGATGATTAAAGCTGTGATTTGTGATGACGAGCTGGCCACCAGAAATATTATCTGCCATTTTCTGGAGGAAGAGCAGCTTCCTATTGAGATCGTTGGAAATGTAGAAGATGGGGAGGAAGCGATTCAACTGATTAAAGAGACATCTCCCCGGCTGATTTTTCTGGATATTCATATGCCTCAGAAAAATGGATTTCAGGTGATCGAGGAAGTGTCCAGGGAAGTGGGGGCGCAGATCATTGTGCTGACTGCATTTGCTTCTTTTGAAAATGCACAGCAGGCCCTGCGCCTGGGTGTCAGTGATATCCTGTCCAAACCGGTGGATTTTGAGCAGCTCAAAGCAGCTATCTTTCGTGCAATCGGTTGGAAATTCACGTCCAACGAGACGGTCAATGTAATGTTGGAATATATCCATAATCATTATAATGAAAACATGGAACTGGAGGATCTCTCCAAAGTGACATACAGCACCGAGAGCCATCTGGCCCGGCTGTTCAAGAAGCATATGGGTATTACGATTCTCTCCTATATTCATCAGCTTCGGATCGAGGAGGCCTGTCGCCTGCTCTCCGGTCATGAATGCGATATTCAGGAGGCTTCGTTCCGGGTTGGATATGCAAGCCTCAATAATTTCTATAAATACTTCAAACGCTATGTGGGCATGACTCCGGCACAGTTTTTGGAGAAGTAAAAGTGGAATTATTCGCCATTAAGAAGCAGCTGCTTCGCAGAGAAAAAATATCTGTGGAGTGGCTGTTTTTAGTATGATATAATTGGTTTAGTAAAAAGCAACCAACTGTCCAAGCAGGAAAAATTACACGCTTTGGAAGAACTGGGAATGCGGATGAATGATTCTCTGGAGAAAGGGGTTGGAGGAAGTATGAATTTAAGTGATTATGTGGAATTGAAAGGAATCAAAAAAGGAATTGAACAAGGACGTCGTGATGGAATTCGCAAT